>Ga0187843_10000105_pt1 | contig 66681 bp, 43 predicted proteins | sample SpaLakP09_SKY_43_FD_134516 | JGI IMG/M metagenome (GOLD analysis project Ga0187843, IMG submission 134516) | Oligotrophic lake water microbial communities from Sparkling Lake, Wisconsin, USA - SP09_SKY_43 | ecosystem: Environmental > Aquatic > Freshwater > Lake | place: USA: Sparkling Lake...
TAACGCGTGCTGGACTGCGTTGGACTCGTTATCAATAGCACCGCTATTGACTGCCTCGTCCGCCTTGCCAGCCCACGTTATGAGGCAAACGCATCTCACCCTATTTATGAAATGAGTTCTACTTTTACTGCTCTTACTTCAGATAATCCTGCAAACTGAATTGATGCAAACCTGCGATGACGACATCGGCTTCCGTCAATACTGCCGGGCTACCTATGCCTAGCGCAAACATGTTCGCAGATTTGATGGCACGTATGCCTGCGATGGAATCTTCCACGCCAAAGCATACATCTGCAGTCAAGCCCAGCCCTGCTGCTGCTGCCAGGAAAATTTCAGGGTCTGGTTTGCTATTCTTTATTTTTGCGGCATCAACAACGACATCAAACTGATCTGCGATACCCAGTCTTTCTATCACTGCCTGGGCATTTTTACTGACCGATGCCAAAGCTGTTTTCAAACCGGCTGCACGAATTAGTTGCAAGGATGCTGCCGCGCCGGGCAATAAGTCGGCAGGACTGAGTTGGGCAATCAAGCTTTGATAATGCCGGTTTTTTTCATCTGCCAGTGTCAGTTTATCTGCTTCGCTAAAGTCCTTGCCGGATGCTGCCAGGATCAGGTCCAGCGAGCCCATCCTGTCCACGCCTTTTAATTGTTCATTGAAGGCTTCGTCAAAATTCGCATCGACACTCTCTGCCAGTTTTTTCCATGCCAGGTAGTGATAATGTGCGGTGTCAGTCAGCACGCCATCCAGATCAAATATCACAGCGCGATATTCGTATTTATGCATGAGCCAGCTCCGGTTGATGCAAAGGCACGCGGCATGTGGCTTGCTGATCAGTCACTTGCAGGTTTTGTCCTCTGTGCTGAAATTGCAATGCCGTGCCGCGCATGAGACGGTATTCGACATGGGTTTGACTCACAGAGATTTCCAGCAATTTCCCCAGAAAATGCACGCGGAACTGGTAGTCTTGCCATTGCCTGGGTAAGACCGGTGCAAAACCCAGTTGCCCCTTGCTGACGCGCATGCCAGCAAAACCGTAGGCAATACCCAGCCAGGTGCCGCCCATGGCTGCCGTGTGCACACCATAATGGGTATTGCCATGAGTATTGTCCAGATCCAGCCTGGCAGTTTGCATGAAGTAGTCATAGGCCTTGTCCTGATAACCGACTTCTGCGGCGATGATGCTGAAGATACAGGTAGATAGGGATGAATCATGGGTCGTGACTTTTTCATAAAAATCAAAGTCACGGCGCTTGTCATCGAGGCTGAACTGGTCACTGAGCAAGAGCAAGGCCAGTACCACATCTGCCTGTTTGCAAACCTGATGGCGATAGATGACAAGCGGATGGTAATTCAACAGCAGGGGATAATTTTCCTTGGGTGTATTGGCAAAGTCCCAGACCTTTTTATTGAGGAAGCTGTCATCCTGCTCATGAATGCCGCGCTCTTTGTTATAGAGCAAAGCCATGTGATCAGCAGCATGTTGCCATGCGTTTGCCTCATCCGCTTGCAGATGGATTTTTGCTGCTAGTCCAGCAAATTTTTCTATGTGTTCAAGTTGTAATTGCTTGACGATATCAGCAGCAAAACGCAAATGCATTTGCGCCATCGCATTGGTGTAATAGTTGTTGTTGACTTGCGCAGTGTATTCATCTGGGCCGGTCACTTCATTGATGCAAAACGATTCCTCGATGTGACCTGGCAAGCGGGTGTAATGGCCCAGGCCCATCCACAGGCGGGCGGTTTCAAGTACGATTTCTGCCCCTTGCGTCAGCAAGAAATCCATGTCTGCCGTTGCTTCCAAATACAGCTTGATGGAGTAGGCAATGTCAGCATTGATATGGTATTGCGCTGTACCTGCGGGGAAGTAGGCTGAGCATTCTTCACCATCGATAGTGCGCCATGGGTAAAGTGCGCCGCTGGCATGCGACATCTGACGCGCACGCTCTCTGGCTTGTGGCAGGTATTGATAGCGGTATTCGAGCAGCTTTCTGGCGATCTCTGGTTTGTTGTAGAGGAAGAAGGGGAAGATATAAATTTCTGTATCCCAGAAATAATGGCCTTCATAGCCTTCACCTGTCAGGCCCTTGGCAGCAATATTGGTCTTGCCGTCGCGCCCTACTGATTGCAGCAGGTGGAACATATTGAAACGTATGCCCTGCTGCAAGGCAGCGTCGCCGCTGATGTTCACATCGGCTTGCGCCCAGAAATCAGCCAGATATGTTTGCTGGCTTGCGGCCAGTTGTGCAAAACCTTGTTCACACACCTTGCCCAATGTTTGTTGACTGAGCGAGAGCAAAGACGCTACCGGATAATCGCGGGATGAAAAATAGCTGCAAAATTTATCCAGCTTTATTGCCTGTCCTTGTACCGCCTCGATGGTGAATTGCTGTTCCAGCTTGTCATCAAACTGCTGCAAGCTGCTGGTGTAAGCACTCTCAGTTTGCAAATGATTTTGCATGGCAGTCGCCAGGCTCAGGCCGCTATTGTGGGTGCGGTGCAGGAAGGCAGAGAAATCATCCTCCTGCACCACCTCCAGTTTGTGCAGCACAGGGCCGCTGATGGCGGAACCTACACGCGGGTCATCACCAGCAGCAATATTTTTTACTGCAGCATCAATGGCAGAAACCAGTTTGATCTCGCCAGAAAAATTTAAAGGCGTGACTTCGTACGACATCGCATAGACATGCTTGTTGTCAAAGCTGACCAGGCGCTGGCTATGCAGGCGTAGGCTGCGGCCCTGGTCAGATGTCCATTGCAGCGTACGCGTCAGCAAGCCGGTACGAAAATCCAGTTGACGCTGGTAGCTATCTACCCTGCCCTGCTGCAGATCGAAGGTCTCATCTTCCAGCATCAATGTCAGGCATTTGGCATTGGGCACATTCAGCATGAATTGATTAGTGCGGGCCAGGCCATAGGCGTTTTCTGGATACTGTATGGCTTCCGACTCATAGAAACCATTAAGGTAACTGCCGTTCAGTGAGTCTGCTGCTGTTCTTTGATTGCCTTCTTCTGCCGTGCCGCGCAAACCTATGTAGCCATTTCCCAGAGCGAACAAGGTTTCGCTGAGCAGGTGATGCCCGTCATCGAGCTGATTTTCAGTAATCCCCCAGCCTTCCAGTGGAAATTGATGTTGCAAGGCATCGCTTGTTTGCACGGTCTCGTCCTTCATTTTTATTCTTTATCTCTTGGATATTGCGATTAGCTTCTATCGGCTTGAAACTGCCAAAGTCGTTCAAACCGGTTTGATTTCTAAATTAATTCTATTTAAACCGGTTTTAAAAGTCAACAAACTAAATTTTTATTTTTGAGGAAGGCCAACTAGGGCTTAAGAATAGCTTTGGAGATTGCTGCCGGGAGGAAATGGATTCAGGTACATCCAGCGATCAGTTTGACGCTTCAAAATAGAGCTTTTAAAGCAAACAACCCTCTGCTGCGGTCGGTAAACCCAGGTTTGCCGCCGGTAATTGCCCCTGGTCTTTTCAGGTTACTTATTAAATAACTCGCAAATGATAACAATTCTCATTTATAATGATTTTACTTTAGCAATTTCACACCCTCTCAAGCGCCAGCCCCAGCTACACACGTATGCCAGCATCCCTACGTGGGCAAGTGAAAAAACCATGCGCCATACCCGCGGGGAAATCATGTCCATCGTCATTTCTTATTCTTATTTATATCGACCAATCGTCGCTGCTGCCTTGAAAAACGTTCTCATGAAGCAGTACTACGACTGCCCTGGCTAGTCGTCGCCCCATAAGTAATTTTCATTTCACATCGTGCAGCAAGCTGTGATTGCCTCGGCAATCGCAAGGGATCTGCGCACCCTCATTCTTTGGAAAAACAATATGGACAGCAACAAGCAAATTCAAGCGATCAGCAATAATCCATTTTATGCAGCGGCAGCCGAACGTACTCTACGTCAGTTCATCGATGCGTTCTGGTTTGAAGGTGCTTTAAATGGGCATCTGGAAAGACAGACTGATGGCAAAACTAATCTGTATTTGCGGGGGATCAATAAGCAGGGCAAGGCGATTGAATACCGGATAGCCGCACATGATGCAAGCAGCTTTGGCCGCAGCCGATTACATGGCCCAGTGTACGAAGTCAGCATTGATATGGCTACCAATGATATTGCCGTTGTCTCAGGTGATTTGTTAAGGCCACATGCAGCGCAGAATGGCCCGCGCTTCATCAATGAATTAATTCATACGGCAGCAAAGCAAGCTTGTTCTTTGCAGGCCCAGGCCATGGCAGCAAAGGGCCGCGCTGCACTTGATCTGCCTTATGCATGGCAAGAAGCGCAATTGGGTGATGGACATCTCTACCATCCTTGCTATCGTTCGCGTATAGGTTTTAACCTAGCTGACCATCAGCGTTATGGACCGGAATTTGCTCAGGCTTTTGGTCTGGTCTGGCTGGCACTCGATATGCAACTGGCTAATATCCATGGCTTGCCCGGTGTTGACTACACACAGTTTTTGCAGGCGGAAATTGGCGCAGCAGAAGTGCTGCGTTTGCAGCAGGCCATCACGCTCTCAGGCAGGGAGGAAGACAATTATTATCTGCTGCCCGCCCATCCCTGGCAATGGGAAGAGAACCTGCAAATCCAGTACGCCGACTGGCTGGCAGATGGCCGCCTGCTCTACCTTGGCGCGGGAGAAACGGTCTGGCTCGCACAGCAATCAATACGTTCACTGACATCTCTGGCCAGCCATGACAGCCACAACCTCAAGCTACCACTCGCCATCGCCAACAGTTCGGCGGACCGCATCCTGTCTGATCACCATGTTCACAATGCACCACTGATTTCCCAATGGCTTGACAAGCTGTGCAGCGAAGATATTTTTTTGCAGCAGCACTGCAGGCTGGCAGTCCTGGCAGAACCCATGGGCATCACCCTGGCAGCTGCTGCATCACGCCAAGACAGATATGGTTTGCTGGGCGCGATCTGGCGGCAGTCACCCACATCCATACTCAGACAAGGCGAGCAGATATTTCCCTGCACTGCCTTGACCACAATCGATGATCAGCAACAACTGAATATATTCCCCTGGTTACAACAACATGGCACCGAAGTCTGGGTCAAGGCTCTATTGCGAGCCATGTTGCCACCGTTTATCCATCTGATGCTGGCGCATGGTGTCTTGCTGGAAGCACATGCACAAAATACCCTGCTCATCGTCAGGGATGGCTTGCCAGCAGGTGTTGCTATTCGTGATTTGCCCGGAGGCCTGCATTACATCGCCGGGCAAACCACCAACGAAGCACACTTGCAGCAGTTACGCCAGGCTCCGGCACACCGCAATGCCGCCAATGCCAGCAACGGTTTTGCCATGGGCACTACGGACGAAGCCAGGGATTATCTGCTTGAAGTGCTCTTGTTTATCCACCTGTCTGAACTGGCTCACAGACTGGCGCTGCATCATGGTTTTGATGAAAGCCGCTTCTGGCATCTGGCTGCGCAAATCGTGCTGTGCTACCAGGAGCAAGTGCCGCAGTTGTCTGCAAGCTTTCAGCAATTCAATTTGTTTGTACCCGAACTGCAAATGGAAAAACTGGCCAGCAGGCGTCTTTCTGCGGCCAACGCGCAAGCTTTTCATACTGTCCCGAACCCCCTGCATCAATTCATGCCGTCTCAGGGTGCGTGATGCGGCAAACCATTTTCATTACGGTACTAGGGCATTTTGGTGCAGCCTTTGCTGCGCTGTGCATGCCGCCATTTTATGCACATATACTGCAGCAGAACTTCTCCAGCCAGACCCTGGTTATGGCTGGCTGGTACTTTACCCTGCCAACCCTGGCGGCGGCGATCTCCAATCCCTTGTGGGGCAAGCTAGCTGACCGCATAGGCATACGCGCTTCACTGATACGCGCTCACTGGGGCCTCTGCCTGAGCTTCATTGTCACGGGCATGGCACGCACTCCCTGGGAATTTGCGTTTGGCCTGACTTTGCAAGGTTTGCTGGGCGGCACCTTTGCGGCATCGAACGCTTTTCTGGCCTCTTTCCTGCCTGGCAAGCGCCTCGCTACACTGTTGAGTGTCATGCAAGGCTCGGCCCGCACCGCCCTGTTCGCAGGGCCTGCTATCATAGGTCTGTTCAGCGATGGCCAAAATCTGCTGCATATCTTTTTTTACCTGGCTGTGTTCCCTGGCCTGGCGGGATTGATACTCTATCTGCTGCCAGCAAAAACCGGCACTCTATCTGAACATTCCGTAACAGGGAGCACTGGACAAGTTCCTGCTCAGGCGGGCACACTCAGTGCAAGCAGTCTGTACCGCTACCAGGCGCTGTTCACCTTAGGGACGGTACTGACATATCCATATTTTGTCATCGATCTGGCGCAACGCCTGGATATGTCTGCGGCCTGGGCAGGTGCCCTGTTTGGCTTGCCACATGCACTGTTTCTGGTGCTGGCCTGGCCTATCGGCCGCCATGTCAATTTTTCCAATGCCCAGACAGCACTAGCGCGATTTTCCGCGCTGACCTGCGCAGGCTTGTTATTGCAGTTGCTGGCCAATGATCTGCCGGTGCTGGCCACGGGTCGAATACTCATGGGCGTGGGGATGACCGGCGCTTATCTGGCCATCAATGCCCTGGCTGCATCCACCACTAGGCAAGCCAGTGCAGGACAGCATTTTGGCAAGCTGGAAGGTGCCAATAAATGGGGCGCTGTCATGGCAGGGATTCTCGCAAGCGGTCTGGCTACTTCACTGAGTTATACCGCTCCCATCTGGTTGGCTTGTGCGCTGTTGGCCGGCCTCTCCATTTTTATAGAAAGTAAACGCTGATGAACGCTAGCTTACCGCGGTTCGCCTGGAACCATGCGCCTGACACCCTGCCCTTACTCCATCTGCCGTCTTTGCCGCGTGCTTTGCCACATGCGAGGCAGGCAGCCAACAATGCTGTCCCTGTCGAAGCCAGCGAATACGCCCAGTTGCAACATGCCCGCGTGCTGCTGAATTGTTATGCGCGTGAGGTCGCCATGCAGGAACATAAACTGGCCGTCCGTTCCATCGCCCACACCAGGCTGGCACCAGCAGCACTGCGCCAGTATCAGGGCCAGGTGCTGGACATACAGTTACCCCGCATGCAAAGCCGTTTTTGCGTGGGCGTACAACATGTCTCAGTCACCGGCAATTACGATTACATCACCGACATCTATCTGCAAGACCATCAGCAGGCCTGGTCAGTAGCCAGTTGGCGCGAGATTGCCCAGATCATCGTCGCTGACCTGTCGCTGCGCGAAAGCACTGCGTTTAATACCGACCTGCTACAACAAATCGAGGAAAGCATCGCTACCATGCAGCATCTGCTGGAGGCGCAGCAAGGCAAATCAAATTCCCTTCACACAGACTCAGCTTTACAGCAATACATACGCAGTGAACAGCATTTGCTGACGGGCCACCCTTTTCACCCTACGCCAAAAAGCCGTTCGGGCTGGACAAAAGCGGAAGAAATAAAATATTCGCCTGAACATGGCGCGAGACTGCAATTACGCTACTTCCTGATTCCGCGCAGCTGGGTCATCAGCGATAGTCTGGATGCGCAAGACTTGTCAGACCGCCTGCAACAACTGACTGGTCATGGCCGGCAGGCCGATAGCGAACACATCATCCTTCCCCTACACCCCTGGCAAGCCGACTGGCTCATGCAGCAGGCGCGCATACAAACCGCCATGGCTGCTGGAGAAATACGCGACCTGGGTTGTAGTGGCAAACAGTTTTATCCAACGGCATCCATCCGTACCATGCTGGCCGAAGATGGCAATGCTTTCTTGAAACTGTCGCTGAACCTGCGCATCACCAATTGCATACGCAATAATGCCCGGCATGAACTGGCGGCAGCATTGACTGCCAGCCGCCTGTACCGGCCCATGAAGGCAGACATGCAGGCACTGTTCCCGCATTTTCACGCATTGGAAGAACAGGCTTACCTAAGTGTAGCCTTCCCGGAAGACCGGCAACAGAGTGACAGACAACACAAGGAAATCGAAGACGGCTTTGGCCTGGTTTTACGCGAAGGTCTGGCAGCCTTCATGGCGCAAGGCATCACGCCCATGATATGTGCAGTGCTATTTGGCAACGGCCAGGCGGGCCGGCTGCAAGTGGCAGCGTTGATAGAACGGTTTTCCCACAGACATAGCCTGTCCCTGCGCCAAGGCATGCGCCTGTGGTTCAGCCGTTATGCTGAACTGGCGATTTACCCCGTGTTCTACCTGCTGTTTGAAAAAGGTATCGCATTTGAACCACATATGCAAAACAGCATAGTCGGGCTTGCAGAAGATGGTGCTCCGGTACGCTTTATCGTTCGTGACCTGGAGCTGACCAGACTCACACCCACAGCCCACGAACTGATCAACACCATACAGCTCGATGAGCATACTCGTAAAGAAATCTGTTGCAGTGATGAAGCAGGCTGGACACGCATAGGCTATTGCCTGCTAGTCAATAATATCTGTGAAGTCATCGCCACCCTGGCGAATGGGAATCATGAACTTTACCTGGAGTTGTGGGCTTGCCTGCGCAATACCTTGCAAGCTTATCTTGCTAACTTCCCCAACCCTGAGGCAGCACGCCGCATACAAGGCTTGCTGTCTGGCGAACCCTTGCCAGTCAAGGGTAATTTGCTGATCCGCTTTTTAAAGCAGGCTGACCGCAAGGCGGCTTACCTGCCACTGTATCACCCGCTGGGCGTGGTGAATGAGTCGTAGCCTATGCTCTGAATCAATTTTTTCAACTCAAAATGATGCACTAATTATGTACTCAAAACCTTTTTCACTGATACTCCCCGCCTTGCTTTGCCAGGCATATAGCCACGCAGTGATGGCACAAAACACGCCGCAAAATGACTTGCCATTAATTGAAGTCAAGGCACAGTCACGGCAAGGTGCTACCCGTGTAAGCGGTGCCAGTAAAACCAATGGGACCTTGCTGGAAACACCGCAATCGATTTCTGTCGTCAACAATGAAGATTTGCGGGACCGTGCAGCTAACAGCAGCAAGGATGCACTGGCCTACACGCCCGGCATTATCGCTGGGCAAGGTGAAGGCCGCCGTGATGAATTTTATATACGAGGCTTTTACTCCCCGCGGGAAACCCTGCTGGATGGCATGCGTGATGACAGTCTTTACTTCCGCGACCTCGCCACTACCGACAAAATTGAAGTCATCAAGGGTGCGACAGCCGCCCTGGATGGCCGTGGCGCAGCCGGAGGCCTGATCAACCGCATTACCAAAAAACCGCAGGCAAAACAGGACAATGAAATTTCACTGGCCCTGGGTTCGAACAGCCAGCGCAGGCTCAGCATTGATACAGGTGGTGCCCTGAGCAATGAGCTCAATGCGCGCCTGATTGCTGCCTATGACGCGGGTGACAGTTACCGCAATATTGTTGATCATAAGCGCACGCTGCTGGCACCATCGCTGTCTTGGAATATCAGCCCGCAAACCAGTTTGCTGCTGCAGACGGAAATACAGCGCGAAGACCACACGCCTGACCGTGGCATACCATCGGTGAATGGACGTGCAGTGGCAGTTGATGCCAGTACTTTTTATGGTGAAAAATTTGACTTCACCAAAACCAATAGTGATCTTTTTAAAGCCAGGCTGGAACACAAATTCAATCAGCAACTCAGCCTGGTCAATAACCTCCAATACAGTCAGACTGATCTCGATGGTGTGAACACCCGCAACCGGCGTGTGAATGCAGACAATACTGTGTCACGCCAGATTACCTATTTCCCCATACAGCAAAAAAATCTGGTCAACCAGACTGAACTGACGTACGCCATCGGTAATCACCTGTTACTGGCTGGCCTGGAATTATCCCAACAAAAGCGCGATTCCCTGGTCAGGCAGACCGGCACGGCTTACCCTGTGGATTTATACCGCCCCCAGCAATTGCTGGCCGCTCCTGACTTCAGGGCTTTGCCTGTGTCCATAGACAGCCGCTTCAATGCCGACACCACTGCCCTGTACCTGCAGGATCAGATTGCCTTGATGAATGAATGGGACATACTGCTCGGTGGCCGCTTTGACCAGTTCAAGCAAAAGCAAACCAACAGGCTGCTCAACAATGTCGTCAGTGAACGTACCGATAATCTGTTCTCACCACGTATGGGGCTGGTGTATAAAATCACGCCGCAACAGTCTGCCTATGCCACGATCAGTCGCTCACATCAGCCTGCCGGTGGTGACTTGCTTTACACCGGCAGCAATCCCTTGAGCCAGGTCAAGCCCCTGAAAACTGACTTGCAGGAAATCGGTTTGAAGCAAGAGTGGCTGGATAAACGCCTGTACACCAGCATCGCCTGGTTCAGGGTGGAGCAAAGCAATCAATTGACTGCTGATCCAACTGACCTGACAGGTTTGCGTCAGTTGCAAATTGGCCGTCAGCGCAACCAGGGGCTGGAGCTTGAACTGCAGGGACAACTGTCCAGCGGTACCCAGGTCAATGCGAGCTATACCTATAACGATGCAAAAATCGTCGCATCGAATGATATACGCATAGGCAATCGCGCAGAAATGACACCGACGCACAATGCCAGCCTGTGGTTAAAGCAAAGTTCAGCAAGAACTGGAGTGCCGGTGCAGGCATCATTGCCCATAGCGAGCAGTATGCCCTGACTGACAATACGGTACGTCTGCCAGGCTATGCCCGTGTCGATCTGGCACTGACTTATATGCAGGCCCGTTATGACATTACCCTGAAACTCAATAACCTCGGCAATACCCGCTACATGGAGTCGGCCAACAACAATGTGCAGATACAACCTGGGGCGCCTTTCAATGCCTATCTGGTGTTGAACACACGTTTCTAAGCACAGGGGCTTGCCCCTCCTTGGCAAAGTCAGCCGGGTGCATCGTGCATCCGGCTTTTTTATTTGCGTTTGCGCCACATGCGCCAGCCCGTCAACATCAAAATCAGTGGAACCAGGCCAAAGCATGAAATAAATATCCGGCCCGTTATGCCAAAAGCGATGCCGCTATGCAGAGGAAACAGCCAGGCCAAAAAGCGGTCGCCAGCCTGCCCTTGCAGCGGATCGGCTACCCTGAAGATGCGGCCACTGCCCGCATCTACGCTGACCCTGCTTGCGCCATCGCCGCTATGCATTTCCTGAGGCTGGCGCAAACGAATTTCATAAACGGTAGCAGAACCCGACGGCAAGCCCAGGCGCGAAATCCTGGCATGCGGAAATACACCTTGAGCTATTAGCATGGCCTGTACAACGGTGATGTGCTGACCAGGAGGTACATTTGCATCCCCCGGCTTGCGTGTCTGTGTCACCGGTAATACTTTGCCTACGACGGGTAGTATCCATTGTGGCTGATTGAAGTAGGCACCAGAAAATCCCAGCAGCAAGAGCACTGGCAAGGCAAAAAATCCCAGCATGCGATGCAGACGAAAATTGATGGCAGCCGGGGTTGCTGCCAGGTTCACCGTAAGCGCCTGTCGCAAGGCTTTCCAGTTGGGCTTGGGCAACCATAAAAACAGGCCAATAAGCGACATCAACACGAGCATGATGCCACTGACTGCGATCACGGTCTTGCCGATTTCACCTAGCAAAACATAGCGGTGCAAATGGTACAGGGTCGGTATCAGCAATCTTCCTGATATGCCATATTGCCCCCAGTTGCGCTCGCCTTTTACTTCCAGCGTAACCGGATCAAGCATGACCTGGCGTGACCAGTCCTGGCTAAACGCAGATTTGCCTGAAGCTGATCTGGCTGGATACCAGGCGGTGATGACGTCTGCAGTACTGGCTGGCAGCATCAATTGCCTGGGCCGGCCATAAGCAGGATTTGCCGTCAGGGCATCCAGAGCGGTCTGTGCCATTTCTGCTCTGAAGGGCTCGGCCTGGTGAGTTTGATGCACGGTATTGAACAGTGCTGGATTGAGTGCACGATCAAGCTCAGGCATCCAGCTGATGATGCTACCAGTGAGCCCCAATGCCACGAATACACTGCCAAATGTGAGTGCCAGCCACAAGTGCAAACGCAGCAATATCGTACGCGCTGACTTAGGCAACATAAACAGTCCCGTCATAGCGGCCATTTGAGATCATGTGAAATCGAGGTTTGCAGAAAAACATGGTGAATATCCAGGCTGAAAAAATGGCTGGCTATTCTTGGAGAAACAGGAAAATGCTGGCTGTAGTGGGGCGCTGCGCATTGACTGGCAACTTTTGGCACATACTGACAACTAAATGACAGTGCTGCCGTTATCTTATCTAAAACAACTACGCAGAGCAATGACAGCTACTAGCTAACAACGGCGATGGCGACCTTAACACTACCGCATTCAAGTCTGCCTGACCACCAGCATGGTCTGCAGGACCTCGGACTCGACAGGCTCTTCATTGATAAGGCTAAGGATTTTCCTGGCGAGCAGGATGCCGCCGTCGCGCAGGTATTGGTGGACGCTGGTCAGTGCCGGGATGAAGCTGGCCGCACCGGGAGTGTCGTCGTAGCCGATGACGGATACCTGGCCGGGGACAGCCAGGTTGCTTTCAGTGATTGCCCGTATTGCCCCCATGGCCAGCAAGTCGCTGGCGGCGAAGACGGCGTCGAAGGTCTTGTCTTTTTCATTCAGATAGGCAGACATACAGTCAAATCCAGCTTCAAAGGTAAACGCCTTGGGGCGCAGGATGCTCACTGCATGCTGTTGCTCACCCAACGCTTCCATGAAACCGGAGCAGCGTTCCTGCACTTCAGCATGATCAATATCACCGATGAACAAGAGTTTGCGCCGCCCCTGCTGGATAAAGCGCTCCGCCACGCTGGCACCGCCCTTGCGGTTATCACTGCCGACAACGATGCCGGGTTGATTGGCATCCGGTGCGCCCCAGATTACCAGCGGCAGGCCGGAGCGTTGCAAGCGCTGCAAACGTTGCACGGCTTCACCATGTGAGCCCTGCCCCAGCAAGATCATGCCGTCAGCGCCTTGCACCGGTGGTGTGTCTATGAGCTGCATGGAAGTCAGCACCACGCTGTAACCTGCCGTCGTTAGCTCCTGGGTGATGCCACCCAATAATTCCAGCGGGTAGGGGTCGGACATGGGTCTGTCATTGGCGGGTGTCATCTCAACCACTACAGCGACAGAATGGCTGCGGCCCAGGCGCAAATTACGGGCGCTGACATTGAAGCGGTAGCCCAGTTCTTCTGCAATCTTGCGGATTTTTTCACGTGTCTCTACCGTCACCAGCGGGCTATTACGCAAGGCGCGTGACACCGTAATGGTCGAAACCCCGGCAATGGCTGCCAGGTGTTCCATCGTTACCCCGGATTCGGGATTAGGTGTGCTGCGTTTTTTTGCCGACATGCAAAGACCTTGTTAACAATTGCCAGGTGTAGGAGTTTCAGGTGTAGTGATTTCAGGTTCTCGCAAACTCGATACGCTGTCTGACCTCGCCGCCTCTGAAACTGAATATTACCCGCGCATTATGACAGAGCTTGTTTGGCTGCGATATATCCCACAGCCTGTGCGTACAAAGTGCACACCGCCCGCCCCTATGGTCGCAGCACAATGCAGGTGCATATCTGCCAAAAATACGTCAGCAATTTTGCGGGTCTCATGGCAGCCTATGCATTGGCAAACTCGGCAGAAATTCATTTTCCGATAGAAATCTCTGTATTTTTAGTCAGCAAATCTACCTGTGTCGAATAAATGACATCGATAACATTTCAATTGACATCGATAACATTTATTGTTTCAATGGGCTTGTTTTTACATCTCGTCACTTGAGTTCCAGGGATACAGGCCCAAAAAAACCAGGGCAGGCTCATTTAGGAAGTGGCAAGAGGCAACAATGCGTATGATGAAAAGTCTGCGGATTGCCCTTGAACGGATGTTAGGGACGACAAACTTTAATAATATTCAGGAGCACAACATGAACTGCAACAAGCCTTTCCGCTTGTCGGCGATTACTATCGCCATGATGACATTATTGAGCCAGGCACAAGCCCAGGTCGCCAGCAATCCAGATACCAATGCAGCCGCTACTACCGTTACGACTGCTCCAGCCAAGGCAGATGAAGTCCAGCAAATCGTCGTGACCGGCAATGCCCGCAGTGGCGGGCAACGCAAGATTGATGCGTCTTATTCCATCACCACCGCCAATGAAGAACAATTGAAACAGGCCGCGCCCAGCAGCACCGCCGATTTGCTGAAAATCGTGCCGGGCATTTATGCTGAATCCAGCGGGGGCAATGCCGGCGCCAATATTGGTGTGCGTGGCTTCCCTATTGATGGTGATGCGCCGTTTGTGACGATACAAATGAATGGCTCACCTTTGTTCCCGCCACCTACCCTGTCTTTCCTTGAAGGCTCATCGCTGTTCCGTATTGATGACACCATAGAAAGAGTGGAAGTCTTGCGCGGTGGCCCCAGCCCGATTTTCTCGAATGGCCAGCCTGGTGCGACCATGAACTTTCTGCTCAAGAAAGGCCGTGATCTTGCTGAAGGCAGTTTGCGCGCGACCGTGGGTACGGGCAATTTGCGCCGCATCGATGGCTATTATGGTGGCAAGATTGCTGATGGATGGTACGGCACCATAGGCGGCTTTTATCGCGTAGCGCAAGGCGTGCGTGACGGGCAATACCCGGCAGACGATGGCGGGCAAATCACTGCCAGCGCCACCAGGAAGCTGGATCAGGGCGAGCTGACTTTTTATACACGCACCGTTAATGACAAAAATACTTTTTATACTGGCGTGCCGCTGATTTCTGCCAGCTCTGCGGGTGGAAAGCCAACTACCTTCCCCGGTTTTGATCCCCTGACCGGTTCGCTGTATGGCAATGAATTGCGCAATGTTTCTCTGGAAGTTGGCCCTGGTCAGGTATTGAATAAAGATCTGGCAAATGGCCGTGGCTTGCAAGCCAATCTGTTTGGTGTGGATTTCTCACAAACCATCAATGGCTGGAATATCAGCAACAAGCTCAATCATTTTTCTGGCGATGCACCTACGCTGGCGATCTTCACCGGCAATAGTCCTGTGAGCATGTCCAGCTATATCCGTAGCGCTATCCAGTCAGCTAATGGCCAGGCCAATGTGGTGGCTGCGGCAGGTGGCAAGCAGGCTATTTCAGGCACGGTAACTTATCTGAATGGTGGCGCAGCAGTTGCGGGTGACCAGCAAGTGATGTCAGCAGGTATCTGGTCAGTAGAAAAGAAACTGAGTTCTTTCACCGATGAACTGCGCATCAGCAAAGAAATCATCAAGGATCACACCATGACGGCTGGCCTTTATTATGCTGACTATTCATCCAAGGACATGTGGTATCTGGGTAATAGTGTCCTGATGACAGCAACACCAAATGCCCGCCCTATCAATGTGCAGTTGAATAATGGCGTGGTCGTCAGCGGCAATGGCCATGATGGCGCATCCTTCTACACCTTGAATGAAAATTTCTCGGCACAGAATACTGCGTTTTACCTCGCAGATGAATGGAAGATCAATGACCGTATCCGTGTTGATGCTGGCGTACGTACCGAGAACCGTCGCTTGAATGGTGTTATCTCGAATCCAAAATCTGTCGATCTCGATAATAACCCGCTGACGCTATACAACAACAGCGCATCGGTACTGAGCGGCAGCAACACTCTGGTCGATCGTTCTGACAATGAAGTGTCTTATACCCTGGGTGGCAACTACAAGGTCTCAGAAAACTTCAGCGTGTTTGCTCGTCTGAATTCTGGCTTTGCGCTGCCGCAGTTCGACACCATACGCGACAATGGCGTCAATGCACCCGTGACCAAGGTAAAGCAATATGAGATAGGCCTGAAGAGTGTGTCTGAATACATCAGTGCCTACCTGACCTTCTTCCACAATACCTTTACCGGCCTGCCCTTCCAGCAGTTCTTGGCAGATGGCCGCAATGTGAATGCGATAGGTGGTTCCAGCGGTTCTGGCCTGGAATTTGAAGTGGCAGCACGCCCTGTCAAAAATTTCCAGATTTCATTGAGTGGCGCCTACCAGAAATCGAAGTATGAAAACTATGGTGCCAACACTGGCAATGAAGTGAAACGTCAGCCTAAGCTACAGTTCCGTCTGTCGCCGAGCTACCGTATCCCGCTCGATAATGGTGATATCAAGCTGTATGGCACTTACACCCATGTCGATGCACGCTTTGCTGACGCAGAAAACCAGCAATCCCTGCCCAAGTATTACACGCTAGATGCTGGCATTCTGGTGGGTCTGGGTGACAATCTGGAATTCCGTCTGGCTGGCACCAACCTGACCAATCAACTCGGCCTGACCGAGGGTAATTCCCGCGTCATCGGCAGTGGCAGCAGCGTGGTCTTTGCCCGCCCTATCTTTGGTCGTGCAATTGAGGCGTCTGTCTTGTATCGATTCTAAAACTGGTCTTTATTAATAGCCAAGCGTGACCCTGTTCAGGGCCACGCTTTTTTTCAGGCGATCAGGCTTTGCACCTTTTCGACCTCGTCAAACAGGAAAAAATGTCCCCCAGCAAAGCAGTGTATTTCAGGAGCATTTACAAAGCAATCCGCCCAGGCCAGGCCATCTGCCAGCGCTATCCTGTCATCTAGCCCAAGCAGCACCCTTACAGGTACATCATACTGGCGCTGGTTGCCATCAAAATAAGCCTCCGCGGCACCTATGTCGGCACGCAGGATAGGTTCAAACAACTCCATCAGTTGTGGCTCTGCCAGCACTTCTGCTGAAATGCCACCCATGTTTGCCACCCATTCCAGAAATTCCTTGTGCGGCAATTCTGCGTGATGTTGTAATGCGCGGCGATGAGGTGCGGCAGCGCCTGACAACACCAGCCTTTGAGGCGGGCTGGCACCAAGTTCCACCAGCCTGTCCAGCATGGAGAGGGCAATATAGGCACCCATGCTATGACCAAACAAGACATAGGGGCTACCTGCGGTGGCACGCAAAGTTGGCTCCAGCAAGGCAGTCACCATCTCGGGTATGCTATGCAGCAAGGGATAGCGCATATTGCTGCCATGGCCGGGTGGATCAAAGGTGATCCACTCATGGGCATGCTCACGCGCCAGCCTGGCATAGCTATAAGTGCTGCCACCAGCAAATGGATAGGCGATAATCTTCAATATGGTTTTCCCCTGACACACATTAATTTTAAAAACGACTATAACCCAGGCATGACCGACAATAATAAAAATCTCGCTTTGATTGCACACCCTGAAATCTGGATAGCCAGGCTGCCAGATCTGCGTGCATACCGACAAAAACTACTGACACTGCTGAGCTGTGCAGAACATACCCGCTGCGCACGCTATATGCAACAGGATGACAGGGACAGATACCTGGGTGGACGTGCGCTCAGCAAACTTGCCGTCGCAAAATTGACTGGCTTGCCGCTTGCAGATATCAGCATCACCCTGGCGACATCTGGCAAACCTGCCATTGCATTTGCAAAGGATGAAATCACTGCACCCGCCATCAGTATCTCGCATGCTGGCGAACTGGTCGTGGTAGCGCTCACCTACGCTGCCGACATCGGTGTTGACGTAGAATTATTACACAATGATGTCAATTTGGATGACTTGATGGGCGTCGTTTGCAGCGCAAAGGAAATCACTGAAGTCAATCGCCAGGACGAGAAAAGCCGGATACAGAAATTTTATGAATTCTGGGTATTGAAAGAAGCCTACCTGAAAGCCACTGGAGAAGGCTTATCTGCGGACGCGCGACGCCTGATGTTCACAGTAGATGATGTATCTTCCGTCAGCTTGTTGCAAGGCTTGGATAATCGGCCTGCTCATGCCTGGGATTTTTTTCTCAGGCTATATGACCAGCGACATGTGCTTGCGTTAGCGAGCAGGAAAACTGACGTACCCGAACTTGATGACACCAGGTACACGCCGACACGCTGCATGCCCGTCTTTAAGGATGCACTGTCTTTATTGAGGGAATATTGTTCAGAAAAATGAATGCGTCACTGATCTTCGCATCAGGCACATAGCCCGGATGAGCCATGTGCTCTACTCTTCTAGCGGGGAGTTACTTCTTGATGCTGAGAACGATAGAACCGTTCCAGTTTGCACCACCGTTTTCAACGAGGATACTCAGAACATTGGTGATCTCTGTCCATTCCATAGTGATTTTTGCACCGCCGATGTCAACACCATCAGCCTTCAGTGTGCCATTTGCATCTGACAGCAGTTTAGTACGGTATGCAGGATCTTGTGCGGATTTTGCGATTGCAGTTGCCAGTTGGTCATAAAGATGTGCCATTTTTTTACCCCTAGTTTACGTGGTTCAACGAAGTTAATATCGGAATGAAACGAAACTCTTTGCTACCTATTCAAGTCTAAATTTCGAGCTGAAATTTTAGGCAGCGAGGCTATAGTACACTCGCACAGAAATGATGTCTAGCATTTAACAAAGTTAAAAAAAATATTATTATTTTTGCGTTGTAAAAAGGATGGCGCGCATCAAAATTGCGTCTAAAATATGGAGCAATTAGCCCACAAACTTTCCTGTCAGGAATGATATGCCAAACATAAAGACCTTTACTCCTGCTGGTCGCCTCGATAGCAATAATTCTGCTGCATTTGAGAAAGAAATTCTCAGTGCCATCGACGCCGGTGAAGTCCACATACTGATTGATTTTTCCGATCTCACTTATATCAGCAGCGCTGGACTGCGTGTCATCTTGCTGACTGCCAAGAAGACCAAAGCAGCCACTGGCAAGCTGGTATTGTGCAGCCTGAGTGATTCAATCAATGAGGTTTTCCTGGTGAGCGGCTTTAATACCATCCTGGATATACAGGCGAACAAGGATGCCGCGCTGACGCGTTTCTGATTTCATCACACCGTCATAAAAAAGCCCTTGCATTTTTTTGCAAGGGCTTTGACTACTGAGCTCCGGGTTAACTATGCATCTGCAGCTTCCATGATGGCCTGCGTCCACTCCGCAGCTCTTTCATAGGCAGTGCTTGTCACTGCTTCCTTGAGTTTAGGATCAGCGTCCATCAGTTCCATGAATTGCTGGCGATCAAGGCTGATACATGTACTGTCAACGACGGCACGCACTGACCAGGTACGAGGCACGGGACGTATCAAAGCCATCTCACCAAAATAATCTCCATCATCGAGCATGCCCAGTGGTGTTTCCTTGTCACCTTCGAGCTTCACATAATTTTCCAGCTTGCCACGGGCGACGATGTAGAACTTGCTGCCAGGCTCGCCCTCTTCAAACACAGGCTTGCCTGCGGCAAAAGATTCCGACACCAGCGACTTCGACAGCTTCAGCAAGACTTCATCCGAGCATTCTGACAGGAAAGGTATGCCTCTCAGGCGCTCAACTGAAATGGAGGCCTTGCCATCGTCGGTAATCGTGAAACCACTTTGCTTGCGCCATAGCATGGCATAGCGGCCATCCTTGGCCAGCAATTCTTCATGCGTACCTGATTCCACCACCAGACCTTTTTCCATGACGATGATGAGATCGTAATTGGTGATGTGAGTAAAACGATGGGTGACAGATACCACGGTCCAGTCAGCCGAAATCGCATCCAGAGTCGCACCGATCTCGGCTTCGGTATGGGCGTCAAGTGCCGAAGTGGCTTCATCAAGAAAGAGTATGCGTGGGTTTCGCAACAGGGCGCGGGCGATGGCGATACGCTGGCGTTGCCCGCCGGACAGGCTGCCACCCTGACTACCGACCACACTTTGATAGCCATCTGGAAAAGTCTCGATCAAATCATGGATGCCCGCATCTTTTGCGGCAGCAACGATTTCATCATCTGTTGCATCCAGCCTACCCATACGTATGTTTTCTGCGATGCTGGTATCGAACAAGGCGGTATTCTGCAGGACCACGCTGGTCTGTGCGCGCAACGAGGCTTCCGTGGCATCACGCAAATCCACATTGTCAAGCAAGATCTTGCCCTTGTTTGGATCATACAAACGCATCAGCAATGACAAGACCGTGGATTTGCCTGAGCCCGAACCACCCACAATGGCAACCGTCTTGCCTGCCGGGATTTCTATATCGACACCGCGCAAGATAGGGTGATCTGGCTGATAGGCAAATTCCACACCTTGCAGCTTCAGGTTCTCTTGTATGGCTGGCAGCACCTTTGCCGTTGGACTATCTGGCAAAGCAGCCTGTGCGCCCAGCAATTTTTGTATGCGGGAGTAGCTGTTCATACCCTGCACCAGCAGCGGGATTGCCTGAGTCAGGTTGTCGGTAGCGCCGCCGATGTTGAGCAAGAGACCGATAAAGGCAATCAGCAAGCCTGTGGTCAGAAAGCCCATCACAGCCAGTACTGCACCAACTCCCAATACGCCTATTTGCAAGAAACCCGCAGCCACATTGGTAGAGCGGCCTATCATGGAGGTGAAAAAATTGGCCTTGAAATCATCTTCCTGCAAGCGCGTCAGTCTGTCGCCAAATTGCTGTTCGCGATATTTGCTAAGATTGAAGGTGCGTATGGTCAGGTGGTTCAGCAAATTCTCTTGCACCATGCCTGCATTGCCGGATTGCAAGTCATCCCTGGAGCGGCCAAATTTTCGCGCACGTGGACCGAATGGTTTGGGAGCAAAAGCGATCATCGGCATGAGGAGCAATGCCACCATGGCCAGCCGCCACTCGATTACAAACAGCAAGGTCAGGCTGGTGACTATGGTGACCAGGCGCATGCAAAAGCTGGGCAAACCACGCACCAGTGCCGTTTCTATCGCCATCACGTCGGGACCAAAGCAGGCAATGATGTCAGCTTGTGGTGTTTTGGAAAAAAAATCTGTCGATTGTTTTTGCAAATTGCTGAACATTTTTTCCTGCAGGCTCTTGGATACCCTGGAACCTATGGTGGCAGTCCCATAATCCTGCATCAGGCCTGCACCGACATTGAGTAGAAAGCCGACCGCCAGTATCCCCAGCAACATCGCCAGCAAACCCATGTCCTTGTTGAGGATGGCATTATCGAAGATATAGCGGTAACTCAAAGGCATCAGCAGATTAAAGGCTATCTGCACCAATAAGGCCAATGCCACCAGGCTGGCCAATAGGCGATAGGTAAAAGCCAGGTGCAGGGCCTGGCCGATGAAAGCCCAGAAGCTGACTTTATGTTCCTCCGCTGCCTTGCCTGATTCATTCTTGGGTGTTGCCGTTTGATCGTTCATGCTTGCTCCAGTTTACCGGTTCAATGTCACTGCATCTGTTGAAGTGGAATAGCTAGAACTCATTTCATAAATAGGGTGAGATGCGTTTTCCTCATAACGTGGGCTGGCAAGGCGGACGAGGCAGTCAATAGCGGTGCTATTGACAACGAGTCGAATTGTCAGCGCCCGCAGTCCAGCGCGCGTTATGAGGCAACCCCTTCGGGAACTGACGATTTGGGCGCATTGCAGCGCGTAGTGTGTCACCCATCCCTCGCTAAGGCAACAGCCTTAGCGAGGGCACGCCTTGCACTGCATCCCAAATCGCCTTGTTCGCACTCATCCTATTTATGAAATGAGTTCTAATCTACACCTGCTTTTTAACTCTAAACAAAATCGTATACATCACGGGGATGACGCCCAGTGTCAATACCGTTCCCAGTGCCAGTCCGCCTACTATCACAACTGCCATGCCAAACCATAACTCCCCACCAAAAAGCATCAGTGGCACCAGGCCCAGTATGCAGGTGAGCTTGGTCATGACTATCGGACGCAGGCGTTTGAGTGCAGCAATGACCACAGCTTCATAATGTGGCTTACCCTCATGCAGTTCTTCAGCGATGCGTTCCAGCAGCAGTACCGCATTGTTGATGATGATGCCAGCCAGTGCCAGGATACCCATGATGGCCATGAAACCAAAATTCGCCCTGGTCAGCAATAGGCCAGCGACGGCACCGACCAGGCACAGCGGTATGGTAATGGCGATGATCAATACTTTTCTGTATGAAGAAAACTGCCAGAGCATCAAGAGTAATATGGAAGCCAGTGCAACAGGTAAAAATTTCACCAGTGCGCCCTGTGCATTGCCCGAAGTTTCCAGCTCACCGCCTACACCTATGCGGTAGCCCTCATCCAGTTTGATCTTTTCTATTTGCGGACGCATACGCTTGACGAGGGCAGTGGCCGACAGACTCAGGCTCTTGCCAGACACGGTCACTGTCCTGATGCCATTGCGCCTGCGTACGGCCCCGTCTTCAGGCACGCCGATGAGTTCTGCGATTTGTATCAGTGGCACCGAAGTCTGGCCATTCTCGGAAAACACATTCAGGGTTTTCAGTTTGTCGTAGGACATCATCTCCTTGTCCTTGCCTGTAACGACGATCGGGATGGTCTGGTCACTATCCCGAAAGACACTGACCTGTATGCCAGTCAAGGCACCGTTAAGTGAAAGCGCCACGTCAGAAGAGGTGATACCTGCCCGTCTGGCCATAGCCTGATCTACCTTGACCTGCAATTTCCATGTGCGGTTTTCCCAGTCGTCCTTGACATCAATCGTATCAGGCAAACTGCGCAATTGCTGCTTCAATTGTTCTGCCAGGGTTTTGAGCGTTGTGGCGTCACTACCCGTGATACGAAACTCGACCAAACCAGTTTCAGAACCGCCCAGCCAAAACTTCTTCACTTCGGCGCGCAATTCAGGGAAGTTTGCATACAGGTAGTTGCGGGTACGTTCCAGCGGCGCATCCACACTGGTGCCCAGCGGGACATTAACGACGATATAGCCGCGATGCGGTGCGCCCGCCACTGGAGCCATTGCCAGCACGAAGCGCGGGCCGCCATAGCCAACATAAGAAACCACGCTGCTGACTTCAGGATTGGTTTTCCGGTCCAGCAACCAGGCGTCGATTTTCTTGATTGCCTGCTCGGTTTCTGCATAGGGTGAACCAGCAGGAAGATTGACCAATATCATGTATTGGTTACGTTCAGAATTCGGGAAGAATTGCTGTGGCACCAACCCAAATCCTGATATGGCGAGTACAAAGGCGAACGTGACTGCAGTCAAAAAAATCAGGGGTTGCCGGAGTATGCCTTCCAGCAAGCGACGATAACCGCGATAAAAGCGACTGTCATAATGCTCTTCCGATTCTTGCTGGTGGCTGGCAGAAACCTTCATGAAATGGTAGCAGACCAGAGGTGTGAAAGTCAGCGCCAGCACCCAGGAACTGAGTACGGCGATACTGGTCACCTGGGCCAGCGAGCGCACATATTCCCCGGTCTGGTCATCGGCCAGTAACAGGGGCATGAAAGCCAGCACGATGGTCAGTGCAGAAGTCAGCAAGGGTGTGGATAAACTGGTGCCAGCATTTATGCAGGCTTGCTTGCGATCTTCACCTGCCACCAGGCGGCGCATGATGTCTTCCGCAATGACAATGCCATTATCCACCAGCAAACCCAGGGCAATGATCATCGAGGCGATGGAGACACGTTGCAATTCTATGCCCATCAGGCTCATGATGATGAGTGACATCAGCATGGTCAGCGGCACGATAGTGCCAACGATAAGACCGGTACGCATACCCAGGAAAACCATGACCACGATCAGCACGATGACCAGGGTTTCATACAGGGTACGCTCTACATCGGCAATCAGGTGGCTGACCACTTCAGGCTGGAAAGTCGCAAAATCGAGCATGAATCCCAGTGGCAAGCCAGGTTTGACCTCGGCTATACGCGTCTTGAGATTTTGCCCAAAGGCAACTACATTGCCACCTTCGGCCATGGATATCGCCAGGACAATGGCAGGTTTGTTATTAAACAAGGCACCTGTGCTGCGTGGCTCTACATAAGCACGGCGCAAAGTCAGTACATCAGACAAGGCGATCGCCTGGCCAGTTTTGGGGATCAGGATGGGGGTTTTTTCTATATCCGCCATGTCACTAAAATTGCCAGTGGGTTCCAGGGTAACAATGGCTTTGTCAGCGATGACCTGGCCACCAGGCAACACCACATTCTGCTTTTGCAAGCTGGCCAGCACGTCACCCAGCGACAGACCCAAACGCGACAATTGCGCGGGCGAACCTTCCAGATAAATCCGTTCTGCGGGCAGACCATGCACCTCTACCCTGCGCACACCGGGCAAGCCAGTCAGGTTGTCACGCAACTTCAGAGCGACCTGGCGCATCTCTGCCATGCGGTAGCCATCTGCCGTAATTGCCAGCGTGGCTATGGCAACATTACCAAAGTCATCATTGACGCTGGGGCCACTGACACCATCTGGCAGGGATGAACGGGCATCAGCCATCTTGTTGCGCAGCTTTTGCCATAAAGGCTCTAGTTGGAAATATTTATCATAAAGTTTCACGCTGATGATGGTGCCGCCTGTGAAAGCCGTCGAAGTGATCCTTTGCACTTCTGGGATTTCGCGTATTTTTTCTTCCAGCGGTCGCGTCAGCAATTGCTCCACCCGTTCTGGCGACATACCGGGATAGTAAGCGCTGACGATGGCCTCCCTGACCTTGATGGGCGGGTCTTCTTGCGCTGGATAGTTCAGGAACAGACTGATGCCGAGACCGGTAATGAGGACGATGCAGGCGATCAGCAGGCGCGGATTCTTGAATGCATATGCAGTGAGCTTGATCATTTCTTGGCCTATGAAAATACATCATTCAAATCCTGCTGCCACCCTTGCCGTCTTTCTGTAGCGCTTTCACCACCTGGCCGTCCGACAAAAAGGCTACACCTGCCACGACCACTTCATCACCAGCCTTCAGTCCTTCATCGACCTCTACATCCTGTTCATTGACTGACTTGATCCGGACTTCCACCCTTCTGACTTTGCCACTTTGCCCATCCAGCACAAAAGCGAAACCACGGCCAGGCGCATTACCGGGAACGATAGCTTGCAAGGGCAGGACAATGTTTTTCCTGGTTTGCGCTTCCTGGCTAGCGTCACTGCCAAGCGTAAACTGCACATTGGCCGTCACGCCAGGACGCAAACCTGCGGTGTCACCCGTCAGGCTGATGTAACTGGGAAAAGCATCGCCAGCAGTGGCCCTGGCATCTATGCGACTGACCTTGCCATCCAGCTTGCGCTCACCTATTTGCACCTTGACGGCTGTGCCCAGGTTAAAGCCTGACATTAATTTGTCAGGCACGCGTATCGCTACCCGCAAACCTGCAGCGCCATCCAGACGCATGATGGCTTGCCCTGCATTCACGTCAGCAAAGGCTTCTATCAAACGTGCAGAAATCCTACCCTCAGCCGGGGCCAGCAGGACGGTGTAATCAAGGTCGCGTTTCGCCAATGCCAAGGCAGATTCGCTATTGCTGAGCCGCGTTTCAGAAGCAGCCAATTCTACCCGTTGCTTCTCCAGCATATTGCCAGTCATGTAGCCCTGCTCCCTGAGTTTGGACTGGGCGGCCAGGGCATCGAGTTTTTCCTTGCGCTCTGTTATGGCGCTTTGCAAACCGGATTGCGCATTTTTCAACTTGAGTTCATAAGCAAGAGGGTCCAGCCTGGCCAGCACCTGCCCCTTTTTTACCTTGTCACCTTCATTGACTGCAAGTTGCATGACCCTGCCCTGCACCGGGAAAGCCAGGTTCCATACCTCAGCCGGTTGCAGTTCACCGACAAGAGAACGATAACGCTGCTCGCCACCTGCCTGTGCTGTCACCGTCTTCACCCTGGGTGTGATATCTGGCGGCACAGCCTTGGGCTTGTCGCCACAGGCTGTCATCATGAAAGGCAGCAATACGAACAACAGCAATTTGTTCAGGCAATGCTGTTTGGTAGAACGGCAAACGGTAAAGCAAGAAACTGACATGATGACCTCATTTCAGTGCGTGTGTCCCGGAAAGCAGATCGGCAAGATAGCCAGATAACAGGCGTATCGTCGGATAATCCCAAATAATGGTTGATTCAATTTCAATTCCCAGCAATTCATCGAGTTCAACGATGAGATCCATGACATCAACAGAATCAAGGCCCAGGCTACTAAAAGGCATGTCAGGATCGACATCGTCAGGTAATTGCTGCTGAATGGTTGCGACACGCTTTATCAACCAGTCCTCGAGCTGTTCAGCGCCCCATTGCCTGCTTGCCGTCACGTTTGTCATTGTCTACCCTGGCTACAATTGAAATTAGTTTTTATTGCGAAATTCTGCTGATACATTGCGTGATCTGACACTTTGTGGCAAGTCAGCAAAGGCCCTGCGATTCTGCCCATAACTGGTCTTGCCACTGGTGGTCTTGCTGATGCCCATAGGGCCAACAAAACGCAGATGAGTAATCGCAATTTCTGACGGGGCCACTGCCAGCCTGATCTGGTTGGCGAGTTTTTCGAGTTCCGTACTCAGTGTCTGTTCAGGGCTGTCGACAAACCAGCTTCGCGCAGTGCGTGCCAGCTCGCAGATGACGATAATGATTTCACTTTTTGCTGTTGCGTCATCATAGGAAAAAACAGCGACATCCTCAATCCCGATTACCGCATTCTGTATCAATGCTTCCACATCATGTGGATATATATTGCGGCCATTAAGTATCATTAACTCTTTGATGCGCCCTGTCACATAGAGTTGCCCGTCAACAATGGCGCCAATATCACCCGTCACCAGATAACGTGCGAGTGCCTGATCTGCAAGCCGCGCATGAAAAGTAAGCTGGCTTTGCTCAGGATTATTGAAATACGTCTCGGGTACACTGGGGCCAGTAATCCAAATTTCACCTATCTTGCCATCGGCCAGCCTGAGCTTGCTGACCGGGTCAGCAATAGCGATACGCTCAGGATCCGCATCGCCACTGGCGACCAGTTGGCGACTGTCCTCCACACTGAGTGCTGCACTGATTTTGCCTTGCTCCAGTCCCAGTACCGATACCGTGCGGATGACGGGATCATGGTTGCCAGTTGCAAACAGCGTGGTCTCTGCCAGGCCATAACAGGTCAGCATATTTGTATTGGAATAACCTGCTGGTGAAAAGCGCTGTTCAAATTTTTGCAAGGTAATGGCGCGTATCGGTTCAGCGCCGTTGTAGGCAGTTTTCCAGGCTCGCAGGCGCAGACCTGCTATATCCGCATCAGCTATCCGGTCGGCACACAGTTGATATGCAAAATTGGGGCCACCAGACATGACCTTACGGCCTTCATCTTGTGTAGAAATTAGTTGCAGCCAGCGCACCGGGCGCTTGATGAAGGCTGATGGTGCCATGCTGACGCCAGGTATACCACCATAGATGGGCGTCAGCAAACCACCTATCAAACCCATGTCATGATAATGCGGCAGCCAGTTAACCATGACGAATTCGGGGTCCACCTTGAAGTCTTTTTGTATCAGCGCGAGGTTGGCTGCCAGGTTGCTGTGGCTGACCAGCACGCCTTTGGGCAGACTGCTGGAACCGGAGGTGTATTGGATGAAGGCATAATCCAGCGCCTTGCGCCCCGCCATGTCACGCCCTTCACCCAATACTTTCAACTGTAAGGTGCTGAGTATATGCAGGCCCTCCAGAGCCGGGCTGGAAGAAAACACATCCTGCAGGCGCAGCGCCTCACTCTCGCTGGTCAGTGTCATCGTCGCACCGCAATTGCTGACAATGGCTTCAAGTATATGTGCCTCGCGCCCGCGTCTGGGCATGGCGATGGGGATGGCGATGATGCCTGCAATTTGGCAAGCCAGGAAGGCCATTATGAAATCCAGCCCCGGTGAAAACGCCAGGATGATCATGCGCGGATGATCATCGGGCCAGCTCAGTTGCAACAAGCCACGGGCAATATCTTCACTGGCCGCATATAGTTGCTGACGACTCAGATGCTCTGCCAGATCTTGCGAACGTTCTGGCACCCAGGACATGGCCGGGGCATGCGCATCCATCTCCATATGGTTGCGATATTGATCCATCAATGTCAGCGGGCTAGCCCTCATATCTGCCATGTCTACCATTCCGTTTGCAATTGAAATAATTCAGCCAGTGCCACGATGGCAGCGTGTTTGCGCTCTTCCAGATGCCACATGTGATAGATGATGATGTTCGCGGCATCATAGCGTTCCTGTATCGCCAGTATCTGGTCGCGGCAGGATGCCGGTGTGCCACTGATATTGACGCGCATGGTAGCCCCTATCCAGCTTTCGACTTGCTGTTTTTGAGCTTGCGCAATGTCATCGGTGTCGGCACAGACGCAACTGAGGGCGATGGCGATTTTTGCTTTATCTGCACTATCCTGATATTCGCCATACTGGCGTTTGTAAGCACTGGTGATGGCGGCATCTTGCGTACTGGCCCGGTGGAATAGCGAATAGGCGTAACTGGCGGCAGACTTCGCTGCCAGTTGTGCCGTGCCAAAACCTGAGCCCATGATCCACAGCGGTGGACTCTCTGCAAAACATGGTGTCGCAGCATGGGCAAAGCGATGTCCTTCAGGAAAATCACCATCGAGGTAACGCAACAAGGCTGCCAGTTTATCGGCAAACTGCCTGGTGATGACACCCGGTGGTTCGTCCGTACCTGTCAGTGCAGCCAGGGCAACGGGATCGGCAGGCACGCCGCCGCAAACTCCCAGCACGACCCGCCCGCCTGACAATGCAGATAATCCACGATAATTTTCAGCGACAGCCAGCGGGCTATACAGAGGTAACAATACTGCTGCTGAACCTAGGCCTATGCGTTGCGTGGCTTGCGCCAGTGCAGCCAGCATCATTTCCGGTGCCGCCCAGGAAAAATGGGCTTCATGGTGCTCGGCCAGCCACAGACGTTCATACCCTAGCTGGTCAGCCAGTTTTGCCATCCTGAAGGTTTGCGCCAAGACATCTTCACCATTCTGGCCAGGTGCGATGATGCCCAGGTCTAGCAGGGATAAGCTCAAGCTACTCATGTTGCCGCCTTTGCGAGAATGGAGGAAGGATCAGGGTCAACGGCGCTATAAGTATTCCAGAACAATACACGCCGCCCTTGCAGGGTTTGTTTACGGAACATGGCCAGGGTCTTGGAAATATAAGTAGTCTCGGTGCGAAAGTTGCTGGCCTCTGCCACTTCTCTTGCTGCTTCGTCGGCATCAGCATTGCTTTGCCCATAACCTGGTGCGGCAAATTCATCGACCCAGAGTATTTCGCCAAACTGTGGCTCTTTTGTATAACCAGCCTGCCGCAGCAAAGCCAAAGTTTTCATCGCCAGTTTTTTCATCTTGCTTGGGCCCGTGATCATCATCGGCACCATGCGCACGGCCACCACACGGATAGGCAAACCCGCCATCGCCAGACCCAGCCAGACGCCGGATGCGGTGGCACAAGTGCCCGTGGGGATGACGATGTCATCTATCATGGGCAGTTCACCACTTTTGATGGCAGCTGCAATTTCCAGAGCGCCTTCGATGACACCCAGCACACCTATGGGGTGGTGAGAACCCGGCGGTATCCAGTATGGGCGTTGCCCTTGATGGCGGGAGTAACGTATGCGCAAGAAAGCCATGGGCACGTCAAGGAAACGCTCACAGCGCAGGAATTCCATCCCCAGTGCGGGCAGCAGGCGCTTGTTAAGCCCTGCCTCATGCACATTCGGTTGCGGTGTCAGCAAGGCGCGCGCATGCAAGCCGTGGATACGGGCGAAAGTAGCAGTAGCCAATACCTGGTGGCTGCCCAGCGGCCCCATGGTGGCAACACTGGTCGCGCCTTTTGTTATGGCATCACCAAAGAAATATTCGAGGTTCCTGACCTTGCTGCCGCCATATATCGGTGAGCTGAGGTCATCGCGCTTTACCCATAGTTCTTGCAAATTCCAGCGTGCCGCCAAGCTGGTTTCATGGCTGATGGGGGTCGGCCTTTGCACCAGGTCGACTGGTTTGTACATGGCGTCCAGGCCGGGCACCATGGCGGTAAGCAGTCGCGCTGTCATCATGCGTGCTCCGCCGGATTGAGCATGGCCGGGCTCAGGTGCTTGAATTCTTCAGCTAGTGCAGTGAAACAACTAGCTTCGTCGCGATCCAGATAGGCTTGCAGACGTGGTTCAAGCTCAGGATAAGTGCGCAGTCTTTGCAAGAGTGCAGACACGACTCTTTGCAGGCAGGCCAGCATCAGCAGGGAAGGATTGCGGTATTCCGCCTCTACATCGGCGACTGGCCCCAGCATGAAGTGGCGCACGGTTTTACTGAGGTCGGCAAAGGCAGCCATCAGCATTTCCATGAAGGCGGCATCAGTTTTGACTTCTGCCATGGGAATGATGGAACCCAGGTCGACAAAGCCGCCATCGATGACGGCATTTTGCATTTCCAGGCAATGACCTATGCCTATGTGTTCTGTGCGGCCTGGCAAAAAGCCCAGCGCCAGCATGCGGGCGACCAGGTCTATCCAGCGGTTTACCACTTGCTCTGGCGTCAGGCCATAACCAGCTGTCAGGCTGGCCAGCCTTTGCAGCCACGGTGCATTGCCGATTTTTTTTAACTCGACAGGTAGATGAGCAACCCGTAATGGCAGGCTTGGGTAGTGATAAATGATGGCAGCCAGGCCTTCTGCTGATGAGGTTTCGACTATACGCATTGCGCGTTCTGATAGCAGACTGCGCAAAGCGGCGAGATGACTATCGCGTGCCGGCACGGGCCAGGCTAGCACCAATAATGGTGTAGGTATGCATGCAAGATATCCAAAACGTTTTAGATGCGCCTGCTGCAACATACAGGCAGCCTTGGCATCTTCCACGGCTTCAAAAGCACTGATGGCCAGCGGGATTTTTTGTTCGACCAGGGCAAAATGCTCAGCCGCAGAAAATAGCGACTTACCTCGTACAGGGTAATCAATGCGGAATTGCGACAAGACCGCCAAGTGCTGGTCACGGTCATGCGCATACACTTCCGTACCCTTATGCGCCAGCACACCTGCACCAGCATCCTGGTAAAAGGCCCGCAGATGGCGGTAAGGCCGCTGGTATTCACCCGACTGGAAAGGATTGATACCGTGCGCGCAAGGCAGGTTCAGGCGTAGTGCTGCCAGCCGGGCATCGATATCGGGCAAAATAGCTGACAAGGCCATATGCAGTTCAGGTGATTCTGTACTCACATCCCACAAAATCCGTTCTACTTTATGGGCAGTAATGCTTGCTTGCTCCGTCATCGCATCTTTCATGATGTAGTTGCCCCAGGCTTGCGCAAGTCTTTCAGCCTTTGCAGACCACTCTTGCGCAAATCACGTTTTGCAGCTTCCTGGCGTTCTGCACCATCGAGTGACAACATGCCCGCCAGGCTGTTATAGCTGATGCTGGCATCGGCGGCGACCTGGCCCAGCACGGCGAGAAATTCACGCTGTATGCTTGCGGCAGTTGCTGCAGTAAATAACTCGGTACTGAATTCCAGTGTGGCACGCAATTGTGGCTCATCAATGACAGTTAGCAGCAAATCGTATTTGGCAGTATCGGTATGCAGGTCAACTGCCTGTATCTGGAAGTGCTTGTTATCCAGTTGCGCCAGCGGTGCATTTTGCAAGACAAACTTGTGCTGGAACAGCGGCATGCCACCGGCATCACGTGGCGGGTTCAGTTCTTGCACCAGAAAATCAAACGGCAGGTGCTGGTTAAAATAGGCTTGCAGACTGGTTTGCCTGACCTTGCCAAGCATATCGGCAAAGCTGTGGCAATCAGCAAAGTTGCTGCGCAAGACCAGTTGATTGACAAAGAAGCCCTGGATTTTTTCTGCCAGTGGATGATCCCTGCCTGCGATATCGCTGCCAACAACGATATCATCCTGGCCTGACCTGCGCCGCAAGACGACATGAAATGCCGTCAGCAAAAGCATGAACAGGGTGACTGAATGCTGCCGCGCGACACGGCGCAAATCGTCGGACAGCTTGGCATCAAGCCCGAAGCTGATACGCGCACCGACATGGCTGCAGTTTGCAGGACGTGGGAAATCAGTGGGCAAGTTCAAGCGTGGCAAAGAAGCCAGTTGCTGCTTCCAGTATTGCATTTCCTTGTTTATATACTGGTCCTGCACCTGCTGTTCCCACCAGTGACTGAAGTCAGCATATTGCAATGCGGGCTCTGCAAATGCCTGGGCGTTGCTTACTTCAGCGGCATAGGCTTGCAAGAGTTCTTGTGCAAACAGGGCAATTGCCCAACCATCTGTGGCGATGTGGTGTATCAGCATTAACACATATGCTTGTTGGTCGCCATTGAGCAGGAGACTCAGCCGTACCGGTCTTTCACTTTCCAGATCAAAGGGCTGGCTGGCCAGTTGTTTGAGCCTGGCATTGATCTGTGTTTCATCCAGGTTGTGTGCACTGATATTTTCCACATGAATTGCCAGGTCAGCGTCATCAGCCACTGCCAGCATGACTGCACCCTGTCCTTGCTTTTGTATACGCAGGTTGAGTATGTCATGACGCGCCACCACTTGTTGTACAGCGCGTTGGAAAGCGGCCTGGTCCAGATTGCCATCCAGCCGCGCCGCCAGTGCGACATTGTAGTTGGCGCTGGCTGGCTCCATCTGGTGCAAAAACCACAGGCGAGATTGCGCTCGGGATAAAGGCAAGCCCTCAGTGCGATTCAAAGTGGGTAAAGTCGGCACCTGCACCTTCACATGACCACTCAGTAATTCACGCACTGCTGTCGCCAAAGAATGCAGTGTAGTGTATTCAAATATCAGGCGCAAAGGCAAGTCCACGCCAAAGGCGGCCCGCAGCCTTGCCATGACAGCGGTTGCCCGCAATGAATGGCCACCCAGCGAAAAAAAATCATCGGTGGCATGCACGCCCGGCACAGACAATACTTCAGACCATGCGGCAGCGATAATGTCCTGCACAGCATCATTACCCACCTGCTGCACTCCAAGTCCGCTGCCCTTGCGCTCAGGCAGCGGCAGGTTTTTCCTGTCCACCTTGCCATTCACGGACACTGGCACACTGTTTAGCTGCAAGAAATGCGAGGGCAGCATGCTGGCTGGCAGTTGCGCTTGCAAATGCAGGCGCAATTCTTCTGGCCCCAGATTCTGCCCCGGATACAGAACATAATAAGCAATCAATTCCTTGTCGGATTTACCCGAGGCCGGGCCAGCTTCATTGTGGTCATGCACTATGCAGATCGCATCACGTATCGCTGCATGCCTGGCCATGGCGATCTCTATCTCACCCAGTTCTATACGAAAGCCACGTATCTTGACCTGGTTATCGAGACGGCCCAGGAATTCCATAACGCCATCAGGATAAAACCTGGCACGGTCACCAGTCTTGTACATGCGCGCAACCGCTGTGCCTGCTTTGACATGCGGGTCGTGGAGGAAGCGTTCTGCCGTCAACTCAGGCTGGCCCACATAGCCTTCGGCCAGGCAATCGCCACCTATATAAAGATCGCCAGGCAAGCCCACGGGCAATGGCTGTAAATCGGCATCAAGGATGTAGTAACGGGCATTCTGTATCGGCCTGCCATAGGGGACACTGACCCAGTCAGGCTGTAACTCTCCAACGATATGATAATTCGACCAGATGGTTGCCTCAGTCGCACCGCCAAGGGCTACGACGCAGACACCAGGGAAAGCGGCTTTCATGCGCTCTGGCAGGGCCAGCGGTATCCAGTCGCCACTGAGGAAGATCAGGCGCAACCTGGAAGTTGCAGAACGTTGCGGCAACAATGACTCAAGCTGCCACAAAGCTGCGGGAGCAGAGTCCCAGAAAGTAATATTTTCTGTTTCTACTATTTTTAGCAAACGTTCAGGATCAGCAATCTCGGCTTCACTGGCTATCCTGACGACACCGCCTGCGGCCAATATGCCAAATATGTCGTACACGGACAAATCAAATGCAGGTGATGTAACAAACAGGAGCTTGTCCTGCCCGCCTATGGCAAATGTGTGGTTCACCCACTCTATGAGGTTGATGGCTTTTTGATGCAAGACCAGCACACCCTTGGGCTTGCCAGTAGAACCCGATGTAAAGATCACATAGGCAGGGTCTTGCGGGCGCGCCTGATTTTGTAAGGCTGTGACTGGCAATGCATTCGTTTGATCGACGCAGACTACCTGCAATTGCCGCTCGGTAGCCAGGGCTTGCGTGCTATCCATCAAACTACTAACCGTCAATATGCAGCGCACCGGCAGGCTATCAAAAATCGCCATGACGCGTGCGGCAGGCAGTTGCGGCTCAATTGGCACATAGTGATGGCCGCTGGCAACTACGGCCAGCAGGGAAATCAGCATTTCGCGATCGCGCGTGAGTCGGACGGCGACTGGTGAATTCGCGCTCAAACCCAGTTCATTGATGGCATGTACTACCTGGCTGACCCTGTCCTGCAAGCTTGCATAGCTCATAATGCCCTGAGCATCTATCAGTGCCATCGCATCCGGCGTACGTGCTGCCTGGGCGATAAAGATACTAGCCAACGTAGCAGTGGTGTCATAAGCGCAAACGGTATCATTCCATTGCTGCAATTGCAGCTCGCGTTGCTCTGTCGTCAGAAGGTACATATCCTTGACTGCTTGGTCACCGCTCGCATTTGCAAGTTGTTGCAACAAAAAGCGATATTGATCCAGCATGGCTTGTGCTGCCGCAGGTTCTATGCGCGTACTGTCTGCCAGCAAGCGCAAATGCAGTCCATCGTCTTTGGGTTCAACGATCAAAGTCAGCGGATAATTTGACTCTTCCTGCAAATGGTAATCGACGATGCGTGCATCCCCCAACTGATGACCCTGCACTGCCAGCGGATAATTCTCATAAACGACGATAGTCTCAAATAGCGCCTGGCCTGACGGCAGTTCACTCCATTCGGCCACGCGGCTAAGGCTGCTGTGCTCATGTTCACGCGAGGCTGCCAGATGTCTGTGTACATCGCCTAGCAGGTTGGTAATGCTGTGTTCCGCGCTATGTTTAATGCGTAAAGGGATAGTATTGATGAACAGACCGATCATCTGCTCTACCCCATCCAGTTCGGCGGGCCGCCCAGAAGTGGTGACGCCAAACAGCACATCCTTGCTGTCTGCATATCGGGATAAAAGCAAACCCCAGCAAGCCATGATAGCGCTGACGGTGGTTACACCAGTTTTTTGCGACAAAGCTGTCAATGCAGTAAAGTCATCAGCGGTCAGCATGTTTTCAAAAGCAACGACTTTTGCAGCTAGTCCAGTGCTGCGTTTCAGCACTGGCACAGTGGTTGCCTGCTCAAAGCCGCGCAGTGTATGACGCCAGTAATCTTCTGCCGCCAGATTATCGCGTTTGCCCAGCCAATGTAGAAAATCGGTATAGGGGCGCTCTGCTGGCAAGCTGACAGGCTTGCCCTGCAATAAATCTGTATAGACTTGCGCTACCTCAGCCAGCAGCAGGCCGGATGCCCAGCCATCTAATATCAAATGATGATGGCTCCAGACCATATCCCATTCATCATCTGCCCAGTGCAGTAAGGAAACACGCATCAACGGTGCGGTATCGAGCGAAAATCCCAGTTGACGGTCTGCCTGCAAGAACTGCTGGCGCAATTGTTCATGCTCGCACCTGGGTGACTGGCTGTAATCGACGACTTTGAATGGCAAGACTACATCTGCCTGCAATTGCTGGCGCGGCTGGTCCCCTGTCCACAGGAAGCGCATATGCAAGGCGCAATGGTGAGTTATGACGCTTTGCCAGGCGAGCTGCAACTTTGCGACATCCAGTTCCCCTTGTAGACGTACCAGCAATTGTTGAAAATAAGCTGCACTGTCCGGTTCACGCAAATGGTGAAACAACATGCCTTGTTGCATAGCCGTCAGGGGAAAAACCATTTCCATATTTGTTCCAGCTCTCATAGGTGTTTGCACATCATACTTACCTAAAACAACATTCTCATGACCAACTACAAACTATAAGCCCAGCATCGGTAACAGTATTTGCCGCCCCAGGCCATGCAATCTTTCAACTTCCTTCAATTCCTGATCCAAAGCTTCTACTACCGCATTGACTCGGGGTGATTCCATCATGGACATATGGTCACCCACGATATCGCGCACTTTGACAAAGCACAGCTTGTCCCAACCCAAGTGCTTTTCTTCCGAGTTGTAATGCACTGCTGCCTCGCGTATGGCTTCTGGCAAGGCCAGGGTGGCTTTCATCAGCAAGGTGCGGCGTGGCAAAGGGCCAGCGGTATAGCGGCCTATGACGGTCACATTCTTTTCAAATACGCGGAACAAACGGGTGATCTCTTTTTCGTCCGCGTGTGGCGGCACATAATCGGCTTCACGCGCCAACTCCAACAGACGCTGCAAAGCGACGTCAAAGGGGAGTTCAGACAAATCGGGACAGGCAATTTCTGCCTTGTGGGCGATCAGGCGCGAAATGGAGCGCAACAAACGCTCGCGTCTCGGCGCGGATTCTGCCAACGGGGCGACCTGGCTGTCTATCAGACACAGGAAGGCAATTTCATAACCACGTGCCAAAGCCTGTCTTGCCATCTCATAAGCAATGATACCGCCTGATGACCAGCCCGCCAGCAGATAGCGCTGGTCCTTGACCAGAGGGGCTATCTTGTCAAGGTACAGACTAGCCAGTTCTTCCACGCTTTCATATGTCGCGTCCCCCACCAGGCCTGGGTCCTGCAGGGCAATCACTGGCCTGTCAGTCGTCAGGCCACTGGCCAGATCGCGATAGCACAGCACACTGCCCCCAGTGGGGTGCACCAGTACGATAGGTGTTTGCTGGGGATTGCCCACACGTATAGGTATCAATATGGGATCAAGATGCAATCTCTCATTACGCAAGAGATCCGCCTGCGCAGCAATGGTTGGTGCGGAAAATAGTGACGTCAGCGGCAGCCTGTGTGCGAATTCTCGTTCTATCTCCGCCATCAGGCGCACAGCCAGCAATGAATGGCCACCCAGGTCAAAGAAATTGCTGGTAATGCCGACCTGAGATACATGCAGGACGCTTTCCCAGATACGTTCCAAACGCATTTCCAGCGTGTCGCGTGGCGCCTGCGAAATTGCCGTATTTGATGGCCGCAATTTCAGTAAAGCCTTGTTATCGATCTTGCCATTGGGCATGAAGGGGAAGGCGTCAATAGGTATCAACCAGTTTGGCAGCATATAATCAGGCAAGGCATTGGCCAACTTCTCTTTGATGCCAGCACCTGTCAGGCTCGCGCCTGGTTTGAGTGTATAGAAGCACAGTAACTGATCTATGTTTGCGGCATCCCTGTCCACGATCACGGTTGCCATCAGCACTTCGGCCTGTGCAGCAACAATGGCCTCTATCTCGCCCAGTTCTATACGATATCCACGCAGCTTGACTTGCCTGTCTGCGCGACCAAAGCAATCGAGTTTTCCGTCCTTGCGCCAGGCACCAAGATCACCTGTGCGGTACATGCGTTCGCCATTCACGAACGGATCGGTAACAAAGCGCTCGGCCGTCAAGGAATCACGCTGGTAATAGCCTTGCGCCAGGCTGGCACCTGCAACAAATAGTTCTCCACGCACGCCTATGGGTTGCGGCTGCATGTATTCATTCAGGACGTAGATGCGGGTATTGTCGATGGGCTTGCCGATGGCGACAATAGTGTCATCAATGCTGACTTTCTCGAACACTACCTCGACCGTCGCTTCAGTTGGACCATACAGGTTGATGCATTCTGCCCCGGCCGGCAATGCCGTTAAGACTTGACGCGCCAGTTCGGCATCCAGCACTTCACCACCGCAGCACAAGCGACGCAAACGCTGGCACTTGGCAAATTCGGGCTGCCCTACCAGCATGCGTAACATGCTGGGCACGAGTTGCAGCACTGTGATATCAAAGTCCTGCAGCGTATGTAGCAAGGATTCCGGATCTCTTTCGACACCGGGTGCGGCTAATACCAGTCTTGCACCTGCCATCAGAGGTGCAAATACTTCCCACACCGAGGCATCAAAACTGATCGCAGTTTTTTGCAGTACCGCATCGTTTGCATCAAGAGGCAAATCCCTTAGCATCCATTGCATGTGATTGGCAAGTGCACCATGCGATACCGCAACAGCCTTGGGCTGACCAGTCGAACCCGAGGTATAGATCAAATAAGCCAGGTCACTTGCTTGCAAATGAGGAAATTGCGGACTTGCAGCACTTTCAATCGCGGGCAAGGTATCAACGATGATCAGCTTTATTTTCCCCAGCAAACTCTCGAATGCTGTTTGCTGTTTGAATTTTTCAGCGATAGCAGAACTGGTCATCAACACGCTCACGCCGCTGTCTTTCAACATGAAGGCAATACGCTCCTCAGGATAAGCCGTGTCAAGCGGCAGGTAAGCTGCGCCAGCCACCTGTATCGCCAGCAAACTGGCGATCATATCGACACTGCGGTCCAGCAATACTGCTACTACCCTGGCCTTGGATTCATCCTGCTGTCTGGCTCGCAATACATGTTGGGCCAGTTCCTTTATGCGGTCTGAGCAAACCTGGCCACGCATTTGGGTCAACGGGCTTTGTATGAATATCTGTTCAGGATGCAGTGCCAAGCAGTCAAGAATATCTTGCACTGGTGCCTGCCACGGTTCTGCAGACACCACCACAGTCCCGGCAAAATCATGCATGAGCTGATGCCGCTCATTAGCACCAAGCACACTCAGTTTATCAATCTGTACATCTGGCGTTACTACTATCGCCGCCAGCAGCGTCAGCAATTCCTCTTCGAGATTGTGCATGTTGGCAGAGTCGCAGACTGCCATGTTGTAATCGAAAAACAATTCTATGTGTGCTTGTGCATTGAGATACGCAGACAACACCAGCATGCATTCGTCAGTCCATGAAAAAGGAGCATTCGCGACTACCAGCTTGCCACCAAGTGCTTGCTGCCAGCTAAAACCGGCAGCCAGTCCCAGATTGCTATCCAGCGGGGCAATATAGTCTTGCAAAGCGCAGATTTCATCGATGGCTGGGCTAAAAGCCCTCAGTGATGTCATGAAGCCAACTTGTGGCGCAATGGCTAATTGCAAAGGAATGTAGCGCGCCATGGGGCCCATGGCCGTGGTCATTTCTTCGTAGGCACGACCATTGGCCTGATATGCGACTGGTAGCGATTGAGGATTCAATCGATAAAGCAAAACCGCCCAGGCCAGGTAAAGCAAGTGGGCGAGCGGCAGTTTCTGCTGATCTGCCAATACGTTCAACCCAGCCGACAATTCTGACGACAGTGTCAGAGACTGCCGTTTTACATAGGATACAGTTTGGCGCTGTCTGCGCAAGCAAGGCCAGTCTGGGAGATTGCTGCCCGATGTCAGACTATTGCTGCTATCCCAGGTCGGTAACTGCACGTCTTGCTGCTCCGCAAGCATATCGTGCTGCCATTGTGCCAGGCTGGTAAAAGGCAGGTCTTCTTCCTCAATTTTTGCGCTTTTTTCGCTTTTTGCATTAGCGGTCGCGGCGCACCAGACGGCATCAGCAAGTCTTTCTTCAACGCCATGCAGTATGAGCACAGCCGTCTGTGCATCGGCGCACAGCGCAGACAAGCCAAGACGGTAATGACCTTCATTGAGTTTTTGCAGGCAGACACACTGATCTTCATGAATCGCCGCCAGTTGCGGTGACGCTGCCTGCATGGGTGTCAATGTGTCAGAAGGAGCCTGCACAGGCAACTGCATGCCGGGCAAGAGGCCAAATTCCATACGCAGGATTTCATGCCTGGCCAGCACATGATCAAAGGCGCGACACAAAATTTGTTCATCCACACCAGTGCAACGAAAATCAACACTGACCAGATACGTCTGCTGACCATCTCTTTGCGCCAGTTGCCACAGCCGTTGCTGTACTGGTGACAATGGGAAACCGCTTTTCAGTTTGCCGCTCACTTGCATATCCTTGCTCAGTTACTACTTAGTTCGTCGAGCCTGGCAAGACGCTGGCCGGGCGCACTTCATCGCCCATGGCTGTCAGTATCTTGCGCTCACCGGTAAATCTGGAACGGCCATGTGCGACCAGCATATTGTCGAGCAAGAGCAGATCCCCCGGCTGCCAGCGGAACTTGACGGTTTCTGCATCATAAGCAGCGCGCAGTTGGGCCACCACCTCATCCGGTATCTGCGTACCATCACCATAGAAAGTGTTATACGGCAAGTTCTCAACACCCAGGTCACCCGTCAATGAACTACGTATTTCATCCGTCATGCTGGATGGATGCCAGAAAGCGATGTGATTGAACCAGAGCTCTTCACCCGTCTGCGGATGGCAGCGTATGCTGGAACGTACCTGCGACGTACGCAGCCTGTCGCCTTCCATCCAGGTCCATTGCGTATCCGACTTTTGCATATAGGCTTCGGCTTCTTCCCTGCTTTCTACCGCCAGCGAATGTTGCCAGGAGGGGCCAATGCCAGAACCAAAGTTACGCACCAGCATCCAGCCCAGGCGACGGAATTTCTCCTTGACTTCAGTATCTATCGCAGCCAGCACACGGCGCACATCGGCGATCGGGGTTTCACCTTCTGTCTCGGCTGCGATTTCACAAAAGAAGGCGATGCGTCCTGGCCATTGGCGTACATACGATAATTCATTATGCAGGGCGATCACATGTTCGGGCGGGAAGATGGTCGAGGTATACACCTGCCCGTCGACCTGCTTGCGGGGCGTGGCTTTTTCTATGTAATTCATGAGCTGCACGCCAAAGACATTCAAGCCTGCCTGAAAATCCTGCACACCACGCAGATCAAAGTCACGGAACAGCAAACCACCGTATTGCAATAAATCCTGCTGTAACTGCGTCTGGTTGTCCCTGATCCAGCCCAGCAAATCCACGCCCTTGGCATGCGGGCGCAAGACCAGCGGCAGGCCAGATGCACTCTTGAATGGCTGTCTATCAACCAGGCTGCCATCAGACAGACGCACCGCCGGGCGGCGCAGGTTTAGACCGGGTTTGGGCATCATGCTCATGCTATTTCTTCCTTCCCATATTTTGGTTCTGTCGCTGTACAGCCATTCAAAATGCTGGCGATGTATCCAGCCATTTTTTGCGCGATGCTGCGAATCTCCTGTTCCTGATACGTAGTTGCATGGTATTGCCACAGCAAATGCAGGCAACCATCCAGGATATAGGCTTCTATCGCCAGCTTATGCAGGCGCGGTAGATGTGCTGCCCGTTCTGCACCTCTGTCCTGACGATCTGGTGACCATGACAACAGTTTGAAGACATCATCAGGTGGCGGGCTGATCTGGCCCATGTAGTTCAGGCTGATCTCAGGCATTTGCCCTTGTGCCAGCGCGGCGCGCACTTTTTCTGGCCCCAGGTAGCGCAAAAGTCCGTAGCCAAAGCCATGCGCAGGGATATCGCTGCGTTGCATGGCGATCTCGCTGGCGGCAGCCGCTGCAGCTACATCTGTCAGATCAAACCAGGCAGGATAGCGGCTGGTGAACCAGCCTACGCTGCGGCTGACATCCATGTCAGCTTGATCAAGTTGACGACCATGGCCTTCCAGTTCCAGATAGGCGACGGCTTCACCTGTCCACTCACCCAGGCTCAGGGTCAGGGCAGCAATCAGGATATCCTCTGCTGAGACACCGGTTTGCCCCTGTATGAAGCGGCTGGTGATTTCTGCTGGCACGATCACGCTGACCTGTGCGTCTTCATCGATACTGCCGTAGCCATGCGCCTGACCACTATTTGGCAAATTGGGCAATTCAGGTGCGGGGATGGATGTGCAGACTTCCCAATACTCTGCTTCTGCCAAAACCGCGTCCTGGCTGGCCTGTCGTTTCAGGTGTTCTGCCCAGGCTTGTAACGATGCGGTCTTTCTTCCCAGCGCGGGGGTACGCCCGGCTTGCAAATCCAACAGTGCCTTTCGCAAATCTTCCAGCAGGATTTGCAGGGAAATGCCATCACTGACCAGATGGTGCACAACCAGCAAGAGGCGGGATTTTTGTCCCAGGCTTGCGGGTGTCCAGGCAGCGGTCAGCAAATTGGCATGCGCAGGCTGCAATGTAGCCTGCACTTGCTGGTAGTCTTTTGTCAGATGCAAAACTGGCGTGTTGGCAAGCTCATTAAAATGTGCGTCTTCGTTATTAAAGCCAAGGCGCAGGGCATCATGTTGTTCTATAAGCGCCCGCAATACCTGCTCCAGCATCTCGGCATTGACCCAGTCTGCCATTTCCAGCAAGACGGATAAATTGAAATGTGATGGAGTCTCGTGCATCAGTTCCTGCAACCTGAGCTGCGCGGGCAACAGTCTGCACTTACCTTCAGGCCTGGCATCAGCGCCCGCCATTTCACCTACGGGCAAGAGTTTCTTTGCAAAGTCAGCCAGTACGGGCGCTGCATACAAATCCATGGCCTTGGCTTGCCAGCCAGCTTGGCGCAGGCGTGCGATCATTTGTATCGCCAAAATGGAATCGCCACCACTCCGGAAGAAATCTGCCTGCGGACCCAAATTCTCGCGCTGCAACAGCTCGCGCAAGATCGCCAGCAGGGCTGCTTCTGCTCCTGATATTGTGGCGCTTGCGCTTTCCAAAGCATCATGTTCATCATCCAGCCGAGGCAAAGCAGCACGGTCCAGCTTGCCATTCGATGTATAAGGAATGTTGCTGATGGCGATGACTGCTTTTGGCAGCATGTAATCAGGCAAATACTGCCGCAAATTGGCTAGCAAGCATTGCGTATCAAGAGGTAAGCCTTTATCAACTGCAACGACATAGGCCAGCAGGTAGGGCCTGCCTGGATTTGCAGACTCAGGCTTATGCAAGATCACCGTCGCATTAGCCACATTTTCTTGCGCCATCAATACGGCGATGATTTCTGCGGGCTCGATGCGGTAGCCGCGTATTTTCAGTTGTTCATCCTTGCGGCCCAGTATCTGCATACGGCCATCAGCATGCATGACAGCGAGGTCGCCAGTGCGGTAGACGCGCTCACGTGCTCCGGCTATCTCCGCGGACAGGAATGAGTCGACCGCATCTTCAGGCATGCCAACATAGCCCAATGCAAGACCAGGGCCGCCCAGGTAAATTTCACCGGCTTCACCAAAAACGCATGGCTGCCAGGCCGCATCGAGTATATGTATGCGATTACTACCCAAAGGCTGGCTGAAGCGTATGCCACCCAAGTCGCCCTGCCATTCACCCACCATGACGCCTATGGTGGCTTCGGTGGGTCCAAAGTGATTGAAAATGCGACAGTTTGCATGTATATCGCAAAGTTGCTGCAATAGTCTGGCGCTGGCGGTTTCGCCACCCAGTATCAAATGCGTCAAAGGCATGACAGCAGCCTTGTCCTGTGCTGTCAGCAAGGCTTCCAGATGGGAGGGTACAATTTTTAATACATCGATCGGCGTTTGTTGGATCAGGGCAGCATAGCCGTCAGCATCGCGTGCCATGGCACTGCTGATGATGCTCAGGCAACCGCCATGGAACAAGGCAGGCAAGACCGTGGTTAAGCCGAGATCAGCCGCAAAGGTCGATATCACAGCATAGCGCAAACCGGGTTGCAAATCAAAAGCGGAAATAATCGCATCAAGATAATGCTGTACCGCCCGATGCGGCACGGCGACCAGCTTGGGCTTGCCGGTGGAACCGGAGGTGAATAGCTGGTAGGCGCAGGAGTCAGGCTTAGTTGCTGGTAATGGCAATGATGGATGATCTTGCGGATTAATTTCCTTGAAACTGATTGGCAATTGCAGGCAAGGGATATTCATCGCTGCCAGCGCATCGACAATATCTGGATTATCTTGCAAGATAACGTAGCAGGGATTTGCCTGCCGTATCAATTCCAGCACCCGCCCTTGTGGCAAATGACTGTCTACCGGCAGGTAAGCTTTGCGAGCCTTCCACGCCGCCAGCACGCCAACCGGGAATGCCAGGCTGCGGCCCAGCAATAAGAGTACGGGACCTGCAGTTTGATCAGCACTAAGAATTTCTTTCGCCAGCAGGTCTGAATGCAGATCAAGCTGCTGACGTGTCATGATTTCGGTGGCGTCCAGACGCAAGGCAATCGCCTGTGGATCTTGCATGGCAGACTGACGGAATCTTTCCAGCAAACCCGGCATACCAGGAAGTGATTCAAGCCTGGCAGGTAACCAGACAGCCCTGGCCGCAACGCGTTCATCAAAATCCTGATCGGTGCCTGTCATGCGTTCTATCATCGCGACAAAGCTGTCCAACAATTCCTGCATGTCGACCGTATCAAACAACTGGCTATCGAAATCCAGTTCCGCCCGTGCGCCATCTTGCCAGTCAACCAGGTTGCAAGCTATGTCAAAGCGGGCATGGCTAATAGCCAGGGAATGCGCCTCCACTGTCACCCCGGGCAAGCCAGGTATGGCGGACAGTTTGTCTACATTAAAAGTGATATTCACCAATGGCGGCCTGGCTGGGTCACGGACCAGACCCAGATCATCCACCAGTTGCGACAGCGGGTAATTTGCATGGGTGATGGCATCAAGGAATTGCTGCTTGACTTCTGCCAGCACCTCGCTGGTACTCGCCTGTGCCGGAATAGTCAAACGCAAAGGCAAGAGATGCGCGCAATAACCTGGTGTATGCGCCAGCGCTTCATCGCGACCAGAATAGGGTACACCCAATACCATGTCGCGTCCTGCTCCGGCCCGACGCAGACTGGCTGCAAACGCCGCTATCAATGCCATGCTGGATGACATGCCCAGCTTGCTGGCCTTTTGTTCAAGCTGGCGCAAGATGTTCTTGTCGAGTTCGTGCGTCAGGCGCTGGCCCTGGAAGCCACGCATGCTGGCCCTGGCGTGGGCGCATGGCAGCTCTATGCCGGACGGTGCTCGCTGCAATTTACTTAACCAGTATTGCTTATGTTCTTGCTGTTCAGGCGATGAACCTGCATCTGCCATGCGCTGCGCCAATAAGGCATAGTCCGGTTTGCTGACTAAAGCCCGGCCATTCATGAGCGCGGCGAATTCTTCAAACAGCATTTGCATGGATTGCCCATCAATGAAGACATGATGGGCTGCAAACAGCAAGACGGCATGATGCGCATCAAGCTCAAACAAGTCTATGCGGAATGCACCAGCCTGCGTCAGGTCGAAACTGGCTGCAACGCTGTTTTGCATCGCTGTATCCAGCGTACTGGCAGTGACTTGATGGCGCGGTACTTTCACTGCAACATGAGGCGCTATTTTCTGCAGCCCTGCGTCCAGATCTATGGACGCCCGAAGGGCATCATGCCTGCTTACCAGCGTCGTAAAAGCGCGTTCGATATCAGCATGCTTGATATCACCCCGCAATTCCAGCGCAACGCTGACGACATAGGCTGCCGAACCCTGCTCGGACAAGGCTGCCAGTGTCGCCAATTGTTTCTGGGCTTTCGATAAAGGAAGAGACAGGGACAGGATTTTTTTCTCTGTCTTTGATGTTGGCGAAGTACTGGCGATAAAACCAGCCGTCTTAAGCTCAGCTACACTTTCCTTTACCCGGCTGACTATCGCCGCGATATCATCTTCAGTGTGTGCAGTAGAAAGGAATAAATTGCGCCCTTCCCACACATACAGGCCGCGATACAGCAAATGATAAAAGAAGGGATCAAGATTTTCACTGAAGACAAAGCGGAACAAGGAACCGAAATTCTTCATGTAGATAGGCGCGCCAGCAGCTGCAAAAACCTGATCGAGTTCCGCCGTCAACCTGGCGGTATTGTCGTTCAGTTTTTGATAGACAGCCAGACCGCCCTGCTTGATCTCTGTCAGCACGGCATGGGCTGCTGTCATGACCAGCGGGTGTTTGTTGAAGGTACCAGCAAAAAAAGTCGTGTCCGCCGCCGGGTAAGAGGCATCACCATATTGCCAATGCCCACCGTCTATGCCTGCCATGATATCGGCGCGACCAGCGATCACGCCCACCGGCAGCCCCCCGCCGACGATCTTTCCATAGGTGACTATATCCGCTTGCACATCAAAGTGCGCCTGGGCACCGCCGGGGTGTATGCGAAAGCCCACCAGCACTTCATCAAAAATCAGCAGGCTGCCGGCCGCCCTAGTCATGGCACGCAGGCTGCGCAAAAAATCTTGTGGTTGCAAGCCTGGGTTACGGCTTTGCACTGGTTCTACCAACACAGCAGCAAATTCATGCAGGCGACCACGCAATAATTCCAGCGCTTCTGCCGAGCCATATTCAAAGAAGGCCAGGTCACTGACCATGCCTGGCGTAATGCCAGCTACACGCGGCATTACCTTCCATGGGTCATCATTGACCTCACCCAGCACGCCATCAAAATGACCATGATAACTGTCGCGGAAGATGGCGATTTTGTTGCGCCCAGTAAAAGTTCTGGCCAGACGCAGCGCCGTCATGATGGCTTCTGTGCCTGAGCTGCAAAAGGCGACGCGCTCGACCCCTGTTAATTCATTGATGAGGCTGGCGACCTCGCCAGCCATGTCTGACTGCGGCCCTATGCGTATGCCGCGTGACAGGCTTTCTGCCAATGCTTCTTTCAAAAATGCTGGCTCGTGCCCAAATAATTGCACACCAAAACCCATGGAAATGTCTATGTATTCATTGCCATCGAGGTCCCATATTTTGGGACCGGCAGCTCTTTGGCCGACGATGGGGTAGAGCATTTCCTTGATAGAGAAGCGGAAACCTGCGGAGGCGCGACTATCTGCCAGCACGTGCCGGTATTGCTGAGCCTGTTGTTTGGATAATGCGGTTTTCTTACAGTAGCTGAGGCTAAATTCATCGAGATGCTTGCGCTGTGCATCGCTCAAGTTACCGCTGAGTGGGATACTGTTTTTTTGTTTGGCAACTGGCGTGTTTAGTGTAGCCGTTTCAATCTGTTGCCCGGCGACTACCTCAGACACGACTTTACCCGCCTGCTGCTCAGCCAGATAAGCAGCTACGGCGTCAATCGACGTCAAATTTTCAAAGAAGGCACGCACCGGTATCTTGACAGAAAATTCATTTTCTATGCGGCCCACAGCCTGCATCAATATCAATGAATCTGCACCAATTTCCAGCAAGGGTGCTGTCGCATCGACCTTGCTGACATCAATCGCCAGCAAACCTGCGATGATGGCAATGATGCGGCTGCGAATGGCGGCAGGATCGGTAACAACCGTGCGCGTACTTGCCGATGCTGACTTACTAATTTGAGCAGCTTTACTTGGTGGCACAGTCGCATTACCGCCATTAAAACTGTTCAAACCCAGGCGCAAAGGAAAGACATCCTTGGTAAAGGGGTACAAGGGCAAAGCATCACCAGCCGCTGTATTTTTCTTATCGACAAATTGCAGCTTGCTCCCCAGCACATTCAGGTGTGCGACTGCTCTCAAGAATGCGACTCCATCATCCTTAGACGCATCCAGGCATGGCAGGCTGCGCATACTGCTGGCATTGGCGTTTGCAAAATCGTCCAACATGCCAGACAGAACCGGCACTGCTCCCAACTCCAAAGCAATCTCAATACCGTTTTTACTCAGCGTCGCGATGTTGTCAGCAAAACGCACGGCTTCGCGTGTATGCCTTAACCAGTAGGCTGTATCGTACACGTGGCCGACAGGCAGCAATTTACCGGTCAGATTCGAGGTCACTGACACTTGGAGTGGCTGCCACTCCACCTCTTGCAAAGCCAGTTCAAACTCTGCCAGCATGGGTTCCAGCAATACTGAGTGAAACGCAGTTTTTACACGCAACATGCGTACTCGTATGCCATCTGCAAGCAGCTTTTGACTGAGTATATCCAGTTGATCTCTGGCACCGGAAATAGTTACGGATTGCGCCCCATTCACGGCGGCGATGCTGATATCTGTACCAGCCAGATAGCGCAACACAGTTTGTTCATCAGCACGCACAGCAGCCATGGCACCATCTGAAGTCAATGCTCCCATGAGCCTGCCGCGCTTTTCAACCAGTTTCAGGGCTTGCTCAAAACTCAGTGCACCAGCGATGACGGCGGCTGTGTATTCACCGAGACTATGTCCTGCCAACACCGCGGGTTTGACGCCATATTCAGCCAACAAACGTGCCAACCCCACTCCAAGCGTCAGTAAAGCTGGCTGGGTAAATGCAGTCTTATCGATATTTTCATCGGAGTTCAGCAATAACTGGCTTAGCGACCATAATAAGACCGCATCAGCTTCTGCGATCGTGGCGCGGAAGCTGGCGAATTGGAGTAAATCCCTAGCCATGCCGGGCCGTTGCGAACCCTGACCAGGGCAAAGGAAGGCAAGTTTGGGCGGCCTTCTGGCAGCAACGGCAGTGACGATCTGTTCACTAAAGCCATTATCCAGCCATGCATGCAGATGTGTATCAGCCTCACCCACACTGCTGGCCACCAGCGCCAACCTGTGGCGCAAATGGGCCCTGCCAAGCCGTGATAATTGACAGACACCAGTAAAGCCTTGATAAGCGCCATTCTGCAACTTGTACGAGGTCTGCTGCACCAGCCGAATTAAAGCTTCATTGCTGGATGCAGACAAGAGCAAAACATCTGGCTTATCTGTTTCAGGATTTTCTGTAGCAGAAGCCGGAACAAACTCTTCGAGTACGACATGACAGTTTGCACCACCAAAACCAAAGGCACTGATAGACGCGGCCCTGGGCCTGAACCCCTCATTGGCAGGCCAGTCCATAGTTTGCGCCACCACTTGCAGGCGCAATTGCTCAAAATTAATATGTGGATTAGGCTGGCTGTAATGCAGGCTGGCGGGTATCTTTTTATGCTTGAGCGCCAGTATCAGCTTGATCAGGCCAGCAATGCCGGCAGCCGCTTCCAGATGGCCTATATTGGTTTTGACAGAGCCTATGAGCAGCGGCGCTTTCCGTGGCTGCTGGCCCAGTGTGCGACCCAAGGCGCGTGTTTCGGTCGGGTCGCCCAGTAAAGTACCGGTACCGTGGGCTTCTACATATTGTATGGCTGATGGCGATATGCCAGCATCAGTGATCGCCGCCTGTATCAAGTGCTCTTGCGCCAGTCCATTGGGGGCGGTAATACCGTTCGAGACGCCATCGTGGTTGGTGGCCGAGCCACATATCACGGCATGGATACGGTCACCATCGACCAGTGCATCTGACAGGCGCTTCAGCAAAACCAGCCCTGCGCCTTCACCACGGCCATAACCATTGGCAGAGGCATCAAAGGTTTTGCACAGGCCATCCGGTGCCAGCATACTTCCCTTACCCAAAGCGACGCTGCTGTCTGGCCTTAACATCAGGCTGACGCCGCCAGCAAGCACCATATCAGCATCACCTGCCTGCAAACTGCGGCAAGCCTGATGAACAGCAACCAGTGAAGATGAGCAGGCAGTATCTATGGTCATGCTGGGACCACGCAGGCCCAGCACATGGGAAATACGGTTGGCGATGATGGCATTTGACATGCCTATGCCCATGTGGGCTTCTACGTCATCGGTATGGGCAAAGCTGCCGAGGAATTCGCCATTGACTGCACCGATAAAGACGCCCAAGCGCGTCTCTTTCAAACTGTCGGCGGCAATGCCCGCATCTTCCAGTGCCCACCAGGCCAATTGCAAAGTCAGGCGCTGACGTGGATCCAGTGCATATGCTTCCTTGGGGGAAATACCAAAAAAAGCTGGATCAAAACAGGCGGCATCATCAATGAAACCCGCATAAGGTGCTGCAGATGCGGGCAAATCTTTACTATCCCAGCGTTCTGGCGGTATGCGCTTGACTGCACATATCTCTTGCTCAAGCAGAGACCAGAAAGCCTCTATATTGGACGCACCAGGGAAAACACATGACATGCCGATGACAGCAATCGCATGCTCTGCCACCTGAGTTTCAGACTCCGGCGCAGCCTTGTCCATATCTGTACTCATGATGGACACGAATCTAAGTCATGCCCAAAGGCAATACACTTTGTGAAATATTCTGCATCCAAGCCCAACATAGTTATTAAATCCCTGGTATGCATGTCGCCTCAATCCAGATGACCTATGTAACGCAGTATCGAAGCATCTATATCGACCAGCGTGTCATGTATCTGCGCTATCACCTTGTGCCCCTCTTCTGCTCCATAGTGCTGCACGACCCGAGTTTCCAGCGTGGCGACCTCGCCGAGTTCAGCGATGGTATTGCCCATGGTGAAAGCATGCAGCCTGACTGGCCCGGCAAAGGTGGCGAAGCAAAATAAAGGGCTGCCAGCAGTCGCCACACCAAGTTGCTGCAAGTTTTGCATGAGTTGCCCCATGCGGCCTGGCTGTGCTTGCAAATTGAGGTAATACAGATAAGGGGGCGGGGTTTCGCGCTCTATCGGGTCTATGCCGTCATTGACGCGGTTCAGCACAAAGCTTTCCATCTGCAAAACGCATTCCTGAAATTTCTCCAGCAATGGTGTGCTGTCGACGCCATACACATCATGCAAGACCTGGTCCAGTGAAGGCATACGGTCCATATCACCCAATTCATCCAGCGGTAACATGATGTAGACATAATTTGCGGGACCAGCAACCGTGGCATAGGCCATCCAGCGCATGCGGCGGCTGTGCTGCTGATAAGCAAATGCCACCTTGCCAGCCAGCTCTTTAAATTGCACATAGCGTTCGCGACGCACAGACAAGCGCACGAAAAGACAGTAAGGGGTAGGAAAAAACCATTGAGAATTCATTGTTCTTAACCAGCTGAGACGATGTAAAAAGTTTAACCGATCTACCAAGCAGGCGGCAATATGAATGCAGGCAAACAACACTTATTGATGGATAAAATAAATTATAAAGAAAACATGAAAAATCTGTTAATTTGCGTTAGAAATCATCGACAAAAAATTCAAGCGCGGGAATAATAGTCTGGTCAGGCAAGATATGCTTTTGAAGTTGGTATCAATATCTAAAATTCCTGCAGCAAACTGAGTTTGCTCGCGATTTTTCACATCCATTATATTTAACATTTTTTAACTATATACATGCCCATCTTGTTTATATTGCCTCTTTGTGTGTATAGAAAGAAGTCGTAAAAGAACAGTGAGCGGAATATGCAGGCAGCGTTATCCCATTGCATGCAAGTTTCAGCGTGTAGTGACGGACTGTGACATGGTGCTAATGCACATGCCTGATGCTGATTATCCGGTTGACAGTCGACTACCGTCTTTGAGGAGGCATAGATGTCCAGTGAAGAAACAGCGCCGGGACCAGCCAGATTCCATCACATCATACCCGGCTTGATCTCTGAAATAGAAAGTCTGACCGAAGCCTTGCGTGGCTGGGCTGAACGCCGCCACATACCCGCGCGCACCGTCAATAGCATCATTCTCATGCTGGATGAATTGCTCACCAATGTCGTCATGCATGGTTATGGCGACGATGACAGTGGCGAAATTGAAGTCACCGTGCTGACGATAGTGCATGGCGTAGAAGTGACCATCCGCGACAGCGCACGCGCCTTTGATCCTTTTTCTATCGCCGAGCCAGATACAACACTCAGCGTAGATGAACGTGATATTGGTGGCCTTGGCGTCCATTTTGTCAGAAAGATGGCTGACAGCTTTGCCTACCGTCGCGATGGCGAAGTCAATGAAGTCCGCTTTAGCAAGAGCTTCCCCTCCTGATTATTTTCAGCAAACAGAACACAGTCCATCGCTCACCGGATCAGAAAATGCACAGCAATACAACGCCAGTCAGCAACAATATCAACTTCTTCCGCAACTATAACCGTCTGGTCGGCTTCACCTATGTCGCCATTGTCTTGTTGACCATGGGTTTCTTCCTGTACCAAATACGCCAAAAACATACGGAAGAAGTCAGGGTCATACAAGGCCATGTAGAACGTCATGGACAATTTATTGAATTCATCTTGCGCTCTTCACTCGATAGCCTGGAAGCCATGCGCATCACGGCGGCCAATTTCTACGACACTGCGCCATCAAGCTTGAGCGAAGCAGAAACGCATCCCGGACATTCACCGCTTTTCAAAAAACTCGAACAGAAAGAAAGCAATTTTGACCTCGATAAAGCACCAGAAAAAGATGTGACAGGTAATCTGAACGGTATTGGAAAATTGCAAGGTCGCACGCCAGAGTTTTATCTGGATCTGGAAATGGCTCTGAACCTGAATCAGGTATTCCAGGCCATCGCCTTCAATTTGCCGAATGCCAGTGAAAGCCGTTACATCTCGGTCGACAATTTTTCCAACACCTACCCCTGGATGGATGCAGCCAAACGTCCGCATAGTGAGCAAGTATATCAAAGCCAGGCATGGCTCATGGGCACACCAGAGAGAAATCCCACTGGCGAAAAATACTGGGCACCCGTGTACTACGGTGGCACGTCCAGTGGTTTACTCGTACCAACAGCAGCACCGGTGTATCATAAAGGCCAGTTCCGTGGCGTGGTATCCATAGATACCAGCCTGGATTACCTCAATCGAATCAACAGTGATTTTGCTTACACGCCAGGCACAGCCTTCCTGGTTGATGCCTATGGCGAAGTAGTAGCTCACCCGGTAGCGTATGCCAATGCCCTTGAAGTACAAACTACACAAAAACTGGATAAAGTTATGCCAGCGGGCATACTTAAAGATGGCCGTCGCCTGGTCGACACAGCCGCCAATCAGGCCGTAGAAATTGGCGACTACCTCCTGATACGTCATCCCTTTATCTCGGCCCCCTGGCAATTGGTGTATGTCGTTCCCAAGAACCAGATCTGGAAAAATCTCTTATGGGAACGCGGCCCCATCATGTTGCTGGTGATACTGGGCCTGACGCTGTTGATGGTCGTCACTTATTATGTGACTACACGCGAATTCATTTCGCCTGCATCCAAGCTGGTGGCACATATCGCAAAAGAAAGCCAGTTCACCCCTGCCCCTATACCGGTAGTGCCCGGCACCTGGAAGCCCTGGTTTGAAACCATTTCGCAAGCATTCAAGGAAAGCCTGCAACTGGTGGGTATCAGGCAGGAGCTTGATATTGCGGCCAATATGCAGCTATCCATCCTGCCACGCCACTGGCCCAATGAAAAAGAGTTCTCCTTATGGGGCATCATGCGCTCAGCCAAGGAAGTGGGGGGTGACTTTTATGACCACTTCTCCCTTGGTAATGGCAAGATAGGTATAGTCGTGGCAGACGTGAGTGGCAAGGGAGTACCAGCAGCCCTGTTCGGCATGGTATCGAAAACCCTGATACGTGCCACTGCAACACGCAATGCCAGCGAACCTGGCGAGATCATTGCCATCGCCAATGACATACTGGCAGAAGACAATGATGAATGTATCTTCGTCACCACGTTCTACGCGGTGCTGGATCCTGCAACGGGCAGTTTTACGTATGTCAATGGCGGCCACCCGCCACCGCTGCTGGTACACATGGATGGCAGCACAGAATTCCTGCCTATGACGGGAGGCAGCGCACTTGGTATCATGGATGGCATACCATTCGCACAAAAAACAATACAGCTGCAAGCTGGTGACTATGTGCTGATGTACACCGATGGCGTAACCGAAGCTTTTAACCCGCAAAATGAAGAATACACGCCAGAACGCTTGCCACCATTATTTGAAAACCGTCCCATTACTGATGTCAATGAAGCCGTCAACCGGACCGTCGCCGATGTTGACCTCCACGCCAATGGCGCGCCTCAATCAGATGATATTACTTGCGTTGCACTACATTTCCATTTTTCAAAAACCAGTGTGGTCGATAATCGACCACAAGCAGATCAGCAGGCATCATGATGACCTCCAAATCCACCATCTTTAGCCTGTTATTGTGCAGCACCTTTTTTATGCTAAGCATGGGCGCGCAGGCGACCAGCCTGGCAGAAATCAAGCAGCGTGGCAAACTCATCGTTGGCGTCAAAAAAGACGTACTATTGTGGGGTTTCCAGGATAATGCCAGCGGCAAGATCGTCGGCATGGAACCCGATCTTGCTCAAAGCATCGCCAATGACCTGGGCGTAACACTGGAACTGGTAGGCGTTTTGACGGCTGAACGGATTGATGCAGTCAAGCATGGCCAGGTCGATATCTTGATTGCCACCCTGACAGATACGCCGGAAAGGCAAAAAGAACTTAACCTGATCACACCCCATTACTACAGTTCTGGCGTCAATCTGCTGACGCGCAAAACCGAGAATTTCAAGGAATGGACTGACTTGAAAAACCGCCGCGTATGCAGTCGTCGTGGCGCATTCTATAATCGTCAGGTGACGGTGACTTATGGCGCTGACGTAGTTGCGCTGTATTCGAATGACAGGTCCAAACAGGCATTGCGCGATGGTCGCTGTGCTGCCCTGGTGTATGACGATATGTCTATCGCCGCCATGTTGCGGGCGCCAGAATGGGCCAATGATTTTGTCATGCCCATGACAACTATCTTTACCTCGCCCTGGTCGATTGCCATCGCACCGACAGAACGCGGTGGCGAGCTTGAAAAATACCTTTCAAAAACCATTATCAACTGGCATAGGAGTGGGTATTTGCAACAAGTCGAAAAATCATGGGCTATACCGCCTTCACGCTTCCTCAATGACATGCATAAGATCTGGAACAAAAAAGTCGATAATAAATGGTTGTGTGGCGACAGTATCAGCCCAAGTACACCGAAAGAATGCTTGTGAAAGAAAATTTGCCAGTACCGATCCGTGACAATCATCAAATCACCGAGGCGATGACGGATTTATATGACCGCTATTACACCAGCCACGAGTACGAAAAGCGTTATCCCAAGCCGAATCAAAGCACACTGCATTTTCTGTTTGAGAACGGCGCAAAAGAAGCAAGAGACATTCTCGATTTTGGTTGTGGCAATGGCCGCTATGCACTACCCCTGCTACATCAGACCGATGCAAGGCTGACGGCATATGATATTTCCCATGCAGCGATTGCCGAGCTGTCGCGCTTTTTGCAAGATCACCCCCATGCTGCACGCATACGCCTGTTCGATGGCGAAGCAGAAAAGCTCAATGCCCAGGGCGACTATGACATGATCATGTTAATGTTCGGTGTCCTCAGCCATATCGGTGATCATTCAGCCAGGATAGCCACGCTCAGGCAATTGCGCGGCTTGATACGTCCAGAAGGAAAACTCGTTCTCAGCGTCCCCTGCATCTTTCGGCGTCGCCCCTTTGAACTGTTCACTGCGTACTGGCAACGTGTGACCGGAAAGGCGCGCGATACGCAAAAAGAGCCTGGTAATATTTTCTTCACCCGCAACATAGACAAGCAGGCTCACCAGTTTTTCTATCATCTGTATTCTGTCGCTGGCTTGCGTGCAGAGTTGCAGGAGGCAGGTTTCACGATCACCGCCCTGGCGCCAGAAAGCCTGCTGCCAGAATGGATGATTACCCAGTCAGATTTACTGGGTAAGCTGGATGAGGCCCTGCTACCCTTGCTGCCGGCTACTCTGGGTTATGGCATACGCGCTGTTGCTGTGCCGGTATAAACGTGAATCAAAAACCATGAAGTATTCAAGAATAAAATCATATTGCAGCCGGACTCTTTTGTTTTTGTTCATGAGTTTCTTCATGACTGCTGCACAGGCACAAACAGTAAAAACCCCGGCTGTCAGTGAAAGGCTAGCGTTGATACATGAGCGCGGTGCCATCATCGTCGGCGTCAAAACTGACTACCCACCTTTTGGCATGCTTGATGCCAACGGTGTGCCTGAAGGTTTCGAGCATGATCTGGCGGCCGATATCGCCAAACGCCTGGGTGTCCAACTGCGAAAAGTCAGTGTCACCGGCAGCAACCGCCTGCAAAAATTGCAGGAAGGTGTGATAGACCTGGTTCTTGCCACGACTGGAGACACGGCAGAACGCCGCCAGATCGTGACCATGATAGAACCCAATTATTATGCATCCGGCGTCACCCTGTTCATGCCGCCGACGGCAAATATCAAGGACTGGGCAGATACCCGTGGCCAGCTAGTGTGCGCCACCCAGGGCTCTTACTTCAACCGCCTCATGCAACAACGCTACCTGATGGAATTGCAGATGTATAACAATGCCAGGGATGCCAAACTGGCTGTCAAGGATGGGCGCTGCATAGGCTATCTGTTCGACAATACCGCCGTCATTAATGACCTGGCAAATCCAGAATGGAAGGGTTATAAAGCGCCTTTACCACCAACCTTGAATACACCTTGGGCGATGGCCATCAGCAAGAGTGAAAAAGGCACGGAATTTGAAAGAAAACTCGGCGATATCGTCGCCGACTGGCATCGCAATGGCTTTTTATTGGAGAGAGAAAAAGCGTGGAATATTCCTCCATCCAAATTCCTGGCAGATACCAGCACCTTGTGGAAGAAGGATGATGCCGATGGCGCAGCCCATTGCCGACGTCTGGCAGATGGTAGCTGGCGCACAGAATGCCGCAATCAGGTTTTCCTGACCTCGACAGATGTAGGTGGTCTGGCACAACTTGGTTTATGGCTCAATGAAACCACTGGTATCAACCTGACTCTGGTATATGACAGCTTTGACCGCCGCCAGTTCTTTTTTGGTTTGCTGGTGACGCTGGCGCTGACCGTCTTGTGCATCACTTGCAGTCTCTTGCTGGGCTGGGCAGGTGCGGTGTTTGCAGAGTCGAGAACTTGGCTATTGTCGGCCACCGCACGCTTGCTGGGAACGGTAGGCCGCATGACGCCTCCGCTGCTGTGCATGTATCTACTGTTGTTTGGTGTAGGTGCCATACTCAGTGAATCTGCTGGCATAGCACTGCCAGCATTTGGTGTGGTGGTGTTTTGCCTCAGTGTGTATACCGGTGCGGGTGTCATGACGGCTTTACTGGATGCAGCTACCGCCTACCGCTTACAGCATGGCGAATTCCGCCTGCACTTTGCCAATACTTCACAAATAGCCAGGCTGGCCAGCGGCTCAGTCACGGCTTCTCTCATCAATGTCTCCAAAGCCACCATGATGGCGTCTGCCGTTGCCGTACCTGAACTGTTGTCGGCCACTACTTCCATCATCAACGAACGCGGCAATGTCGGCGTCATGATGAATGCCCTGCTCTTGACCTTCTTATTAATTATCTTTGCCGTCGTACGTGTTATACGCCAGCTCGAACAAAAAATCCTGGCAAGAGTCGCATGATGGAAACGACAGAAATCTTCCAGCACTTGCTGACCTGGACGCCGTACCTGCTGGGTGGCTTTGCCATGAATATCTGGATCTCCATCGTCGCCATGGTCATAGGTACAGGCATAGGCTGGGCGCTGGCGTCATTGAGATTATCAAGTCATCCGCGCCGCGTCAAAATCAGCCTGGTGGCAACAGAATTTTCACGCAGCATACCCACTATCGTCTTCCAGTTTTACCTGGCCTTCATGCTTCCATCCGAGATATTGCTGCCGTACTTCAAGACCATCATCAGCTTCCCGGTATGGATCAAGGCAGCGCTGGCTTTGGCAATCGCCGTCATCGGCTTCACCAGCGATAACCTGACCATCGCCATGGATGAATGGAAAAAAGGCAATCACCATGCTGCCTTCCTGTTCATCCCCAGCTGGACCAGCTATGCGCTCATCATCGTCATGGCATCGAGCACGGCATCCATCATCGGCGTCAGCGAACTGGTCAGCCGCTGCAATACAGTCATCAATGCGACCGGTAACACGCGTTTGATGTTACCGATTTATTTGTATGCCTGCCTGTTCTTTTTTTGTTTTTGTTATCCGCTGACTTTGTTGATGAAACGGATTTCACGGCAGTTGAAGTTGCGGTATGGGATGGAGAGTTGAGGTACGGGTAGTTTGAGCTACGCCCTACCAGCCCAACCTACGAGAAACACACATTACACCCTCATTAAATCAACTCCAACTCAAATCCGTATGCGTCAACGGCAACTGCCTGACCCGCTTGCCTGTCGCCGCAAAAATCGCATTGCAGATAGCTGGTGCCACCGGCGGAAAGGCGGGCTCACCCAGCCCCGTCACAGGAAAATCCGTCTTCAGGAAGTGGGCCTCCACCTTGGTATAACCATCCTTGATGCGCAGCAAGGAGTATTCATTAAAATTACCTTGCACAACACGGCCGCGCTGTATATCAAGCTCAGGATACATCAAGGTACTGATGCCATCCAAAACTGATCCCTGTACCTGATGTTCCGCACCGCTAAGGTTGACAATCTGCGAACCGATATCGGTGACCACGACCACTCTATCAACCTTGAGCTCACCCTGCTTACTGACCGTGACTTCAGCCACCTCGGCAATATAACCACGATGACTGAAATGGAAAGCGATGCCCTGCCCCTGCCCACGCGGGAACTTCTTTTTACCCCAGTCTGCCTTGGCAGCGGCTTCCTGTAACACACGCTTCATGCGGCCAACATGATAGGGCTGGCCGCGCTCACCTGTGCCTGGCACGATTTCTTTATCACCAAGGATATCAAGGCGGAATTGTAAAGGGTCACGCCCTGCTGCATGTGCCAGCTCGTCAATAAAGCTATGGAACACCCATGCAAACACATTGCTGCCCGGTGCTCGCCAAGGGCCCATGGGTATATTGCATTCCATCAGAGTCTGCTCCAGCAGGCAATTGTCCAGCCAGCGACCGGGAAATTCATCGCCTGACAAACTGGCACCACTGCCCGCCTGCAATTGCGGCTTGCCATCTCTTGTGACCTTATTACCAAAGCTGACGAAGTGATTATGCCAGGCGCTGAGCTTGCCCTTGTCATCCACTGCACCGCGCAAGAAATGAAAACCACCTGCGCGGAAATGATCATGCCGCATATCATCTTCACGCGACCAAGTCAGTTTGACAGGCGCATTGACGCGTTTGGCAATCGCTGCTGCCTCGACGATAAAGTCAGAACTCAAGCGACGGCCAAAGCCGCCGCCACTGCGAATGATGTGCAGCTTGATTTTATCCTTGGGCATGGCCAGGACTTCAGCGACCAGATTCTGGCCAGACTCAGGCAACTGGGTTGGTGCCCAGATTTCCAGGCTGCTGTCTTTGGCATTGTAGGCTGCCGTGCAATTCTGTGGCTCCATGCTGGCATGCGAGATGAAAGCGTAAGTGTAGGCAGCTTCCACCGTCTTGGCGGCTTTGCCCATGGCGGCTGCAACATCACCATCCTTGCGCAAAGTAGTAGTGCCTGACTGGGTAGAAAGTTTTTTTGCTTGATCAGCAAAACCGGCCCAGCTTTCATTTGCGCCCTTCCCCTCGTCCCATTTTATATCCAGCTGCTTGCGGGCGCTGAAGGCGGCCCAGGTGGTCTCGGCAATAATCGCGACACCAGGCATGAGGCCGCGCAGATTGTCCGTGCCTTCAATGACAAAGGCATCTTTGACGCCTGGCAAGGTCTTGATATGGTCGAGATTGGCGCTGACCACCTTGCCACCAAAAACCGGGCATTTTTCATATACGGCATACAACATGCCGGGCAATTTCACATCAATGCCAAACAGCGGTTTACCACTGACGATGGATGGGTTATCAACACCACCTATGCGTGTACCCAGCAGCTTGAATTGCGCTGGGTCTTTGAGTTTGACACCCTTGGCATCCGGCAAAGGCAGGCTCGCTGCCTTGGCAGCCAGCGCTGCATACGTCAGTTTGCGATTGCTGGCCGCATGGTGTACAGCACTCTCAGCCGCATGGCATTCAGAAGCTGGCACATCCCAGGTCTGCGCAGCGGCACTAAGGAGCATGGTGCGCGCCGTAGCACCCAGGCGACGGAATTCATTGTAATTGGTAGGTGTGGAAGTCGAACCACCAGCGCCCTGGCTGCCGTAGGCAGGATTAAGGTCACCCTGGACGATGCGCACATCTTTCCAGTTCACTTCCAGCTCTTCGGCTATCACCATAGGCAACGAAGTCTTGATGCCCTGGCCTATCTCCGGTTGTTTGGACACCAAGGTCACCGTACCGTCACTGCCTACGCGTATCAAAGCATGCGGGACAAAGTCTGCGCCAGTTGAGGCAACAGGCTTGCTGATCTGCGCCAGTGCACTGTCGCCAGCACCCAGGTAAGCCAACACCAAGCCACCGCCAGTGAATGCCGACATGCGCAAAAAGTCCCGGCGGGCCGGTGAGCTGACTTCTGCTGGCACTTCGCTGTTTATCTGCTTATTCATTTCGCCACCTTCTTCTTGCCATTCGCGAGCTCAGCCGCTCTGTGTATCCCTGCACGTATGCGTATATAGGCAGCACAGCGGCAAAGATTGCCGCCCATGGCGGCGTCGATGTCAGCATCAGTAGGATTAGGCTTGTCTCTCAACAAAGCCGCAGCAGACATAATCTGGCCAGCCTGTCAATAGCCGCATTGAGGAACATCCAGTTCTTGCCAGGCGGTTTGCAATGGGTGCGTGACCTTGGCATCCAGGCCTTCTATGGTAGTGACTTTCTGTTTACCCAAGGCAGAAACAGGCACCATACAGGAACGAACAGCAGAGCCATTGACATGTACAGTACAGGAACCGCACTGGCCTACACCGCAGCCATATTTGGTACCAACCAGGTTCAGGCTGTCGCGCAGCGCCCATAACAAAGGGGTATCGGGGGCGACATCTACGGCCTGCAACTGGCCGTTAATATTCAGGGTATGTTTGCTCATGCTGAGTCCGATAAAGTTGAACAAGTCCAATCAGGCATGCAAGATTGTATGCTTTTTAAGAAAATCAGGTGAGGCGGTTTCAAATCAATACATGATGAGCGATTGTCGTGTACAAAGGTATGCCGAACAAGATATTGAATGGGAAGGTCAAGCCCAGCGACATGCCCAAATACAGTGCCGGTGAAGCTTCAGGAATAGCAAAGCGCAAAACAGCCGGCACTGCAATATAGGAGGCGCTGGCAGCAAGGACCATCAACAGCGCGGCATCCCCGGCAGGCAAGCTGAACAAGGCCGCCAGGCCTAGCGCTATTCCAGCATGGACCAGCGGTGCCAGCAAGGAATAGGCGATCAGCAAGGGAGACTTGCCACGCACCTGTGCCAGGTTGCGTGCAGCCTTTAAGCCCATATCAAGCAGAAAGAACGCCAGCATGCCTTTGAACAGGTCGCCAGAAAATGGCTGCATCGATGCCTTGCCTGCCTCACCGGAAAGTATGCCTACCAGCATCGCCCCCAACAACAGCAACTGCGCACCGTCGGTCAAGGACTCGTGCAGTATCTTGCCTAGTGTAGGTACAGTGCCTGCCGCACCCACTGTCGGGTTGCGCTTGCGCACTGTATTTGCCACGATCACGGCAAACAGTATCGCTGGCGACTCCATCAGCGCCATTGCGGCCGCCATGTGGCCACCGTAAGGCAAACCATGGGTATCCATGTACTGCACCGCCGTGATAAACGTGACCGCGCTGACAGAACCGTAAGTCGCCGCAACGGCAACCGCATCAAGCGCAGGCAAAATTCGCTTTAAGGCCAGGTAAGACAATGCGGGGACGATCAGCGCCAATGCGATCGCGCAGCCCAGGCTGGTCACCAGTTGCAGGTTAAGGCCAGAATGCGCCAGCGCGAAACCGCCCTTCAGACCCAGGGCCATGAGTAAATACAAGGACAGGAATTTGGCAATCTGTGAGGGAATTTCCAGGTTTGATTTCATCAAACCAGCCAGGATGTCAAAGATAAAAAAGAGGATGGCGGGGTCGAGTAAGCTCTGCATATTTGCCTTAAATATATCGTTGGCAGGCATGGTAAGCGCAGGTCATCATAAGGTAAAATCAATTTTATTGACTACAATCATAGATAAAAACCTATGAACATTAGCTTTAGACAATTGCAGATCTTCATACGCCTGGCAGAATTGCGCAGCATCAGTGCTGTTGCACGCGCCTGTCACGTGACACAACCCACGGTGTCCATGCAACTGAAAGAAATGACAGACACCATAGGTATGCCCTTGTATGAAGTGATAGGCAAAAAACTGCACCTGACCAAAGCAGGCGAAGAATTGGCGAGCACCGCCCGCAACCTGGCGCATGAATGGGGCAGCTTTGAGCAGCAAATCGCAGCCATGAAAGGTTTGACCGAGGGCAGCCTGCGCGTGGCCGTGGTCAGCACCGCGAAATACTTTATCCCCCGTATGCTGGGCGATTTTTGCAGGGAATTTCCGGAAATTGATATCGCGCTCGAAGTGCAAAACCGTGACGGCGTCGTTGAGCGCCTGAGAAACAATTTGGACGATATCTACATCATGTCCACTCCCCCTAAGGACATCGACGTCGTCAAACAAGTATTCTTGCCAAATCCACTGGTCGTGGTTGCTCACTTGCAGCATCCTTTGGCGGGAAAAAACAGGCTGCAATTTGCCCAGTTATTAAATGAGCGCTTTATCCTGCGTGAACGGGGCTCTGGCACCAGGCTGGCGTGCGAGCACTACTTTAGCGAGAATAAGATCACACCCCTGGTCAGACTGGAGCTAGGTAGCAACGAAGCGATCAAACAAGCGGTTGCAGCCGACATGGGGCTGACCATCCTGTCACGCCATGCGCTGGGCGATCATTTAACAGATCAAAACCTGACCGTTCTGGACGTCCAGGATTTTCCCATCATGTCGAACTGGTACATCGTCCACCTGCGAGGCAAACGCCTTTCTCCCATTGCCAGCAATTTTCTTGGCTACCTGAGCAAGCACGCACAAGACAAGCTTGAGTGATCAGATCAAGGCAAAATCAACAGCCCTGAATGCTGAAAAGAATTACGATCACCACGACGATAACTACGATAGACATGTTTACCTTCCCCAGTCTTGCTACACATGGTGCAAGGCACGGCATGGTCAATCTCGCTAATACCGATTTGCTGCAAGGCACGTAGGGCCAATACGTTCAGGTCGACATGACGGTAACGCGGGTTGATGGCGCTGGCATCGAGATCAGGAAACTGCCGCACAAAATCCGCCGCCAGTTCTTCGCTGACCTCAAAACAGCAAGGTCCTATATGCGCACCGATAGCAGCCACCCAGTCTTGCGGCTGCTCCCCCTGAGCCGCCAGCTCTTGCCACAAGGCTTGCACGACACCGCCGACAATGCCGCGCCAGCCCGCATGGGCGGCGGCGATCATCTTGCCGTCACGTCGCGCCATTAAAACCGGCACGCAATCCGCAGTGATGACAGTCACAGGTATGCCCGGCAGACGCGTGAAGAAAGCGTCGGCATCACCGCACTGCTGGGATTTTTCAGTCACTTCCACCACCCGGATGCCATGCACCTGCAACTTGTTAGGTACGGTGTCCCAATGCCCACTCAGGCTGGCCGGGACAAAGTCGCGTGCATTACCAAAGCCATGGCGTATGCCGGGGATGTTGGAAAAAACCTTGCTTTGGTGTTGGCTATGGTGGCTGCGATGCAAAACTGACTCCGGTAAATTCGTTGAGAGCAAGATTTTAACGAGTTTTTTTGTGGGGTGTGCGAGGACTAGGAAATAGTCACCCTAGCTGTTGAATAATTCCCCTCGAGTATCTGTAAATGTGACTATAGGACCAAATGGCTGCCTGTTTATCATCAGAGTAAGCATCTGAGAAAGTTTGCAGCAGAATAGGCAAAGTAACGAATACTCTACGACCATTGTCTCCTTGAACCACAAATTCAACCTTATCTTTCCCAATAAAACCGTGTACAGGCGGATAACGAAAAACTTCATTATCTAGCCTTACAAATTTGCCATTTTTTGGTGGGGTAACAATTTCGATTATTTTACAAGTTGCAGAAGTCCACTTGAGTTTTTGGAATTTCAAATGCTCAAGCAATTCTCCACATGCCCGGACACCCAAATCAACATCAAAATATATTGGATTTCCAGGTTCCAGCGGAGCATCGTTTCCTATCCTCCAAGGTGATTCCAATGTTACTCTCGGAATCTTATCGGGTTTGATTACATTTGTAGAAGCCACTGAAAATGCTACTGCGCTCGCTATCCTAGTTGGCGGCGCAGTCATATCCGGGAAATCTATCATTTCAATACCTCCAAAAACATAAAATCGACAAATAAAGTACTTAAGCCATCAATTTTTTGCGCCCAGCACATAGACAAATCAGCGGATTCGCCCTCATTGCAAGCGAATCCGTTGCACCGACTTACTAAACCTTCAAAGTGACAGGTGTAGAAAGCATAGCCGGGCCTATCGGCAATGTCGATTGCAGGCAGGTGACCATTGACTACAACCGCCCCGGATCGGTGTCTAAATTCTGGTTTGCCAAGCAAGTCAGATCAAGCTGAGGCAGGAAGGCAAAGTGATCGATCGGCGTATTCTGGTCTAGGCGCCGATAGATTGACATACTTTGCTTAGACAAAGCAGCCCAGACACCCCACAAGCCAGAGTATCTTGACGGAAGATTATCACTAAGATAACATCGGTCCCGATTTTTAATATCGGTGCAGGCCAGCGTGCCATCAAAAGCACCATTAACTTCTCCTCCCCCCTCAAGGCCACTTCGTGACATCCCCATTTACACAAGCAAGACTCACTACCTGGCTATTTTGCCTGATCACTTCACTGCTGGTCAGTGCCTTCAACACTTTGGCGTGGCGCGTCACCGGGTTTAATCTTTTTTCCTTCTCCTATATGGTCTTGCTGCCAATAGGCGCGCTTGTCATGGGTTTTGCTGCCCTGAGTGGCTTTTACCTTGGAGCGACAAGGTTCCATTTCCAGCCAGGCCGTATTGATTTTGCCTTCTTGCTGGTAGTCGCCGTCGCCTTTGCGGCGCAGATTTTTCTTGGTATCTATCTGTCTTTCTATTTTATGGGCAGCGTGCCACATCCATCGATGGATTCTTTCATGGAGTTCATCTCACTCTACGTGACCAAGGTCAAGCACACCATGCATCTGGATAACCGTACCAGCGACTCCGTAGCGGCAGGAGGCGCTGGCTGGTATTTACTGATGGTACAAGTCATGGCCCTGTGCGCTGTTGCACGTACCATATATGGAGCAACAGACAGAAGCGGCAATGCGCAGTGGGAATAAAAGCACTGATTGCCAAATGGTACTCTCGTAAAACCTGAATTCAGAGCCAGACATTAGCTGCCTTGCCTTGCTCTCATTCAGACATTAGACCATCCTTTTTAAAATCCCAGTCATCCATACAATTTCCATTGACATCCAGTTTTCAATACACTACTGTATTGAAAACAAAACCGATATGGAGACTGCTGATGATGGAGAGAATCTGGACGCGCAGCTATAGTGCCGGGGTGCCGGCGGATATTGATGTGGCGGCGTTGACTTCGATAGGCGAGTACTTTGAACAAGCCGTCAAGACTTATGGCAAGCGCCGGGCCTTTATCAGTGGCAGCAGTGGCGTCAGCTATACCTATGATGAGCTTGATCTGCTGTCCCGGCAGTTGGCCAGTTATTTCCAGAACCAGTTGAAATTGCCAAAGGGTGCACGGGTGGCCCTGATGATGCCGAATGTGCTGCAATATCCGGTGTGCCTGTTTGGTCTCTTGCGGGCTGGTTATGTGGTGGTGAACGTCAACCCCATGTACACGCCGCGCGAACTTGAACATCAGTTGAAGGATAGCGGTGCGGTCGCCATGATCGTGGTTGAACTGTATGCCCATACACTGGAAAAAGTGATTGCCAACACCAGTGTCAAACATGTCATCGTCACGGGATTGGCCGACATGATGCCGCCTGTGAAGCGCCTGCTGGGTAATTTCCTGATACGCAAAGTCAAGAAAATGGTGCCTCCCTATAAACTGCCTGGGCATGCCAGTTTTTTGAACGTGCTGAAACAGGGCAGGGTTACCGACTATCGCAGTGTCAAGGTGGCACCAAACGACCTGGCCTTCCTGCAATATACCGGTGGCACGACGGGGGTCTCCAAGGGAGCGATGCTCAGTCACTTGAACATACTCGCCAACGCCAAACAGGGTGAGTTGTGGAGTGCACCTTTCATGGATAAGTCGCAAGAGATCATCAGCATCACAGCGATACCGCTTTACCATATCTTTGCCCTGGGCTCTTGCCTGAGCTTTGTTGGCCTGGGTGGCACCAATGTGCTGGTGGCTGATCCACGCAAGATACCTGAGTTTGTCAAGATACTGGCGAAGTATCCCTTTGTCTCTTTACCTGCGGTAAATACCTTGTTCAATGGTTTGTTGAATGACCCTGAGTTTTCCAAGATCGATTTCAGCCAGTTGCGCTTCGCCATTGGCGGCGGCGCAGCCGTGCAAAGGCCGGTGGCAGAACGCTGGCAGCAAGTGACCAATTCACCGCTGGTGGAAGGCTATGGCCTGACAGAATGCTCGCCTACGGTGACAGTCAACCCGCTGGATATGAAAGAATACAGCGGCAGTATAGGTCTGCCATTGCCCTCGACCTATGTATCGATACGTAATGCCAGTGGGGAGGATTTGCCACCGGGTGAAGCCGGCGAACTTTGCGTGCTTGGCCCGCAAGTCATGCAGGGATACTGGCAGCGCCCGGAAGAAACTGCCAAGGTCATGACTGCAGATGGCTATCTGCGCACTGGTGACGTTGCCATCATGGATGAACGGGGCTTTCTGAAAATTGTCGACAGAATGAAGGACATGATCCTGGTGTCCGGGTTCAATGTCTACCCCAACGAAATCGAAGAAGTCGTCATGATGCATGCCGACGTCATGGAAGTGGCTGCCGTCGCTAAGACAGATGCGCATGCGGGTGAAGTCGTGAAGATTTTTGTCGTCAAAAAGAACCCTGCCTTGAATGAAGTGAGCTTGCTTGCCCACTGCCGCCAGCATCTGACAGGCTATAAAATCCCCAAGGAAATACGCTTTGTCGACGAACTGCCCAAGAGCAATGTGGGCAAGATATTGCGCCGTGAATTGCGCAACCTGGACTAGGGCGTGTTGACATATCTTTTAGACAAAGCGTTCCCGCCATATCGCGGGCTGGCAAGGCGTGTGGTGCAGTCAGGGCTGGTGCCCCTGACAAGACGCGCAACGCAGTCCAGCGTGCGATATGGCGAGAACCCGGAGGGAATGGGCCAGAAACCTCGCCTGGCGTTGTTGTGCGTCGCTCACTTGGCTCGCCAAGCAGCGCTCCGCACGCCTAGCCAGACAAGGTTTCTCACCCATTCGCTTGACTAAAA
>Ga0187843_10000106_pt1 | contig 66643 bp, 59 predicted proteins | sample SpaLakP09_SKY_43_FD_134516 | JGI IMG/M metagenome (GOLD analysis project Ga0187843, IMG submission 134516) | Oligotrophic lake water microbial communities from Sparkling Lake, Wisconsin, USA - SP09_SKY_43 | ecosystem: Environmental > Aquatic > Freshwater > Lake | place: USA: Sparkling Lake...
ACGCCATGCGCAAGGGCGAGCCATAAAACGGCCGGTGATTGCGCATCAAGAGCGCGATCGGCTTGGCCAGCAGCCAGGCCGGGCGCGGCAGGCTGAGCACGTCGGGCGGCATCTGCGCCTGCATGGCCGCGGCGCGGATCTTCTTTTGTACCGGCACCCACATATTGGCGGACTCGGGCCGGTAATCGGCCTGGGGCGCGGCTTGCAGCACGTTTTCCGGCCCCAGCCGCGCCACCAGCAGTTCGAACATGCGCAGCTGGTCTTCTTCGCTGCCGCCCGGTTCGGGAAACAGCGATGCGCTGGGCGGCGCCATCGGCTGCACCTGGGGCGCTTCCAGGCACAGGCCGATCACGTGCGCCACCAGTTCCACCTTGCCCAGGCGCTCCTTGAGCAGGCGCACCAGGTGCTCGTCGCGCCAGGTTGCTTCGGCCAGCACGATTTCGATGAGGGTGGGCGGGCGCGCCACCCTGCCCCGCTCGTGTTCGAGCTGCAGGGTGATGCGTTCGACCGCCAGCTGGCGCGCGCACAGCCAGCCCGTCAGTTGCAGCAGCAGGCGCTGGGCGCCGAACAGCAGGGCTTCGGCATTTTCCACCCGGTCAAACAGCTCGAGTTTGGCGCTGAAGGTGGTGGGCGCTTCGATCCAGTCGAACAGTTCGGGCGTCATGCCGTAGGCGGCGTCGAGCATGTCGAGCAGGGGCCGGCCGCAGCGGCGCTGCAGGCCGGGCCGCGGCAGGCGCCGCATGTCGCCCAGGGTAAAGCAGCCGATGCCGTCGAACCAGGCGCCGAAGGGCCGCCCGGGCGGCAGCAGGGCGCTGGGCAGGCGGTCGAGGCGGCGCACCAGGGCGGGCATGCGCAAGGCGCGCCCGGCCCGCTGGCGCGCCAGCAGCCAGGCGCCGCGCGCGGTGGGGGCGCAGCTGAGCGCGGCTGTGAAGCCCAGCGCGCGCATGTTGGCGCGGATGCGCCCGCACAGCGCGCGGATGCCGCCGAACAGGCGCAGGCTGGCGCCCACGTCCATCAGCAGCGTGGCTTCCTCGGCCTGGGCCACCAGCGGCGTGTACTGCAGCATGGCCATGGCCACGTCGTGCAAGGCCTGCGCTTCGCGCTCGGGGGTGCGCTCGTGCAGGCGCGCGTCGGGCATGAGCATGAGCACGCCACCACGGCGCATGCCGGGCTGCACCCCGGCCGCATGGGCGCGCGCCGACATGGCCAGCACGCGCCCCTGCTCCAGCACCACGCTGCCCTGGTCAGCCGACCAGTGCGGGCAGAACACGTCGAGCGGTAGCTGGGGCAGGTAGAGGCCGATCCAAAGTCGCATGGCGCTGCAGTAAAGAAGGAGTGAGTGGCAGGAACAGCGGCGCATCGCGCTGCGGCCCCCGGCGTTTGACGAAGCCGATCTCGATGCCGCCGGCCGCCGGCCGCAGGGACAGGCGCAGCGGCGCCGGCGAGGCATCCTGGGCCGACGCCAGCGGACGCAGCATGAAGAACAGGGTCTCGGCGCTTTGCGCGGCCAGGTGCAGGCGGCGCAGCGTTTCGCCACGGGCATGGTTTTGCCAGAACAGCAAGGCGCCGCAACTGCCGCTGCGCAGCACCTGCTCGGCGGCCCACAGGGCGTCGCTGCTGCGGCTGCTGCGGATCCAGACCAGTTGCGACGGCGCCAGCCCCAGCGCGGCCAGCGCCAGCGCCTGCGGCGGGTGCGGCGGCTGCAGCAGCACGATGCGGCGCTGGGCCACGCTGGCCAGGGCCGGCCGCAGCAGGCGCAGTTCGCCAATGCCGGCTTGCTGCAGCAGTAAATCAATCAGGGTGCCGGTGGGCCAGCCGCCGCCGGGCAGCTGGCCCGACAGCACGGGATGGCCGGTATCGATGCAGCGCGTGGTCGCGTGCGCCAGCTGCGATGCCAGCCAGAGCGAAGGATGCAAGGCTTCCGGCGCGGTAGGGGTAGATGGGGAAATCATGTGTGGGAACCGAAAAGTACTGTATGAATATACAGTACTATCTGGACCGCGATTTGGCAAGGCCAATCTCGCACGCCTGGCGCACGCTGGCAAAACAAGGCTGGCAGTCGTCACCATGCCACAGAATAAAATTCTTTCTAGACAAGACAAATATCCTATTGTCAACTTCTGCTACAATGCTCCGACTCTCCCACCCACACCGGAAAAGCAATGCAAAGCGATGCTGGCAACCGAACAGGCTTTCGTACCGATATCAATGGCTTGCGCGCATGGGCCGTGGCCATCGTGGTGCTCTATCACTTCGGCGTTGCAGGATTTCGGGGCGGTTTCGTCGGCGTAGACGTCTTTTTCGTCATTTCCGGCTTCCTCATGACAGGCATCGTCGTCAAGGGCCTGGAGCGCGGCACGTTTTCATTCTTCCATTTCTACCTTGCCAGGGCAAAACGCATCGTTCCTGCCCTGCTCGCCCTGTGCCTGGCCTTGCTCGTGATCGGCTGGTTCGTCCTGTTGCCGCCCGATTACAAAAAACTCAGTACCCATATTGTTTACAGCCTGTCCTTCCTTTCCAATATTGAGTACTGGCAAGAGGCTGGTTATTTCGATGTCAGCTCGCATGAAAAGTGGCTGCTGCACACCTGGTCGCTCTCGGTCGAATGGCAGTTCTACATCATCCTGCCGATCGTGCTGTGGGGCGCGTGGCTCCTGAAGGCCGGGCGCGAGATCCAGCAGGCGACCGTCTGCGCCGGCCTGGTCCTGTCCCTGGGCGCGGCCATCCTGCTCACCGGCACCGACGCCACGGCATCGTTCTTCCTGCTGCACACCCGGGCCTGGGAAATGCTGGCCGGTGGCCTGGTATTCCTGTCCGCGCCACGCCAGGGCCTGTCCCCAGCGCACAGCAAATGGCTGGAAGCGGCCGGCCTTGCGCTCATTGTGCTGTCAGTCATGCTGTTCGACAAAACCACTGCCTGGCCAGGCTGGCGCGCGATGGTGCCGGTCGCGGGATCCATGATGGTGCTGTACGCCAACCGTACTTCCCTGTGGACCGGCAACAAGGCAGCCCAATGGCTGGGCGATCGCTCGTATTCGCTCTACCTCTGGCACTGGCCGGTCTGCGTCACCCTGGCCTATGTCGAGCTGCACGCCGACGCGGTGGCCATCATCGGCGGCCTGCTGGCCACGCTCTTGCTCGGCCATCTGTCGTATGTGCTGGTCGAGAACAAAACGCGCGGCCTGCTGGGAAGCGTCCAGGTCCGGCATGCCGCCGGCCTCCTGGCGGTGGTCATGGCCGTCGTCGTCGTGCCTGGCGTGGCCATCTGGTCCAAGCAGGGCATCAACGGGCGCTTTCCCCCCGTGGTGGAAACCGCCGCGGCAGAAGCAGGCAACAGCAACCCGCGCGCCGACGCCTGCCACACGCGGGTCGGAACGACCTCGGTTTCCTGCATTTATGGCGGTGAAACATGGAAGGTGATTGCCGTCGGCGACAGCCATGCCGGCGCCATCGTGTCGGCGATCGCCGCCGCGCCGCGCGAGACACCAGGCGTGGTCCAATGGTCGTACAGCGGCTGCCCCTTCGTCTTCGGCCTGAAGCGGACACCGCAAGCCATGGCGGGCCTGCCGGCCGATTACAAATGCAGCGAGTTCATCGCGTGGGCCAGGTCCCGCTTCGAGGTACTGCCTGAAAACATTCCCGTCGTGATCATCGGCCGCTATGCCGTCGCCGGCATGGGACCGAACGAGGATCGCCAGGAAGGCGCACGGCCGGGCATCTACTTCGAGCAAATCCATGACAGCGCGACACAGGCGTCCCTGCAGGAATTCGGGGACAATATCACGCGCTCGGCATGCGAACTGTCCAAGCGGCGCAAGGTATACATGATGCGCCCGATCCCGGAAATGGGCGTGGACGTCCCCAAGACCCTGTCCCGCAGAATGAATTTCGGCATGAAAGGCGAAGTGTCGATTTCGCTGGAGGACTACCGCAAGCGCAATGCCTGGGTGTGGGCCGCCCAGGACGCCGCGCGCGACAGCTGCGGGATCGAAATCCTCGATCCCACGCCTTATCTGTGCGACGCCAGCAAATGCTACGGCAGCAGGAACGGACGGCCGCTGTACTACGATGACGACCACCTGAGCGAATTCGGAAACAAGGTCCTGGTGCCGATGTTCGCGCAGGTATTCAAGAAGGCCTAAGTCGCATCGCCGCCTGCCCGAACTTCCGCCCGCGTCGCCGGTCTGATCAGTATCGCAAGATCCTGCAAGGACCTCATCATGCCCCAGATCATGTCGCGGCTGGCCCGGCTCATCGACGACATTCGCCACATCCTGCGGCTGCCCACCGCCGAACTGCACTTCCTGTCGGCGATCAGCCCGCACCATGCGCTGGCCACCTATCGCAGCTTCACGGCCAGGCATCCGCGCTTCCTACTATTCCGGCGCAAGACCATCGGCGCGGCACTGATCGATACCGTGCCCTTCGCCACGGCCGGCGATTACCTGGCCACCATCGCCAGGCGCCAGTTGGCCGGCGGCTTCGCGCGCCGCGCCCGCCAGCGCGGCTATCGCCTGGCCGAGATCGACCGCAACCAGTACATCGACGACATTCACGCCATCAATTCATCCATGAACATCCGGCAAGGACGGGTCATGGCGCCGTCCTACGCCACGCGGGTCACCCACTACACCGACCTGGACAATTACCGCTACTACGGCGTGCTCGATGCGGCAGGACAGCTGGTGGCGTATTGCGAAGTGGGCCTGTACGGCAACTTCGCCCTCTTCTCGCGCCTGCTTGGCTACCGCAACAACGATGGCGCCATGCACTTGATGCTGACTGAAATCATCAGCCAGCTCATCGATGAGAAAGTCGTGCGCTTCGTGATGTACGACATGTACTTCGGTGCATCGGAAGGGCTGCGCCACTTCAAGGCGATGCTGGGGTTTCAGCCGTACCGGGTCAAGTACCGGCTGATCTGACAGCCTGGCGTTCCCACTCGGCCACGTTCACACCCTTGAACAGCAGCCACAGGCAGAACGCACTCTCGGCAATAAATGCCGGCATCAAGATGGCGGGAAACAGCATGCCGGCCAGCGCAGGAAACAGCACGCGCGCGAAACTGTTGACCAGGTAGCAGGCGCCGCCCAACTGCATCAGCACGCCGACCCACGATGGCAGATAGCTCGCCTTGCGGATCAGGTAGCCAACGAACAGGATTTCCACGCCGAAGAACATCAGGGCGATTCCGAACGCGTTCCCATGCTCGAGGATCGCCAGGTAAGCCTGGGCATGGAGCAGTGCCGGGTCGACATTCAAGTATTTGGCCGCCAGCAAAGGCGTCAACACATTGCTCAGGGATAGCGCGCCAACGCTTTCGACCGCCAGCGACACCAGCGCAAAGCCCACCACCACCGCCGCCAGCTTCCTGCTCACCGGACGCAGCAGGATATAGAAAATAAAGGTCAGGCCCACGGCGCACAGCAGCAGGAACATCTGCGCCGCCACGCCCACGCGCCACAGCAATTCCGACCCCAGGATGTTGGCGGCCGTGGCCGCCGCATCGTGCGGCACCACCAGGCCATTGCGAATGACCGCTTCACCCAGCACGCCGATCACGATGATGATCAGATACAGCAAGCCACCGAAGCGCGCCATCCTTTGCACGGCGTCCTTGTCGAGGTGCATATGCCCCATCCTATTCAACCTGTTTCAGGATTTTCTCGATCGATCCGACATCCTTGCCGAGCTTGGCGAGCTCGGCCTGCATGCCGGCCAGCGCGGCCTGGTTGGCCACTTGCGCGGCGACCGCCTTGGCGGCCAGTTCGCTGTAGGCCGTGTCACCGGCCACGCGGGCACGGGCAGCGACCGCCGCCGAAAAATACTTCATGCCGAAAATGAGGACTGCCGCGCCGAGCGGGAGGCAGATCGTCAACAGGTATACATGCTCAGCCATGGGAAACCTCTACTCGTCGTTGGGTGATTTCAGGGTTTTCACCGCTTCCGCAATGGCGGCCGGTGACAGTTCAAAACGGAAGCTGTTGACTGCGAAATAGTTCAATGCCTTGCCGTCGTGCGACAGCTCGAGCTGGCTGCTGACCAGGCCGGCCTCTTCCAGCTTTTGCAAGTGCAGGTGCAACAAGGGACGGCTGATGCCGATCTCGCGCGCCAGCTGGCTGACGTAGTTACGCCCGCCCACCTGCAACGCCTCGATGATGCGCAGCCGGTGCGGATTGGACAGCGCTGCCAGTACCGCCAGCAACTGATCGCCTTCCAGGGATTGGTTTTTCTCTTTCACCCGTCAACAATATCTGACATGTGACAGAAAGTCAAACGCGCAATCCTGGCGCGGGTCATGTTCGACGATGAATTCCTGGTGGGCGGCAAGGCGGAGAACTACGGGGTGGAAACCTGGCAGATGATCAAGGTACCTGCCGGCTGGAAGATCGCCAGCGTGATGTGGACGATGAATCCCGTGCCGAAATAAGCGGCGATCAGGGCGGAAGGCACAGCACCTTCCCCCTGCTGAATCCGGAAAAAAAGCCCCCGCCGGAGCGGGGACTGCAAAAAGACCGCCTTACCAGCCGGTCACCAGGGAATACTTGCCATTCGTGGCGCCGGTGCCGCCACTGTAGAAATACACTTTCACGTACAGCACCACCGCCGACGACGTCGAATTGACGCGCGTTACGGTATCCATCTGGCCCGTGCCCTTCACGCTCGACGCCAGTTTGGTGCCGGTGCTGCTGTAGAGCTCCAGGTCGTAGTCCGACGTGGCGTTCGGCGTCATCTTCGCAGTCAGGGTTTTGCCGGCTGGCAGGGTGACTTTGAAGTAGTCGACATCGCTACTGGCGCTCATGGCCGCGCTCACCGTGGTATTGGCGGTGGTCACGGTATTGGCTGTGGCGATGGTATTGTTCGCCTCGGTTTCATTCATGGTCGGCCCGACGATGATGGTGCCCGACAAAATCTTCTGCGCTTCGAACTTGGCCTTGAAGGTATTCGCGTACGTGGTGTCGGACGGGAACAGCGCCGTCGCGGCATTCACGATCGCGGTCGCCATGGCCGGCATCTTGATATTGCTGCCCAGGCCAAAGTGCGCTTCCAGGATGATCTTGTCGATGTTCGCGCGCGGTTTGCCGGCGGCCAGCAGCGACACCATCGATTCGTACAGCGGCGCCGACCACAGTTCGTCGGACTGGAAGGTAACGCCATTCTCGGTCACCGACTGGTGCGCGCTGTAGCTCTTGCTGCTGTTGTACCAGGCATTGGTGCGGTTGGTCAGGCGGCCGGCCCAGCAAGCGCCGTGGCCGTCCCAGCTGAAGGCCCATTCCGGATGGAAGGTCGCGCCGTTCGGTGCCGCGTACGATGCCGACGCCGCCCAGTAGTCGCCGAAGCCTTCGCCCATGGCGCCGGTATCGCCGCCCGACCAGCCCGAATTGATGTTGGCCTGGATCGCATGGCCGTACTCGTGCAGGATCACGTCCGCGTCTTCGCTATCGTTCACGCAGCCGTGGCCGAAGGCCAGGTAGTCGGTGCTGCCGCGGCTGTAATGCGAATTGTCGTCGCCGTTCACGCCGTCGGTATCCACGTCCAGCGGACGGTTGATGATGGACTTGGTGCCGGTAAAGCCTAGCGACTGGATATAGCGCTGGTTCGTGTCCAGGTGGTAGTAGACGTTGGTGTCGTCGAAGGCATTGTTGCCGCGCTTGGCGGTCCAGATGCCATTGGTGGTCGTGCTCGGCGCTGTGGCCGGCGACTCGATATTCTTGATGTTCACGTACGGGCCCGACAGGCTGTAGGTGCTGCCGACAACCGTGAGGTCTTTCAGGCTCTTGGTGAAGTAGGCCGCGTCGAATGCCGATGCGGCCGAGGTGTCGGTCAACGACTCGGTATTGAGCGTGGTGCGCGGGTCCGGATCGAAGACCAGGCCCGTGCCGTTGATGCCCGATGCCGCCGCGATGGTGACCGCCGCCGGCGCCACGCGCTGGTTCGCCTTCGCCATCTCGGTGGCGCCCTTGCGTTCGAGCGCGCCGCCTGCCATGCGCGAGCGCGCTTCAATGCTGCGTTCGCCGCCCTTGTTGGTGCGCGGCAGCGACAACGAATAGGAATCGAGCAGCGCGCCGTCATGCGCGTTCAGGTATTGCACGAAGCCGCCGGTGGGCATCTGCGCTTCGATGGTGACCTTGCGCGCCAGTTGCACGCCATCCTTGGTCGGCAGCCACACCAGTTCGCTGCGCGGCACGGCCACCAGCGGATGCTGCACTTTCATGTTGGCCCAGCCGCGGTCCAGCGCCTGCTCGTCGCCGATCTGGGCTTTGTTGTACAGCTGGTTGACGGCTTTGGCGTCGACGTCGCGCGAGATGTGTTTGGTCTCGTTGAAGATTTTCTGCAGCTCGCCGTTCTTGCTGATCGACACAATGATTTCGGCACGGTCGACGGGCAAGCCACGCAGCATTTGCTGGAAGTGGTAATGCTTGCCGGTCAGCGATTCCTGGACCTTGGTCAATTCCAGGTTCTCCAGCGATTTCGGCAGGCCGAAGCGGTCGGCGTGCTGGCGCAGCACGTCCTGCGGCGACTTGGCTTTGGTGTTGGAAAAGACGGTCAGGTTGTCGACGACATTGCTGGCAGCGAACGCCGGAGCGGCGTAGGCGAGGACGATCATGGAAGCGAGAATCGAGCGTGAAATGGTGCGCATACTGGTCAGTCTCCTGTCGAGAAAATCGAACGAGTTGAATGGAAAGCGAGCCGGGTGCTGCCCGCGTTGGCGGAGTATAGCCACGAATTTCGCGCAATTTGAAAACCGGATGTTATTGGACAAAACACATACAGATGTCCCATTTAGGACAATGTTTTCGTGCGCGAACAGGTATGGAGTAGCATGCAATTTTTAATGTCACGAGGAGACGCTTCATGCGCCCGACCCTGCCTGTCATCGTTGCCGCATTCATGCTCAGTGCATGTGCGCACGCGCAAACGCGCGCAGCAAAATCCATCTCCGATACCGAACCCGAAGTCACGCGGCAAGTCGGCGCGCTGCTGGCGCAAGCCACGCATGGCGCGCTGGCGCCGGACCAGCTCACCGACAATGCGCGCACCGCGCTGGCCGACCCGCAACTGGCCGCCATCAAATCGCTGTTGCGCAAATGCGCCACGTCCGCCGAACTTGAATTGCTCGACAGGACAACCAAAGGCGAAGACCGCCAGTACCTGTACCGCGCACGCTGCACCGGCACGCCGCTACTGGTCGCAATCGATTTCAACAAGGCCGCCAAAGTGAACCGCTTTTCGGTCATCGAGGAGACGTCAAACTGAGCAATGGTCACCCAACAAACGGTGCCCAAAAACAGGTTCAAATGAGCATTGGAAACATTGTCATTTAGCCCAAAATATGTCTTGACTTCACAATCGGCGTATTCCATCATCGTCGTCAACAGTGCACTTGTGCACCACCTTCCATAACACGCCAAACCAGGCCTGCCGTGACCATTCCAGCAGGCTCCAGGGGAGTGTCCGTGCTTAATCTGAGTCACACGCTGGTCGGCAGCAGCCCGTCGATGGAAGCATTGCGCGGCTATCTGCCCAAGGTTGCGAAGTCGGCGGCCGCGGTACTCATTACCGGGGAAACAGGCACCGGCAAGGAGTGCGTGGCGCAGGCCATCCATACGCTCAGTCCGCGCGCGCACGGCCAGTTCGTGGTGGTCAATTGCGGCGCCCTGCCCGACTCGCTGATCGAATCCGAATTGTTCGGCCACGTGAAGGGCGCCTTCACCGGCGCCCACGCCAACGCGCGCGGCAAGATCGCCCATGCCGATGGCGGCACCCTGTTCCTCGACGAGATTGGCGAGATGTCGCTGTTCGCGCAATCGCGCCTGCTGCGCGTGCTCGAAACGCACGAAGTGCAGCCGGTGGGCAGCGCGCGCAGCGAGAAGGTCGACATCCGCATCATCGCCGCCACCAACCGCGCGCTGGAAGAAGAAGTCGAAGCGCGCCGCTTCCGCTCCGACCTGTTCTACCGCCTCAACGTGGCGCGCCTGGCGCTGCCGCCTTTGCGCGAGCGGCCTGGCGACATCGTGCCGCTGGTGCGCCATGTAATCGACGAACTCAATCTGCGCGACGGCGGCCATGTCAGCGGCATCGCGCCTGCGCTGGCCGAATCGCTCGAGGCGCATCACTGGCCGGGCAATGTGCGCGAACTGCGCAACCTGGTCGAATCGGTCTTCATCGATCCGCCCGACGGCCAGCTCGACCTCGAACACCTGGCGCCCGCCTTCCAGGCCTTGTTCCGCCAGTACCGCAGCACGCCAGGCTCGGAACTGGCGCACATGATCGCCGTGCTCGAACACCATCAGTGGAACAAGGTGGAAGCGGCCAAGACGCTGCAATGCTCGCGCATGACGTTGTACCGCAAGCTGGCCAAATACCACGTCACCGAAGGTATGGACTACGCGTCCATGCACGCTGTCACACGCGCCACGCCCTGAGCCGCAAAGTCGGCAAAAAATAGTCGCCATTTCCCGCGTCACGTCCCAATTTTAAGCGTAATATCAAGCACTTGGACTGCGCACAAAGCGGCAAAAAAGTCGGCAACATGTTCACCTCACCCCATCAGTTCGAGCCTGTCATGCTCGCTGAGCGCCAGCTGGAAAAACTGCAGCCGCTGGCGGCCAGGATTTCGGCCTCATCGATGAGGCTGACGCAGGCGGCCCATGCAAGCACCAGGGCGACGCTGCGTGAACTTGTGCGTTCCATGAATTCGTTCTACAGCAACCGGATCGAAGGCCAGAGTACCCATCCCCGCAACATCGAACGCGCCTTGCGCAACGACTTTTCGCACCGGCCAGAAATCGCACGCCTGCAGCGCATCGCCCGGGCCCACATTGAAGCAGAGCGGGAACTGGAGCTGGTGCAGACCGGCGCGCCGGCGCTGAACTCCGCGTTCCTGGCCAAGGCGCACCGCGCCCTGTACGCTCGGCTGGACGCCGCCGATCGCATGTCAGACGATGGTGTCGTCGTCGTTCCCGGTGAAATCCGCCAGCAGAATGTCCAGGTCGGCCGCCACGTGCCGCCCGACGCCGGTTTTCTGCCCGCCTTTCTCGCCCGATTCGACCATGTGTACGGCACCGCGCCAGGAAGTGAGCGATTGCTCATGGCAGCGGCATGCGCGCATCACCGCATCGCATGGGTGCATCCCTTCCTGGACGGCAATGGCAGGGCCACGCGCCTGCAAAGCCATTGTGCGCTCTGGGAATTGTCGCAGGGACTATGGTCGCCGAATCGGGGCCTGGCCCGGAGCGTCGGGGCTTACTACACCGCGCTGGCCAATGCCGATTCTCCACGGCGCGGAGACCGTGATGGCCGCGGCAACCTGAGCGAACAGGGCTTGCTGGAATGGGCGAGCTACTTCCTCGACATTTGCGACGACCAGGTCAGCTTCATGGCCAGGATGCTGGCGCTGGACGAGATGAAGCAACGCATCGAAGCACTCATCCTGATCCGTTCAATCCGGCGCGAAGCCGTCCTGCCACTGCACCATGTGTTTGCCGCCGGCCCCCTGAGCAGGGGTGAATTCTCCCAGATGACGGGACTGGGCGAACGGACGGCCCGTACGCTGATGGCCAGGCTGCAGCAGGGCGGCTTGCTGGTGAGTGACACCCCGCTCGGCCCGGTGCGGCTGGGACTGCCGCTCGATTGCCTGCACGTGCTCCTTCCGAATCTGTATCCCGAAGTGGAGTCGCCGATCGATTGAGCGCGCTGTCACAGGTGTAACACCCCGATCCGCATGAAGTGACACGGCTGCTGTCACACGCTGCACATCCCATCGAGAAAAATCAACAACTTAGCAGGAAGCCAGGCCAGGCATGGCGTTTGCTCAAGCTTTCGATACCAACTTCGAGGCATGCCATGTCGAGCCAGACCGATCACCGTCCAAAAAAACTGCCGCTCGCGCGCTACGTTAATTATTTTCAGGTCAGTCACAACGCCGTGGAATTCCTGCTCGACTTCGGCCAGTACCAGCCCGAAGCCGAAGCGGTCTCGGTGCACAGCCGCATGGCCTTCGGCCCCACCCACGCCAAGCTGCTGGTGGCGGTGCTGAGCCACGCCATGGACGAATTCGAAGCCGCCCACGGCGTCGTGCGCGAACCCATGCCCGACGCCGATCCGCTCGACGCCATCTACACGCCGCTGCCATGCGCGGTGGGCAGCAAACAGACACTCCCGTAATCCCCAGTTCAAAGCGAAAAGGTGAACCCTATGCCAGCCACGATCCGCCCTACCCGGCTCGAAGTTTCCGACCGTTTCCCCATGCTGGGCTTCAGCATCCGCAGCGATGGCGCCGCCACGCGCAGCGAACTGGCGCTGGCCGCCGACCCTGCGCTGTTCGACGCGCAGAACAAGGCGCAGCGCACGCCGTCCAATTTTTACTGCAACCGCTCCACCGGCGGCCTGGCGCTGGCGCGCGGCGAAACCATGTACATTGTCCCGCCCGAAGTGCTGGCCCGCTTCGTCGGCAACGAGAAGATGTACTTCGGCCTGGCCACCAGCACCGACGCATCGACGCCGATGCGGGTCGACGTCCGCCCCGGCAAGGACAGCCCATACATCTCGCTGCGCGGCCTGTCGTCGCGCAGCATGACGCGCGTGCGCATCCTGCCCAACCGCCAGCAGCGCGCGGCCGGCTACAACGGCGCAGGCATGTCGTCGCTCGAATGGGCCGGCGACGCCGCCACGCCAGGCATGGTGGCCTCGCCGGTTGCCGCCGCTCCGACTAGCGCCCCGCAACAGCCGCAAGCCTATGACGACGGATTCGGCCCGATGCCGGCCGCCACCGCCCCGGTGGCGCAGGAAGCGCGCGCCGGCGCCATGGGCGGCGGCATGTACTACACGCCCGAGCGCCAGAACGCCGCGCAGGCCATGCAGGCAGGCGAACGCTCGATCGAAGTCAAGTACCGCATGTTCATCCCGTCGCCGCTGATCGATGCGCCCACCGCCGTCTTCGGCGGCGACGGGCGCAGCTTCTCGTACGCGGGCGGCACCAGCCGCGGCGAGATCACGTCGCGCGTGCGCATTGCGGCCAACGGCACCATCGCCGGCGTCGACCTGGTGCGCCGCAGCTGGGGCGAGAGCACCGAATACAACACGGGCGACACCCACACCGTGGCCGGCAAGCCGTCCTGGTGGCGCGACAGGAACGCCGGCGCCCAGCCGACCAGGCGCGCCACCCTGGCCGCCTCGGACGACAACCTGCGCATCTACGCCGGTGCACCCGGTTCCACCCGGCCCATCACGGCCAACCTGGAGAACGCGGCCATGGTCACCATCGACGCCGTCGGCCAGCTACCGCTGTCGATGGTGGCGCCGGCCATCGATGCCGACATCACGCTCTTCATTCGCATGAACGGATCGAACGTGGAAGTGCGGGTCGACGGTTCGCACGACGGCTTTCCCTGCCACGAGCTGTATGTCAACGGCCAGCGCATCTACTCCTACGATCCGGTGGCCGCGGGCAGCTCGCCCGAAGCGCTCATGCCGCCGATGGACGTCACCGCGCACACCTCGTGGGTCACCGTCCCGAACGCCACCGCGCAGGGCATGAGCGGCGCTGCCGGCGCCGCCACCGCCATCGGCGGCTTTGTGCTGCAGACGGTGCGCGACAGCGTGGGCGACGTCACCTGGGAACTCGACCAGTTCGCCCACATCAAGCATCCCAACGATACCGCGCCCGCCTCGCCCGCCGCCTTCCGCGACGCACCCACCATCCGCCTCGATACCTGGCCGATATCAGGCGGCCTGGTGGACGACATCAGCGCCTGGTTCTCGATCGACTGGCAGTTCAACGGCCGTTCGCTGGGCAACGTCAGGATCAGCAATATCGGCACCAACGACGCCGTCGGCTGGAGCCTGCATGTGCGCGCCCAGATCATGGACGACAATATCCTGTACGCCCCGGCCCAGGCGGCCGCGCTGCGCATCCGCCTGCACTACCGCTTCTCGCGCGGCATCGGTTCGGACGTGATCGCGGTGGCCGACGTTCACCTGCTGGGCGACGGCACCGTGCGCCAGAGCCACCAGTTCCTGCAGTCGTCGGCGCTCGATGCCGCACCCGAGGAGATCCGCATGCCGGCCCCGCCGCCACCGCGCGCACGGGCCATGGACGGCGGCGCCTCGGCGGCGATCGCCATCGGCGGCTTCATCCTGTCGTCGATCCGCGACAGCGCGGGCGACGTCACCTGGGAGCTGGACCAGTTCGCCCACATCAAGCACCCCAACGACGTGGCGCCCGCGACGGCCGTGCCATTCCGTGATGCGGCCACCATCCGCCTCAATACCTGGCCCGTGTCGGGCGGGCTGGTGGACGACATCAGCGCATGGTTCTCGATCGACTGGCAGTTCAACGGCCGTTCGCTGGGCAATATCCGGATCAGCAATATCGGCACCAACGACGCGGTGGGCTGGGGCCTGTCGGTGCGCGCCCAGATCATGGACGACAATATCCTGTACAACCCGAACCAGTGCGCCGCGCTGCGCATCCGCCTCCATTACCGCTTCTCGCGCAGCATCGGTTCCGACGTGCTGGCGGTGACCGACATCCACCTGTACGGCAATGGCAGCTGGGAGCAGACCGGCCGGTGGATCCAGTCATCGGCGCTGGCCATGTCGGGCGCGCCGTCAGAAGAAATCCAGATGCCCGCCCCTCCGCCGCCACGCGCACGGGCCATGGACGGCGGCGCCTCGGCCGCGATTGCGATCGGCGGTTTCATCGTCGAATCGATCCGCGACAGCGCCGGCGACGTGACCTGGGAACTCGACCAGTTCGCCCACCGCAAGCACCCCAACGATGCGGTGCCCGCGACAGCCGTGGCATACCGCGATGCGAACACCATCCGCCTGAACCGCTGGCCGGTGTCGGGCGGCCTGGTGGACGACATCAGCGCCTGGTTCTCGATCGACTGGCAGTTCAATGGCCGCTCGCTGGGCAATGTCAGGATCAGCAATATCGGCACCAACGACGCCGTGGGCTGGGCATTGCACGTGCGCGCCCAGATCATGGACGACAACATCCTGTACGAACCGAACCAGTGCGCCGCCCTGCGCCTGCGCTTCCACTACCGCTTCAGCCGCAGCATCGGTTCGGACGTCATCGGCGTCACCGACGTGCACCTGTACGGCAATGGCTCGTACGAGCAAAACAGCCAGTGGCTGCAATCCTCGGCCCTGGGCCTGGACGCCGCCACGCCGGCCACGCCGCGCACCACCGGCAGCAACGGCAGCGTTGCCTGGGACCTGATGCAGTATCCCGAATTCCATCCCGCGTCCACCGAAGCGGTGCCCAGCGCCCGCATTCCGGGCGAAGCCATCAGCCTGGCGGACTGGCCCTACCTGGAAGAGACCGACGGCACCCGCACCCAGCTCGCGCTGGACGTGGCCTGGGCCTATGACGCCACCGGCTCCGTGGGCGGCGTGCGCATCATCCCCGGCCGCAGCACCAGCGGCACCGGGCGCACGCTGACCGTATCGAGCGTGGTGGCGCCGGGCGAAGGCACGCCGGGCAATGCGCTGCTGGTGGCCACCATCCGCTACGCCTTCGCCAAGGCCGGGGAACGCGACCAGGTGGCCGTGACCACCATCCGCTTCTACGGCGCCGGCAAGTTTGTGCGCGACAGCGAATGGGAAGCGGCTGACAGCCTGCTGTCGGCCTGATCATGAGCCAGTCCAACTCCCATCGCCCCCTGCCACCGCCGCCGGCGTCGTACGCGCTGGCGCGCGATGCATTCGGGCGCGAGATCGTCGAGCCAAGCCAGCAGCCGCAAGGCGACCCGTTCGAAGGCATCACCGGCGGCGAGAACAAGCCGAAGAAAGAATCGGCCACCGACGCCCTGGGGCGGCGCGCCGGCGCGCTGTCCGACGAACTCGATTTTCCGTCCTTCGTGTCGTCGCTCGTGCACGGCACCTTCGACGCCATGGTCGATTCGTCGATCCGCCAGATGCAAAGTTTTGCCGACCTGGTGGCCGCGGTGTCGAAGCCGCTGGAACAGTTCAAGATGGAGAACGTCACCATCAACCAGGCGCGCGACTACATGGTGGAACAGCACCCGCGCGACGTCATGCTGGTGGGCGAGAACGGCGAATTTTCGCTCGCGCCCACCGCGCGCGACAGCGACGCGCCGCCACCGGGCTGGCTCGCCGACTACGGCCACGAAGGCGCCGACCTGACGGCCGAACTGCTCGAAGAAGAACTGCTGCCGATCGCGCGCGAACGGCTGGCCAAGGGGCGCTTGCAAACCCTGTCGACCATGGTCCTGCTGGGCATGAACCGCATCGTCATCAAGGACGGCACGATCGGAGCGCGCCTGCGTTTCCGGGCCGCGGCCAGCGACCACGCGGCCGTGCAGTTCGCCACCGGGAACGATCCGGAAACGGGCGGTTCGCAATGGGGAGCACGCGGCAGCCAGCCGAGCGCGTCGACCATGGTGTCGACCGTGGGCGTGAACGTGCAGTCCGACAGCGAACTGAAAGCGGAGCTGTTCGGCGAAGTGAAGATCAACTTCGCCAGCGAAACGCTGCCGCTGGACCGCTTCCTGGACGACGCCCAGCGCACGCTGCTCGAACGCCATTCGCGCAAGCTGCCCACGCCGCCGCGCGCCGCGCCCGCAGCCGTGGTGCCCATCGCGCCGGCCACTCCGCCCACGCCACCGGGCAGCAGCACATGAACACCCGGCGCGCCCTGTCCGACACCCTGGTCGACGTGGTCGACGGGATCGGCATTGCGCCCGGCCCAGGCCTGCGTGCGACCTCGATCGAGCTCACGCTGCCGGTGGAAATATCGATGGAGGAGCAGGCCGGCGAACAGGTCTTCCTGGCCGACCTGCCGCGCTTCATTTACCGCACCGCGTTCGACCATGTGCCGTCCACCCTGACGGTGCTGTGGCAGGAAGGTGAGCCCACGTGAGCGACCAGAGCGCAACTCTGCCGCTGGAGCATTTCATCCAGGCGGTGCAAAGCCAGTTGGACAAGGCCCAGGCGGCCATGGCCATGAAGGCGCGCAACCTGAACCTGCCGCTGACGTTCGCCATCAAGGACATCACGCTCGACCTGCGCGCCCATGTGGAATTTGCGCGCAATGAAATCCGGATCCGCCCCGCCGGCCCGGCCGATACCCAGGCCAGCATGTTCCACCTGGTGTTCACCGCCATCACGCGCCCCATGATCGAAGAAAACGCCACCACCCTCTCGGACGACCCGGAAGCGCGCCAGATCGACGAGCTGAAAGACGACAGCCTGACCGAGGAAAACCGCCGCCAGCTCGAATGGATAGGCGTGCGCACCGTCGACAAGCTGCAGGAGATGGACAGCAAGGGTGGCGTGGGCGCCATCGGCCGCGTGACAGGCTTGCCGGTGGACCGGCTGCGCCAGGCGCTGGCGCGCGCTTCGGCACCGGCGCTGGAACACGTGACGCCGGTGGAGCCAGAAATCTCGGGCGGAAAACACCAGTTCCTGCGCGTGCGCGGCCACAACCTGATGGGTGCACCCGGCCAGGGTTCGCCGCGCGTGATGATGGGGAACACGCCGGTGGCCGTCATCAAGGCCAGCGCGCGCGAACTGCTGCTCGCGCCGCAGGCGCACCAGTGGGCGGGAGAACTGAGCGTGAGCCATGGCGAAGGAACCGCCGCCAGCCTGGCCTTCGACCTGTCGCCGTTTGCGCCGCCGGCGCCACCACAGGAAACCGGAGGCGCGCCATGAATAGCAACAGCCTGATCGTGACCATGACCCTGGGCGAAGCGCCCGACTCGGTTCCGGCTTTGCTCGACGTGCGCAGCGGCCATGCGCGCGCCGTGCAAGGCCTCGATGGCGGCGCGCTTGACCGCATCGTGACGCGCTTCGCGGGAGCTGCCCGTATCGCCCGCGTGCACGGCGCGCGCGCCTCCTGGCATTTGCGCGGCCAACGCCATGTGCGTTTCGACGCCCTGGAGCAGACCTGCGGCGTGGCGCGCACCTTCCTGATCGAAGTGATGCCCGGCACCGCCGTGCGCGACCTGGTCCGGGAACTGGCGCAGCTGTCGAAAGTCGCTTCGGCCACCCCCAATTACATGTGCGTGAGCCCGTGCGACCTGGGCGCGCCGGTGCAGCCCGACGCAGCCTGGGCGCCGCACCTGATGGTGCGCGCACCCGAAGCGCTGGCCCACGAACCGGGCGACAACGCGGTCCTGCTTGGCCTTGTCGACAGCGGCATCGTCACCGACCACCCCGAACTGGCGGGCCGCCTGCGCGCGGGGCTCGACACGGTGCACCTGTCCGACGACGGCGTATCGCCCGGCATCACCCTGCTTGGCGAACACCAGAACTTCGACAGCAATCCGCGCGACAAGTATGTGGGCCACGGCATGGGCTGCGCCGGCATCATGTCCGGCCTGGGGCTGCAGCTGGCGCCCGGCCTGGCCGGCGAAGCGCAGATCATCCCCATGCGCGCGCTGGCCGCGGCCCGCCTGCCGGGCCGCGCCAACCCCGTCGGCCTGGGCGCCATCGCCGACCTGGACGCCGCCGTCAAGCTGGCCGTGGACCTGGGCGCGAAAATAATCAACATGAGCTTCGGCACGGACGACGCCGCCCTCTCGCCGGAAAGCCCCAAGCCGCATGCCGACGTGGTGCGCTATGCGCTCGAACACGGCTGCATCCTGATCGCCGCTTCCGGCAACAACGGCCAGTGGACGCGCTACTGGCCGGCCGCGCATCCGTCCGTGATCGCGGTTGGTGCGGTGGGCGAAAACCGCGCCCCGGCCACCTTCAGCACACGTGGCGACCATGTATCGATTTGCGCCCCCGGCGAACGGATCCTGTCCGCCGGGCTGACCGGTTACCAGCACGTGACAGGCACCAGCTTCGCAGCCCCCTTCGTGGCCGGCGCCTGCGCGCTGCTGGTAGCCCGCGGCGCCCGGCGTGCGATGCCGGTCGACGCCGAGTGCGCGATCGAGCTCCTGACCAAATCGAGCCAGCCCTTCGCGGGCAAGGACCACAGCGGGTGCGGAGCAGGCATCCTGGACGCGGCAGCCGCCCTGGTGGCGCTGGACGCCATGATCGACCGAATGCGCAGCGAGGAAGATACCGAAGATGGATAGACAGCAGCGTAGCAATACCGACCCCATTATTTTTTAACAGGAGAACACCATGCTTGACGTAACTGAAATCCATTTTCGGGACCTGGCCAAACGCGAACAGGACCAGCAGGACGACCTGCGCAACCGCATGCAGCAGCTGCTCAATTTCGAAAAGAACCGTCCGGGCCTGACCAGCGACGAAGAGAAGGACATGGATCGCATCAAGAAGATCCTCAAGGCCGTCAACGAACGCAAGGAAGTGTGCGATCCCATGTTCGTCGGCATCCGCGACCTGTTCAACGCCAACCAGGGCATCCTGGGCTTCGAACTGAAGGGCCACGAAAACGGCAGGCTCAAGTTCACGCCCACGACCACGGCGGAACAGGAGCAGAACCAGAAGAAGGGATCGGCCTCGCATACGGCGCCGCCGGCGGCGTACATCCGCGCCGCGCTGACGGTGGGCCTGGCGCTGGCCGACAAGGTCGCCCATCCGCCTGTCTACGTGACGTCCACCGGCGACGTGCGCACCGACCGCAGCAACCCCCACTATGCCCAGCTCTCGCGCGGCTTCTTTGCCGCCATCGGCGAAACCCAGTCCATGTTCGACCTGGCCGCCATGGCCCTGCCGCTGCTCGGCATCGAAGGCGACCCCGATGGCCGGGGCGGCAATCCCAGCCTGGTCGACACCGGCGAATTCGCCCAGGTCATGCGGGCCCTGGTCGAGAAAGAGATCAACACCAAGGAACCGCAGCTGCGGCGCCGCATCAACGAATGCCTCGACAAGATCCAGTACGTGGGCGAGAACCGGCCGATCACCGAACTGGGGATCGACCTGCCGGACCTGGACACCACCACCGACGCCGATGTCGTCTCCGACAATGTGCGCCTGATGGGCCCCATGGTATGCGCCGCCATGTTCGACGAACTGAAAGCCTTCCAGGTGGTCGACAAGCTGGTCGAACTGTTCCAGCACGGGATGCTGCCGATCGGCTCCGGCGAAGCCGGCAAGCTGCTCTACAAATACTGGAAGGAAGCGCCCAACCGCATGTCGGAGAGCGAACGCAAGAACTTCTATGCGATGACCATGGGGATCCCGGGCGGCGAGTCGTCGGGCATGGTCAACCGCGACTTCAACGACCTGTGGCTGCGCTTCGTGTCGTCGGTATCGTCCTTTGTGCGCCAGAACGAAGTCGACAAGCTGCTGCGTTCGGGCATGCCGTCGGCGATCAGCGGACAGCAGGTGCGCAAGGCCGCGCGCGACCTGGCCGCCAACCTGTCGCTGCACGGCTACGGCATGGCCTACTACGCCGCGCTCGACATGCAGGACCAGATCCGCACCATCATCAAGCTGCTGTCTGATCCGGATATCCGCTCGGCCTACGGCGCGCGCGACATGTGGCAAGTCGTCGACCAGGTGGCCACGCTGGAGCTGGGCGGCGCAAAAACCAGTTCGCGCTACCGTACCCTGGCCACCTGCGGCGCCATCATCACCGCCTGGCTGGCAGACAATGTGTCGCGCATCATGCGCCCTACCGGTCCGATCATCGACATCAAGGAAGTGCTCTCGCCGGTGCCAAAATCGTCCGGCCAGAAAGCGACCACCCATCCGTCCGACTACGACCTGGTAAACGCCTGCGAGCTGTGGCTGGCCGATACCGCCACGTCCGACCTGCGCGTGGACGAAATGTCGCAGCCGCGCGAAGCACCGGTGATGACGTCGAAACCGGTCCAGATTCCGTCGATCGCGCGCGACATGCTCGAGAGCGTGGGCATGGGCCTGAGCTACCCGGGCAGCGCCGCGCATTCGAACGGCTACGCACGCCACCACTAAGCCAAGGAGAACCACCATGCCGCAACATCCCTTGTCCGACCTGGTTGGCCGCCGCCTGATGACGGCCGCCGAACGTCTGGGCACCTGCAACCCGGTGTACTCGATCCAGGAACTCCTGAAGCGCACCTTCAGCCTGCCCGAAGGCGATCCCCGCTACGGCGAAAATGCGCTGACGCCAATGGCCGCACCGTTCGAGCCCAGTTTTTCGGAACTGCAGCCGGGCATGCTGCGCTTTACCATCGAGCCGCTGGGCCCCGGCGCCACCGGCGTCGACCGGCGCGACGAGGCCACCCGCGAAATGCGGCGCCTGGTCGGCACCCATTTCGGGCGCGACGCGCTGCACTGGTTCGACGACCGTTCGGAAGCCTGGCGCGGATTCGGCTCAGGCGGCGGGCTGGGTTACGGCGCCTTCTTCGGCGCCAATTACGACCGCAACGGCCTGGCCGGATCGAAGGTGTACTACGAAACGCGGCCCAACCAGATCGAGGCGCTGCCCAACGGCCTGCTGAACATCGTGCGCAACGTGACGAACCTGATGCCGACCTTACGGCCGCTGTTTACCACCATTGCCACCACACGCCACGCCGGCGGCCAGCGCCTGACCTATGTGGCGCCGAACGCGCTGCGGGTGGGCGACTTCCAGAGCCTGCTCGACTCGCTGGGCCTGGGCGACCGCATGCCCGGCATCATGCAGATCATCGGGCTGTGCCTGGGCGGACGCTTCGACCTGCCGGCCAATTCCTGCCTGGTGGCCTTCGGCCAGACCGACCGCGGACCGGAGTTCGAGATCTACGTCATGCTCGGCATGATCCCCGACCTGCCGCCCAACTTCCTGTCGCTGCTGTCGCTGGGCCTGAACGAACGCCCGCGCGAACTGATGGCGCTCGAACGCTGGATGGACGCCTTCACGCCGGAAGACGACGTGTGGCCGGGGCGCTTCTCGATCCTGTCGATCCATACCAGCCGGGCGTCCGCGCCGCGCGTGTCGCTGTATCTGCGACCGGCCGAGTTTGAAATACCGCTGCACAGCACCATGCAGTAACCTTCCACCAAGACGAGGCCCGCCATGCCTGCCACCGCCGTTCAAGCACCACCACTGCCGCGTCCCGAAGTACGCGACGCCGTCAAACAATTGCTGACCCAGTCGCCGGCATTCCGGCAGCTATCGCCAGAAAAGCAGCTGTCGGTGGCGCAAAGCACCGCCATGATCGCCGACTACCTGGCGGCGCCCGAAGGCATCCCGGGCAACAAGATCAAGGGCGGCCTGGGCATGCCGCCCGCGACCGCGCTGGCCGATCCGCCCGCCACGTACACGGCGCCACAGGAGTCCTACAGCAGCGCGCGCAAGGCCGTCACCGAGATCGGCGACGACAAGTTCCGTGCCGACGCCGCCCACGAAGGCGCTGCCGTGGCCAAGGAATTCATGAAGGCGGTTTCCTTCCCTGCCTTCGTGAGCAGCCTGATACAGGGTGTGTTCTCGTCGATCGTGGCCTCGTCGATCCAGCAGATGGAGGCGTACCAGAAGATGATCGCCTCGGTGGCCAAGTCGCTGCAGCAGTTCCGCGACGATAACGTGACCGAGAACCAGGGGCGCGATCACATGGCCGAGAAATTTCCCGACCTGTTCGAGATCGGCGTGGACGACATGGCCGACAACCCCAGCCCGCGCCTGCGCCTGCGCGAAGGCATCGAGGAAAGCACGGCGCTCAAGCGCGTCAACAGCCAGCTCAGTTTTACCGACGGCCAGTTGAACAGCATGGACCTGTCGGACGAAAACACGGAGCTTGCCATCGTGACGGCGGCGCGCACCCAGCTTGCGCGCCAGCGCCAGCAACTCATGGCCAGCCTGGTCCTGATGGGCATCAACCGGATCGTCATCACCGACGGCAAAATGTCGGCCAAGATCATGTACGACTTCCAGGCCAAGGACAATCGGCGCCTGTCGCGCACGGCCGCCGCCTACGACTACGCGCGCAATCCGGACGGCACGCTGGCGGTGACCAATTCGGGCGAAGGCGAATACGAATCGGGCAACACGCGCAACCGCAGCGGCAGCCGTGACGGCGCCGCCATGAACTACGATAACAGCGCCGAATCCTACGCCAACGGCAATTACAAATACCAGCAGACCCCCGTGATGACAGCCATGAGCACGGCCACCGATGCGTCCGAGACCCAGTTGCAGACGCGCGCCCAGTTGACCGGCGCGGTGGAAGTCAACTTCAAGAGCGACTACCTCCCGCTCGACAAGATGGCCACGCCGGGCATGATCGCCGCCATCCAGGGCAATTCGACGCCGGTCGACCCGAACGTGGTGCCGTCGGCGGTCAATCCGCCACCTGCAGCCGCCGCCGTGCCAGCCGCCCATTAAACTGGAGTCGTCATGAACACCCTGCCGCAATGGACCACGCCGGAATCGATCGATGCTGTCCGGCCCGAGGTCCGCAAGCTCCTGACCGACATTCCGGCCTTCCACGCGCTCGCCCCCGCCGAACAGAAGGCGCTGGCGGCCAATATGGTGAAGGTCATGTCGTACATCTCCGACCCGAACGGCGTGACCGACGCGGTGCGCAAGCAGCCGCTGGCCGTGGCCCAGAACGATGCGGTGGAGGCCACCAAGCAGAACCTGTCGGCGTCGCCCGGCATGGTGGGCAAGGACTTCAAGGCCGGCGCCGTGCGCGAGGGCGTGGACCAGTTCGGGGCCATGGTCAAGAAGGTCGACTTCCCCAAGTTTGTCGGTGGCTTGATCAAGAACGTATTCCAGGCCATCGTCGAGTCGTCCATCGAGCAAATGCGCGCCTACGGTGAGCTGATCGCGAATGTGTCGAAGACGGTGGACTCCTTCATGCAGGACAATATCACCTCTGGCGCGGGACGCGACTGGCTGGCGCAAAAGTACCCGGACGCGCTGGGCGTGGAAGCGAGTGCCGATTCCATGAGCTTTGCCGAAGGCGCTGAAACGCCCGCCCCCACGGCCACGCTCGTGGCGCGTGGCGACGACGCCGCTGTGCGGCTGGCGGAGATCAGCCGCGACCTGAACCTGAATCCGCCGGTGTCGGACATCACCGACGCCAATGCCGAACTGCGGCTGGTGACGGCGGCGCGCCTGCAGATGGCCAAGTCGCGCCAGCAGTTGCTGGCGTCGATGGTCATGCTGGGGATTAACCGCATCGTGGTCACCGACGGATCGATCACGGCCAAGGTGGTGTTCGACATGCGCGCCGAAGACAAGGCCAAGCGCAAGTACACGGCATCGATGCACGACGAGGAGGCCCAGCGTGCCAAGGAGAGCGTGAGCGCCAGCTACGGCGGCTGGTTCACGCCGATCGACGTCAACACCAGCTTCGAAGCCGAGCAGACGCACATGGCCACGGTGGGTTCGTCGGTGGATGAAACCAGCGAATCGAAAGCGGAGGTGAAAGCCAAGCTGACCGGCGAAGTACGCGTCAACTTCAAGAGCGACTACCTGCCGATGGAGAAGATGGCGACCCCGGAAATGATGTCTGTCATCCAGGGCAATTCCACACCCTACAACCCGAATACCCCCAGGACGGCGGCCGCCGGCGGACAATGAACAAGCCGCCCCCACCTCCGCCCGCCCCGCACGACGGCGTGCTCGACCAACTGGTCAGCGATGCCGGCCGCCTGGTCGCCACGGCCGCCGGCTTTGCGCTGGCGCTCGACCAGATCGGGATCGAACTGCCGCCCATGCAGGCCGCGCGCATCGACCAGGCCCAGTTGCGCGCCATCGCCAGCCTGTACCTGGCCGCGGAGCTGGAGCAGACCGGCCTGATCGCATCGGTTGAAACGCTGGCAGGGCTGGCGCGCACCGGGGCGCTGGAGGTGGACACGGGCGCCGCCACGCCCATGCTGCTCAAGTTCTGGCAGGCCCGCAACCAGCGCGCCAGCCGCGAAGAACGCGAACACTGCTTCGCCAGCCTGTTCGGCGCGGACGCCGCGCGCAACAGCTTCACCGACAGCATGCTCACGCTGTGCGAAGCGCTCTACAAGCTCGATGAAAACGCCAGCAATGCGGACTACGGCGGCATGTCGCAGCAGATGCGGGTGCGTTCGGGCGCCAGCCGCGTGCTGGGCGTACTGCTTGAATCGGCGGGCGGCATTACGGTATTCCTGGCGCAGGAGATTTTGCAAAGCCTGCGCGAAGCGATCGCCATTTTGAAACACCGCGAACTGCTGGCGGCATTGGGCGCGCGCGACGTCTGGACCGCGATTGCCCGCATCGACCGGCTGGCCCATGCGCGCCACCGAGAAGCGCGCATGTACGTGCAGCGCGGCCGCGCCGGCATGACGGTCCTGAGCTGGCTGGCCGACGCCGCGCCGCACCTGGAACGCCAGTCGGGCGCGCTGGTCAAGCTTGACCACCCGGTGATCGGCGCGGCGTTCGACTGGATGCAGGCGGCGCTGGCGATCGGTGAAACCGAGGCGGCCAGCGCGCCGCCACAGGCCGCGCAATCGCCCTGGTCGGCGTTTGCCGGATAGCGATGCTGGCCCTCGCAGCCGATGCCCCGCCATCGCCTGCCGTCCGCGAGACGGTACGCGACCTGCTGGCCTCGAGCAGCGCTTACCAGACCAAGGATGCCGACACCCGCCGCGCGATCGCCAGTTCGCTGGTGCGGATCGCCAATACCGCGGTGGCGCTGGCCAACGCCGAAGCGCCGCGCGCCCCGCTGGCCATGGCGCAGAACGCGGGCAGCCAGTTTTCCGGCGTGTCGGCCAGCCGCGTGGCCGACACCACCCGCAACATCCTCAACGCGGTTTCGTTCCCGCGCTTCGTGACGGACCTGATCAACGGCGTGTTCCGCTCCCTGAACGACTCCAACCAGCAGCAGTTGCACAGCTTTGTGGAATTGATCCAGAACGTGGCTGCGACCACCGAAGGCTTCGCCGACGCCAATATCGGCATCAGCGGCGCGCGCGCCTGGCTGGCCGAGCGCTTCCCGGCCAACTTCATGGTGCAGGGTTCAGAGAGCGACGATTTTGCCACCCCGGCCGCGCAACTGTCGCCCGAGGAAAGGGCCGAACTGCAGGCCGAACGCGACGCCGCCACGCGCCTGGTGCTGCGGCCCGGCGCGTCGATGCCGACCGAGGCGGCGCTGCGGACAGGGCTGGGACTGGGGCCGCAGGACTCTATCGGCGGAGGCGACCCGGAAAACCTGGTGCCGCTGGCACGCAGCGCGATGGCGCGCAACCGGCAGCAGATGCTGTCGACCATGGTGATGATGGGATTGCAGCGCATCGTCATTGAAAGCGGCCGCCTGAATGCGTCGATGCGCTTTCATATCGATACCCACAGCGCCGCCAATGACGACCGGGGTTCGAGCTTCGACATGCGCAACGATACATCGGTCGGCGTGGGCGCGCGCGTGGGGCCGTGGGGCGTGGATGCGAAGATGCAGAATACGGTGGGCTATGTGTCGACCGAGCGCACCCAGACGTCCGAGGAAATGAACACGGAGCTGGACCTGAATTCGTCGGTGGAGCTGGTGTTCAAGACCGACTATGTAGCGCTCGACCGCCTGGCGGGCGGACCAGCGCAGGAGCGGATCCGCGTCAACGCGCTCAATCCGGAAGCAGAAGCCAGGCTGGCGGCGGACGACCGGACCGCGCGCCGTGCCGCCCGCGCCACGTCGGACGCCAGCCGCAGCAGCCAGCTGTCGGACCGGCTGGTGCGGCCCACGCAGGGCGGCGCGGTGCAGGCCACGACACCGGCGATTCCGCCCGCTGCTGCCGAGCCGCCTGCCACGCCGCCGGTCGTCACGCCACCGCCGGCTGTCACACCGCCGCCGGTAGTCACCCCTCCCCCTGTCGCGGTGGAACCGCCAAGCCGCTAACAACTCTCAGAATTTGGCGTTCACGGAGAATTGAGCAATATCAATCACCTCATCCCGTTGCCGGTGAACAATTCAGTCTCTCCATTTCCAATCGAGGGCTGGCAATGAAAGACACACGCGGATTCTTCGTGCTTCCGCAGGCTCCAGAGGGCGCCGGTTACTATACATATGGAACGCCCCGCAACGGTGCAGGACAGTACGCCGATCCCAAGCTAATGAGTTTGATCTTGTCGGTTGAGCATGACTGGCTTGCACTCGACAGGCGGAAATTCGGCGTCGGGAACATCAGTTTAGCGAACGGTAGTCATTTCAAACCTCACCGTACCCACGACAACGGACTTGCGGTTGATATTCGTCCTCTCCGAAAGGATGGTCGTCAGCAACCGGTCTCCCGATTCGATGCGCAATATGATCGCGAGGCCACGTCAACCCTCATTGCGCTATTTTGCAAAGGCGCTTTTTTCAAACTCGCCTACTTCAACGATATAGAGATTCCCGGTGTACGTTACTGCAAGGATCATGACGATCATTTTCATATAGAGCTAGTATGAAATATTTCTCGAAGGCGAAGAAAAAATTGCGTCACTTGCTTGCTCTCACATTGATGAGCGTATCTGCCCATGCAATTTCCGCTGTTCCGGCAGCGGCCGTCAAAGTCATATATCGCGTCCATCAAGCAGCTGCTGTCAGGGATGTAAGTGCGCTCGAAAAACTGATGGTGCCAGAGTTCACATGGAGCTTCGGCGGTGACGCCGATGCAAAACAGGCACTCGCAGCGTGGAAACGCCGTCCCATGGCATTCCGGAAACTTCGTGAAGTGACTGCAAAAAGATGCATCCTGCAAGCGGACGGAAGTATCGAATGTCCGCGTGGAGCAGGAACCGGCTACCGTGCCGGTTTCATACAAACTGCTGCCGGATGGCGCATGGCCTATTTCGTGGCAGGCGACTAATACGGGTGACGCCAAACAATCAAGATTGCACAAATTATATGGGTCGTGTATGTTTCCGGATGTCTAATCCTGGGAATCGTTCCATGCGTTTTGAAATTCTACAAACAGGCAACTTCAAGAAATTCGGCGGCGAGTACCTGATGATCGTCCTCAGTATCCTGACCGCACTCGCGCTCGAGGATTTCGCTCAAGACATGAATCACCGCAGCCTGGCCAAGCAGGCGAGCATCAAGATCGATGCCGAGATCCAGGCCAATATCGTCGAAGTGGAAAAAATTCTGGCCCATAACGAAGGCCAGGTCCAGAAACTGGAGCAGGTGCGCAAGCTCATGCTGAAAGATATCAAGAGCGGGCTGAGCGATGCCGAGCTGGCCAAGCGCGTGCTCACCGATTACCAGGGAGCATTCGACCTGAGCATCCAGTCGCCGTCGCTACGGCGGGAGGCGTGGGAAGTGGCGGTGGCGAACCAGTCGGTCAGCTGGATGCCGAACGCGGAATTGAACCGCTATTCGGTCGCGTACGCCAACATGCGTGACATGCAAAGCGCCAACAGCGGCATGAATAACTACTTCCTCGACGGCCCGCGCATGCTGGACATCGCCAGTGATGCGCAGATGGGCGCGGCGGCGGCGCGCGATGTGTACCGGATGGTGAACCAGATCATAACCTCGCATCACAGCATCAACGGCAACCTCCGGGGATTGCGGAATGAACTGAAAGCGAGCGCCGCTGCCGCGCCGAAGCAGGGATAGTGCATACTGCTGCCAACAACACGACGCCAGATTCGAGGACCTTATGACTTTAGCAATCCGAACTTTTCTCCTGGGCTGCGCCCTGCTCGCGTCTCTGGGCGCCAGCGCCGGCGAACCGATTCCTCCGGAAGCGGAAGCGGTCATCGACCAGGTCAACGCCGCAGCCAAGGCCAAGGACGTCAAGGCGCTCGAAGCGCTGATGGTGAGCGACCGGGTATGGGGCGCCGGCGGCAATGCCAGCGCGCGTGAAGTGCTGGCGGCGTGGTCCGAGAAGCCCGGTGTATTCCGCCAGCTGCGCGACGTCACCCGCAAGCGCTGCTCGCTGCGCGAGGACGGCCTGATCGTGTGCCCGAACGGCACCAACGTGGGCTTGCGCGCCGGTTTCGTCAGCACCTGGCGCGGATGGAAGATGGCCTTCTTTATCGCCGCCGACTAGACTAGACTTGCGCCCGCCGGTGGCGGGCAAAGAAGTCGAGCAGCATCTTGCTTGCATCGGGCCCCGTGCCCGAATTGAACGATAGCCGCTCGTCGCCGCCGCTCCAGGCGTGCTTCAATTCCGCGATCTGCGCCACGCGCAGCATCAGCTTCCTGTCCTGGTACACATCATGCAGCCGGTGCGGCAGCAGCCGCTTGTGGCCGGCCTTGTCCGTCACCTGCACGGGCGAGCCGGCCCCGAGGCCATTGATCAGCATCGCCTGGCGCGTCAGCTGCGCCTGGTTCACGGGGCGCACCACCTCATCGGCTTCGCCCTGGATCAGCATGGTCGGCATGGCCGGAAAGCCTGGCTGCCTGGCCAGCACTTCGTGGATGGCGCTGTCGACGCGCAGCGCCGCCCCGTGCCGCATCACCGCCAACGCGCCCACCGTGCTGTGCCCAGCCCCGTACAACGGGCCAGAATGCAGGCCGATGGCGGCAAATTTATCTGGATGGTTGAGGGCAACAATATTGGCCATGCCGGCGCCGGCCGAAATGCCGCCGATATAGATGCGCGTGCTGTCGATCGGGTAGTTTTGCATGACTTTGTCGACGATGCCCACAATCATGGGCACATCGCCGCCGCCCAGCTGGGTCGCGCGGTCATACCATTTCCAGCAGCGGTGGGGATGGGCGCTGACCGACTGTTGTGGGTACACGACGGCGTAGCCTGCCTTGCCGGCCAGCTGGTTCATGCGCGTGCCCTGGGCAAACATGGTTGCGCTCTGGTCACAGCCGTGCAGCATGACGATGAGGGGGTAGCCGGTGCTGGCGGGCGCCGTGTCGGGCAGGTAGAGCCAGTAGCTCATGCGCCGCCCCAACCCGCTGTCGGAACGGCCTGCATAGTACGAGGCAAGCCATTTCCCGCTCGCCGGTGCGACCGGTTCGAGCGCGACGCGTACTTTTGGTTTTGGTGTGGGCTTCGCTGTGACCCTCGGCTTCGGCTTCGGCTTCGGCCTGGCCTTTGGCTTGGGCTTGGGCGTTGCGAGCAATACTTTCAACGCCCGGGTAGCCGTGCGTTGCTGCTTTTTCCCGGCGCGCAGCAAGCCGCGCAGCCAGGTATGAGCAGATTTCACCATCGCAGCCTGGAGACGACAATCCGGGCCAGCTGCGCGACGGCGAACGAGCGGGTTGGAATAGGTTTGCCAAGCGGGCCGGCGTTGTTGCAGCGAGGGATGATGAACATCATGGTGATCTCCTTGTTTTTTACAAGAATATCGCCGCGGCAAGGCCGGCTCTGTGCGCTATCACGCTTAATTGCGCTAACACAGCAATAAGGCGGAAATCGTGGCAGGAAGGAGACGATTGAGCAAAATCAAACGGCGCAGTTCGTGAAAACTTAGTCTGGCTTTTTGACCCACGACAGGAGAACAAGATGAGCTACGCAGACCGCGACCGTTATGGAATGTACAGAAACTTCGCCAGTTCCGGCCCAGGCCCCGCGCTGATGGGCGCCGACACGCTGATAGGCGACAGCGTTGCAAACAAGCAAGACGAAGACCTGGGCGACATCAAGGAGATCATGCTCGACATGCGCACCGGGCAGATTGCGTATGCAGTGCTGTCCTTCGGCGGCTTCCTGGGGCTGGGGGAAAAGCTGTTCGCGGTGCCCTGGCAAGCCTTGCACCTCGATACCGTCAACAAACGCTTCGTGCTCAATGTCGACAAGAACAAGCTGAAAACCGCACCGGGTTTCGATCCCGACAACTGGCCCGACATGGGCGATGTGAACTGGGCGAACCAGATTCATTCGTTCTATGGCACGGATCCGGGCGTGGGGAGCGCGGGGGTGACCGCCAGCGGGATGGTTGGGGGGGCTACAACGAGCACCAGGCCAGGCAGCACGCACTAAACTGTATCGCCCTCGCGCAAGCGAGGGCCCATCAGCTGCAGTAGCTCAAAGTTGAATGGACACAGCTTGATCGAAACAATGGGCGGGTCTCGCCCCGAGGCGAAACACCAAGTCAGCCATGAACCCAGACACTACTCCGCGTCCGAGATTGCTTTTGCAAGCTTGGCAGCAAACTCTCGTGCTTCATCGGCGATCATTTCAATAGGATCGCCCAAACTAGTGACGCACAGTACATGCACGGTTCCCTGAGCTTCCCAAACTTCGGCTCGTTCGCCATAGGTTGCGATGGTTTGCTCTCTTTCAAACTTCAGGCATGCGTCAACCTCGGTATCAGTGGGCCGCCAGGCGCTACCTCGTTCCTGATGTAACTTGACGAGTCCAAGCAAGCATAGAGCGTCTTCTCCTATGAAAGTGTTCGTTTCGTTTTCCGCCATACACAGACCATTGTCTATGTGCTTCACCGCATAACCGAGTGACCGCAGAGTCGCCAGGGAAGCAGATAGAACATTGCCGGCTGTGCCAATGACTGTTCGATTACTCATGATCGCCAATTTCTCCCGAGCGCCCGGTCGCCCATTGAATAAAAGAATACCGCCGCCCCTACCGGCCGGACGCCTGCCGTGATTCGGGTGCTAACTCAATTACGGTTTCGCAGACATAACGCTTTCAATCCAGTCGTTATAATGGCTTAGGCGGACATTGCAACTGACTTGGCCATACAGCCCTGGCTTCCGAACGGTGCTTTGTGGATCTGCCCATGAGGTGAGCCCGACTAACATCCAATCCTTATCAGTCTGGACAAGAATCGGCCCGCCGCTATCACCGCTACCTGAAGCGCCCTCAAGGGGAAGGGCCTCCAAGGGCTTATCGAACAAGTAGCATAGCCAGCGGCCATGGGCGCTAGTTATTTTGTTGTAGGCCCTGCGAAGCTCAGTGCGATGCGAGCTACTAAATTCGTATCCAGTGCCCCCGTTACCCGTAGCACCTTTTCCTATAATTTTGATGGTTTGACCGTACTCGTCGTCACGGTCGTAGCGCGCAACAGGAGCCACATCAGCAACCGGCTGTGCCAATTTAACGAGAGCGATGTCGTCGGAGGAGGATAGCAGTACCTTAAAAAGCGTCCAATCCCAAGTAGCAAGCGCCTGGTCACTCAGCTTTTGCGGTGGCTTTTTGTATCCAGGATGTACTACGACGCGGTCAACGGCCCTTGATATCCCGTTAATAGTTACCGTCTTGATTTCAGATTGCCAGGTTATTGCGTGAGCCGCGGTAATAACCCACTGAGGAGCAATGAGTACCCCGTGCCCTTCGCCAGGCATGTCAACCAAAGCCGGAAGCTCAGATGCCAGAGTCCGATACTTCGAGTCGTCCACGTCACCACGAACAACGATCGCATTTGCATTGCAGGACAGAACAAGAAGCGCAAGTGGAAAAAACCGGGGCATTTAAATTCCTTAGCAGACTGTTGAGCGGATGATACCGCTGTTCAGCGGTGCCATTACCGCAGCGATTATATCGCTGACACACGCAGCATCTTCCTTGGTCCCCCAGCGCCAAGGATTGATTTTTGTCGCAGCCCCTTCGGGCAAACCGACAATGCGGCAGTTTGCCGGAACAGACCCCACCGCCCCGATACATTCTGGCGGGTCATCGGAACGGACCCTGCCGGCCGCAATCATGCATCGTACTCTCGAATTTCTTCACCTGCAGACGTGAAGTGCGCCAGCTCGAAACGTATTCCGTTAGTGCGCAAGGAAGTTGCCACTTTATCGCACCAATCAGCCACTATTTCTATTGGAATTCCGTATCCATCTACTTCAACTTGGAAAGGAGCATCAGGCGAGATATTTCCGACGTAGCCAATTTCGAACCTGGCGGGTTCGAACTGCCTCAATGCCCATTCACCGATTTCTGTCGGAATCTTACTTTGGGAAAGAATCAAGGCAAGCTCTTGCTTGTTCGAGAAGAAGTAGATTGTTCCGAATGCATAAGAGTCAGGAGCGCTCATAGGTGGCGTTGCTTCCGCGTGGGCCGATTTTGCTCCAAGTGCTCCAAGTGCTCCAAGAAATGCTGAAAGTATCTTCTTCATCTATTTCAAAAATCTGCGAGTTCTTCTCAAGTATTGAGCGTGAACGGCGCTGTTGGCTGATGGGGATTGGCGGGGGCTGTTCCGGCAAACCGACATTGTGGCAGTTTGCCGGAACAGACCCCACCGCCGCCACCGCCGGCACCGCCGAAACAGCACCGTTAGGGCTGAGGGTTGGGCTCGACATCCCACGAACGAGCAAGCCGAGTTCCTTCCGATCCCGACAAGATGCTGTCGATTGCCTCCACCTTTCTGATCGCAGCAGCAAAATCGAAGCTTTCTCCTGAAGCCACTGCCACTGCTTCATTGTGCAAGGCATACGCGATGTGAGCCGCGACGCGAACGTCCATAGGCGCATCGTTTTCACTGCCCAGATATGGGGCTAACAGAAGCCGAATTTCATACAGGGCATTCGCCACCAGGCTGACCTCGGCATTTTGTGCGCGCATAAATTCCCTTACAAATCACCGACGGCTCGCCGCCGAACTCTGTCATTCAAATGTGCATTCTAAGTTGGATTTGACCTGACAAGTCCTGCCAAGTCAATCGCGAACCAGTACACATCAGCGCTGCATTGACTCCCACACTTTCTGCAGGCGCTTGGCCGACACCGGCATCGGCGTACGCAGCTCCTGCGCAAACAGCGACACCCGCAACTCCTCCAGCATCCACCTGAATTCCACCATCTTCGGATCGGTGTTCTTCCCCGCCAGCCTGTCCTTGGCCGCCCGCATGAAGTGGCTTGCTGCCTGGGTCCACTCGCCCATCAGCTTGGCGTCGCGGGCAGGATCGGCGCGCAGCTTTTCGATCCGCACATTGATCGCTTTCAGGTAGCGCGGAAAATGCGCCAACTGCGAATACTCATTCTCCAGCAGGAAGCGCTTGTTCACCAGCCCCTGCAATTGCGAATTGATATCCGCCGCTGCCTGCGGATTCACGATCTGCAGCTTCTTGGGCAAGCCGTGAAACTCGGTCAGCACTTGCGACACCAGCCGCGCGATTTCATTGACCAGCAAGGTCAGGCGCGACTTGCCCTCGTCCTTGCGCTTGTTAAACGCAGCGGCATCGGCCGGCAGCGGATCCTGCAGGCAGGCGATCTCGATCGCCTTCTGGATGATCTGGTCGCGCAGCTCTTCCTGCGAGCCCATGGCCATGAACTGCATGCCCATCTGCTGCAAGCCAGGGATATTCTTCTCCACGAACTTGAGCTGCTCCTTGAACTGCAGCGCAAACAGGCGGCGCAAGCCAACGCGATGCGTGCGCGCCGCCACGGTCGGATCGTCGAACACTTCCAGGTCGCAGTGCGAGCCCTTGTCCACCAGCGCAGGGAAGCCGATCAGGGTCAGCTTGCCCTGTACGATTTCCAGCAGCTCCGGCAATTCGCCGAAGGTCCACGACGTCAAGCCGATGTGCTGGCTGACGTTGGCCTTGGCTTGCGCCGCAGATGCCGATGCAGCCGCCTTGCCTGGCGCAGGCGCTGCCGGCGCCGACACTTCCGCCAGCTTCTGGAAACTCTGGCGCGCCTGCCCGCCGAATTCGGCCTGCAGCGTGGCCAGGTTGCGGCCCATGTCAAGCTGGCGGCCATGCTCGTCGATGACCTTGAAATTCATGAAGTGGTGCGCGGGCAGCGTCTCGGACTTGAAGTCCGTCGTCAGCACCGACAAGGTGGTCTGCGTGCGAATGTCGGCGATGATCGCGTCGATCAGGTCACCGCGCCCGAACACGCCGGCCGCATGCACGCGCTCGCAGAACTTGGCTGCGTAGTCCGGCAGCGGCACGCAATGGCGGCGCAGCTTCTGCGGCAGGGACTTGAGCAGCAGGTGTACTTTTTCCTTCAGCATGCCCGGCACCAGCCACTCCACGCGCTCGCGCGGCATCTGGTTCAGCGCAAACAGCGGCACCGACAGCGTCACGCCATCGCGCAGGCTGCCCGGTTCGAAGTGATAGGTGAGCTGCATTTCGATGCCGGTCACCGACATCATTTTCGGGAACAGCTCCGTCGTCACGCCTGCCGCTTCATGCCGCATCAGTTCTTCGCGGTTCAGGAAGAGCAGCTTCGGTTCCTTGGCGGTGGCGTCCTTGTGCCACTTTTCGAAACCGGCGCCGTTGACGATGTCGCTCGGTATCAGCTTGTCGTAGAAGGCGGCGATCAGGTGGTCGTCCACCAGCACGTCAAGCCGGCGCGACTTGTGTTCCAGGTTTTCGATTTCCTTGACCAGCTTGTGGTTGTGCGCGAAAAACGGTGCACGCGTGTTGTAGTCGCCGCCAACCAGCGCATCGCGGATGAAAATCTCGCGCGCTTCGACAGGATTGAACTGGCCGTAATTGATGCGGCGCTGGCTGTAGATGACGATGCCGTGCAAGGTCGCGCGTTCGGAAGCGGTGACCTGGGCCGCCGTTTTTTCCCAGCGCGGTTCGCCCCAGGATTTTTTCAGCAGATGCGCGCCCACCCGTTCGATCCATTCAGGCTGGATCTGGGCCACGCAGCGCGCATACAGGCGCGTGGTGTCCACCAGTTCGGCCGCCATGATCCACTTGCCCGGTTTTTTCAGCAGCGACGAACCCGGCCAGATATGGAACTTGATGCCGCGCGCGCCCAGGTAGCCGGCGCCCGGTTCATCGTCCGACTTGAAGCCGATATTCCCCAGCAGGCCGGTCAGCAGCGCCGTGTGCAGGTTTTCGTAGGTAGCCGGCAGTTCGTTCAGGCGCCAGCCCTGCTCCTTGACGATGGTCAGCAACTGCGAATGCACGTCGCGCCATTCGCGCAGTCGTACCTGCGACAGGAAGGTGCTGCGGCAGGTTTCCATCAGCTGGCGGTTGGTTTTCTTGTGCTCGATGGCCGCTTCGAACCACTTCCAGATCTTGATATAGGTAAGGAACTCGGACTTCTCGTCGGCGAACTTCTTGTGCGCCTCGTCGGCTGCCTGCTGGTGCTCCATCGGGCGGTCGCGCGGATCCTGCACCGACAACGCGGACGCGATCACCAGCATCTCGGTCAGGCAGGCGTTTTCCAGCGCGGCCAGGATCATGCGGCCCACGCGCGGGTCGAGCGGCAGCTTGGCCAGCTTGTGGCCCAGCTTAGTCAATTCATTGGTGTCGTCGACCGCGCCCACTTCCTGCAGCAGCTGGTAGCCGTCGGCGATCGCGCGGCCTTGCGGCGGTTCGATGAAGGGGAAGGTCTCCACGTCCGTCAGGTGCAGGGACTTCATGCGCAGGATGACGGCCGCCAGCGACGAGCGCAGGATTTCGGGTTCGGTAAATTTCGGGCGCTGGTTGAAGTCCAGCTCTTCGTACAGGCGGATGCACACGCCGTCGGCCACGCGGCCGCAGCGGCCGGCGCGCTGGTTGGCTGCCGACTGGGCGATCGGCTCCACCTGCAATTGCTCGACCTTGTTGCGGAAGCTGTAGCGCTTCACGCGCGCCAGGCCGGCGTCCACCACGTAGCGGATGCCGGGCACGGTGAGCGACGTTTCGGCCACGTTGGTCGCCAATACGATGCGGCGCGCATTGCTGATCTTGAAGACCTTCTCCTGCTCTTCCACCGACAGGCGGGCGAACAGGGGCAGGATTTCCACGTGCGGCGGGTGATGCTTGCGCAGCGCTTCGGCGCAGTCGCGGATTTCGCGCTCGCCCGGCAGGAACACCAGCACGTCGCCCGAACCCAGGCGGCACAGTTCATCGACGCCGTCGACCACCGCTTCCATCAGGTCGCGTTTTTCGCGCGCCTGCTGAGCCTTCGGCATGGGCTTGCCCGATTCGGGCATGGGCACGGCCACCGGGTCGCGGTCCACCGGGCGGTAGCGCACTTCCACCTTGTACAGGCGGCCCGAGACCTCGATCACCGGGGCCGGCTTGTCCGGCTTGCCGAAATGGCGCGCGAAGCGGTCGGCGTCGATGGTGGCCGAGGTGATGATCACCTTCAGGTCGGGGCGGCGCGGCAGCAGTTGCTTGAGGTAGCCGAGCAGGAAATCGATGTTCAGGCTGCGCTCGTGCGCTTCATCGATGATGATGGTATCGTAGTTCTTAAGCAGCGGATCGGTCTGGGTTTCGGCCAGCAGGATACCGTCGGTCATCAGCTTGACCGAGGCGCCGCGCTGCAGCGTGTCGGTAAAGCGCACCTTGAAGCCCACGTGCTCGCCCAGCGGCGAGCCCAGTTCCTGGGCAATGCGCTTGGCGGTCGACGAAGCCGCGATACGGCGCGGTTGGGTGTGGCCGATCAGGCCTTTCTGGCCGCGGCCCAGTTCCAGGCAAATCTTGGGCAGCTGGGTGGTCTTGCCCGAACCGGTTTCACCGGACACGATGATGACCTGGTTTTCCATGAGCGCCTTGGCGATATCGCCGCGCCGGCCCGAGACCGGCAGGTCTTCGGGGAAGGTGATGGGCGGCAGGGGCGTACGGAAAACTTCGCGCGGCTCGGGGTTCTGGCGTGGCTTGTCCGTCCGCGGCGGACGCGGTCCGGCGGGACGGGCAGGCTTGTTACTCGGTTCTGACATTGTTTTTACAGGTATTTGGTGCGCAAGTCGCGCAGCGAATTATAATGCGGCAAATGGAAACTCCTAACCAATTCGTCCAATGGCTGCGCTCAGTCGCGCCCTACATCCACGCCTTCCGTGGCAAGACCTTCGTGGTCGCCTTCCCGGGTGAACTCGTTACCGCCGGCGCGCTACCGGTCCTGGCCCAGGATCTGTCGCTGCTGGTGGCGCTCGGCATCCGTGTGGTCGTGGTCCACGGATCGCGCCCCCAGGTGGCCGAACAGCTGGCCCTGCGTAACGTCGAGGGTCGCTTTCACAACGGTATCCGGATCACCGATACCGCCGCCCTGGAATGCGCCAAGGAAGCCGCCGGCGAGCTGCGCCTCGATATCGAGGCCGCGTTCAGCCAGGGCTTGCCGAATACGCCGATGGCCCACGCCGCGATCCGCATCATTTCCGGCAACTTCGTCACCGCGCGCCCTCTGGGCGTCATCGACGGCGTCGACCTGGAGCTGACCGGGGTCACCCGCAAGGTGGCGGCCGAAACCATCCACGCCATCCTGGCCACCGACAGCGTGGTGCTGCTCTCGCCGCTGGGCTTCTCGCCGACCGGCGAAGCCTTCAACCTGACCATGGAAGACGTGGCCGTGTCGGCCGCGATCGCCCTGCACGCCGATAAAATTATCTTCATCACCGAAACGCCGATGATGGTCGACGAAGGCGACACCGAAATCCGCGAACTGTCGTCGCACCAGGCCGAAGCGGTGCTGCAGGCGGGCTTTTTACCGTCCGACGCCTCGTTCTACCTGCAGCACGCCATCAAGGCGTGCAACAGCAACGTGCCGCGCGCCCATATATTGACGTTCGAAATGGACGGCTCTGCCCTGCTGGAACTGTTCACCCACGATGGCGTGGGCACCATGATCAGCCACGAAAACCTGGAAAGCCTGCGCCACGCCACCATCGAGGACGTGGGCGGCATCATCAAACTGATCGAACCGCTCGAAGCGGACGGCACCCTGGTCAAGCGCGGGCGCGAACTGATCGAGCGCGAAATCGACAATTTCTCGGTCATCGAGCACGATGGCGTCATTTTCGGCTGCGCGGCGCTGTATCCCTTCCCGGCTTCCAAGATGGCGGAAATGGCTTGCCTGACCGTCAATCCGGAAGTGCAGGCGCAGGGCGACGGCGAACGCATCCTGAAACACATGGAAAACCGCGCGCGCGCGGCCGGCATCAAGCAGCTGTTCGTGCTGACCACGCGCACCTCGCACTGGTTCAAGAAGCGCGGCTTCGTGCCTGCCACCGTGGAAGACCTGCCGAAGGACCGCCAGCACATGTACAACTGGCAGCGCAAATCCCAGGTCCTGATTAAGCCTTTATAATCACACCTTTTACTTCACAGGCTTTAGGAGCACACATGGCGCGCATGGTCCAATGCATCAAACTGAATAAAGAAGCCGAAGGGCTCGACTTCCCGCCTTACCCGGGTGAACTGGGCAAGAAGATCTGGGAATCGGTCTCGAAAGAGGCATGGGCGGCATGGCTGAAGCACCAGACGATGCTGGTCAACGAAAACCGCCTGAACCTGGCCGACCTGCGCGCGCGCAAGTACCTGGCGACGCAGATGGAAAAGCATTTCTTCGGCGATGGCGCCGATGCGGCGGTCGGCTACGTGCCACCTGCTGATTAAGTCTCACTGTAGGGTGGAACAGCGAAGCGCCTTCCACCATGCTGAGTCAGCATGGTGGAAGGCGCTTCGCTTTTCCACCCTACGACTTTTACGTCAGATCTTTTTGCACTGACGCAGTTCGCACTTGGCCGTATACACTTTGCCGTTCTCGCAAATCATGCGGTAGGCTTCCACCGGGCCCTGTGGGGTCATCAGGCCGGCGCCCGTGCCGCCGACGCAACCTTCCAGCTTGGCCATATTTTCCACCGTCACCGACGACACGCCGGCGCGGAAAGGAATGCGTTCGATCACGGCGCCGTTGCTATCGTACAGTTGACGCTGCGCATACACAGCGCCGGGAGGCGCTTCCCACGCCTTGACGACGGGACGCCGCACACTCATACAACCACTCAACACCACTGCACACGCCACCAGTACGAACAATTGCTTCATGCTTTATCCCTGTCGTTGAACTGCGTTTTTTTTCAGAACGTGAGCGTCTTGACGCCTTCGCTCGTTCCCAGCAGGCACACATTGGCCCCGCGCTGTGCAAACAGACCGACGGCAATCACGCCCACGATCTGGTTGATCTTTTGCTCCAATCCCACCGGGTCGGCAATCTGCAGGCCGGCCACGTCGATGATTTCGCCGCCGTTGTCGGTGATGAAGGCTTGCTCCGTGCCCGGTTTCAGGCGCAGGCGCGGCTGGCCGCCCAGTGCGGCGAGCTGGCGCATGACGGCGTTGCGCGCCATCGGCAGCACTTCCACCGGCAGCGCGAACTTGCCCATCACGTCGACCAGCTTGGAGCCGTCGGCGATGCAGACGAACTGGCGCGAGACCGAGGCGACGATCTTTTCGCGCGTCAGCGCCGCGCCGCCGCCCTTGATCATGGCGCCGGCCGGGGTGATTTCGTCCGCGCCGTCGATATAGACCGCGATCTCCGGCACGTCGTTGAGGTCAAACACGGCGATGCCATGGCCGCGCAGGCGCGCCGCGGTCGCTTCCGAGGAAGCCACGGTACCCTTGATGCGGTCCTTGATGGTGGCCAGTTCGTCGATGAAAAAATTGGCGGTGGAGCCGGTGCCGACCCCGATAATTTCGCCGTCGACCACGTAATCGATCGCGGCGCGGGCCACGGCTTGCTTCAGTTCGTCTTGAGTCATGATGTTGGAAAAGATAGTAATTGCGCCATTTTAGCGGATCGCACCGGCCGCAACGACGTTTCCTTTGGCAATTTCATTTGTCAAGATGCATGAAGGTGACAAAGTGTCTTCAAAAGGTGTCCAGTTTAGTAAAAAGAGCAACGAATCTATGAGAAAATAACCGATGCTTAAAGAATCTTCAGGAATTGTGAAATGAATGAAACAACAACGGTCCTCGTCGTCGACGACAGCCGCGTGTCGCGGCTGATGGCGCGCCAGTATATCCTCAGCGCCAAGCCGCAATGGACGGTGGAAGAAGCGGCGACGGGCGAGGAAGCCATCGCCAAAGCCGGCAATTTGTGCCCGGTACTGATCCTGATCGACGTGAACATGCCCGGCATCGGCGGCGTGGCCGCGGCCGAACAGCTGCGCACCAGCTGCCCCAAGGCGCATATTTCGCTGGTCACGGCCAATGTGCAGAATGCCACCCGCGCCAAGGCGCAGGAAATGGGCATCGGTTTCATGGAAAAACCGATCACCGAAGCACGCATCCACGCCCTGATCGACGCCCTCGCCCTGGACTAGCCATGTTCAACCTCAGCGAACTGCAGCACGACGCGCTCGTCGAGATCTTCAACATCGGCGTGGGCCACGCGGCCCGTGCCATGAGCGAGATCGTCAACGAAGAAGTGACGATGTCGGTGCCATCGATTTCGTTCCTGAACCGCGCCGATGCCGCAGCCATGCTGGGCAACAAGGATACCTCGCGCGTGTGCGGCGTCAGCCAGCACTACGAAGGCGCCTTCTCCACCGAAGCCATCCTCATGTTCCCCGAGGACAAGAGCCTCGACATCGTGCGCCTGATGGTGGGCGAGTCGGTGCCGCTCAAGGAACTGACGGAGATGGAACAGGAGGCGATGAGCGAAATCGGCAACATCATCCTCAATTCCTGCGTCGGCACCCTGGCCAATATTTTTTCTCAGGAACTGTCCGGATCGCTGCCGCAATACCATGTGGGCACCAGCGAAGAAATCCTGACGGCCTCGGGCGGCCAGGCCAACACCGTGGTGTTGATGCTGCACATCGATTTCATCCTGGAGAAGCACCAGATCCACGGTTATGTCGCCTTCATCCTCGACCTGACGGCGTTGCAGGATTTGCAGGAACAGGTAGACCGCTACCTCGCAAAAGTGATGGGCTCGGCTTGACATGATGCAGAGTGAAGCAAACCGGCTGGGCATGCTCGACAGCGTGCTCGGCGCACTCAATCTCGGTACGGTGGTCCTCGACCATGCGCGCCGGGTGGTGGTATGGAATGCGTGGATGCAGCAGTATTCCGGCCTGCCTGGCACGGAAGTGATCGGCCACGATTTCTTTACCCTGTTCCCCGAACTCAAAGGCAAGCGCATCGACAGCGCCGTGCAGCAGGCGCTGCGCGACAATTTTCCGTCGGTGCTGTCGCAAACCCTGCACAAGGCGCCGTTCGCCCTGTTTGCCAATGCCGCCGCGCGCGCGGCCGACGAGCGGCTGCAGCAGGCGGTGGCGGTGACGCCGATCGAGATGAGCGGCGCGGCGCGCCATTGCCTGATCCAGATCACCGACGTCAGCGTGGCGGTGAACCGCGAACGCCTGCTGCGCGACCAGGCGCTGGAACTGCGTTCGCAAACTTTCTCGGACGGCCTGACCGGCATCGCCAACCGCCGCCATTTCGACGTGGCGATGGAAAAGGAAATCCGGCGCGCCAAGCGGGCCGGCACGCCGCTGTCGCTGCTGATGATCGACATCGATTCCTTCAAGGCGTACAACGACCACTACGGACACCAGCAGGGCGACGATTCCCTGATCAGGGTGGCCAGCGCGCTGGCGCAGATGCTGCAGCGGCCGCTGGATTTGATCGCGCGCTACGGCGGCGAAGAATTCGCGGTGATCCTGCCGGAGATGGATGCGGAGCAGAGCATGAACATGGCCGAAGCCATGCGCGCCACCATCACCGGGCTGGCCATCCCGCATGTCACGACAGCGACCGGGCACGTCACCATCAGCATCGGCGTGGCCACGCACCAGGCCAGCGATCCGGGAGATATTCCTTTCCTGCTGGGCGCGGCCGACAAGGCGCTGTACATGGCCAAGCGCGCCGGGCGCAACCGGGTGGAGATGGCGGTACCCGCGTAAGAAAATACCAGCTACATCGTCCTCGCGGAGGCGGGGACCCATAGCACCCTGAACAACTTCGGGGACGTGCTATGGGTCCCCGCCTTCGCGAGGACGACGTAGTGGTAATGCCTCAGGGCTCAGGGGACTGGGACCGTTTCAGGATGCGCAGCACGAAGGTCGACCGGCTGTGGCGCAGGCCGGGCAGTTTGTAGAGCCGGCGCCGCAGGAATTCTTCGTAGCCCGCCGTTCCGGCCACCGCCACCTTGATCAGATAATCGTATTCGCCCGTCAGCAGATAGGCTTCGAGCACCTCGGGCATGTCGGCCAGCGCCTGCCCGAAACGTTCAAAAGTATCGTCGTCGTGGCGGTCGAGCGTGACTTCGATCATCACCGTGTCGGGCACGCCCAGCATCTTCTGGTTCAACAGAACCGTATAGCCTTCGATCACCCCCGCTTCTTCCAGCTGGCGCACACGGTTCCAGCAGGGCGAGGCCGACAGGCCGATCTTGTCGGCCAGGCTGGCATTCGAAATCCGGCCATCGCGCCTGAGCTCGCGCAAGATCTTGCGGTCTATCTCGTCCAATTCAGCAGCATTGATCATGTTCTGGCAATTATCGAAGGAAACAACCTCAGTTTAACCGAAATGCAGAAGACTCTTCCAAATTTGATGGAATTCCGGCGAACTTCGAAAGCTCATTCTGCACGGGCAGGGATATCCTTCTTATATGAACTCAGCCCACCTCGCCCTCACCTTCTGCGTCGACAAACCCGGCACGCTGGACGCGCTCGAAGCCGTGCTGGCCATCGCCCGCCGCGGCGGCTTGCAGCTGGCCGCCCTGCAGCTGCGCAGCCTGCCCGCCCAGGACTCGGTCTTCCTCGACTTGCAGGCCCCTGACCCCGACTTGCTCGACCTGTTCATGGCGCGGCTGCACAATGTCATCGGCATCGATTCTGTCGAAAAACTTTACAGTAAATACACCGAGATGGAACTTGTATAGATAAGTCCTTGATTTGTAAGTACGAACACCCTCGGGTATATAAATTGCTTCATGGAACCCCACACTTAGCTTACTGCAGGGTTCCAATGAATTTCTTCAAGCACGCGGCCGTGGCGGCCATCGCCGCCCTCCTCTCGCTAGTCGCGCAAGGCGCTGTTGTCCAGTACAACAGCCTGGCCAGCTTCAACGCCGCCACCACCGGCAACATCGTCGAACAGAATTCCGCGCCAGCGGGCAGCTACACGCCGATCGGCAATTCGACGGTCAACGGCATCACTTACGACAGCTATGCCTACATGGTCGATCCCGCCATGGGTCCGCTCAGCTACGAATGGGGTACGGGCGTGGTGCTGCTGCAATCCTGGTCGGCCACGCTGACCTTCGCCCCGACTACCGCGTTCGGCGCCCTGTTCGGCTCGTTCCGCCCGTACAGCGCGAACATGATGGTCGAGATCAACGGCGTGGTGCACGCCATCGACACCGCCGACTACAACGAGCTGACCTTCTTCGGCTGGACCTCGGACACGCCATTCACTTCGGTCACCTACTGGAACGACGTATTCGCCTACGCCATCCTGGACGACGTGACGCGCGCCGACGCCATCAGCCGCAACAGTGTGCCGGAACCCGGTTCGCTGGCCTTGCTGGGCCTGGCCATTCTCGCGCTGGCCGTGGCGCGCCGTCCAAAACGCCGCTGAAGCAGCGCCAGCACGCCTGCGGCCCGCCTTGCGCGGGCTTTTTCATACCTGTATGTATATTGCCTTTCGCTTAAGAATAGGGGACACTGCCCCGGCGCGCAAGCCATTCGAGCGCATTGCGCGCCACTGACACCAACGAGGAAAACCATGAAGAAGAATCTCCTGATCGTGCTGGGCCTGATGACGGCAAGCCAGGCGTTTGCGGCCGACGAATACAGCACGCTGCTGCGGGCCAAGAAGTTTGCCGAGGTTGAGAAACTGGCGACGGCAAAACTGGCGCAGGAACCGGGCAATGTGAGCGCGATGGCGGCCAGGACCAGCGCCATCATGGGCGGCGACGAAGGCCGCATCGAGGAAGCCGTGAAGCAGGCGGAACAATGTGTCGCGCTGCAGCCGAAAGCCGCGCCCTGCCATGAAGCGCTGGGCAGCGCGCTGGGCACCAAGGCCATGAGCGCCGGCATCATGGCGGCCATGGGCTATATCGGCACGATCAAGGAATCCTTCCTCAAGGCCGTCGAGCTCGATCCGAAGGATTACAGCGCGCGCTATTCGCTGCTGCAGTTCTACATGATGGCGCCGCGCATCGCCGGCGGCGGCATGGGCAAGGCCGAGGCGCTGGCCAAGGAAACGGCGGCGCAAAATCCGGATGGCGCCAAGCTGATGCTGGCGGTGATCGCGGCGCAGGAAGACGAGCTGGCCAAGGCCGAAGCCGGCGCCATGGCGATCAAGCCGGGCAGCGACGAGGACGTGATGCAGCGCCATGAAGATTTGCTGAGCAATATCGCGGGGCGCTTCATGCGCGACAATAAATTTTCCGATGCCGAACGCGTGATGCGCGAAGCGCAGAAGCGCTATCCGGACAGCGTGACCGTGCCGTACATGGCCGGACGCGTGCAGCAGGAACTGGGCAAGCACAAGGAAGCGCTGGCCTTGTTCGAGCAGACCCTGGCCAAATATCCGAAGCCGTGGGTGCACTACCGCATGGCGCAGTCGCTCAAAGCCATGGGCGACAAGGCGAAGGCGATTGCGGCTTTCGAAAAGGCGACCGCGTTCAAGGCCGGCTTGTCGAAAAAAATGCGCGAAGACGCCGAAGTGCAACTGAAGGCGCTGAAAACCTAAACTGCCATGTCGCGCCACGTCGACACCCTGCCCGGCCCGAAAGGCATACCGCTGTTCGGCAATGCCTTGCAAATCAAGCCGGGGGAAATGCACCTGCAGCTTGAAGCATGGGCCAGGCAATTCGGGCCGTTCTACCAGCTACGCCTGGGGCCGCGCCGCCTGATGGTGGTGGCCGACCACGTCGCCATCGGCACCCTGCTGCGCGACCGGCCGGAAGGCTTCAGCCGTTCGAACCGGCTCGCCGAAATCTGGCATGAAATGGGTTTGCCGAACGGCGTCTTCGGCTCCAACGGCGAGGTCTGGCGGCGCCAGCGCCGCATGGTGATGTCCGGTTTCGATCCGGTGCATGTCAAACGCTACTTCCCGGCGCTGAAAGAGGTCGCGCACAACCTGGCCCGGCGCTGGACAGTGGCCGCCGGCGAGCACGCCGCCATCGACCTGCAGGCGGACCTGATGCGCTTCACGGTCGACGCGATCGCCGGACTGGCATTCGGCGCGAAGGTCAACACGCTGGCGTCGGACGGCGACATTATCCAGCAACACCTGGACAAAATCTTCCCCGCGCTGTTCAAGCGCATGTTCGCGCCCTTCCCCGTGTGGCGCTGGTTTCCTTCGCGCGCGGACCGCGCGCTGGCCGACAGCCTGGTCGCGGTCATGGCCGCCGTGGACGGCTTCGTGGCCCAGGCGCGCGTGCGCATGGCGAACCAGCCGGCCCTGCGCGAGCATCCGGAGAACCTGCTCGAAGCCATGATCGCGGCGGCGGACCAGCCGGACAGCGGCATCGACGACAGCCAGGTCGCGGGCAATGTCCTGACGATGCTGCTCGCCGGCGAAGACACGACGGCCAATACGCTGGCCTGGATGATCCACCTGCTGTGGCAGAACCCGGAGACCCTGGCCAAAGCGGTGGCCGAGGTGCGCAGTGTATGCGGCGATGCGCGCGACCTGGGCATCGAGCAGATGGGCCGGCTCGACTATGTGGAAGCGTGCGCCCACGAGGCGATGCGCCTCAAGCCGGTCGCGCCCCACATCGGCTTCCAGACGCTGCGCGACACGCAGGTAGGCGACGTGCAGGTGCCTGCCGGTACCCTGATCATTTCGGTGATGCGGCACGACTCCGTCAGCGACGCGCACGTGCCCAATGCCGCCGCGTTCTCGCCGGAGCGCTGGCTGGAAGAGAATAATCCGGCGATGAATGCCAGCTCGCCCAAGCGGATCTCGATGCCCTTCGGCGGCGGTCCGCGCATCTGTCCGGGGCGCTACCTGGCGCTGCTCGAAATGAAAATGGCGATGGCGACGCTGCTGGGACAGTTCGACATCGAGAGCCTGGAAACGCCGGACGGCAAAGCCCCGCGCGAACACCTGGCGCTCACCATGACCCCGGTGGGCTTGAAGATGCGGGTGCGCTGCCTATAACACCTGGCAGCCGCCTTTCGCGCCCAGGATGCGCACTTTCATCAGGCCCTGGGCCTGCTTGACCATGCAAAAGCGCCCCCGGTAACCCTGCGGCGCGGCGCCCGGCTTGCGGGTGGCGACATACACGTCATAAGCCTTGCCCGCCTGAAGCGCGGCCGCCGGCATTTGCGGCAGCACCGGCAACCTGCCCGCGTACGGAATGCACATCCTGAACGTCACGGGAAAGGTGCGTTGTTTGGGCATGGCCATGGTCCACAGCACCGCCTTGCCGTCGCTGACCGTGATGGCGTCGAAATTGGGCGCGCCGCCGCGCTGCTCTTCGGCTTCCGAAATGGAAAAGCATGGCAGGCCGCCATTGCCTTCCCTCACTTCCAGCTCGCCGATCCGCGGCGCCGCTGCCGCGCTGTCCATGACCGCCAGGGTCAGAACCAGGATCATTGCCGGGGACATGCTGCGCCACATGGGACACTCCGTAAAATTGCATGGGATAAACTCCTACATTACGGGCTTGACGCCTTGGAGTGTTGACTCAGCGCAACCGATTAAGAATGCCTTTTGGTAAGTTTTTGATATCGGCGGGATCGTCCAGAAAACGGTCCAGGACGGATTCGAACAGGGCCAGGCTGGCGCCGTAGCGGGGCTGGCTCATGGCTGCCGGCGCGCCCAGATGGCGCACCATGAAGTAGTCGGCCAGCAAGTCGCCCTGCGCTTCCATATTGAAATCGGACAGGGTCTTGTCCATGGCAAGCGTGTAGCGGTAGGACAGTCCGATGCGGAAAGCGCCGCGCAGGCGCACCGGGTAGCCGAGCTGGAATTGCCACACGTGGACCATCTCGTGCATGAACCAGTGGCGCGCCGAAGCGCTGGCGGCGGAAAAATCGGACAGGCAGCAGGACTTGTGGAAATACATATGACCGTTGGGCGACATGGCGCAGTTTTTGGGCTGCAGGCCGAACGGCAGATAGCGGCGGTTGTGGATCCGCACCTTGGGGTAGTCGATGGCGTCGCCGAACAGCTGGCGCGCCATCGCTACTTCGCCAGCTGTCATCGCACGCGGGTGGGCTATCACGCTATCTCTGGGCGGATGTGCTATGGGTTCCCGCCTGCGCGGGAACGACGGCATGTTATCGGCTCAGCGCCGCGGCGGCCTTGGCCAGCTCGGTGATCAAAGCCCAGTTACCGGCCTTCATCGCGTCTTTCGGGGTCAGCCAGGAGCCGCCCACGCAGGCCACGTTTTTGCAGGCCAGGAACTGCGGCGCGGTGTCGATCGAAATGCCGCCCGTCGGGCAGAAGGTCACGTCCGGCAGCGGGCCGCCGATGGCATTCAACATGCCCACGCCGCCCGCCGGCACGGCCGGGAACAGCTTGAGCTGGCGGAAGCCCGCTTCGCGCGCGGCCATCACTTCGGACGGGGTCATCACGCCAGGCAGCAGCGGCAGGCCGCTCTTGCGGCTCGCTTCGATCAGCGACGCGGTCAGGCCCGGCGAGACGCCGAACACGGCGCCGGCGTCGCGCGCGGCGGCAAATTCTTCGGGCTGGGTGAGCGTGCCCACGCCGACGATGGCGCCCGGCACGGCGGACATGTCGCGGATCGCTTTGAGGCCATGCTCGGTGCGCAGGGTCACTTCCAGCACGCAGATGCCGCCGGCGACCAGGGCTTGCGCCAGTGGCACGGCGTGTTCGGGATCGTCGATGGCGATAACGGGGATTACGCTCGCAGAGCGCATGATGTCGAGTAGGGTCATGGTCATTTTGGGTTCTTGATCAGGAAGTCTTCGTCGGAGCCTTGCACGGTGTCCTTGATGTCGGACGAGTCATGCAGCGGCAGTGTGGTCGGGATCGGCGATGGCAGCGGGAAGGTGGCGGCACCCTTCTCCGCTTCGCTGATCGAATTGCGGAACATGGCAAACAGTTCTCGGCCCATGCCGATGTGGCTAGGCGTCAGGTCGGCGGTGGCCAGCGAACGCGCGGCCCAGACGTCGGACGGCACCAGCGCTTCGAGCGTGCCGGTGGTGGCGTCGAGGCGGATGATGTCGCCGTCGCGCACCAGGCCGAGCGGACCGCCGGCCAGGATTTCAGGCGAGACGTGAATGGCCGCCGGCACCTTGCCAGACGCGCCCGACATGCGCCCGTCGGTCACCAGGGCCACGTGGCGGCCGGCGTCCTGCAGGTTGGCCAGCGCAGGCGTGAGCGCGTGCAGTTCGGGCATGCCGTTGGCGCGCGGGCCCTGGAAGCGGATCACGGCCACGAAGTCGCGATCGAGCTTGCCGGCCTTGTAGGCATGCATGAAGTCTTCCTGCGAATTGAAGGTCAGCGCAGGCGCTTCGACGATGCGGTGTTCTTCCTTGACGGCCGAGATTTTCATGACCGCGCGGCCCAGGTTGCCGGACACCAGGATCATGCCGCCATCCTTGGCGAAGGGGTTGCTGGCCGGGCGCAGCACGCTGTCGTCGGCGCTGGTGAGCGGCGCGTCTTTCCAGTAGACCGCGTCGCCGTCCAGGAAGGGTTCCTTGCAGTGGGCGCGCAAGCCCTTGCCCAGCACCGTGGTCACGTCGTCGTGCAGCATGCCGGCGTCGAGCAATTCGCGGATCACGAAACCGGTGCCGCCGGCGGCGTGGAAGTGATTCACGTCGGCGTCGCCGTTCGGGTAGATACGGGTGAGCATCGGCACCACGGCCGACAGTTCATTGAAGTCGTCCCAGTCGATGACGATGCCGGCAGCCCTGGCGATGGCCACCAGGTGCAGCGTGTGGTTGGTGGAGCCGCCGGTGGCCAGCAGGCCCACCACGGCATTGACCATGCATTTTTCGTCGACCACGTGGCCGACCGGCGTGTATTCGCCGCCCTGCTGCGAAATGGACACCGCGCGCGCCGCGGCGGCGGCGGTCAGGCCGTCGCGCAGCGGCGTGCCCGGGGTGATGAAGGCCGCGCCTGGCAGGTGCAGGCCCATGATCTCCATCAGCATCTGGTTGCTGTTGGCGGTGCCGTAGAAGGTGCAGGTGCCCGCGCCGTGGTACGACGCCGATTCGCATTCGAGCAGTTCTTCGCGGGTGGCCTTGCCTTGCGCGTACAACTGGCGGATGCGCGCCTTTTCCTTGTTCGACATGCCGCTCGTCATGGGGCCGGCCGGCACGAACAGGGCCGGCAGGTGGCCGAAGTGCAGCGCGCCGATCAACAGGCCCGGAACGATCTTGTCGCACACGCCCAGGTACAGGGCCGAGTCGAACATATTGTGGGACAGCGCGATGGCGGTCGACATGGCGATGGCGTCGCGCGAAAACAGCGACAGTTCCATGCCGGGCTGGCCTTGCGTGACGCCGTCGCACATGGCGGGCACGCCGCCGGCGAACTGGGCTACCGCGCCAACCTTGCGCACCGCGTCCTTGATAATGGCCGGGAAGGTGTCGAAGGGCTGGTGGGCCGACAGCATGTCGTTATACGAGGAGACGATGGCCACCGACGGCTTTTTCGCTTCCTTCAGTTTGAGTTTGTCGTTGGCAGGGAATGCGGCGAAGCCGTGCGCCAGGTTGGTACACGACAGCGCCCCGCGCTGGACACCCTGGATGCGCGCGGCATCGAGGTGCGCCAGGTAGGCGGCGCGCGACGCGCGACTGCGCTTGACGATGCGCTCGGTGACCGATTCAACTACGGGATGCAAGGCCATGGCCGTTCCTTATGAATAATTTCGTGAAATTTTACTACAAATTTGGCGAAAAACGTAGATTTTGGTGAACCAGCTTGCGCCTTTCGTCCATAAATTGCAAGTTACGGGGGCTTTCAGGCTGCTGACGGGGGACAAATGCCCGGACAAGCCCACAGTCGGGGGCGGATTCTTTTTGTAGTGAATTTACGTACTTTTCCTGTATCATTGACGAATCCCCCATTCACCTGCTTCGAGCCGACCAACATGCGCCAGCCCGCCCTGACCTCCACCGCCAGCTTCCACGCCCTTGAAACCCATGCCATCGACGCCGAAGACTGGCAATTGCGCGGCCTGTTTGCCGCCGATCCGCAGCGATTTCCGGCGCTGACCGTCGACGCCGCCGGCCTGTTCCTGGATTACTCGAAAAACCGGCTCGACGCGCGCACCCTGGAATTGCTGGCCAACCTGGCGCGCGAGCGCGGTGTCGAGGCGCAGCGCGACGCCATGTTCGCCGGCGAGCGCATCAACCTGACCGAACACCGCGCCGTGCTGCACACCGCCCTGCGCGCCCCGCGCACCGCCGAACTGGTGGTCGACGGCCAGGACGTCATCGCCGACGTGCATGCCGTGCTGGCGCGCGTGCGCACCTTTACCGACGCCGTGCGCAATGGCGTGTGGCTGGGACACAGCGGCAAGCCGATTACCGACATCGTCAATATCGGCATCGGCGGCTCGGACCTGGGACCCAAGATGGCTTGCCTGGCGCTGCGCCAGTATGCGCACCCGCGCCTGACCATGCATTTCGTGTCGAACGTGGACGGCCACGACATGGACGCAGCGCTCGCGAAGGTGAACGCCGAGACCACGCTGTTCATCATTGCGTCGAAAACCTTCACCACCACCGAAACCATGATGAACGCGCAGACCGCGCGCGCCTGGTTCCTGCAGCATGCGCCGGAAGACGGACTGGCCAGGCACTTTGTGGCCGTGTCCACCAATACCGAAGCGATCAAGGACTTCGGCATCGACCCGGCCAATATGTTCCCGTTCTGGGACTGGGTGGGCGGACGCTATTCGCTGTGGTCGGCGATCGGGCTGTCGGTGGCGCTGTGCGTGGGCTTCGGCTATTTCAGCGACATGCTGGGCGGCGCCCATGCGATGGATCTGCATTTCAAGGAAGCGCCGCTGGAAAAGAACATGCCGGTGGTGCTGGCCATGGTCGGGTTCTGGAACCGCCAGTTCCTGGGCTGTTCGTCGGTGTCGATCGCGCCGTATCACCAGGACCTGTCGCGCTTTCCGGCTTATTTGCAGCAGCTGGACATGGAGAGCAACGGCAAGCGCGTGACCAAGGGCGGCCTGCCGGTCGATACGCCGACCTGCCCGGTGATCTGGGGCGATTGCGGGACCAATGGACAGCATGCCTACTTCCAGCTGCTGCATCAGGGGACCGATGTGACGCCGATCGATTTCATCGTGGCGCTGCGTCCCGGGCACGAATTCGGGAACCATCATGCGGCGCTGCTGGCCAACTGCTTTGCGCAGTCCGAGGCTTTCATGAAGGGCAAGACCATTGATGAAGTGCGCAGGGATTTGTCGGCGCAGGATTTGTCGCTGGCCGAGATCGAAGCGCTGGCGCCGCACAAGACCTTCCCGGGGAACCGTCCGAGCAATACCATTCTGATGGAGTACCTGACCCCGTACACGCTGGGCGCGCTCATTGCGCTGTATGAGCACAAGACCTTTGTGCAGGGCGTGATCTGGGATGTGAACAGTTTTGATCAGTGGGGCGTTGAACTGGGCAAGGTGCTGGCCAAGAAGATCGAGGCGGAACTGACCGGGGAAGCGGCGCAGCAGTTGCATGACAGTTCGACCAATGGCTTGATCGCGATGGCGAAGGCCGCCGTTTAAACTATCCAACGTCGCCCTCGCGCAGGCGGGGGCCCATAGCACCTATGAATTGAGGTGCTATGGGTCCCCGCCTGCGCGGGGACGATGTAGCGGGGGATTTAATGCGTATTGAAGAATTTGAAGTTGTTCATCCGACCGCGATGGCGGTGGGCGAATGCCCGCTGTGGCACGCGGCCGAGAAAAACCTGCACTGGGTCGACATTGGCGGCTTCACCGTGCACGGCATCCATATGCCCACCGGCGAACACCGCTCCTGGACCATGGCGTCCGAGCCGTCCGCGCTGGCCCTGCATGCCAATGGCGGCCTGGTGGTCGCCTTGCGCAGCGGCCTGGTGCACCTCGACACCTGCAGCGGCGCCGTCACGCCGATCGCGCCCGCGCCCTACGACACGGCCACCACGCGCTTCAATGACGGACGGGTCGATCCGGCGGGCCGTTTCTGGGTCGGCACCATCTACGAGCCGCGCGACAGGCAGGCTGCCGAGATGTACTGTCTCGACAAAGGTGCGGTCAGCCTTAAATGGTCGGGCGGCATGATGAATTCGAACGGCCTCGGTTTTTCACCCGACGGAAAAACCATGTACCACGCCGACACGGCCAGCCACCGCATCAACCGCTACGCCTTCGATGCGGCCAGCGGCACTGCCAGCGATCCGCAATGCTTCCAGCAGTTCTCGACCGACAAACAGGCCAGCGACTACGGCGGGCGTCCTGACGGCGCTGCAGTCGACAGCGAAGGCGCCTACTGGTGCGCCATGTTCGAAGGCGGCCGCCTGCTGCGTTTCTCACCCGACGGCCAGCTGCTGCGCGAAGTGAAGCTGCCGCTGCGCTGCCCGACCATGCTCGCTTTCGGCGGCGACGACCTGAAAACCCTGTACATCACCAGCGCCAGCCACGGACGTTCGGAACAGGAACGCGCCACCTTCCCGCTGACGGGCAAGGTCCTGGCGCTGCGCGTCGACATTGCCGGTCGCAAAGAGCCGCTGTACCAGCCTGGGGCATGACGGCGGTGCGGCGGCAGGGATAGCCCCGCCCATCGGCCAGGCCCTTCAGGCATCCTGCCTCGTTTGCCTGTATTTTTGTGTCTCTTTTTGCCCCATTTGAACCCTCGTTCGGTTTTTCGGTCTAACAACAACCGAATAGGACTGAAAACGACCAAATGAGGCTGCCAAATGAGACCGTTTGCCCGAGTGAGCCTGACCGTACCCCCGTCCATCGCGGACGAATTGAACGATTACTTGCGCCTTTCAGGCAGTAAACTTTCCCCCGTGGAAGTGCTTGGCCAGGCCGTCCGGAACTGGATTGCTGAGGATCGCGACCTGCATTCCCGGCGTGACGAGCCGGCCCGGGGCTATCAATGGAAAACACTGTTCCTTCCCGAAGCCACGGAACTGAGCATGGTATGCGGCGACCGGACCTACTTTGCCCGCGTACTTGGCAACGACATCATCTTCGAAGGGCACAGGGTGTCGCCACGCGGCATGACGCTTGCCATTGCCGGCGAGGGTCGCAATGCCTGGCGCGACCTGCGCATCCGCATGCCTGGCGAACGTGGCTGGAAGCGTGCCAGCGCCTGTCGCGCCGCACTGGCGCGCAAGGCGTCGGCGCCGGCGTCAACGCCGTCGGCTGCCGACGGCATCGCCGCGGCGGCAGCGGCCATGAACGACGCGCTCAGGACCGCGCTGGCCCTGGTCGAACACGGCAACTTGCAGGCCAGCAGGCCGCTTGAACGGCGCGCCCAGCACCAGCGCCGCGACAGCGACGTACCGGGTGAAACCCGCCCTTCTGAATAGACGCCACAACCGGCAAAATGCGCGTTACAATAAGTGCAACACAAGCCGCAAAGGCATCAACGCATGAACAACGACAAGCCACGCATGCCGGTTGAGTCACTGGTCCAGCTGACTGGCAGGATCGCGCACCTGGGCGGCTTCATCGTCGAACTCGACAGCGGGCGCATTTTCTGGTCCGACGAAGTGTGCGACATCCACGAAGTCCCGCACGGCACCTCCCCCACCCTGTCCGAAGCGCTGGCCTACTACCCTCCCGAATATCGCCAGCGCGCGACCGAGCTGTTCGAAACCTGCGCCACGCAAGGCGTGGACTTCGACGAAGAATTCCAGATCGTCATCGCCAGCGGCAAGCGCGTGTGGGTGCGCGCAATCGCCGAAGCCGTGTACGGCCCGGGTGGCGGCGTGGTACGGGTACAGGGCGCCTTCCAGGACATCACAGCAAGCAAAGAGAGCGAGGAGCAGCGCCAGACCCTGGCCACGCGCCTGGCCGCAACGCTCGAAAGCGTATCCGACGCCATCCTCGTCGTCGACCACGAGTGGCGGATACGGTTCCTGAACGATTCCGCCGAACGCCTGCTGCGCTGCCCGCGCGCGGACGTCATGGGGATCAATATCTGGGAGCGATTTCCGGAAGCGGTTGGTGGCCGCTACTACAATGAATACCACCGCGCCAAGACCTACAACTGCCTGGTGGCGTTCGAAGAATATTACGAACCGCTGGACCTGTGGACAGAAATCCGCGCCTACCCATGCGAAGACGGCCTGGCCATCTACTTCCTCGACATCAGCGAACGCAAGGCGGCCGAGGCGAAGATCCACAAGCTGGCCTACTACGACCAGCTGACCGGCCTGCCGAACCGCCAGATGCTGCTGGCGCGCCTGACCGAAGCGCTCGCTGCCAGCCAGGTAGACCGCCAGTACCGGGCTGTGATGCTGATCGACCTGGACAACTTCAAGAGCATCAACGACACGCGCGGCCACGTCAAGGGAGACATCCTGCTCAAGATGGTCACAGACCGCCTTCTGGCGGCGGCCGGATCGGGCGACCAGGTGGTGCGCCTGGGCGGCGACGAATTCGTGATCCTGATGGAAGGCATGGGAAGCGACCCTGCACTGGCCGATATCAGGGCACGCGGCGAAGCGAGGGCCATCCTCGACTGCTTCGCGGCAGGCTTCGAGATCGACGGCATCGAACAATTCAGCACGGCCAGCATCGGCGTGGCGCTATTCGACGGCGAATCGGCAACGACCGACGAACTGCTGCAGCGCGCAGACCTGGCGATGTACCGTGCAAAGGCCGCCGGCCGCAACGCCTTCGCCCTGTTCATGCCCGACATGCAGTCGCGCCTGACCGACCGCGTGGCGCTCGAAGCGGACCTGCGCCAGGCCCTGGCCGGCAAGCAGTTTGTACTGCACTACCAGCCGCTGGCTGAAGTGGACGGCGGCATCACCGGCGCCGAAGCGCTGGTGCGCTGGAATCATCCGGTGCGCGGCATGGTGCCGCCGTTCGACTTCATTCCACTGGCCGAAGACACCGGCATGATCCTGGCGCTGGGGCGCTGGGTGCTGCACACGTCCTGCACGCTGCTGGCGCGCTGGGGACGCGACGACCGCACGGCGCACCTGACCATGGCGGTCAATGTCAGCGCGCACCAGCTGCACCGGCCGGACTTTGTCGAACTGGTCATGAGCGTGCTGGCCGAAACCGGCGCATCGCCGCGCCGGCTCAAGCTGGAGCTGACCGAAAGCCTGCTGGTCGACGACGTGGAAGGCACCATCGTCAAGATGCAGCGCCTGAAGGATGTGGGCGTGCGTTTTTCGCTGGACGATTTCGGCACCGGCTATTCGTCGCTGTCGTACCTGCACCGCCTGCCGCTGTCCACCCTCAAGATCGACAAGAGTTTCGTGCGCGACGCCTGCAATGGCCAGCAGGGCGCCGTCATCGCACGCACCATCCTGGCGCTGGGCGACGCGCTGGACCTGGCGGTATTGGCCGAAGGCGTGGAAACGACCGAGCAATACGACTTCATTGCCGCCGCCGGCTGCCGCGAATACCAGGGCTATCTATACAGCCGCCCCCTGCCCGAAGCGGCGCTGTCGCAATTCATCGCCGATAACCACCGCCCCTGACTTGACGGCGGTGCTATGATATTTCCGCATTCTCACGGAGTTCACCATGTGCCGGAATATCAAAACCCTGTTCAACTTCGCGCCGCCTGCCACCGACGATGAAATCCGCGCCGCATCGCTGCAATTCGTGCGCAAGCTCAGTGGCTTCAACAGCCCGTCCAAGGCCAACCAGGCCGCCTTCGAGCGCGCCATCGAACAGGTGGCCGCCGCGGCCGACGAATTGATCAAATCCCTGGTCACCACCGCCGATCCGCGCGACCGCGAGATCGAAGCCCAGCGCGCCCGCGCCCGCAACGTCACCCGTTTCCGCCCAATTGCGTAGTAAAATTTCTTGCAAGCGTCGTATTTATGTAGTAAATTTACATACATCACCCGGCACCCACTTTTTTGCGACTACATACTATGGCACTTACCGATTTTGACCTCGTTCTCTTTGGCGGCAGCGGCGACCTGTCGATGCGCAAACTGCTGCCCGCGATGTACGCCCGCGACGTCGCCAATGACCTGCCCCCGACTTCCCGCATCATCTGCGTAGGCCGCCATGAATGGTCCAATGATGAATTCCTGGCCACCGTCGAAAGCACCTCGCGCCCGCACATCAAGGCGGTGGTGCAGGCCAGCTGGGAACAATTCATCAAGCGCATCGTCTACGTTTCGGTCAACGCCACCGACGCCAGCACCTACGGCGGCCTGGTCGACGCCCTGCGCCAGGACGACAGCATCACCCGCGTCTACTACCTGGCCACCCCGCCGCACCTGTTCGCGCAAATCTGCGACAACCTGAAAAGCGCCGGCCTGGCCACCGCCAATTCGCGCGTGGTGCTGGAAAAGCCGCTTGGGCGCGACCTGGCATCGGCCAAGCAGATCAACGCCGAAGTGGGCAAGGTCTTCGCCGAATCGCAGATCTACCGTATCGACCACTACCTGGGCAAGGAAACCGTGCAGAACCTGCTGGCCCTGCGCTTCGGGAACATCCTGTTCGAGCCGCTGTGGCGCCGCGAATGGATCTCCGACGTCCAGATCACCATCGCCGAAAAAATCGGCGTGGGCAACCGCATGGGTTACTACGACACCTCCGGCGCGCTGCGCGACATGCTGCAGAACCACCTGCTGCAGCTGCTGTGCATCGTGGCCATGGAGCCGCCTACCTCGATCGCGTCCGACGCCGTGCGCGACGCCAAGCTGCAGGTCCTGCGTTCGCTCAAGCGCTTCACCCCGACCACGCTGGCGCAGAACATCGTGCGCGGCCAGTACCGCAGCGGCCACGTGGACGGCAAAGCCGTGCCAAGCTACCGCGACGAACCGGACGCCCCGGAAAAATCGAGCACCGAAACCTTCGTCGCCATCAAGGCCGAAATCGACACCTGGCGCTGGGCCGGCGTGCCGTTCTACCTGCGTACCGGCAAGCGCATGGCCGACAGCCTGGCTGAAATCGTGGTGCGCTTCAAGCAGATCCCGCACTCGATCTTCAACCAGCCGACCAGCAGCTTCCAGCCGAACAGCCTGGTGATCCGCCTGCAGCCGGACGAAGGCCTGTCCTTGAACCTGATGGCCAAGACCCCGGGCGACAGCATGCGCCTGAAGCAGGCCGAACTCGAACTGGACTTCCGCGAATCGTTCAAGACCCCGCGCATGGACGCCTACGAGCGCCTGCTGCTCGACGTACTGCGCGGCCAGCTGACCCTGTTCATGCGCGGCGACGAACTCGAAGCGGCGTGGGAATGGGTGGAACCGATCCTGGATCACTGGGAAGAAGACGACAGCGTGCCGATTCCTTACAGCGCCGGCACCTGGGGCCCTGCGGCAGCAAGTGCACTGATAGGCCGCGACGGCCTGCAGTGGCGCGAAGAAGCCTTACCTGAAGACTAAGAAGACTGATGCTGCTCGACTCGATCCGCACCCAGCTTGACTCGCTCTCCAAATCGGAGAAGAAGGTCGCGCTGGCGGTGCTTGAACACCCGACCGCCACGGTCAGCCAGAACATCACCGCGCTCGCGAAAAGCGCGCAGGTGTCCGAGCCGACCGTGGTGCGTTTCTGCCGCACGCTCGGTTACGACGGCTGGCACGAGTTCAAGCTGAAACTTGCGCAGGGACTGGCGCTGGCCCTGCCCGGCGTGAACGAGCAGCCGGCCCAGGACGACCTGGCGTCGGACCTGGTCAACAAGATCTGCAGCCGTTCGATCAACACCCTGCTCGACCTGCGCAACAACCTCAATCCCGAAGCGGTGCAGCGCGCGCTGGACATCCTGTCGCGCGCCAAGAAGATCGAGTTCTACGGCCAGGGCACATCGGGCATCGTGGCGACCGACGCCCAGCACAAATTTTTCCGCTCCGGCGTGCCGACCGTGGCCTATGCCGACCCGAACATCCACAGCATCGCCGCGGCACTGCTGCACGAGGGCGACGCTGTGGTGGCCATTTCCCAGCGCGGCAACAGCCCGGCGCTGGTGCGTTCGGTGAAACTGGCCCGCCGCGGCGGCGCCGACGTGATCGTGCTGGCCCCATCGGGCACGCCGCTGGCGGACCTGGCCACCGTCCTGATCCCGATCGACCTGGTATTCAATACCGACCCCTACACCCCGATTTCGGCGCGCCTGGCCTACCTGGTGGTGATCGACGTGCTGGCCGTGGGCCTGGCGCTGCAGCGCGGCCCCGAATTCCGCCGCAAGATGCAGAACGCGCAAAAAGCCTTGCAGGAATTCGACATGCAGTTCGACTCCTTCATCGGCTAAGCATCCTATTAGCATCCATTTGGGGACTGTCCCAGGTTTATAGGAAACTCTTTCCTGAAAACCTGGGACAGTCCCCAATGGAGGTTGCGAGAGGTAAATAATTCCCGGCAGCAACTGACGATTGTCGGCGCTCGAATATGGCATGTAGTGAATTCCGACAACGAACACGACACTGGACAGGTTGTACAATACTTGTTCGACTTTCCTCCTTCCCGCACACGCCATGAACCAACTCGAACAGCTCAAGCAATTCACCAAAGTCGTTGCCGACACCGGCGACTTCCAGTCGATCAAGCAGTACACGCCGCGCGACGCCACCACCAACCCGTCGCTGATCCTGAAAGCGGTGCAAAAGCCGGAATACCGGCCGCTGCTCGACAAGGCCGTGCGCGACTTCCCCAAGCTGTCCACCGGCGACATCATCGACCGCGTGCTGATCGACTTCGGCATGGAAATCCTGAAGATCATCCCGGGTCGCGTGTCCACCGAGGTCGATGCCGGCCTGTCCTTCGACACCGCCGCCACCGTCAAGAAAGGCCGCGAGCTGATCGCGCTGTATGAAGAGGCCGGCGCCGGCCGCGAACGCGTGCTGATCAAGATCGCGTCGACCTGGGAAGGCATCCGCGCCGCCGAGATCCTGCAGAAGGAAGGCATCCGCTGCAATATGACGCTGCTGTTCGCGCTGCCGCAAGCGATCGCCTGCGCCGAAGCGGGCGCCCAGCTCATTTCGCCGTTCGTGGGCCGCATCTACGATTACTTCAGGAAGTCGACCGGCATGGACTACATGGGCGCCGAAGATCCGGGCGTGCAGTCGGTCAAGCGCATCTACAATTACTACCGCAAGTTCGGCTACCAGACCGAGGTGATGGGTGCGAGCTTCCGCAATACCTCGCAGATCATCGAACTGGCCGGCTGCGACCTGCTCACCATCAGCCCCGACCTGCTCCAGAAGCTGGCCGAAAGCGATGCCCCCGTCGAGCGCAAGCTCAATCCGGAAGCGAATGCGATTTCGATCGAAAAAGTCGCGCTCGACGAGAAGACCTTCCGCTTCATGATGAATGAAGACGCGATGGCCACCGAGAAGCTGGCCGAAGGCATACGCGCCTTCTGCGCCGACAGCGGAAAGCTCAAGCAGATGATCGCGGGTATGCGCTAAGCATCAGGCCCGGAGCGACGCGAGATGGGTATCGATAATGTCGCCGCCCAGCTTGAGCAGGTTGAACTCCGGGCCGATCAGCCAGTTCCTGATCAAGCCTTCCATCAGCACCCACAGCCCAAGCGCCACCGCGCGCGGCTTCACGCCCGGCTTTAGCACGCCATGCCGGATGCCGATCCGTACCCGGCTTTCCACCCGCCGGATCCATTCCGCCTGGTTGTGCATGCGCCGTTCGCGCACCTGGCTCATTTCGTCCGTGTATTCCATCTTCAGCGTCGCAATCTCGAAGGTGCGGCGCGCCACCGGGTCTTCCACCGTCAGCCGGAAAACCAGCATCGCGTAGTCGCGCAGTTCGCCCAGCGGATTGTCCGTGTCGGGCAGGTCGAGCAGCGCCATAGCCGATTCCAGCGGCATGCTGGCGCGCTCGAGCATGGCATTGAACAGCGCGCCCTTGTCGTCGAAGTGCCAGTAAATGGCGCCCCGCGTCACGCCCGCCGCCGTGGCAATATGCTGCAAGGTCGTGCGCGATACGCCATGCTCGGCAAACAGAAGCGCAGCGGCATCAAGGATGCCGTTGCGGGTCGCCAGCGCGTCTTCCTTGGTCCTGCGTGCCATCGTGGCCTCTCCCAACATTAAACATACACTCGTGTTAGTATATTCCATAACTCATTGATCTGTATTGTATTTATAGGACCCCGCCATGATCCGGAACGCCACCCTTACCCTGATTGCCCTCTGCGTACTTGCAGCATGCGGCAGCAAAGACGCCGCCGCGCCCGGCGGTGGCGGCAACCGCCCTCCTCCCGAAGTTGGCGTCATCGCCGTCAAGTTCGCGCCGGTCGCGCTCGAAACCGAACTGCCGGGCCGCGTGGAGCCGGTGCGCGTGGCCCAGGTGCGCGCCCGGGTCAATGGCGTGGTGCTCAGGCGTCTGTTCACCGAAGGCAGCGAAGTCAAGGCTGGCCAGGTGCTGTACCAGATCGACCCGGCGCCCTATCAGGCCGCGCTGGCCAGCGCCCAGGCAGCGCTGGGCAAGGCCCAGGCCAACCTGACCCAGGCCGCGGCCCAGGCCGAACGCTACAAGCCGCTGGTGGAAGCGAATGCCGTCAGCAAGCAGGAATACGTCAATGTGGTCGCCGCGCACAAGCAGGCCGAAGCCGACGTCGCCGCCAACCGCGCCGCGGTGCAGATTGCGCAAATCAATTCGGGCTACGCCAACGTGGCCGCGCCCATCGCCGGACGCATCGGCCGCGCGCTGGTCACCGAAGGCGCGCTCGTGAGCGCAAGCGAGGCCACCCAACTGGCCCTGATCCAGCAAACCAGTACGGTGTATGTCAACTTCACCCAGTCCGCCAGCGAGCTGCAGCGCCTGCGCAAGGCGGCCGGCACGAAATCGAACGCCGGGGTGCCGGTCACCATCGTCCAGGACGACGGCAGCGAACTGCCACGCAAGGGCAAGCTGCTGTTCTCGGACGTGAGTGTCGACCCAAGCTCGGGCCAGGTCACGCTGCGCGCCGAAGTACCCAACCCCGACAATCTCCTGCTGCCCGGCCAGTACGTGCGCGTGCGCCTGTCGCAGGCGGAACTGCCGTCGGCCATCCTGATACCGCAGCAGGCGGTCACCCGCAGCAACCAGGGCGATACCTTGATCGTGGTCGGCGCCGACGGCAAGCCGGGCCCGCGTCCGGTCAAGATCGGCTCCCAGCAGGGTGGCAACTGGGTCATCCTGGAGGGACTGAAGGAAGGCGAGCAAGTCGTGGTCGACGGCTTCCAGAAAATGCAGGCGCCTGGTGCAACGGTCAAGCCGGTGCCATGGACTAGCCGTTAAGAAAGCAGGTACCCTTCATGGCACGTTTTTTCATTGACCGCCCCATCTTCGCGTGGGTGATTGCGCTGTTCATCATGGTGATGGGCGCCGTCTCGATCACCCAGCTGCCGATCGCGCAGTACCCGGCCGTGGCGCCGCCGTCCATCGTCATCAACGCTTCCTATCCGGGCGCGTCGGCGCAAACGCTGGAGGACAGCGTCATCAGCGTCATCGAACGCGAAATGAACGGTTCTCCCGGCCTGATCTACATGGAATCGATCAGCCAGGCCAATGGCACCGGCTCGATCTCGCTCAGCTTCGAAACCGGCACCAACGCCGACCTGGCCCAGGTCGACGTCCAGAACCGCCTTGGCCGCGCCACGCCGCGCCTGCCGCAGGCCGTGGTGCAGCAAGGCGTGCGGGTCGACAAGGCGCGCGCCAACTTCCTGATGTTTACCATCCTCTCGTCGGACGATCCGAAATGGGACCCGATCGCGCTGGGCGACTATGCGTCGCGCACCGTGCTGCCGGAGATCCAGCGCATCCGCGGCGTGGGCCAGGCCCAGTTGTTCGGAACCGAACGGGCCATGCGCATCTGGATCGATCCGGCCAAGCTGGTCGGCTTCAACCTGTCGCCCGCCGACGTCAATGCCGCCATCCGCAGCCAGAATGCGCAGGTTTCGTCGGGCACCATCGGCGACCTGCCGAACGTGGGCGGCCAGGCCATTACCGCCACCGTGGTCGTCAAGGGCCAGCTCAGCACCGTCGAACAGTTCGGCAAGATCGTGCTGCGCGCGAACCCGGACGGCTCCACCGTACGCCTGAAGGACGTGGCCCGCATCGAAATCGGCGCCCAGAGCTACGCCACCGCAGCGCGCCTGAACGGCAAGCCGTCCACCGGGATCGGCATCCAGCTTTCCCCGACCGGCAATGCGCTGGAAACGGCGGCGCTGGTCAAGACCCGCATGAATGAACTGTCCAAGTACTTCCCGCCCGGGATGAAATACGCCATCCCGTTCGATAGTTCGCGCTTTGTCGATATCTCGATCAGGCAAGTGGTCGAAACCCTCATCGAAGCGGTGATCCTGGTATTCCTGGTCATGTACCTGTTCCTGCAAAACTTCCGGTACACGATCATCCCGACCATCGTGGTCCCGGTTGCCTTGCTGGGCGCCCTTGCCACCCTGCTCGCGCTGGGCTATTCGATCAACGTGCTCACCATGTTCGGCATGGTGCTGGTGATCGGCATCGTGGTCGACGACGCCATCGTGGTGGTCGAAAACGTGGAACGCATCATGAGCGAGGAAGGCCTGGCGCCGCTGGAAGCGACGCGCAAGGCCATGGGCCAGATCTCGGGCGCCATCATCGGCGTGACCGTGGTGCTGGTGTCCGTGTTCGTGCCGCTGGCCTTCTTTGCCGGCGCGGTCGGCAATATCTACCGCCAGTTCTCGGCCGTGATGGTGTCCTCGATCCTGTTCTCGGCCTTCATGGCGCTGTCGCTCACGCCGGCCCTGTGCGCCCACTTGCTCAAACCCGTCGAAAAAGGCCATGCCCACGCCAAGACCGGCTTCTTCGGCTGGTTCAACCGCGGCTTCACCAAGACCGCCAAGAACTATGAAGGCTTCGTGGCCAAGGCCTTGCGCCACACGGGCCGTTCGCTGATCGTGTTCGTGGCCATCGTCGCCGTGGTGGGCTTGATTTTCGTGCGCATGCCCAGCTCCTTCCTGCCGAACGAAGACCAGGGTTCGCTGATCGTCAATTTCCAGCTGCCGCCTGGCGCCACGCTGGAGCGCACCGGCAAGGCGCTGCGCGAAGCGGAAGAATTCATCCTCAAGCAGCCGGAGGTGGCCGGCATGGTCGCGGTGCAGGGCTTCAGCTTTTCGGGCCAGGGCCAGAACATGGCGCTCGGCTTCGTCACGCTCAAGGACTGGCACGAACGCAAGGGCGACGGGCATGGCGCGGCCGACGTGGCCGGCCGCATCAGTGGACGGCTGTCGCAGGTGCGCGACGCCTTCATCTTCGCCATCAGCCCGCCGCCGATTCCCGAACTGGGACGCGGCACCGGCTTTTCCTTCCGCCTGCAGGACCGGGGCGACCAGGGCCGCGATGCCCTGCTGGCCGCCCGCAACCAGCTGATGGGACTGGCCGCGAAGAGCCCGGTCCTGGCCGGTGTGCGCCCCGAGGGCCTGGAAGACGCGCCGCAGGTGCAGCTCGATATCGACCGCGACAAGGCCAATGCCCTGGGCGTCTCGTTCGACGCCATCAACAGCGCCATTTCGACTTCACTCGGTTCGGCCTACATCAATGACTTCCCGAACGCCGGCCGTTTGCAGCGCGTGGTGGTGCAGGCCGATGCGCCATCGCGCATGCAGCCGGAACAGCTGCTGCGCCTGAACGTGCCGAACAGCCGCGGCCAGCAAGTACCGCTGTCGTCCTTTGCCAGCACGCGCTGGATTACCGGTCCGATGCAGACGGTGCGCTACAACGGCTACTCCACCATGCGCCTGGCCGGCGACGCCGCGCCAGGCCACAGCACCGGCGACGCCCTGGCCGAAATGGAACGCCTGGCCGCGCAGCTGCCGCCCGGCTTCGCCTACGAATGGACGGGCCAGTCGCGCGAAGAAAAGCTGTCCGGTTCGACCGTATTCGTGCTGCTCGGCTTCGCGCTGCTGGCCGTGTTCCTGGCGCTGGCGGCGCTGTACGAAAGCTGGTCGATCCCGGTGGCAGTGCTGCTGGTGGTACCGCTCGGCGTGCTGGGCGCGCTCCTGGCGGCCACCGCGCGCGGCTTCCCGAACGACGTGTACTTCAAGGTCGGCCTGATCACCATCATCGGCCTGGGCGCCAAGAACGCGGTGCTGATCATCGAGTTTGCCAAGGAATTGCAGGCACAGGGGCGCACGCTGGCTGAAGCGGCGCTCGAAGCGTGCCATTTGCGCTTCCGTCCCATCCTCATGACATCGCTGGCCTTCATCCTGGGCGTGCTGCCGCTGGTGGTGGCGGGCGGCGCCGGTTCGGCCAGCCAGCGCGCCATCGGCACCGGCGTCATGGGCGGCATGATCACGGCGACGGCACTGGGCGTGTTCTTCGTGCCCGTGTTCTTCGTGGTGGTACGCAAGCTGTTCAAGGGCAGTGAACGCCAGCGCAAGAAGTATGCGCACGAGGAGGTGAAACATGATTAAGAAGGTCGCAATGATCGCCGCGCCACTGGCGCTGGCAGGCTGCATGTCGATGGCGCCGAAGTACGAACGCCCTGCCGCACCCGTTGCGCCAGCCTTTGCGGAAGCCGGCAGCCCAGGCAGCGAAGCGGCGGTCACTATAGGCTGGCAGCGCTTTTTCGCGGACGCGCGCCTGAGGCAACTGATCGACCTGGCGCTGGCCAACAACCGCGACCTGCGCGTGGCCATCCTCAATATCGAGCAGGCGCGCGCGCAATTCCAGATCCGCCGCGCCGACCGCCTGCCCACGCTGAACATAGGCGCTTCCGGCAGCCGCACGCCGGGTCCGGACGACAGCGTCAACAGCAGCTACAGCGCGGGCCTGCTGGTGAGCTCTTTCGAGCTGGACCTGTTCGGCCGCGTGAAAAGCCTGTCCGATGCCGCGCTGGCCCAGTTCCTGGCCACCGAAGAGGCGCGCCGGGCCACGCATGTCAGCCTGGTCGCGTCGGTGGCGAACGCCTACCTGGCCACGCTGGCCGACGAAGAACTGCTGGCGCTGACGCAGCAGACGCTGAACGCGCGCCAGGAATCGCTCAAGCTGATCCAGCTCAAGTTCGACAATGGCGTGGTCTCCAAGCTGGACCTGCAGCAGGGCCTGTCCCTGGCCGACAGCGCGCGCGTCACGCTGGCGCAGCAGCAGCGCCAGCGCGCGCAAGACATGAACCTGCTCACGCTGCTGGTAGGCCAGCCGCTGCCGGCCGGCCTGGCGCCCGGGACCACGCTCGCGGCCACGTCGCTCGCCGAACTGCCTGCCGGCCTGCCGTCGGACCTGCTGGCGGTGCGTCCGGATATCCGCGCGGCCGAACAGCAGCTGATCGCGGCCAACGCCAACATCGGCGCCGCGCGCGCCAACTTCTTCCCGCGCATTTCGCTCACCGGCAGTGCGGGCAGCGCCAGCAATGAGCTGAGCGGCTTGTTCAAGGGGGGATCGTTCGGCTGGACGTTTGCGCCGCAGATGGTGCTGCCCATTTTCGACTATGGCCGCAACAGCGCCAACCTGGGAAGTGCCAAGGCCGGACGCGACATCGCGTGGCGCAGTACGAACGCACCATCCAGGCAGCCTTCCGCGAAGTATCGGACGCGCTGGCGGGACAGGCCACGTTCGGCGAACAGTTGCGCGCGCAGCGTGCCGTGGCCGACGCGGAAGCAGAACGCTTCAAGCTGTCGGACCTGCGCTACCGCAGCGGCGCGGCCAGCTATCTGGATTTGCTGGACGCCCAGCGTTCCCTGTTCAGCGCACAGCAGGCCGCGGTGCAGGCGAACCTGCAACGGCTGCAGAACCAGGTCACGCTGTATCGCGTACTGGGCGGCGGGCTTTAAGCGAGATCAGTCCAGAGCTCGTCCCAGTCGTCCGCCTTGAAGATGCCATTGCGGCGGCGAACCAGCTTGTGTTCGCGATTGAGCACGAAGTGCGTAGGCTGGTTGGCGATCGGGCCGAAGTTGTCGGCATGGCCCTTGGCGCTGCGCCAGGCGATCGGGAAATGCTGCTCTGCCGGGATCACCTGCTTGACCAGGTCCATATAGGCCAGGATGTCGGCCCGATTGGCATCGAGGCTGACCCCGATGTTGACATAGTTGCGCGCTTTGTTGGCGCCATAGAACTCGCGCATCAGCCGCAAGTCGTTGGTGCACGGGATGCATTCGGCCGTGAAAAAGCTGATCAGGACCGACTTGCCCATGTACTCCTGCAAATCGATCGCCTTGCCGTAGACATCCGCGCCCTTGAGCGTGAATGCCTTGGGCGCCGGCGCC
>Ga0187843_10000108_pt1 | contig 66441 bp, 55 predicted proteins | sample SpaLakP09_SKY_43_FD_134516 | JGI IMG/M metagenome (GOLD analysis project Ga0187843, IMG submission 134516) | Oligotrophic lake water microbial communities from Sparkling Lake, Wisconsin, USA - SP09_SKY_43 | ecosystem: Environmental > Aquatic > Freshwater > Lake | place: USA: Sparkling Lake...
AACTCGGTACCACCCCTTCCCATCCCGAACAGGACCGTGAAACGAGCTTACGCCGATGATAGTGCTGCAACCAGTGTGAAAGTAGGTTATCGTCAGGCTAGTTATATGAAAAAACCCCGGAGCTAATGGCTTCGGGGTTTTTTTTCGTCCACAATTTCCTCCCTACAGGGGACTGTCCCGGGTTTAGAGGAAACTAGTTTCTTTTCACTGCGGACGGTAGGTTACTTTCAGCGTGTAATTCGACGCCTTGTACCCGTTCAACAGCACATACACATCGCCATTCGCCGTCATGGTGATGGTGCATGCCTCGGTGCTGCTAGCGCCATCCGATTTACAGGTGTAGGTTGACGTAGTGGGCACCGACGTCTTGCGGATATACAGGTCGACATCGCCCGTTCCCGTCGTCTCACCCTTGAAACTGCCACCACTCCCCACCTTGAACGGGCCGAAGGTCTTTTTCTGGCCGACCGTCAGCGAACCGGTGAAGGTTTCCACCTTGTCCGGGACGACGACCACAGGACCATCGCTGCCCAGCTCGATCGCGAACGAAGCCGCCAGGCGTGCAAACTTGAGCGCGTGCGCTGCCTGGTTGCCCGAACTGGCATAGGTGTCGTTGGCCGTGTGGATGGTCGGATTGTCGTCGCCGTCGATGGTCTCGAAGGGGAACGATGCCGGGAAGCCTTGGTTATGCCACGAGGCATGGTCCGAGCAGGCATAGCCGCATGCCGAATAGCCTACCGTCAGCGTCGGCTGGTAGGTTTGCACCAGCTTGGCAAGAAAGTCGTTTTGCAGGCTGTCGGCATAGTCCGTGTAGATATAAATATCCCCTGGCGAACCTTTGTAGTTGGTCATGTCCAGCTGCATCACGCCGACCACCTTGACGTTATTGGTCTTGAAGTTCTGCGCGATCGCGGCCGAACCGCGCAAACCGACTTCCTCGGCAGCGTAGCCCATCATCTTGATGGTACGGCGCGGTTTGTAGCCGCTGGCGACCATCACGCGCAGCGCTTCGGTCATCGACGCGATGCCGGACGCATCATCGTCGGCCCCCGGTGCGCGCATCGTTTCGCCGCTCCCCGAATTGCTGATCGAATCCAGATGTCCGCCCAGCACGATCACTTCCGACGCATTGTCGGTGCCGTTGATGGTCAGGATCACGGACTTCTGGTTGTAGCCGCTGTGCGCGAACTGCGTCACCGATATATCGCTGCGCCCCGCCGCCATGGTCGTCCATTTGTTGGCCAGCCAGTTCGACGCGTCCCGCCCTGCCGTCGAGGTGTAGTAGCGGTTGATGAAGGCAGACATGTCGGTGATGGTCGCGCCGATGTTACTGGCCTGCATTTGCGACAGCACGGGCGCCACCGTCGTCTGGTTGTCGATCAGGTAGGACGGGCGCAGCACGGCCGCCGCGGTCACCATGCCGGCCTGCTTCGCCAGCGCTTGCCTGCCGTCCGCTTCGCTGGCGTGGAAGGCATAGCCGCCGCAGCGCTTCAGTTCGTGGTGCACGGCCTTGCTCAGTTTCAGAAGGGTTTCCTCGTCCACTTCGACCAGGTGCACCTTCTCGGTCGCCGCCACCTTGGCGCTCGCTTCATTGGTGCGCAGCATCCGGCTTTCTTTGGCCAGTATGTTGGGCACGGATTTCTTCAGTTGGGAAAATGCCGCATCCCCTACCGTAATCCAGGTTTTTGTGTTTTCCGCAGCCGCAGTCGTGCTGGCGAACAAGCCGGCGACCAGGACGGCCAGCAAGGCCGGTGTCGCGCGACGTTCACATTGACGCAGTTGATTCTCCATCGAGTTTTCCTTTTTATGAAAGGGCGAGTCGCCCATTACCGAGCTGGAGCCTGCGGGTAAGCGGGCACAGCCCATCCAAAAAACCATGCAGCCGGGATGGCTGCAATGCCCGGATTCAAAAGCGCGCGATGTGATGCGAAACGCAACATTAACAAAAATATTATCAGCAAAATGGCTGGCGCAACGCAATGTGTGGCTTTATGTAAACACGAATTTAATGATCCTAATCAATGGCTTATGGAATATGTATGTATGCAAAGTACTGAAGAATGCTACTGAGAATCGGCCGCCAGTTCGATGGCGAAGGCGGCCGCAAGGCGGGTGAATTTGAGCGCGTGCGCGGCCTGGCTGCCGCTGTTGGCGAAGGTGTCGTTGCGTGTGTGGATGTGCGGATTATCCTGCCCCATGGCCGATTCGAAGGGCATCGAAGCGGCGTAGCCCTGGCCTGTCCAGGATGCATGGTCCGAGCAGGCGTAGCCGCATTTCTCGCTCCCCACGGTCAGTGCGGGCAGGTAGGCCGCGGCCAGTGCACGCAGGAACTGGTTCTGCGCCGGATCGGTGTGGTCGTCGATCAAATAGATGTCCTTGTCCGAACCCTTGTAGTTGGTCATGTCCAGCTGAAGCACGCCAACCACGTCCACTCTTGCCTGGCGGAAGGCCTTCGCGATCTCTTGCGATCCGCGCAAGCCCACTTCCTCGGCGGCGTACGCGATCAGCTTGATGGTCCGGCGTGGCTGGATCTTGCCGGCCACCAGCGTGCGCAGCACCTCGGTCAGCCCCGCGATGCCCGAGGCGTCGTCGTCCGCGCCCGGCGCGGCGCTGCCTGCGATGCTGATCGAGTCCAGGTGCGCGCCAAGGACCACCACTTCGTCGGTCCGGTCGCTGCCGAGGATGGTGGCAATCACGGACGGCTGCCGGTACGCGGCGTGGGCAAATTGCACGACCGAAAAACCGGGGTGCTGCCGGCCAATCTCTTCCCAGGCCAGGCGGATCCAGTCCGACGCTTCCACGCCCTGTGCGCTGCTGAAATAACGATTCGGGAACGCCGACAGGCGCATGATGGTCGCCGCGATCTTCGCCGGGTCGATGCGGGCCAGGGCCGGCGCCACGACCGCTTGCTGGGTGAGCCGGTAAGACGGCCGCGCGCGCTCCGGCAAAGCCTGCGGGCCGGTTCCCGCCAGGGCAAGCCTGGCCTCATCCTCGCTTTCATGGAGCATGAATCCGCCACAATGCCTGAGCTTGCCGTGCAGTGTGGCGGCCAGGCGTCCTACCTGGTCCAGGTCCAGTTCGAGCAGGTACAAGCCTGCCGGCGAGCTGCCGCGCAAGGCGATGGCCGCATCGTCCTGCATGGCGCGCCACGCCACCTCGTCGGCGGTAATCCAGCCATTCCCTGCAACAGCGGCGGGCATGGCGCCCATCAGCATTGCCATGAGTGCGATCTGTAAGCGCATGCCATTCCCCAATAGTTTCCGGAGAAAAAAGCTTAGCCCCTGGCACGGGGCAGGCACTTTGATCGGCATCAATGCGCATGGGATCTGATGTATAGTCGGCCGCATGCACCAAGCCGACCATCACCAGCAGGGCGGCGTGGGCGTCACCGTGACGCGCCACGTCATCCACGCCGATCCCGCCTTCTACGTGCCGTATGAAGGCAGCGATCCCTCGGTCAGCGCCTTGTTCCCGCAGGGCTTTTTTCCTTCCTTCGGCTCGGGCCTCGCCTTCAAGGGCGTGGCCGCCGATGGCGCGCTCGAACTGTTCTGCCTGACCGATCGCGGCCCGAACGGCGAAGGCCCGATGGTGGCTGCGCCGTCCGGCCCCGGCCTGTCGGAAAGCAAAATTTTCCCGGCGCCTTCGTTCACGCCCTCGATCGGCATCCTGCGGGTGGACCAGGCCGGCGCCCGCATCACGTCCGTCACGCCCATGCAGATGCCCGACGGCGCACCCGTGTCCGGCTTGCCGCTGCCACCCGGCGCGGCCGGCAGTACCGGCGAAGTCCCGCTGGACGAGAGCCTGCGTTACGATCCCGCCGGCAAGGCCAACTTCCACGCCGGCGGCATCGATAGCGAAGCCCTGGCCTGGGATGCCAGGCGCCAATGCCTGTGGCTCACCGACGAATATGGCCCCTTCCTGGCTAGCATCGACCCCGCCACCGGCCGCATGCTGGCGCGCTACGGCCCGGGCCAGGGTTTGCCGGCGGTACTGGCGCTGCGCCGCCCCAACCGCGGCATGGAAGGCATGACGCTCGACCCTGCAAGCGACAGCATCCACGCCTTCCTGCAAAGCCCCTTGAGCGATCCGAACGACAAGAACGTGGAACGCCACGCACGTTTCCTGCGCTGGATCGAATTCGACCCGCAGGCCGGCGCCACGGTGGCCATGCATGCCTATCCGCTAACCCCTGCCGACTACGCGGACGGGCGCACCGGCAACGCCAAGCTGGGCGACCTGGTGGCGCTGGGCAATGGCCGCTTCATCGTGATCGAGCAGGGGGAGGGCGCCGACGGCCGCATGTTCAACAAGCTGATGCTGGTCGATATAGCGGACGCGAGCGACATTGCAGCGTACGGGCCGGAACTGGAACAGGACAGCGTCAAAGATGGCGCGCAATGGGCCGCCATCAGGCCGCTGCGCAAACGGCAGTTGCTGGACCTGAATGCGCTCGGCTGGGTCGCGGAAAAGGCCGAGGGTCTGACCCTGGTTGACGACTGCACCCTGGCCATGAGCAACGACAACGACTTCGGCATGGCTGCCCGTGCGAGCCGCGTGGTGCCGGTGGCGGAAGCCGACCGGCCACTCACCCTGTGGCTGCTGCGCTTCGATCAGCCCTTCAGCGCGCTCTGGATGAACCAGTAGGCGACGTTGCCAGCGATCAGGAGCCATGCAATCCACAGTGCCCAGGCCGGCGTCGGCTTGGCCTTGCGCCCGGTATGCAGGAGATGCCCTTCCGACGCGCCAGCGGCAATCGTTCCGATCCGCATCGACAGCAAGACGATGACGATGCCGGCGACGGTGGCGATGTCGGCCCCCTGGTCGTGCGCCAGCGCCAGTATCACGGTGGCGAACGCGGCATAGCCATAGGCGACCAGCAAGCGTCCGTTGGTTTCGCGGTGGGCCTGGGACGAGGTCTGGAAAATCAGGCCGAACAAAACACAGCTGGAAAACAGCACGGTCGCCCCGACCATGCGCCAGTCAAATTTCGCGCGCCGCGCGACCGGTGCGTCGCGGTCGTTCCGGTACAGCGACAAGCCAACCGCATCGTCCGCCTTGCGCAAACTCGCGGCGTACGCTGCCATGTTGGCGGGCAGCACCTGGGGTTCCCTGGTCCGGTAATGGTCCTGCATGGTCAGGGCCCGGCCATCGTCGGACATCTCGGTGCGATGGCTGTATTCGAAGGCGGCATGTTCAACCTTTACCTTGGCCGGCTTGACCTTCCATGTTTCCGGCAACTTGATTTCCGTCGTTTCTGCCAATTCTTCCGGAAAATTGATCCGTAGGGGAGCGACGCGGTTCAGCGTTGCCGGCGTGTTGAACCGGGTGCCGATTTCGGACGGCTGGACATTCGCCTCCAGCCTTTTGCGGGCGCCATTGCGTGGCCAGAAATCGGTGATGGTGTAAGACTCGCGCGTCGTCAGGGTATTGCTGCTCTCGTCATCCTGCACCACCAGCGCCTTGGCCAGCTTGATGGATGGGTAGCCGCGCGCATAGTAATTGAGATAGTCGAGTTCGGTCTTTTCCAGGCCGCGCGCCGCGATCTGTGCCCGCAAGGTATCTGCCGCGGCACCGCGGATCGTGGTCGTGATGGTGTAGCTCACCGGCTTTTCCAGTCCGGCGCGCGAGTCGAATACCGAATGCACGTCCTTGCGGCCATTATGCGCGATGGTCATCGGCGTCAGCGCGCGGGTCGCCGGATCGAGTACCAGGGCCATGCCGAAGCTGGCCTGGTCGAGGTGCGCCAGGTCGCCTTTTTGCGGCGCCCGGGTCGGGTCCAGCCAGTAATGCTTGCCGCCGGCCGCCGCCCGGACGATGACATGGTCGAAGGCATTCGGCGTGGCCGCGTAGGTGCTGATCGCGCTCCGGGTCCGGGAGTTGACCAGGGCCACCTGCGCCTCGATGCCGAGGGCGCGCAGCATGGTCACTACCAGCAAGGCCTTGTCCTTGCAATCGCCGAAGCGGCGCTGGAATACCAGGTCGGGCGTGGCGGGCGCGTGCGAACTGGCGCCGGTTTCCACGCCCAGGTAGCGTACCTCGCGCTGGACTTGCTGCAGTACCGCCACCAGGCGTGTTTCCGGGCTTGCATGCTTGTCCGCGATCGCCTTCAGTTCGCGCGCGATCGCTGCCCCGGGTGGTCGCGTCTCGTACATGGGCAAGGCCCAGTCCACCACGGCTTTCCAGTCGGCGAATTCACTCCACTGGACATATGCATAGGGCACGTAGTCCGGCGGCGCATCTTTTTCGACCACCAGCCCGGCGACTTGTTTCAAGTCCCATGTCCACTCGCGCATGCCATCGATGCTGCGCTCCCGTGGCGTGGCCCCGGTGTTGTGCGCCTTGATGACAAGTTGCCTGTCGGGTGGCGCCAGCAGGCGCACGAACACGCGTTCCACAGGGATGCCCCATTGCAGGTCGGCGCCGCCCGAGACCGTGTTCCGGAAAACGGGATTCATGCCGCTCACGCTGTAGGCGTACTCGACCGTGTCGCCGCTGCGCAAATCGACGAGCGTCACGCTGAGCGTCTTGCGGCCGTCGAAGATCCGGTATTCCAGTTCCGTTTCACGCTGGAGCACGCGCAAGGTGGCCGACTTCAGCCGGTCGACGACCCGCTGGTCGCGGATCACGCGCAGATAGTGCAGGGTGAGGGTTTGGTAAGTCGGATCGAAGGTAATCGCAATATCGGCGGCTTCCTCGACGCCCTTGCTGTCGAGCGCCTTGCTTGCATAGTGCGAAAAGACGGTCTTGCCCTGGCGCTCGATCCGGGTCTGGTTGTCGGCCAGCAGCGATTGCGCACCGTTGCGCACGGCGCCCGTTGGTGGCGCGCCGGGATCGGCCGCCACGGGGATGACCCAGGCCGGCACCGGGCCGACGCGGTAGTCGGCGGCATACACCGCGGCGCTGGCGACCAGCGCCAGGAAAACAAGCAGCAGCTGCTTCAAGATGGGGTTCCCGAGTGTTTCCAAAAAAGAAACACTATACCATCCCGGTTAACTTCTCAGAACGGACGCGCCAGTTTCACGAGCAGGAAATCGACACCGCTGTTGGGCTTCTTGATATTGGCATTGGAGAAATGCTGCAGGCGCATGCCCAGTTCCCACTTGTTGTCGAAGACATAGCCGGCGCCAAGATGGTCGCCGAACTGGAACGCGGTCGACAGGAAGTTCGAATCGTTGTCATAGCGCTCGCTCAGCAGGTGCACGCCGATGCCGCCTTCCGCATACCAGCCCTTCAGGCTGTCCGACTGAAAACGGAACACCGGCGTCAGGCCGATGTCCGTGATGTTCTGGTGCTGGCCGGGGACGTTCTTGTACGAATTGCCGCGCCATTGCGCCAGCGACAAATCCCAGTAGGCGCCGACGTGGGTGCCGTTCGAATGGAAATACTTGCGGGTCCAGTTTTTCTGGACCGCCACGCGCAGCATCTGTACCTTCGCGCCGCTGCCGGTTTCAAGCGATGCCTGGTCCACCGTCGCGGCGGCGGCGGTATGGGGAAGCAAGGCCGTGCATACGGCAAGTGCAAACAATCTCGTCAAGTGCATGGGGATCTTCATCAATGGGAGTGCGTGGCATAATTAAGCAGCAGCCATTGTACTGGCGAACTTGAAAACGTGATGGCCTGAACCGTGCGGCCGAGGAGATGTATTGACTGCCCCCACCATTGCATTTCTCGGCATCGGACTGATGGGCCATCCGATGGCATCGCGCCTGGCCCGCGCCGGCTTTTGCGTGGCCGCCTGGAACCGCACGGCGGTCAAGGCGCAGGCCTTGCGCGGCGCCGGCGTCACCCCGCACGATGACCTGGACGATGCCGTGCGCGGCGCCGGCCTGGTGATCTCGATGCTCGAAAGCGGCGCGGCCGTCGGGGCGGTAATCGCCGCCGCGCTGCCTGCCCTGCAGCCCGGCACGCTATGGATCGACATGAGCTCGACGCAGCATGGCGAAGCGCTGACTTTCAGCACCTTGCTGGCACAACATGGCTGCCGCTTCATCGATGCGCCGGTGTCGGGCGGCGTGGCCGGCGCCGAAGCGGGCACCCTGGCCATCATGGCCGGCGGCGCCAGCGCCGACTTCGACCAGGCCGCGCCCGTCCTGCAGGCAATGGGGCGTCCGACCCTGGTGGGGCCGGCCGGCAGCGGCCAGGTTGCCAAGCTGTGCAACCAGCTGATCGTCGGCGCCACCCTGAACATCGTGGCCGAAGCCTTGTTGCTGGCGCAGGCGGCAGGGGCCGATCCGGCCGCGGTGCGCACCGCCATTCGCGGCGGCTTTGCCGAAAGCCGTATCCTGGAGATGCACGGCCAGCGCATGCTCGACCGCAATTTCCTGCCCGGCGGACAGGTCAAGAGCCAGTTGAAGGATTTGCACAATGTGCTGGTCGCCGCGGCCGACGCCGGGGTAGTGCTGCCGGTAACCGCGCTGGTCACGGCGCATTACGAAAGCATCGCCAGCGACTTCCCCCGTGCCGACCAGTCGGCCGCCCTGCTGGCACTGGAAAAAATGAATCCCGGGCAGCGCCTCGGCAAGGCCCCGGACCAGTTGCCTTAAATCGCCAGCGGCAGCCGCATTTCCGCCAGCCGCACCCAGTAGCTGGCGCCGATCGGCAGCAGGTCGTCGTTGAAATCGTAGCTGGCATTGTGCAACTGGCACGGCCCCAGGCCATGTCCGCCGGCGCGGTGCCCGCCTTCCCCGTTGCCCAGGAAAACATAGCAGCCCGGCTTTTCCTGCAACATGAAGGCGAAGTCTTCCGCACCCATGGTCGGTTCCACCTGCGTGTCGACCTGGTCGGCGCCCGCCACCACCTTCATGACCTCGATCGCGAACGCCGTTTCTTCCGGATGGTTGACCAGCGGCGGATAGTTGCGCTTGAACGTGAAGTCGAGCCCGGCATTGAAAGCGGCCGCCGTGTGCTTGGCGATCTCGTGCATGCGCTGCTCGATCAGGTCCAGCATGCCGTTGGTAAAGGTGCGCACCGTGCCGATCAGCACCGCTTCGTCGGGAATCACATTGGTGGCGCTGCCCGCATGGATCTGGGTGATCGACAACACGGCCGTGTCGAGCGGATTGCGTTCGCGCGAGACGATGGTTTGCCAGGCCTGGGCAATCTGCACCGCCACCATGATCGGGTCGACGCCCTTGTGCGGCTGGGCCGCATGGGCCCCCTTGCCCTTGACCACGACGCGAAATTCATTGGAGGACCCCATCATGGGACCGGCCACCACGCCAAAGCTGCCCACCGCCAGCCCCGGCCAGTTGTGCATGCCGTACACCGCTTCCATCGGAAACCGGGTGAACAGGCCGTCATCCATCATGCGCCGGGCGCCGCCGCCGCCTTCTTCGGCCGGCTGGAAAATCAGGTACACGGTGCCGTCGAAATTGCGGTTGCTCGCCAGGTGATGCGCCGCGCCCAGCAGCATGGCCGTGTGGCCGTCATGGCCGCAGGCGTGCATCTTGCCGGGGTGCTTCGATGCATGGTCGAAGGTGTTTACTTCCTGCATGGGCAGGGCGTCCATGTCGGCGCGCAAGCCGATGGCGCGCTTGGAAGTGCCGTTCTGTATGATTCCCACCACGCCCGTCAAGCCCAGGCCGCGCACGAAGGGTATGCCCCATTCGGCCAGTCTGGCGGCCACCACGTCGGCGGTGCGCTGTTCTTCATAGCAAAGTTCCGGGTGCGCATGCAGGTCGCGCCGGATTTGTTGCAGTTCAGGCTGGAAGGCGATGATGGGTTCGACGAGTTTCATGTGGTGCTCCGTTTTGATGCCCGAATGTTAATGCATATTCCTAAGTATTGTAGCCCGTCTCACATCTCAGCCGGAATCGTTTACAGTATTGGTTTAGACCGGAATTTTGCCATGACCACCACCCATGTCCGTGCCACCTGCCCGCACGATTGCCCCGACACCTGCGCGCTCCTGATCACGGTGGAAGACGGCGTCGCCACCGAGGTCAAGGGCGACCCGGACCATCCGACCACGGCCGGGGTGCTGTGCACGAAAGTGGCGCGCTACACCGAACGCACCTACCATGCCGAGCGCCTGCTGTATCCGATGCGCCGGGTGGGCGCCAAGGGCGAGGGCAAGTTCGAACGCATCAGCTGGGACCAGGCCATCGCGGAAATCGCCACACGCCTGGGCAGCATCGCCGCGCGCGATCCGCAAGCCATCGTCCCGTACAGCTATGCCGGCACCATGGGCCTGGTGCAGGGCGACTCAATGTCCTCGCGCTTTTTTCACCAGCTGGGCGCGTCCCTGCTGGACCGCACCATTTGCGCCACGGCCGGCTTCACCGGCTACAAATACACCATCGGCGCCACCATCGGCACCGACATCGAGCAATTCCAGAACTCGAAACTGATCCTGATCTGGGGCGGCAATCCGATCGCGTCCAACCTGCATTTCTGGATGCGGGCCCAGGAAGCGAAGCGCAACGGCGCCAGGCTGATCGCGATCGACCCCTACCGCTCGCTGACGGCCGAAAAATGCCACCAGCATATCGCCCTGCTGCCCGGCACCGACATCGCCCTGGCGCTGGGCATGATGCATGTGCTGATCAAGGAAAACCTGGTCGACGAAGACTACATCGCGCAGTACACCATAGGCTACCCGGAACTGAAGGCGCGCGCCGCCGAATGGCCGCCCGAAAAAGTGGCGGACACCTGCGGCATCACGGTCGACGAAGTGCTGGGCCTGGCCCGCGAATACGGCCAGGCGGCGCGCCGCGGCGAACCGGTGGCCATCCGCACCAACTACGGCGTGCAGCGCGTGCGCGGCGGCGGCATGGCCGTGCGCACCATCGCCTGCCTGCCCGCGCTGGTGGGCGCGTGGCGCCACGCGGCCGGCGGCATCCAGCTGTCCTCGTCCGGCTCCTTCCCGGTCGACACCAAGGCGCTGCAGCGGCCCGACCTGCTCAAGCAGAATGTCCGCACCATCAACATGACCACCATCGGCGACGATTTGCTGAAAGACGCCTCGCCCGCATTCGGCCCCAAGATCGAAGCGCTCATCGTCTACAACTCGAACCCGCTGGCGATCGCCCCCGACTCGGACAAGGTCATGAAGGGCTTCCTGCGCGAAGACCTGTTCACCGTGGTGCTGGAACACTTCCAGACCGACAGCGCCGACTACGCCGACATCCTGCTGCCGGCCACCACCCAGCTCGAACACGTGGACGCGCACAAGGCCTACGGCCACCTGTACATGATGGCCAATAACGCGGCCATCGCCCCGCTGGGCGAAGCGAAGCCGAACACCGAAATCTTCCGCCTGCTGGCGGCGCGCATGGGCTTTACCGATCCCCTATTCCAGGAAACCGACGACCAGCTGGCCGCGCAGGCGTTCGATAAAACGCACGAACGCGCGATCGGCGTCGACTGGGATTCGCTCAAGCGCAGCGGCTGGAAAAAGCTGAACATGCCCGATGCGCCTTTCGCGCACGGCGGCTTCCCGACCCCGTCCGGCAAGTGCGAATTCTATTCGGCGACCATGCTGGCCGACGGCCTCGATCCCGTGCCCGACTACATCGCGCCCTACGAATCGAAAGCGTCGAACCCGGCACTGGCGGCCCGCTATCCGCTGGCCATGATCTCTCCGCCGGCGCGCAATTTCCTCAATTCGAGCTTCGTCAACGTGACCAGCCTGCGCTCGACCGAAGGCGAACCGCGCCTGGACATGCATCCCGACGACTGCGCCGCGCGCGCCGTTGCCGACGGCGACATGGTGCGCATCTTCAATGACCGCGGCAGCTTTGTGTGCAAGGCGCGCATGACCACCAAGGCGCGCCCCGGCCTGGTGGTGGGCCTGTCGGTGTGGTGGAAAAAGCTCGCCAGCGACGGCAAGAACGCCAACGAAGTGACCAGCTCTGCCCTGACCGACATGGGGCGCGCGCCGACCTTCTACGACACACTGGTGCAAGTCGAAAAAGTACAGGCCTAGCATGACACTGAGTCGCCGCGCCAAACACGGACTGCTGGCGATGGCGGCTGCGGCCATGCTGGCCAGCTGTTCGAGCCTGAATTACTACGCCCAGGCCGCGCAGGGCCAGCTGGCGCTGCTGTCGGACGCGCGCCCGATCGAGGAATGGCTGGCCGACCACAATACCGACGCCAAGCTCAAGCTGCGCCTGTCCACTGCGCGCCAGATCCGCACCTTCGCCGTGAAGGAGCTCGACCTCCCCGACAACGACAGCTACAAGAATTATGCACAGCTGGCGCGGCCCTTCGTGCTGTGGAACGTGGTGGCCACGCCCGAACTGTCGCTGCGCCCCATCCAGTGGTGCTTCCCGGTGGCCGGCTGCGTGAGCTACCGCGGCTATTACAGCAAGGAAGACGCCGCCGGTTACGCGCAGGAGCTGCGCAAGGAAGGCAACGACGTGCAGGTGGGCGGGGTGCCGGCCTATTCCACGCTGGGCTGGTTCAACGACCCGCTGATCTCCACCTTCATTTTCTATCCCGACGCCGAACTGGCGCGCCTGATTTTCCACGAACTGTCGCACCAGGTGGTGTACGTGCAGGGCGATTCTCAGTTCAACGAATCGTTCGCCAGCGCGGTCGAGGAAGCCGGTGTCGAACGCTGGCTCTCCGGCTTCGGCAACGACGCCATGCGCGCCAATTACATCGCCTTCTCGGCCCGCAAGAAGCAGTTCCTGGCTTTGCTGCTCGATTGCCGCGCCGCGCTCGAACAAAACTACGCATCGAAGGCCAGCGTGGCCGCCAAGCGCGCCGCCAAGGCGCGCCTGTTCCAGAAGCTGCAGGACGATTACCTGGTGCTCAAGGAGAGCTGGGGCGGTTTTCGCGGCTACGACCGCTTTTTTGCCGAGCCCCTGTCCAATGCCCACCTGGCGTCGATCGCCACCTACAACGATTTCATCCCCGCTTTCCGCGCCTTGCTGCTGCGCGAAAAAACCTTCGACCGCTTCTATGCCGCGGCCAAAGTGCTCGCCGGCCTGGACAAGGAGGAGCGCCACCGGCGCTTGCGGGAGCTGGCAGCCACCCTTCCTGTTGTTGCTGCGTCGCATCAGTGACATTCCGATAGAGGTCTTGCTCAAATACCAGCAAAACCACTTGCGTCGAAAGCCACTGACCGATACGATCTCTGGAAGGTGTAATAAAACGCTCGTACTATTTCGCGCGTGAATGAATGCTGACTGGCATGGGTGCGCCAGATCCAATAACGATAATTACTTGAGACAGAGGCACACGATGGATAAAATTTGGCTGAAATCCTACCCACCTAACGTACCTGCGGAAATCAATCCCGACCAGTACGGTTCGCTCGTCCAGTTGCTGGAAGAGTCCTTCACGAAGTTCGCCTCCCGTAACGCCTACGTTTGCATGGACAAGTTCCTGACTTACGGCGAGATCGATGCCTACTCCAAGCAGATGGCCGGCTGGCTCCAGAGCCGCGGCCTGAAGAAGGGGGCCCGGGTAGCAGTCATGATGCCCAACGTGCTGCAGTATCCGATCGCGATCGCCGCGATCCTGCGCGCCGGCTACACCGTCGTCAACGTCAATCCCCTCTACACCCCGCGCGAACTCGAACACCAGCTCAATGACTCGGGCAGCGAAGCGATCATCGTGCTGGAAAATTTTGCGACCACCCTCGAACAGGTGCTCTCGAAGACCGGCGTCAAGCACATCGTCGTGGCCAGCATGGGCGAAATGCTGGGCGGCGTCAAAGGCGTGATCGTCAATTTCGTGGTCCGCAACGTCAAGAAAATGGTGCCGGCCTTCTCGCTGCCGAACGCGCTGCGCTTCAAGGACGTGCTGGCCCAGGGCGCGAAGATGACCTTCACCCCGGCCAAGGCATCGCCTGGCGACGTCGCCTTCCTGCAGTACACGGGCGGCACCACGGGCGTATCGAAAGGCGCCACGCTCACGCACCGCAACATCATCGCCAACGTGCTGCAAAGCGAAGCCTGGTCGCAGCCTGCCTTCAAGGGCGGCCTGGGTAACGAGCAGCTCACCATCGTGTGCGCGCTGCCGCTGTACCACATCTTCGCGCTGACCGCGTGCGCCATGTGGGGTACCCGCGTGGGCGCCCTGAACATCCTGATCCCGAACCCGCGCGACATCGGTGGCTTCATCAAGGAACTGGCCAAGTACAAGATCAACATGCTGCCTGCAGTGAACACCCTGTACAACGCGCTGCTGAACCACCCGGACATCGGCAAGGTCGATTTCTCGGGCCTGAAGATTTCCAACGGCGGCGGCATGGCCGTGCAGCAGGCGGTCAACGACAAGTGGATGAAAGCGACCGGCACCTGCATCATCGAAGGTTACGGCCTGTCCGAAACCTCGCCCGTGGCCACCTGCAACCGCGCCGACCTGACCCAGTTCTCGGGCACCATCGGCCTGCCGGTACCGTCGACCGATATCGAGATCCTCGACGACGACGGCGTGCCTGTCGCGCTGGGCGAGCCTGGCGAAATCGCCATCCGCGGCCCGCAAGTCATGGCCGGTTACTGGAACCGTCCAGACGAAACCGCCAAGGTCATGACCCCGGACGGCTACTTCAAGTCGGGCGACGTCGGTGTCATGGACGCCAACGGCTACGTCAAGATTGTCGACCGCAAGAAGGACATGATCCTCGTGTCGGGCTTTAACGTGTATCCGAACGAACTCGAAGGTGTCATTGCCCTGCATCCGGGCGTGCTCGAATGCGCCGTCATCGGCGTGCCGGACGAGCACTCGGGCGAAGCGGTGAAGGTCTTCGTGGTCAAGAAGGATCCAAGCCTGACGTCCGAGCAGCTGATGGAATACTGCAAGGAGCAGTTCACCGGCTACAAGAAACCGAAATACATCGAGTTCCGCGACGAGCTGCCCAAGACGAACGTGGGCAAGATCCTGCGCCGCGTCCTGCGCGACGAGAAAAAAGCGGCGTAAGCTGCGGGAACCAGAAGCCGCCCGCATCGCCGGGCGGCTTTTGCATTGAAGGTCATAATAACTACGTGAGGCAAGGATGGACAAGTTTTGGCTTGAGTCGTATCAAAAGGGCGTACCCGCGGAAATCGATTACACGCAGTACAAGTCGCTGACGCACCTGCTGGAAGAGGCGTTCCGCAAGTATGCCGACCGCAAGGCCTATACCTGCATGGACAAGTCCATCACTTACGGCGAACTCGATACCATGTCGCAGCAGATGGGCGCATGGCTGCAGTCGCGCGGCATGAAGCAGGGCGCGCGCGTGGCCATCATGATGCCGAACATCCTGCAATATCCGGTTGCCATGGCCGCCGTGCTGCGCGCCGGCTACGTGATCGTCAACGTCAATCCCCTGTACACCCCGCGCGAACTGCAGCACCAGCTCACCGACTCGGGCGCCGAAGCGATCATCGTGCTGGAAAATTTCGCCACCACGGTGGAACAGGTCCTGCCGCACACCAAGGTCAAGCACGTGGTCGTGGCCAATATGGGCGACCTGCTCGGCTTCGTGAAGGGCACCATCGTCAACCTGGTGGTCCGCAAGGTCAAGAAAATGGTCCCGGCGTTCTCGCTGCCGACCGCCATCCCCTTCAACAAGGTGCTGGCCGAAGGCACCCGCATGACCTTGAAGCCCGTCAAGCTTGGCCATGACGACATCGCCTTCCTGCAGTACACCGGCGGCACCACGGGCGTATCGAAGGGCGCGGTCCTGCTGCACCGTAACGTGATCGCCAACGTGCTGCAGAACGAAGCCTGGCTGCAGCCAACGCTTAACACGCTGCCGAAAGACCAGCAGCTGGTGTTCGTGTGCGCGCTGCCGCTGTACCACATCTACTCGCTGACCGTGTGCGCGCTGATGGCCACGCGCCTTGGCGGCATGAACGTGCTCATTCCGAATCCGCGCGACATTCCCGGCTTCGTGCTCGAACTGGCCAAGTACCGCGTGAATATTTTCCCGGCCGTGAACACGCTCTACAACGGTCTGATGAACAACGAAGACTTCGCCAAGCTCGATTTCTCGTCCTACAAGATCTGCAACGGCGGCGGCATGTCGGTGCAGAAGGCGGTGGCCGACAAATGGCTGAAGATGACGGGCACGCCGATCATCGAAGGCTACGGCCTGTCCGAAACGTCGCCGGTGGCCACCGCCAACCGCTGCGACATTACCGAGTTCACCGGCATGATCGGGCTGCCGTATCCATCGACGGAAATCCAGATCCTGGACGACGACGGCAACCGCTGCCGCTGGGCGAAGCCGGCGAAATCGCGATCCGCGGTCCGCAGGTCATGGCGGGTTACTGGCAGCGCGCCGATGAAACGGCCAAGTCGATGACGGCCGACGGCTTCTTCAAGACGGGCGACGTCGGCATCATGGACAGCCGCGGCTACACCAAGATCGTCGACCGCAAGAAGGACATGATCCTGGTGTCGGGCTTCAATGTGTACCCGAACGAGATCGAAGGCGTGGTGGCGGGCTATCCTGGCGTGCTGGAATGCGCGTGCATCGGCGTACCTGACAATAACTCCGGCGAAGCCGTGAAGCTGTTCGTGGTGCGCAAGGACCCGAACCTGACGGAGAAGCAGCTGATGGACTACTGCAAGGAACAGCTGACCGCGTACAAGAAGCCGAAGTTCATCGAGTTCCGCGACGACCTGCCGAAGACCAACGTCGGCAAGATCCTGCGCCGCGAACTGCGCGACGAGAAGAAGACCGCATAACAACGAGCCACCCGGGCCGCAGTCAGGAAGATCGCTGCGGCCCGGCCTGACCGTCACTGACCGTAAACGACGCCAGCGTGGCAATCGCCGATGCCTTGTCCCGCACATCGTCCAGGCCCATGAACAGCGTCGTGGTCTGCTTCGGCGTCACTTCCATCAGCATGAACCCCCGCTTGTCGCTGCGCCCATAGCGCACGTGCGGATTCATGTCCACGTACTGCAGCGTCCTTGCTTGCGGCCGTGACCCCGACGTTACCGATGTCCCGCAAAACTCGGTCGCGATCACGGGATTTCCCTTCGACGTGGGCCGGTTGAAATCCTGCTTCAGGTCCGTGGCATAGAAGGTGTGCACATCGCCGGCCAGCACAATCGGATTGGCCGCCTTGCCTGCCAGTAGTGCATCGAACAGTCTTTTTCGCGCCAGCGGATAACCGTCCCAGCCGTCATTCCAGAAACGTCCGTCCGACGGCGTGGCCACCGTCACCTGGCTCGACTGCGCCATCGGCGTCTGCTGCGCGATGATATTCCAGCGCGCCTTCGACGACCTGAATCCATCGGCCAGCCAGTCTTCCTGGGCCCGGCCCAGCATGCTGCGGCGCGGATCGCGCAGCGCGGCACAGGCACGCGTGACCGAACTTGATCCGCCCCTGCCCGACGGCGTGCAGGCATGGCGGTCGCGGTACTGGCGGTCGTCCAGCACGTGAAAGCGCGCCAGCCTGCCCCAGTCGTAGCGCTCGTGGATGCGCAGGTCGCCGAAGCTGGCCGGGATCGATGCCCGTAGTGGCATGTGTTCGTAAAATGCCTGGTAGGCGGCCGCGCGCCGCGCCGCGAAGTCGATGTCGCGCCGTTCGTCGCTGTCGCGCGCATAGTCGTTGGCGACCTCGTGGTCGTCCCAGGTGACGATCCACGGCGCGGCCAGGTGCGCCGCCTGCAGGTCGGGGTCCGACTTGTACTGCGCATAGCGGGCCCGGTACTGCGCCAGCGTGAACGATTCGTCGACCCGCCTGGCAGTGGCCGGATGCGCCAGGTGGTAAGGGCCCCACTCGTAAATGTAGTCGCCCAGGAAGGCAACCAGGTCGGGTGCCGCCGCGGCGATATGGCGGTGCGCTGCAAAGCTGCCGAACTCCCAGTGCTGGCATGACGCCACCGCCAGCTTCAGCGAGGCCGGCATGGCGTCAGGCGCGGGCGCGGTGCGGGTGCGGCCCACCGGGCTGACCGCGTCGCCCAGCATGAAGCGGTACCAGTACCAGCGCGCCGGCTCCAGGCCCTTCACATCGACATGGACACTGTGCGCGAGCGCCGGCAAGGCCTGTCCGGTGCCCCTGGCGGCGATGCGCGTGAAGGCCTGGTCGTGCGCCACTTCCCAGCGCACCGCCATCGCCACCGGAGCGTCGGCCATTATGCGGGTCCAAAGGATGACGGAGTCAAGCAGGGGCGAGCCGGAAGCGACGCCCAGGCTGAAGGGATAGGCCGCATTCGCAGCGCGGCCTGGTGCGGCCAGGCCGGCCAGGCCAAGCAGGACAATGCGGCGCTGCGGGTCCATCAGCTGTCGATGAGGGACTCGATGGGCGGCAGCTGGCGCGGCTTGCGGTCGGTACCGGTGGCCACGTAGGTCAGCGTGGCCTCGGTCACCTTGACGGTATCGGCCTGCAGGCGGTTGCGCTCCGCGTAGACTTCCACGTACACCGTGATCGAGGTATTGCCGACCTTGACGATGTCGACATAGAACGACAGCAGGTCGCCCACGAATACCGGGTTCTTGAACAAGAAAGAATTGACCGCGATGGTGGCAACCCGGCCGTTGGCGCGGCGGGTGGCCGGCAGGGAGCCCGCGATATCGACCTGCGCCATGATCCAGCCGCCGAACACGTCGCCGTACACATTGGCGTCGGACGGCATCGGCATCACCCTCAGCTGGGGCATTTTCCCCACTGGAAGGCCGGATTGTGCCGGGGAGGGCGCTGCATTATCTGGCGTGGTCATCTCGAATTCTCATGAAAGGCTACAATCGTTCAGATTGAACCATAAATCCCAGAGCTCCGCCATGCGACGACATTCCAACAGCCCGCCCCCGCCTGCCAAAGACCCCGGCGCCACGCCCCGCAGCGAGTGGGCGACGCTCAAGACCCTGTTTCCCTACCTGTGGGTGTACAAATGGCGGGTGATGGGCGCCATGACAGCCCTGGTGGGCGCCAAGATGGCCAATGTGGGCGTGCCGCTGGTGCTCAAGCAGCTGATCGACGCCCTGGCCATCGACCCGGCCAGCCCGCGCGCGTTGCTGGTGCTGCCCCTGGGCGCGCTGGTCGCTTACGGTCTGCTGCGCCTGTCCACCACCGTATTTACCGAGCTGCGCGAATTCCTGTTCGCGCGCGTGACCCAGCGCGCCGTGCGCACCATTGCGCTGCGTGTGTTCCGCCACCTGCACGCCCTGTCGCTGCGCTTCCACCTGAACCGCCAGACCGGCGGCATGACGCGCGATATCGAACGCGGCACGCGCGGCGTCAGCTCGCTGATCTCCTTCACCCTGTTCAACATCCTGCCGACGCTGGTGGAAATCACGCTGGTGCTGGGCTACCTGATCACCCGCTACGACATCTGGTTCTCCATCATCACCGGGGTGGCGCTGGTGGCCTACATCGCCTTCACCGTCATCGTCACCGACTGGCGCACGCATTTCCGGCGCACCATGAACGACCTTGATTCGAAGGCCAACACCAAGGCCATCGATTCGCTGATCAACTATGAAACCGTGAAGTACTTCGGCAATGAAGACTACGAAGCGAAGCGCTACGACGAAGGCCTGAAAAGCTACGAAAATGCGGCCGTCAAGTCGCAGACCTCGCTGTCGTTCCTGAACACCGGGCAGTCGCTGATCATCGCCACTGCCGTCACGCTGATCCTGTGGCGCGCCACCGAAGGCGTCATCGCCGGCACCATGACCCTGGGCGACCTGGTGCTGGTGAACGCCTTCCTGATCCAGCTGTACATTCCGCTCAACTTCCTGGGCGTGATCTACCGCGAGATCAAGCAAAGCCTGGCCGACATGGAACGCCTGTTTTCGCTGCTCGACCAGAACCGCGAAGTGGCCGACAGCAAGGACGCCAGGCCGCTCGTCACGCATGGCGCCATCATGGTCGCGTTCTCGAACGTCAATTTCAGCTACGAGAGCAACCGCCAGATCCTGTTCAACGTCGACTTCAGCATCCCGGCCGGCACCACTACCGCCGTGGTGGGGCATAGCGGATCGGGCAAGTCGACCCTGTCACGGCTGCTGTTCCGCTTTTATGATGTGAACGACGGCGCCATCACCATCGACGGCCAGGACTTGCGCAACGCCACCCAGGAATCGCTGCGCGCGGCGATCGGCATCGTGCCGCAGGATACGGTGCTGTTCAACGACACCATCGAATACAACATCGCCTACGGCAAACCGGGTGCGACCAAGGCGGACATCGTGGCGGCGGCGCGCGCGGCATCGATCCACGATTTCATCGAAACGCTGCCGGACGGTTACGCGACCATGGTTGGCGAGCGCGGACTGAAACTGTCGGGCGGCGAAAAGCAGCGCGTGGCGATTGCACGCACGCTGCTCAAGGATCCCGCGATCCTCATTTTCGACGAAGCCACGTCGGCGCTCGACTCCAAGGCGGAGCAGGCCATCCAGGGGCAGCTGAAGGAAATTGCGAAGAACCGGACCACGCTGGTCATTGCGCACCGCTTGTCGACAGTGGCTGATGCGCAGCAGATCCTGGTGCTCGATCACGGGCGCATCGTCGAGCGCGGCACGCACCAGGCGCTGCTGGCGGAAAACGGCTTGTATGCGCAGATGTGGGAAAGGCAACAGGCGCGCCAGGATGAAGAACTGGCGTCGCCCGTATCGACTGCTTAATACATGTAGAACATGCGCTGGATTTCCTTGCTGCTGGTCGTCTTGGTCAGCGCCAGCATCAGCAGGATGCGCGCCTTTTGCGCATTGAGCGTATCGGCCACCACGAAATCGAGTTCGACGTCGTTGGCTTCGCCATTGCGCGCCAGGATGCCCTGGCCTACGCGGCTGGCGCGCACCACGATCGCACCCTTGGCGCGCGCTGCCTTCAGGGCAGGCACCACCTTGGCGGCCAGGCTGCCGTCGCCCACGCCGGCGTGGATGATGCCCTTGGCGCCGGCGGCCATGTACGCGTCGACCGCCACCGGACCTACGTTGGCGTAGCCGTACACAATTTCCACTGACGGCAAGGACGCGAGCGCGCTCACGTCGAATTCGGTTTCCACGGTGTGCTTGCGCACCAGCTGGCGATAGAAGAACGCCTTGCTGCCCTGGAAGTAGCCCAGCATGCCCAGTTCAGGCGTGCGGAACGCGTCCGGCGTCGACGTGTTGACTTTGCTGACGTCGCGCGCGGTATGGATCTGGTCGCCCATCGCCACCAGGACGCCCTTGCCGCGCGCTTCCGGACTGGCGGCCAGCAGCACCGCGTTGTACAGGTTCAGGGGACCGTCGGCCGACAGTGCTGTGGAAGGGCGCATGGCGCCTACCAGCACGACCGGCTTGCGGCTCTTGACCACCAGGTGCAGGAAGTAGGCGGTTTCTTCCAGCGTGTCGGTGCCGTGGGTGATGACGATGCCGTCCACCGAAGACTGCGCCAGCAGCACGTTGACGCGCTTGGCCAGCGTGAGCCAGTGTTCGTTGGTCATGTTCTCGCTGGCGATCTGGAACACCTGCTCGCCGGTGACGTTGGCCACCTTGGCCAGTTCGGGCACGGCCTCGATCAGGCGCTGCACGCCTACCGTGGCTGCCGTGTAGCCAACCGTGGTGGTGCTGGTGGCGCCGGTGCCCGCGATGGTGCCGCCGGTCGCCAGGATGGTGACGTTGGCCGCCTGCGCGGCGGACGCCATTAAGAACAGCAGGCCGAAGACGGCCAGCAGCGATCGTGCGGGTTTCTGGTACAGCATGGGATCTCCTTAAGGTTTCTTGTAGACGACGCCGTCTTTCATCACGAACTTTACCTGCTGGAGGATCGTGATGTCACGCAGCGGATCGCCGCTGACGGCGACAATATCGGCCGCGTAGCCAGGTTCGATGGAACCGAGGCGGGTGGACTGGTCAAGCAGGGAAGCGGCGCCCAGCGTGGCCGAGCGGATCGCCTCGAGCGCCGGCATGCCCGCTTCCACCATGTACATGAATTCTTTCGCGTTTTCGCCGTGCGGGAACACGCCGGCATCGGTGCCGAACGCGATCTTCACGCCGGCCTTGTAGGCGCGGCCGAAAGTGGCCTGAATCTGCGGTCCGATGGCGGCAGCTTTCGGGCGCACCAGCGCCGAATAGTAGTCGGCTTCCTTGGCCTTCTCGGCGACGTACTTTCCGGCCGAGATGGTCGGCACGTACCAGGTGCCGTGCTTCTTGAAGAGCGCAATCGTCTCATCATCCATCATGGTGCCGTGTTCGATCGAATCGACGCCGGCGCGTATCGCCCGCTTCATGCCTTCGGTGCCGTGCGCGTGCGCCGCGACGCGAAAACCGTAGTCTTTTGCGGTGCTGATGATGGCCCGCAGTTCGTCTTCCGTGTATTGCGAATTCTGGCCGCTGCGGGCCTGGCTCAGCACACCACCGGTAGCCGTCACCTTGATCAGGTCCGCGCCTTCCTTGTAGCGCGCGCGTACCGCTTCGCGTGCTTCGTCGGCGCTGTTGACGACGCCTTCGCTCGGCCCTGGCTTGCCAAGCGCGGTCGCCAGGCGATGCGAGAGGCTGTTGGTCGGATCGGCGTGGCCGCCGGTGGTGGCAATCGATTTGCCCGCCGTGAACATGCGCGGACCGGGAATGGCGCCCGAGTCGATGGCGCGCTTGAGCGACACGTTCAGCCCATCTTCCGCGCCCAGGTCGCGAACGGTGGTAAAGCCGGCCTTGAGCGTGCGCTCGGCCAGCGCCACCGAGCGATAGGCCTGGTCCTGGGTATCGAGCGTGAGTTCGTCGCGCAGGTTGTCGACCTGCTTCTGGGTTTCGCCGGTCAGGTGCACGTGCATGTCGATAAAGCCAGGCATGCAGGAGTGCGCGGACAGGTCCAGCGCGCCGGTTGCCGCCGTCATCGGCCCCACCGATTTCACTTTGCCGTCTTCGACGACGATGCTGACCTTGTCGCGCCATGCGCCGGCTTTTACGTCAAGCAGGCGGCCGCAATTGACCGTTTGGGTAGCGGCCTGCGAACCGGTGGCGGCGAGCAGGAGGCAGAGGACGGACAGCTTTTGCATGCGGGAGCTCCAGTGGGGTTTGATGGCAAAAGAGGATACACGAATTCCCATGAAAAAAGGCCTTCCATCGCTGGAAAGCCTTGGGCCTGGAATGCCGGTATTTACTGGAGCGGCGCGGTGGCCGGGTCCTTCTGCGACGGGTCGGTCAGTTCGCCCTCCCACTTCGCCACGACGGCCGTTGCGATGCCGTTGCCGATCACGTTGGTGGCCGAACGGGCCATGTCCAGGAAGTGGTCGATGGCGAACAGCGCAACCAGGCCTGCTTCAGGAATGCCGAACTGATTGAGAGTCGCTGCGATGATAACGAGCGACGCGCGCGGCACGCCAGCCATGCCCTTTGATGCGACCATCAGGTACAACAACATCATGACTTGGGCACCGACAGACATTTCGATACCGTAGCCCTGGGCGATAAAGATCGCCGCAAATGTGCAGTACATCATCGAACCATCGAGGTTGAACGAATAGCCGATTGGCAGCACGAATGACGCGATGCGGTTCTTGACACCAAAGCGCTCCAGGCCCTCCAGGGTCTTTGGGTAGGCCGCTTCGGAAGACGCGGTCGAGAAAGCCAGCAGAGTCGGTTCGCGCAGTTCGCGCAGCAGCGCGAACACCCTGCGTCCGAGGAAGAGGAAGCCAGCGAAAATGAGCACAAGCCATAGCAGAATAATCGCCAGGTAGAACTCCCCCATGAAGGCGCCGAATTTTCCTATGACTCCCACGCCGCTGCGCGCGATGACGCTCGATACGGCGGCAAATACGGCAATCGGGGCGAAATTCATCACATACCCGGTTACCTTCAACATCACGTGTGCGACGCCGTCGATTGCATCAACCATCGGGGTGGCGCGCGGACCCACTGCCGCTGCTGCGGTACCGAAGAAAACCGAAAACACGACGATCTGCAGGATCTCGTTCTTGGCCATGCCGTCGATTATCGACGAAGGAATCAGGTGGGTAACGAATTCCGAAAGTGACATGCCCGTTGTAGCGAGGCCCGTCGCGGTGCCTGCGGCTGGCATGAAGCCGAGCATCGCGTCCCCTGGGCGGAAGATGTTCACCAGGACCAGCCCAAGCGACAGTGAGATTAGCGAAGCAATAATGAACCAGGCAAGGGCTTTCATGCCGATTCGGCCCACTTCCTTTGCATCGCCCATTCTGGCGATACCCACAACCAGGGTCGAAAATACCAGCGGCGCGATAATCATCTTGATCAGGCGCAGAAACATTGTCGTCAACAGCGACATGTAATCGGCGAATTTTTTCGGTTCGGCCATCGTGAGGTTGAGAATGTACCCAACCACGATGCCGAGAACCAAGGCGCCGAGGATGTACGTTGTCAGGCGGCTGCGTTTATTCATTGGTCGATCCTGTAAAGTGCTGAATTTCTTGGCAAGTTCCGCAGTATCATAGGCGTCGCTGGCGCTGTCAAGCTCGCCCCGGCCCCGCTCAATCGACGAAAAACAACATGATCGAACTGAAAAATGTCAGCAAATGGTACGGCGCCTTCCAGGTCCTGGCGGAGTGCAGCACCCATGTCGCCAAGGGCGACGTGGTGGTCATCTGCGGCCCGTCCGGTTCGGGCAAGTCGACCCTGATCAAGACCGTCAACGGCTTGGAACCGTTCCAGAGAGGCGAAGTGCGGGTCGACGGGATTTCGGTGGGCGACCCGAAAACCAATTTGCCGGCCCTGCGCGCGCGCATCGGCATGGTGTTCCAGAATTTCGAGCTGTTTCCCCACCTGTCGGTACGCGACAACCTGACCCTGGGCCAGGTCAAGGTGCTGGGCCGGACCGTGGAGGAGGCGACGGCCAAAGGACTCAAGTATCTCGAGCGCGTAGGCTTGCTGGCGCAGCAGGACAAATTTCCCAGCCAGCTGTCAGGCGGCCAGCAGCAGCGCGTGGCCATCGCGCGGGCCCTGTCGATGGACCCGATTGCGATGCTGTTCGACGAACCGACGTCGGCGCTGGACCCGGAAATGATCACCGAGGTGCTTGACGTGATGGTCGGCCTGGCCCAGGAAGGCATGACCATGATGGTCGTGACCCATGAGATGGGATTCGCGCGCAAGGTGGCGGACCGGATCGTCTTCATGGATCACGGCAAGATCGTCGAGGACAGCCCGACCCAGGAGTTCTTCAGCGCGCCAAGCTCGGAACGCGCGCGCGAGTTCCTGGCGAAAATTATTCACTAGGCCGATTAGCGCGAATAGTCGTTTTCGCGTTGATGTCGCACGGCGACAATCGTGACTGTTTGTGCGTCGTCGATTTCAAACAAGGCGACATAGCCCCCGCCACCGAAACGAATGACGAGTTCCCGTAGGAAGGGAGATGCCGGTGAGGCTTTTCGGCAGGTAAAGGGAAAGTCCTTCAGGACTTCCATGCCCTTCTTGATGGTGTCGAGCGCGCGGCGTGCCGCGGCTGGATCGCGTTCGAGCAGATATTCGTACAGTCGCTTCAGGTCAGCACGCGCCTGTCGCGTGTACCTGATCTGAAAACTCATTTCTGTTCCCTGGCTTCCACGTCAGTCAGAAGTAACTCCAGTTCTGCGATGACGTCGTCTGCTGAATAATATTCGCCGGTCCGCCTCGCTTCATCGCGCGACGCTAAGCCGCGCGCAATAAATTCTTGCTGGAGCTTGCGTTGTTCAATCTCTACGCGCAGTGAATGTTCAACAAAACCGGACAATGTTTCTCCAATTTCGAGGACGCTTTCGGCGGCAGCACGTAGTTCAGGGGCAACTCGAATCGAAGGAATGGTCGATGTTTTCATGTTGGCTCCATGTAGTGCATTTGCGATGCAGTATGTCAGGAGTGCGCAGATCGCGCAAATAGTTGTGTCAACCGTGCCTGCCCTGGCAGGGTAAAATATCGCACCCGTTATAAGAGAGCCGCCATGTCCACCTCCGACACCCCGCAAAGCCTGACCATCACCCGCCCCGACGACTGGCACCTGCACCTGCGCGACGGTGCGGCCCTGGCCAGCGTCCTGCCGCACAGCGCGCGCCAGTTCGCCCGTGCGATCGTGATGCCGAACCTGAAGCCGCCGGTGACCACTACCGCCATGGCAGCCGCCTACCGCGACCGCATCCTGGCCGCGCTGCCGGCCGGGATGGCCTTCGAGCCCCTGATGACGCTGTACCTGACCAATAACACGCCAGCCGACGAAATCCGCCGCGCTGCCGACAGTGGTTTCGTCCACGCCGTCAAGCTGTACCCGGCCGGCGCCACCACCAATTCCGACGCCGGCGTCACCGACCTGGCCAATTGCTACAAGACGCTCGAAGTCATGCAGGAAGTGGGCATGCCCTTCCTGGTGCACGGCGAAGTCACCGACCAGGACATCGACCTGTTCGACCGCGAAGCGGTGTTCATCGAACGCGTGATGCGCCCGCTGCGCCGCGACATGCCCGAACTGAAGATCGTGTTCGAGCACATCACCACCAAGGACGCGGCCCAGTACGTGGCCGAAGCGGACGGCCCGATCGCCGCCACCATCACCGCGCACCACCTGCTGTACAACCGCAACGAGATTTTCAAGGGCGGCATTCGCCCGCATTACTACTGCCTGCCGGTCCTGAAACGCGAAGAACACCGCCTGGCCCTGATGACGGCCGCCACCAGCGGCGACGAGCGCTTCTTCCTCGGCACCGATTCGGCGCCCCACGCGGTGGGGGCCAAGGAATCGTCCTGCGGCTGCGCGGGCTGCTACACGGCGCTGCACGCCATGGAGATGTACGCCGAAGCGTTCGAACGCGCCGGCGCCCTAGACAAGCTGGAAGGCTTCGCCAGCTTCTTCGGCCCCGACTTCTACGACCTGCCGCGCAATACCGACAGCGTCACCCTCAAGCGCGAAGCCTGGACCCTGCCGCAGACCGTGCCGCTGGCAGAATCGACCCTGGTCCCGCTTAATGGCGGTGAACAGATCAACTGGAAACTTCTGTAGGCCGATGCTGGCGCTGATCGACTGGACGCGCCGCTGGTACGATTCGGTGCGCCCGGCGTTCCAGGGCCTCGATATCGATGCCCTGGGCGTGATCGGCGCATTCAATGCCACCGCCGGCCTGCCGGTCCGCTTCGTGCCACAAGCCGAACTGCCGGAAGGGCGCGCCTACGAGGAATTCATTGGCGCCACGGGCTGCGTGCCCACGCGCGAGAACCTGCACGATTTCTTCAACGGCCTGGTGTGGCTGACCTTCCCGCGCATCAAGCGCCAGCTCAATGTGCTGCAGGCGGCGCAGATCGCGCTGGCCGGCGTGGGCAAGTCGCGCGGCGCTGCGCGTGACGGCGCCACCATTTTCGACGAAAACTGCGCCCTTCTGATCGTGCGCGAAGGCGCAGAAGCGCTGGTCGATGCGCTGCGCGCGCACCAGTGGAGCGAAGCGCTGTTCGAACGGCGCGGCGCTTTCGGAGGCGACGTGCAAGTCTGGCTGTTCGGCCACGCACTGATGGAAAAACTGGTCGCGCCACGCAAGGCGATCACCGCGCATACGCTTGTCGTCAGTGCGCCGGACAGCTACTTTGACCTGGCCTGGAACGAGCAGCGCATGTGGATCGACGCGCACGTGGCAGGCATGCTGGCCAGGGATGGCATCACCACGGCCAGCTTCACGCCGCTGCCCGTGCTGGGCGTTCCCGGCTGGTGGGATGGGCAAAACGCCGCCTTCTATACCGACACCAGCGTGTTCCGGCCAAAACGCCTCACTACCACCTGAATGGACAGACATGACTGATACGATCCGCTTCGGCATCCTTGGCACCGGCAAGATCGCGCGTGCATTCGCCACCGCGCTGCGCGAAACGCCCGGGGCCGAACTGGTGGCCGTGGCATCGCGCACCGAAAACGTCGCGCGCGCCTTCGCGGACGAATTCGCGGCCCCGCAAGCTTTTGGCTCCTACCAGGCCCTGGCCGATGCTCCCGGCATCGACATCGTCTACATCGGCACGCCGCACCCCATGCACTGCGAAAACGCCCTGATGCTGCTCCACGGCGGCAAGGCGGTCCTGTGCGAAAAGCCCTTTACCATGAACCGGCGCGAAGCCGAACAGGTGGTGGCGCTGGCGCGCGAGAAAAAGCTGTTCCTGATGGAAGCCATGTGGACCCGCTACATGCCGGCCCTGGCCGAAGTGCGGCGCGTGATCGCGTCGGGCGACATCGGCACGGTGCACCAGGTCAGCGCCGATTTCGGCTTCGCGGCCACCCAGGACCCGGAACACCGCGTCAACAACCCCGCGCTGGGCGGCGGCGCGCTGCTGGACCTGGGCATCTACCCGCTCTCGATCGCGGCCGCGCTGCTGGGGCCTGTGACCTCGGTCCGGGCGCTGGCCGAGATGGGGCCGACCGGCGTCGACATCCAGACCGGGTTCACGCTGCGCCATGAAGGCGGCGGCATGTCGGTCTGCAGCTGTTCGCTGCGGGCGCGCACGCCGGCCGAACTGACCGTCTCCGGTTCGCTGGGCCATGTGCGCATGAATACCATGTTTCACCGCGCCACCTCGGTCACCGTGGTCACCGAGGCCGGCGCGCGCACGGTGCCCACGCCCTACCTGGGCAACGGCTATGTGCACGAAGCGTTCGAGGCGGTCTGCTGCCTGCGCCAGGGGCTGACCGAAAGCCCGGGCATGCCGCTGGGGGAGACGCTGGCGCTGATGGGCGTGCTCGATGAAATCAGGCAACAGATCCAGCTGAGCTACGCGAGCGACGGGCCGTTCGATTGGAAATAAAGCCTCTTGTTTTGTGGGTAATTCGCGTATAGTTGGTATCTTTATTTCGCTGATTTACGATCCCTGCCTTCGCCAGGGTGGATCCGGCCCGGACGGAGTGTATGAGCGACGCGATGCAGACACCGGGGAACGACTTTCTCGCCCGCCTGGTAGACGAGCTGGTGCAGGACATTTCCTTTCTTGACGGCATGATTGTCGATTTGCGGGCACAAGCCCGACAGAGCCGGGAGCAGGAGCAGAAACGCATCAGCGATTCCCTGGAACTGACCAGGACCGCCAACGAGGCGCTTGTCCTTTCGGCGCTGGAAGCCCGCGATTCGAGCGCTGCGTCCGACATCGACAGCCAGCGGAAAACCCTGTTCCTGTCCATGTTGTCGCACGAACTGCGCAGTCCCCTGGGCGCCATCGTGACGGCGACCAGCCTGCTCGAGCGGCAAGTTGCCGACGTGGCCGGGGCCGCCAAGACAATCGCCATTGTCAAGCGCCAGGCTGCCCAGCTGGTCCGCCTGGTCGATGACTTGCTCGATGCGTCCCGCATCAGCAGCGGCAAGATTACCCTGCAACGCAGCTGGATCAACCTGAACGACGTGTTGGACAGTGCGCTCGAGGCGGCCCAGCCCCTCTTCGAGGCGCAGCAGCAGACGGTCGCGCTCGAGATGGCATGCGAGCCGCCCCGCGTGTTCGGCGACTCCGTGCGCCTTATCCAGCTGTTTTCCAACCTGCTGGCCAATGCGAGCAAATTTTCGGCGCCCGGCACCACCGTCGGCGTGCTGGTCGCGGCGCAGGCGGCCAGCGTGTCCGTCGCCGTCAGCGACCAGGGGCAGGGCATTGCCCCGGCGGCCCAGGAGGACGTATTTTCGCTCTTTGCGCAGGCCGGGCAGAACCAGCGGCACGCCGGCACCGGCGGCATGGGCATCGGCCTGCCGCTGGCGCGCAAGCTGGCCGAACTCCATGGCGGAACCCTGGCCCTGTACAGCGAGGGGATCGGCCATGGCAGTACCTTTACGGTGGTCCTGCCGTGCCGCCCACACCCGCTGGACCGGCGCAGTGCCCGTGATCCGGAGCGGATAGGCTAGAATGAGCACATTCAAGCGCTCCCCTTTTTCCTAGATCTTATGGCGACAGACGACGATTCTTCACATGCGATCATAGCGCGCTTCCTGGCGTCCGAACGCCTGGGCGCGGTCGACCTGAGCGTGCAGCTGGCCCAGCTGCTTGCCGGCGCGCTGGCGGGCATCATCGGTGAAATCGGCTTTCAGTCCATCTTGCTGCGCAGCGTGGTCCGCACCGCCCGCACCGTCCCTTGGCTGACCTACGATGCGCACAGCTACGCGTCCGACCCCGAATTTGAACACTTGCGGCAATGCCTGACCGGCCAGGAAGCGGCCGCCGTCCTCGCCGCCACCCGCCAGCTCTTCAATACTTTCATCGACATCCTGGTGTCCCTGATCGGCGAACATCTCACCCTGGTTATCCTGCGTACGGCCGTGAGCCACGCCATGACCGGGCACACCCCCAAGGAGCAGCACAATGGGTAATCGCGTCAACATCGGACGGCTCGCGACCGGCATCTCTGGCTTTGACGAATTGCTCGGCGGCGGCGTTCCGGAGTATTCCTTCAACCTGATCGCCGGCACCCCGGGCAGCGGCAAGACCACGCTGGCGCACCAGATCATGTTTGCGCTGGCCAATCCGGAACAGCGCGCGATCTTCTTTACCGTCCTGGGCGAACCGCCGCTCAAAATGCTGCGCTACCAGCAACAGTTCGAGTTCTTCGATTTCGACAAGCTCGACAGTTCGATCCGCTTCGTCAACCTGGCCGAGGACATGCTCGACGGAAATTTCGACCGGGTCATCAAACGCATCGTGGACGAAGTGCAGGATTTTTCGCCGAGCCTGGTGTTTGTCGATTCCTTCCGTTCCGTGGTGCAATCTGCGCCCGCGACGGACAAGGGCGCCGCCGCCTTGCAACTGTTCGTCCAGCAACTGGGCATGCAAATGACCAGCTGGCAAGCCACCACCTTCCTGATCGGCGAATACCTGCAGCCCGAAGTCGAGTCGGGGCCGGTGTTCACCGTGGCCGACGGCATCATCTGGCTGTCGCAGCTGGTGCGCGGCGATTCCATGGCGCGCAAGATCCAAGTGGTCAAGATGCGCGGCTCGCAGCAAAAGCTGGGTCCGCATACCTTCCGCATGAGCGACAGCGGCATCCATATTTTCCCGCGCGCCGTGGTGCTGCCGTCCGGCCAAGCCGGCGCGCGCCGCAGTGCCGCCGAACGGCTCTCCTCCGGCGTGCCTGTCCTCGACACCATGATGGGCGGCGGCATCCCCGCCGGCTATGCCGTGCTGCTGGTCGGCCCTTCCGGGTCGGGCAAAACGGTGCTCTCGACCGCCTTCCTGGCCGAGGGCGCCCAGATGGGCGAAAAGGGCGTGGTGGCGGCCTTCGAAAAAAGCCCCAGCCAGCTGCTGAGCCTGCGCCTGAACGAACTGGTCGATGCCGGCCACGTGGGCGTCATCAACACCCGTTCCCTCGACATGTCGATCGACGAAATCCTGCACGACCTGCTGCTCATGATCGACACCATGCAAGCGAAGCGCGTGGTGCTCGATTCCCTGTCCGGCTTCGAAATGTCGCTCTCGCCCATCTTCCGCGACAATTTCCGCGAGTCGCTGTACCGCATGGTGGCGATCCTCACCGGGAAAGGCGTGACGGTCCTGATGACCGCCGAACTGGAAGACAAGTACACCGAATTGCGTTTCAGCTCGTACGGCAATGCCTTCCTGGCCGACGCCATCCTCATGCAGCGCTATATCGAGCTCGATGGCCAGCTGCGGCGCGTCATTTCGGTGGTCAAGGTGCGCGGCAGCGAACATAGCAAGGACGTGTGCTTCTTCGAGGTCGACGGCGACCGCATCGAGATCGGCGCGCCGCTGGCGACCTATCGCGGCATCCTGTCCGGCCAGCCGCAGCGCAAGGGGCGCACCGCGCGCGTGCGCAAGAACCTGCGCATGCTGAAGTAGGCTAGACCTTCAGGAATTCTTCGCGCCCGCCCAGCCAGCGGGCCAGGTGGGCTTCCACCACGTCGTCGACGGCGTCGGCGATCAGGCTGTGCGCCACGTCGCGCGCCTGTTCCACCAGCCACTGGTCGGTTTCCAGGTCCGCGAAGCGCAGCATGGCCTGGCCCGACTGGCGCGCGCCCAGAAATTCTCCCGGGCCGCGGATTTCCAGGTCGCGCCGCGCGATTTCAAAACCGTCGGTCGTTTCGCGCATCGTCATCAGGCGCTGTTTGGCGACCTGGCCCAGCGGGCTCTGATACAGCAGCAGGCACACGCTGGCGGCCGTTCCCCGTCCCACCCGCCCGCGCAGCTGGTGCAGCTGCGACAGGCCGAAACGCTCCGCATGTTCGATCACCATCAGCGACGCATTGGGCACGTCCACGCCCACCTCGATCACGGTGGTGGCCACCAGCACCTGCACCGCGTTGGCGCTGAAGGCATCCATCACCAGCTGTTTTTCGGCAGGTTTCAGGCGCCCATGCACCAGGCCCACCTGCAGGTCGGGCAGGGCTTCGGCCAGCATAGCGTGGGTGTCGGTGGCGGTCTGCAGCTGCAGCGCTTCGGATTCTTCGATCAGCGGGCACACCCAGTAGACCTGGCGTCCTTCCAGCGCGGCCGCATGCACGCGCTCGATGACTTCGTCGCGCCGGTTCTGGTCGATGGCGCGCGTGACGATGGGGCTGCGTCCCGGCGGCAGCTCGTCGATGACCGACACTTCCAGGTCGGCGTAATATGTCATGGCCAGGGTGCGCGGAATCGGCGTGGCCGACATCATCAGCTGGTGCGGCGTCTTGCCGTTGCTGCCCTTGTTGCGCAGGGTCAGGCGCTGGCCCACGCCGAAGCGGTGCTGTTCGTCGACGATGACCAGGCCCAGTTTCGCGAACTGCACCGTGTCCTGGATCAGCGCGTGGGTGCCGATGATCAGCTGCGCCTCGCCCGATTCGACCAGGGCGGTGGCGGCCAGCTTGTCCTTTTTCTTCAGGCTCCCGGTCAGCCACGCCACCTTCACGCCCAGCGGCTCCATCCACGCCGCGATCTTGCGGAAGTGCTGGTCGGCCAGGATCTCGGTGGGCGCCATCAGCGCCGCCTGGTAGCCGCTGTCGATGGCCTGGGCGGCCGCCAGCGCCGCCACCACGGTCTTGCCGCTGCCGACGTCGCCCTGCAGCAGGCGCTGCATCGGATAGCCGTTCTTGAGGTCCTTGCGGATTTCCTTGAGCACGCGCTGCTGGGCGCCGGTCAGCTGGAAGGGCAACTGGCCCAGGAAGGCGTCGGACAAGGCGCCGACGGCCTTGAGCACCGGCGCGCCCTTGGTGCGGCGCGCGCGCTGGGCGCGTTTCAGGGACAGCTGCTGGGCCAGCAACTCGTCGAATTTCATGCGGACCCAGGCCGGGTGCGAGCGGTCGAGCAGGGCGTTGGCGTCGATTTCCTGGGGCGGATAGTGCAGCAGGCGCACGGCCGGTTCGAAGTCCGACAGGCGCATGGACCGGCGCAGGGCCGGGGGCAGGGTATCGGCCCAGTCGACCCGGCGCATGGCGTCGGCAATGGCGCGCCGCAGTATGGCTTGCGACAAGCCTTCGCCGGACGGGTACACGGGCGTCAGTTCGGTGGGCAGCGGCGCGCCTTCGTTGATGACCTTGTAGCCCGGATGGACCATCTCGGCGCCGAAAAAGCCATGCTTGAGCTCAGCGCGGGCGCGCACCCGGGTGCCCTCGGCCAGCTGCTTGACCTGGCTGCCGTAGAAATTCATGAAACGCAGCAGCAGGTCGCCCGTTGCATCGGCGATGGTGACCAGCAGCTGGCGCCGCGGGCGGAAGCTGATTTCATTCCTGGTGACCACCCCTTCGACCTGCGACACGTGGCCGCCGCGCAGGCAGGCTTCGCGGATGGTGACCACGCTGGTCTCGTCCTCGTAGCGCATCGGCAGGTGCAGCACCAGGTCCATGTCGGTGCGCAGGCCCAGCTTGGCCAGCTTGCTTTCGTTGGATTTTGGGGCTGTTTTGGGTTTCGAGGGGGGCATCTAGGATAAAATAGAGGGTTGCCTTGCGCTTCTTCGCTATTGTACCTGTCGCCGTCATTCCCGCGCAGGCGGGAATCCATGCCACGCTGGCTTAGCGAAGGTGCTATGGGTTCCCGCCGGCGCGGGAACGACGTCCTTATTTTTTCCTGCTGAACTATCAAATGTACTCGCTTTCCGATTTCGACTTCGACCTGCCACCCGAACGCATCGCCCAGCTGCCGCTGCCCGACCGTAGCGCTTCACGCCTGCTGCACGTGGACGGGCAGCGCCTGGTCGACCGCCATTTTGCCGACATCGTCGACCAGCTCTCGCCGGGCGACCTGCTGGTCATGAACGACACGCGCGTGCTCAAGGCGCGCTTTTTCGGCGTCAAGGAAACCGGCGGCAATGTCGAAGTGCTGGTCGAGCGCGTGCTCGACAGCCGCACCGTGCTGGCCCAGGTGCGCGCATCGAAGTCGCCCAAGCCGGGCAACCGCATCCGCCTGGCCGACGCCTTCGACGTCGTCGCGGGCGAGCGCGCCGGCGAATTTTTCACGCTCACCTTCGACGGTGACGTGTTCGAACTGATCGAAGCGCACGGCCGCCTGCCGCTGCCGCCCTACATCGAACACACTGCCGACGCCTTCGACGAAACGCGCTACCAGACCGTGTATTCGCGCGAACCGGGCGCCGTGGCCGCGCCCACCGCCGGCCTGCATTTCGACGACGCCCTGCTGGCGAAGCTGAAGGACAAGGGCATCGTTTTCGCCTACGTCACGCTGCACGTGGGCGCCGGCACCTTCCAGCCGGTGCGGGTGGAAGTGCTGGCCGAGCACAAGATGCACACCGAGTGGTACACCGTGCCGCAAGCGACGGTGGACGCCGTGCGCGCCGCCAGGGCCGCCGGGCGCGACGTGGTCGCCGTCGGCACCACCAGCCTGCGCGCGCTGGAATCGGCGTCGCAATCGGGCCAGCTCGAAGCGGGCAGCGCCGACACCGCCCTGTTCATCACGCCCGGCTACACCTTCAAGACCGTCACGCGCCTGATCACCAATTTCCACCTGCCCAAGTCGACCCTGCTGATGCTGGTGTCGGCCTTTGCCGGCTACGCCGAGATCCGCGCCGCGTACGCGCACGCCATCGCCAGCGAATACCGCTTCTTCAGCTATGGCGACGCCATGCTGCTTACCACTGACAACAAGTAAAGCCATGCTCGACTTCCAACTCCTGAAAACCGACACCAGCGGCCTGTCGCACGCGCGCCGCGGCCGCCTTACCCTCAACCACGGCGTCATCGAAACGCCGATCTTCATGCCGGTGGGGACCTACGGCTCGGTGAAGGCCATGTCGCCGGTCGAACTGAAGGAAGTCGGCTCGCAAATCATCCTGGGGAACACCTTCCACCTGTGGCTGCGCCCGGGCACCGAGGTGCTCAACAAATTCGGCGGCCTGCACGGCTTCATGGGCTGGGACAAGCCGATCCTGACCGATTCGGGCGGCTTCCAGGTGTTTTCGCTGGGCGCGATGCGCAAGATCACCGAAGAGGGCGTCAAGTTCCAGTCCCCGATCGACGGCAGCAAACTGTTCCTGTCGCCGGAAATCTCGATGCAGATCCAGCGCGCGCTGAACTCCGACATCGTGATGCAGTTCGACGAATGCACGCCCTACGAAATCGACGGCCGTCCGGCCACGACCGAGGAAGCTGCCAAGTCGATGCGCATGTCGCTGCGCTGGGCCCAGCGCTCGATGAACGAATTCACCCAGGGCGAAAACCCGAACGCGCTGTTCGGCATCGTCCAGGGCGGCATGTTCGAACACCTGCGCGACGAATCGCTGGCCGGCCTCGAAGAGATCAACTTCCCGGGCATCGCCATTGGCGGCCTGTCGGTGGGCGAGCCGAAGGAAGACATGATGCGCATGCTCGAACACGTGGGTCCGCGCCTGCCGGCCAACAAGCCGCACTACCTGATGGGCGTGGGCACGCCGGAAGACCTGGTGGCGGGCGTGGCCAACGGCATCGACATGTTCGACTGCGTGATGCCGACCCGGAACGCGCGCAATGGCTGGCTGTTCACCCGTTTCGGCGACGTCAAGATCAAGAATGCGCGCTACAAGGACGACCAGGGGCCGCTGGACGAAAGCTGCGACTGCTACTGCTGCAAGAACTTCTCGCGCGCCTATTTGCACCACCTGCACCGCTCGAAGGAAATCCTGGGCGCGCGCCTGAACACGATCCACAACCTGCATTACTACCTGAAGCTGATGAGCGAAATGCGGGACGCGATCGACGCCGACCGCTTCCACGCCTTCCGCCTTGAATTCAACGCCGCCAGGGCCCGCGGCGTCTAGCGCCTGGTCTTTTTTTGCCTCTTTTTTGCCTCTTTACAGGGGACTGTCCCAGGTCTCTGGGAAACAGAACTGTTTCCCAGAAACCTGGGACAGTCCCCTTGCAAAAGGAAATAACGTTGCCAGATAGCTGGAATTGGTCTGGCGCCGGCTGCCGGTGCTAGAATACAGCGCTGCTTTTTTAACTGATTATTCTCACATTGGAGTTACCGTGTTCATTTCTAACGCCTACGCGCAGGCCGCGCCTGCCGCCGCCGGTTCCGGCATGTTCGGCAGCCTTGGCACTTTCCTGCCGCTGATCCTGATGTTCGTGGTCATGTATTTCCTGATGATCCGCCCCCAGCAAAAACGCGCCAAAGAACAGAAATCGATGATGGACGCACTGGCCAAGGGCGACGAAGTCGTCACCACCAGCGGCATCCTGGGCCGTGTCGTCAAGGTCAACGATACCTATGTCACCGTCGAAATCGCTACCAACACGGAAGTCGTCGTGCAAAAGCACGCGATCTCCACCCTGCTGCCGAAAGGCACGCTGAAGTCGCTGTAAGCCTGACGGGCGGCATTGCGCCGCCTGCCTGCTCAATCTGAACGCTGGAATACTATGAATCGCTATCCCGTCTGGAAATACGTACTGATCGTCATCGCGCTGGTGCTCGGCGCGCTGTACACGGCGCCGAACTACTTTGTCGAATCGCCCGCCTTGCAGGTGACCACCGGCAAAACGACCCTCAAGATCACCAACGACACACAGCAGCGCGTGGAAGCGACGCTCAAGTCGGCCGGCATCAAGGCCGGGGAAGTCGGCATTGAAGGCCTGGGCAACACCACCTCGGTGCGCGCCCGCTTCAATACCACCGACGAGCAATTCAAGGCCAAGCTGGCGCTCGAGAAAGAGCTCAACCGCGACCCGGCCGACCCTGACTACATCGTCACGGTCAACCTGGTCAAGAACACCCCGAAATGGATGCAGGCGCTGGGCGCCAAGCCGATGAACCTGGGCCTCGACCTGCGCGGCGGCGTGCACTTCCTGCTGCAGGTGAACGCGGCGGAGACGGCCGAAACCAAGATCAAGGGCATCCAGTCGGCCATCCGCAGCCAGCTGCGCGACAAGAATGTGCGCCACGCCGGCATCGAGCGCAACGGCCAGGTCATCGAGATCCGGTTCCGCGACGACGCGACCCGCAAGCTGGCGCGCGACGTGATGACCAGCCAGATGCCCGACATGCTGCTGTCCGACACGGTGGACGGCGCCGACCTGAAACTGGTCGCCACGCTCAAGCCGGACGCGCTGCGCCGTACCATCGAGGAAGGCGTCAAGCAGAACATCGCCACCCTGTCCAAGCGCATCAATGAACTGGGCGTGTCCGAGCCTATCATCCAGCAGCAGGGCGTCGACCGCATCGTGGTCCAGCTGCCGGGCGTGCAGGACGTGGCCCATGCCAAGGACATCATCGGCCGCACCGCCACCCTGGAACTGCGCATGCTCGACGATACCATCACCCCGGGTACCGAATCGACGGCGACCATTCCGCTGAACTCCGAATTGTTCACCGCGGCCCAGGGCGGTCCGATGGTGCTGTCCAAGGACGTGATCCTGACCGGCGACTACATTTCCAGCGCCGTGGCCAGCTTCGACCAGAACCAGCAGCCTGTCGTCAGCCTTGACCTGAATGGCGACGGCGGCCGCAAGATGCGCGAAGCGACCCGCTCCCGCGTGGGCAAGCGCATGGCCATCCTGCTCAAGGAAAAAGGCAAGTACACCATCCTGTCGGCGCCGAACATCCAGGAAGAACTGGGCAGCCGCTTCAACATCACCAACATGGGCAACGTCGAGAAATCGAACGAGCTGGCGCTGCTGCTGCGCTCGGGCGCCCTGTCGGCACCGATGGAATTCATCGAGGAACGCGTGGTCGGCCCGCAGCTGGGCGCCGAAAACATCGCCAAGGGCCTGTATTCGACGGTCTACGGCTTTGCCGCGATCGCCGTCTTCATGATCATCTACTACCACCTGTTCGGTACCTTCAGCGTGGTGGCGCTGGCCTCGAACCTGCTGTTCCTGCTGGCGCTGCTGTCGCTGACGGGGATCACCCTGACCCTGCCGGGCATCGCCGCGATCGCGCTGGCGCTGGGCATGGCCATTGACGCCAACGTGCTCATTAACGAGCGGATCCGCGAGGAGCTGCGTTCCGGGGCCACGCCGCAGGCGGCCATTTCGGCCGGCTTCGACCGCGCATGGGCCACCATCCTGGATTCGAACGTGACCACCCTGATCGTCGGTATCGCCCTGCTGGCCTTCGGTTCCGGTCCGGTACGCGGCTTCGCCGTGGTGCACTGCCTGGGTATCCTGACCTCGATGTTCTCCGCGGTGTTCGTCTCGCGCGGCGTGGTCAACCTGTGGTACGGCCGCCAGAAGAAGCTCGCTGGCATCTCGATCGGCACGGTATGGACGCCGTCTGCCGGCACCGCGGTCACGAAATAATCAGTACTTACTAAACAGGATTCAAGATGGAATTTTTCCGGATCAAGAAAGATATTCCCTTCATGCGCCATGCGTTGATTTTCAACGTGATTTCGGCGCTGACCTTCGTGGCAGCCGTGTTCTTCCTTTTCCACAAAGGGTTGAACTTGTCGGTGGAATTCGAAGGCGGCACCGTGATGGAGCTGAAGTACCCGAACGCGGCGAACCAGGAAAAGATCCGGGCCGAGCTGGTCAAGCTGGGCTACGAGGCACCGGAAGTGACCAGTTTCGGCAATGCGCAGGAAGTCATGCTGCGCCTGCCGATCACCAAGGGCGTGGCCGGCGCGACCGGTTCGCAGCTGGCGTTCAATGCCTTGTGCGCGGCCGAAGGCGGCACTGCCAAGCAGGTCGAAGCGGTCGACGACAAGGGCGCCAAGGCAGTCAAGTCCAGCTGCTTCAATGCCGCCAACGTCGAAGTGCTGAACCTGCGCAAGGTCGAATTCGTGGGCCCGCAAGTGGGCGAGGAACTGGCGCAGAACGGCGTCAATGCCCTGCTGATGGTGATCATTTTCGTGATGGCCTACCTGGCCGCGCGCTTCGAATGGAAATACGCCGTCTCGGCCATCATCGCCAACTTGCACGACGTGGTCATCATCCTCGGCTTCTTCGCCTTCTTCCAGTGGGAATTCTCGCTGGCGGTGCTGGCGGGCGTGCTGGCGGTACTGGGCTACTCGGTCAACGAGTCGGTGGTTATTTTCGACCGGATCCGCGAAAACTTCCGCAAGCAGCGCAAGGCCAGTGTCGAGGAAGTCATCGACAACGCGATCACCAGCACCATTTCGCGTACCATCATCACCCACGGCTGTACCCAGATGATGGTGCTGTCGATGCTGTTCTTCGGCGGTATCACGCTGCACCACTTCGCCATCGCGCTGACCATCGGTATCTGCTTCGGCATCTACTCGTCGGTGTTCGTGGCTGCCGCCATCGCCATGTGGCTGGGCGTGAAGCGTGAAGACCTGATCAAGCCGGTCAAGGAAAAAGACGAAACCGACGGCGCCGTCGTTTAAGCGCGCGCCTGTTTTGCGAGAATGCCGTCCAGCCTGCGCTGTGCGGCATTTTTTTTGAGGGGAGCCCCGTGAGCCGTACCAACCGCTTGTTCCTGCTGCTTGACGCCCTGCGTGGCAACCGCCGGCCGGTGACCGCCGCCGCCCTGGCCGAACAGCTCAAGGTATCGGAACGCACCATCTACCGCGACATCCAGACCCTGGCCGAACTTGGCGCGCCGGTGGAAGGGGAGGCCGGGGTCGGCTACATGATGCGCGCCGGGCTGTTCCTGCCGCCCCTGATGTTTACCGCCGACGAACTGGAAGCGCTGGTGCTGGGCGCGCGCTGGGTCAAGCGCCAGGGCGACGACGGCTTGGCCGCGGCGGCCGCCAGCGCCCTGGCAAAGATCGCCACGGCCACCCCGAACGACCTGCGCGACATCATGGCCGACACCAGCCTGTGGGTGCCGCTGGGCCAGGCCACGGCGGAGGACAGCGCCTACGTGCGGCCGGCGCGCGAAGCGATCCGCCACCAGCACAAGCTGCGCATCGCCTACCGCGACGAGCACGGCGCCGACAGCGAACGCACGGTCTGGCCCTTCGCCCTGGCCTTCTTCGACGGCAAGCGCCTGCTCGCCGCCTGGTGCGAACTGCGCGGCGCCATCCGCCACTTCCGGATCGACCGCATCGTGCGGGCCGACGTGACGGACGTGCGCTACCCGGAACGGCGGCGCGACCTGATCCTGCGCTGGCGCCGCGAGCACGATATTGCCGAAGACTCCTGACAAAAACTGACGCGGGCAGCTCCTAAGATAGATGTTCTTTCAATCACTCCGGAGCCCCAAGCCATGCGCCTCTACCACTCAGCCTATTCGTCCAATGCGCGCCGCGTCGTCATCGCCGCGGAAGAACTCGGCGTGCCGCTCGACCTGGTCGAGGTCGACCTGATGAACCCGGCCGACCGCAAGCACCTGGCCGGGATCAACCCCAATTGCAAGGTCCCGGTGCTGCAGGATGGCGACTTCCTGCTGTGGGAATCGTGCGCCATCATGCAGTACCTGGCCGAACAGGCGCCCGGCCAGACCCTGTACCCGGCCGGCGTGCGGGCGCGCGCGGACGTGAACCGCTGGATGTTCTGGGCTTGCCAGCACTTCGCGCCCGCCATTGGCGTGCTGACCTGGGAGCACCTCTGGAAGGGCATGACCGGCAATGGCGACGCCGATCCGCGCGAGCTGAAACGGGGCGCGGCCGACATCGCCGCCTATGCGTCCGTGCTCGACAAGCAGCTGTCGGGCCGCCAGTGGCTGGTGGGCGAGGCGCTGACCCTGGCCGACATCGCGGTGGCGGCGCCCCTGATGTACCTGGAGAGCGCGCGGCTGCCGTTCAAGGGCTATTCCAACATCCTGCGCTGGCTCGGCCAGCTGCAAGCGCGCGAATCCTGGCGGCATACCGAGGTGCAGCTGCAGCCGCTGGCGGCCTGATCTCGCCGCTATGTGTGTTCACGCACAGAACTATATTGAACGCGGGACTATAGTGGGGCTGTCTCTTTCAGGACATCCCTAGTTTTGGACTTCGCCCGCTCTCACCAGCGGGCATTTTTTTGTCCGGACGAAAAAAAACCGGGGCAGGCCCCGGCGTTCTTGTCCCTGTTAAGCGTTACAGCAGGGCGGCCGTGAGGCTCTTCACTTCGTCGGCCGATTCTTCCAGGATGCTGTTGAGGGTACCGTCACCGATCACGAAGTCGATGGTCGACGCAGCCTGGATGCTGGTCGCGCCCGGACGCTGGTGCAGGGGCGAACTGACGGGCGCCAGGTCGTTGGCCAGCAGCAGGGTGTCGCCCAGGGTTTCCGGAGGCAGGGCGCGCATGCCGGTCCATAATTCCTCGATGGCGGCCATGACCGGCGCCGGCACGTTCAGTTTCTGCAACACGCAGCGGCCAATCTGGATTTCCCCATGCTCGATCCAGTCTTCCGGGTCGCCGTCCAGGATGCCGGGAAATTCCTCGGCGCGCGAGAGCAGGTAGAAACCGCCCACTTCGTGCACGATGCCGGCAAACATGGCCGTTTCATGGTCGACATGGGCCACGCGGCGCGCGATCACCTGGGCCAGCGCGGCCACGTGGGCCGAGTGCTGCCACAGCTGGTCGGCCTTCTTGCGCAGTTCGGGGTGCTTGATCTTGCTGTCGAGCTGGCGCACGATGACGGCGGCGGCCAGCGCGTTCAGGGTGCGGAAGCCGACCCGCTGCACGGCGGTGCGCACATTGGTCACTTCATTGCCGGAACGGTTGTAGGCGACCGAGTTGGCGATCGACACCGTGCGCGCCGCCAGCAGCGGCTCGGCCTGCACCAGGCGGGCCGCGGCGTCGGCGTGGCAATCGGGATCGTTCAGCGCCCGCTGCAGTTTGAGGGTCGCATCCACATTGGTGGGAAACGTCAGCTCGCCGCGGGTTGCCTGAGCAGCAATACTTTTGAAGGCTTCAAGTCTGTCCATTGGAAACATATTCCTATAGGTAGGTCAACTTTGTCGCAAAAACGTACTTCGAAGCAATTTATTCTACGCCAATTGCGGCTCAGGGTTCACTAAAGATTGCATCGTAGCCATCTTGCGGGCCTTCGGCGTCGTTCAGCTCGTTCTCAAGGCCCAGATCGATCAATTCCTCGACCGCGTTCATGAAACTGTTGGCCTTGGTGGCGCCAATCAGGCGATAAATGTCGCCGTCCTCGTTGCGCACGCCGATCAGCATTTTTTCCTGGCGCACTTCGTCGGGCGTACCCTGGTTGAGCAGCAGGTTGCCGATGATGGACTTGTCGAATTTGGCGGGCTTGGCGCCGTCGAGGAGGGTGGTTTTCAAGATGCTTCCTTCTGTTGTTGTGTTGTAGGGCAGGTGGAACGGTCGGCGATGAGCTGCCGCAGCTTGCGCAAGTTGCCGTCGAGTGCCTCGAAATCGGCGTCGGACCAGGGCGTAAACAATTCCTTGCCCTGCGCCACCACGACCGGAAACACTTCGCCGAACACTTTCTCGCCTTCGGCGGTCAACCGCACAAAGAACGAGCGCTTGTCATCCATGCTGCGCGAACGGGCCACCAGGCCCTTCTGTTCCAGGCGTTCGATGACGCCGGTCAGCGTGCCCTTGGTGATCAAGGTCTTGTCACCCAGTTCCTTATACGTCATCCCGGGCGTATTGCCCAGCGTGGCGATGATATCGAACTGGGCATGCGTCAGGCCGCAACGGCGCACGACCTCGCCGGAAAAGCGTTCGAATCCCTGAAGGCATTCGGCCAGCAAGCGCACACTCTTTAAGTATCGTTCCCCCATGGGCACTGATTATAGCCGCCTGCGCCGGGTTTGGCCGGGCACGCATTCGCGTTTTGGCGCCGCCGCGGGTACCATGGCGGGCTGATGCCGATTTGCCACACTTTCGAAAGTCCCGAATGACACACCAGCTGCGCGGCATTGCCGCCCTGCTCATCGTAACCCTGGTCTGGGGCACGACCTTTCCCGCCATGAAAGACCTGAGCGCCAATCTGTCGCCGGCCTGGATCGTCTTCACCCGTTTCGCCATCGCGGCGCTGCTGCTGTCGCCTTTCCTTGTGCGCGCGGCGCGGGCCGACCTGGCGTCGGGCGTGCTGCTGGGCATGCTGCTATTCTTTTGCTATGTGTTCCAGGTGGAAGGGCTGGCGCTCACCACGTCGAACCGGAATGCCTTCATCTGCGGCCTGAATGTGCTGATCGTCCCGCTATTGGGCGTATTTGCCGGCAAACCGCCGGAGCGCCGCATCATTGCCGCGCTGGCGCTGGCCGTCGCGGGGCTGGCGGCCCTGTGCTGGGATGGCGGCGCCTGGCGTTTCGGCGACACGCTGGCGCTGGGCGCCGCCCTGTGCTTCGGCGTCTACATCAAGATGATGGAAGTGCGCACCCGCGGCGCCACCCGCCTGATGACGATCACCGCGACCCAGATCGCCACCGTGGCCGTCATGTCGCTGGCCTGGCTGCTGGTGACGGAAGTGCCGCTCTCCGGTGGCCAGGCCTACTGGGACAAGACGGTGGCCGCGCTGGGCGGCGGCCTGGTCAACATCGTCTACCTGGGCGTGCTGTGCACGGCGGCCATCATTTCCCTGCAAACCTGGGGCCAGGCGCACAGCAGCGCCAACGAGGCTGCGGTCATCTACGCTTTCGAGCCGGCCGCCGCGGCCTTTTTCGCCTATTTCTGGCTGGGGGAAACCATGACGGGCCGAGGGTGGATCGGCGCTGCGCTGTTGATCTCCGGTATGATAGTCAGTCAATGGAACTCCGAGCGCCGGCCACCCGGCGCACTCGTCCCCGAGTAAACGCCGCCCGATGCCACTAGCCAAACTTGCCCGCCTTGCCCAGGAACAGCCGCTGCGCGTGCTGCTGATCAACGCGGGCGAACCGGACACGCTGACCTGGGCCGGGCTGTACCAGCCGCTGCGCCTGGCCGCCAAGTTCCTCGGTCCCGCGCGCCTGCACGTGGACGTGCGCAGCCCCGACAAGTTCGCCACCGACGCCCAGCGCCACTGGCACCTGGTGCTGCTGGTGGCGGACGAAGCCCAGGCATCGCTCAAGCCGGCCAACAGCCGGGTCCTGATCGAGCGTTGCCGCAGCGCGCCGTTCTGGGGCGGGGTGGGAGCGGGCGTGCTATGGCTGGCCGACGCCGGCGTGCTCAACGGCGTGCGCACCGCGCTGCCCTGGGCCCTGTACGTCGATGTCGACAGCATCGCCGATCATGCCGTCTTCACACCGCATCTGTACGAAATTGACGACAACCGCCTCACATGCTGCGGCGGCGCCGCGAGCATGGACTTCGCCCTTACCCTGGTCGAAACGATTTACGGCGCCGGCGTGCAAGCCCAGATCAAGGAAGCGCTGTGCGTGGACCGGGTGCGCGGCAAGGAAGAGCGCCAGCGGGTGGCCCTGCAAGCGCGCTTCGGCGCCTTGCAGCCCAAGCTGACCGAAGCGGTGACGCTGATGGAAGCGAACATCGAAGAGCCGCTCTCGACGGACGACATCGCCAACCTGGTCGGCATCTCGCGGCGCCAGCTCGAACGCCTGTTCAAGCAATACCTGGGCAGCCTGCCGTCGCGCTACTACCTCGAGCTGCGCCTGCAGCGCGCGCGCCAGCTGCTGCTGGACACCCACTACTCCATCGTCCAGGTGGGCTTGATGTGCGGCTTTTCGAGCGGCTCGCACTTCTCGACCGCCTTCGGCACCCTGTTCGGCAACACCCCGCGCGAAGAACGCCAGCGCAAACTTGCCAATCCCACAAGCTAACCGCAGGGGGCCAACCGCAGGGGGCCAGGTCTGACATCCGGACACGAGCTCGGCCGCCTCGCGGCCGAGCCCGTGTCCGGATGTCAGACCTGGCCCCCTGCGAGCAAAAGTGAAAATGGCTGTCGCGTTTGCAAAAGATGTTTCGTGCCACCGTTCATATAATGGTCCGACGTACTCAGCGGTCCCAGCTGAATTCGCCCCCCTAACATTGGATGAGGAATGCCATGAACGCAAAGCTTGATTCGGGTGTCACAACGCGGCCTGTAACCAGAGAAACTTTCGACGAAGTCCTCGTCCCGACCTACGCGCCGGCCGCGATGGTGCCTGTGCGCGCCGCCGGCCTGGACCTGTGGGACCAGAACGGCAAGCATTACCTCGATTTCACCTCCGGCATCGCCGTCTCCTCGCTCGGCCATTGCAATCCGCAGCTGGTCGCCGCCCTGACCGCGCAATTGAATAATGTCTGGCACCTGGGTAACGGCTACACCAACGAGCCGGTCCTGCGCCTGGCCCTGGCCCTGACCGAAGCCACCTTCGCCGACCGCGCCTTCTTCTGCAATTCCGGCGCCGAAGCCAACGAAGGCGCCCTGAAGCTGGCGCGCAAGTACGCCCACACCAAGTTCGGCGCCCACAAGTCGCGCATCATTTCCTGCCTGTCGTCCTTCCACGGCCGCACGCTGTTTACCGTGTCCGTCGGCGGCCAGCCGAAGTACACCGAAGGCTTCGAGCCGCTGCCGCAGGAAATCAGCCACATTCCGTACAACGATATCGAAGCGGCGCGCGCCGCCATCGGCGACGATGTGTGCGCCGTGATCGTCGAGCCTATCCAGGGCGAAGGCGGCGTCATTCCGGGCAATCCCGAATACCTGAAGGTCCTGCGCGAACTGTGCGACAAGACCGGCGCCCTGCTCATTTTCGACGAAGTCCAGTCCGGCGTCGGCCGCACCGGCACCCTGTACGCCTACCAGGACAAGGGCGTCACGCCCGACATCCTGACCAGCGCCAAGGCACTCGGCAACGGCTACCCGATCGGCGCCATGCTGACCACCCACGACATCGCCTCGCACTTCGGCGTCGGTTCGCACGGCACCACCTACGGCGGCAATCCGCTGGCAGCCACCGTGGCGCTGAACGTCATCGAGACCATCAACCAGCCTGCCTTCCTGGCGCGCGTGAAAGAAGCGTCGGCCAAGATCTTCGCGAACCTGGAAAAGCTGGCCGCGGACTTCCCGCAGGTGTTCGGCCAGGTGCGCGGCAGCGGCCTGTTGATCGGCATTCCGCTGGCGCCAGCCTTCAAGGGCCGTGCCAAGGACATCACCCGCGCCGCTGAAGCGCTGGGCCTGATGCTGCTGATCGCCGGTCCCGATGTCGTGCGTTTCGCCCCTGCGCTGATCGTCACCGACGCCCAGATCGACGAAGCCGACCGCATCCTGCGCGCGGCCGTCGAAGGCATGCTCAACGCGGCGCCAGCCAAGTAAGCCTACCAGCCTGCCCGGCAACCGCCGGGCGGGCACCCGAAAGTCCTTAAGGGAGCTCACATGTTTGTTGTCCGTCCGGCTGAACTCACGGATATCGATGCGCTCGAATCGCTGGCGGCAGGCACCATGCCCGGCGTGCACACCCTGCCCAAGACGCGCGACAAGATCGCCGCCTCGGTCGAACGTTCGATCGCTTCCTTCGCCGCCCATGTCGACATCCCCAGCGAGGAATCCTACCTGTTCGTGCTCGAACAGCAGGCCACCGGCGCCATCGTCGGCACCGCCGCCATCTTCGCGTCGGCAGGTTCCAACGGTACCTATTTCTCGTTCCGCAACGACGTCATCCAGCAGGTCTCGCGCGACCTCAATATCAGCCACAGCGTGCACGCGCTCACCCTGTGCTCGGAACTGACCGCGTATTCCCAGCTGTCCGGCTTTTACCTGTCCAACCGCAGCAGCGCCGGCCTCGAAGCGGGACTGCTGTCGCGCGCGCGCCTGCTGTTCGCCGTGCTGGCGCCGCACCGCTTCGGCGACCGCTTCTTCGTGCCGCTGGCCGGCATCACCGACAAGACCGGACAGTCGCCGTTCTGGGAAGCCCTAGGCCGCAAGTTCTTCAAGATGGATTTCCTCGATGCCGAAAAAGTCATTGGCGGCGCGCGCAACCGCACCCTGATCGTCGAGCTCATGCCGCACTATCCGGTCTACGTGCCGCTGCTGCCGGGCGACGCGCAGGCGGCCATGGGCCAGATCCATTCCGACGGCGAGCTGGCGTTCAACCTGCTCACCGAGGAAGGCTTCGAAGCCGACGACTACATCGACATTTTCGACGGCGGACCTATCCTGCAGGCGCACAAGAACAGCCTGCGTTCGTTCAGCGGCTCCATGATGCGCCGCGTGGCCCATGCGGAGCCGGGCAGTTCGTCCGACCTGATGGTCACCTACGCGGTGGCCGCCAGCAGCGAACAGAATTTCCGCGCCATTACCGTCGCTTGCCCGTCCATCGATGCCACCGACACCATCAGCCTGCCCCAGGAAGCACAGGACGTGCTGATGGTGGCGCCAGGCGATAACGTCATCTGCGTCAGAATCTGAGGAAGAACCTATGCTAGTAGTACGCGCAATTACCGCGTCCGACCTGGATGCCCTGATCGACCTGGCGCGCCAGGTCGGCAGCGGCATGACGACCCTGAAGCCCGACCGCAAGATGCTGGGCGACCGCGTCTCGGTGGCGGTGGCGTCCTTCGCCCAGACCATCCCGCCCGAACAGCGCGACTACATGTTCGTGATGGAAGACACCACGAATGGCCGCCTGGCCGGCATCTGCGCCATCAAGGGCGCGGTGGGCCTGGACGAGCCTTTCTATAACTACCGCATCGGCACCCTGGTCCATTCGAGCCATGAACTGAACGTGTTCTCGCGCATGGATACGCTGTACCTGTCCAACGACCTGACCGGCGCCACCGAACTGTGCTCGCTGTTCCTGCATCCGGACTACCGCAGCGGCAACAACGGCAAGTGGCTCTCGAAGAGCCGCTTCCTGTTCATCGCCCAGTTCCCGCACCTGTTCACCGAAAAGCTGATCGCGGAAATGCGCGGCTACCAGGGCGAAGACGGCACCTCGCCGTTCTACGAAGGCCTGGGCCGCCATTTCTTCAAGATGGATTTCAACCACGTCGACAACCTGACGGCGCTGGGCAAGAAGTCCTTCATCGCCGAACTGATGCCGCGCCAGCCGATGTACGTGACCTATCTGCCGGAAGATGCGCAGGCCGTCATCGGCAAGGTGCACCGCTCCACCGCGCCGGCGCGCAAGCTGCTGGAACAGGAAGGCATGCACTTCGAAGGCTATGTCGATATTTTCGATGCCGGCCCGGTGCTGCAGGCCCGCGTGTCCGAACTGCGTGCCCTGCGCGAGAGCACGGTGGTCATCGCCGACCCCGACACGGTGTCCACCGATGCCGAGCCGCTGCTGGTCTCGAACACGGTGCTCAAGGATTTCAGGATGATACTCACCAGCGAGAATCCGGTGGCCGGCAAGATCGGCCTGTCGGAATCCGAACTGGGTCTGCTGCATTGCCAAAGCGGCGATTCGATTCGCACGCTGTCACTTAGCGTAAGGAAGAACGTACATGTCTAATCTCAGCAATTTCATCAACGGCGCATGGCTGGCAGGCTCCGGCCCGGAACTGGTCACCGTCGATCCATCGACCGGCAACCAGACCTGGACCTCGAACGAGTCCACCAGCGAAGACGTGCAGGCCGCGGTACAGGCGGCGCGCGACACCTTCGAGTCGTGGGCAATGACTCCCCTCGAATCGCGCATCGCCATCTGCACCCGTTTCCGCGACCTGCTCAAGGAAAACGCGGAAGTGCTGGCCCAGACCATCGCCGAAGAAGTCGGCAAGCCCTTGTGGGAAGCACGCGTTGAAGTGGCCACCATGGCCAACAAGATCGATATCTCGGTCCAGGCCTACAACGAGCGCACCGGCGAAGTGGCGGCCAAGGTCGCCGACGGCAATGCCGTGCTGCGCCACCGCCCTCACGGCGTGTTCGGCGTGTTCGGTCCGTACAACTTCCCCGGCCACCTGCCGAACGGGCATATCGTCCCTGCGCTCATCGCCGGCAATACCCTGGTGTTCAAGCCCAGCGAATACGCGCCGCGCACCGCGGTGAAAACCGTGCAGCTGTGGGAACAGGCCGGCCTGCCTGCAGGTGTGATCAACCTGGTCAACGGCGGACGCAATACCGGCGTGGCGCTGGGCCAGAACGCGGGCCTCGATGGCGTGCTGTTTACCGGCAGCTGCCAGACCGGCGTGGCGCTGCACAAGCAGTTCGGCGGCCAGCCAGGCAAGATGCTGGCGCTGGAAATGGGTGGTAACAATCCGCTGGTGGTGTGGGACGTCAAGGATATCGACGCCGCCGTGCACCACGCGATCATGTCGGCCTTCATCTCGGCCGGCCAGCGCTGCACCTGCGCGCGCCGCCTGGTCGTCGCCGACACCGTCGAAGGCGATGCCTTCATCGAACGCCTGGTCGAAGTGGCCACCACCCTGAGCGTCGGTCCGTCGAACGCCGAGCCGCAGCCTTTCATGGGCCCCGTGGTTTCGAGCGCCGTCGCCGCCCGCCTGGTGCAGGCGCAGGCCGACATGGTGGCCAAGGGCGGCAAGGCCCTGCTGCAGATGAAGCAGCTCGACCCGAACGCCGGTTTCGTCACCGCCGGCATCGTCGACGTCACCAACGCCAAGGGCATTCCGGACGAAGAGTGGTTCGGCCCCCTGCTGCAGATCATCCGCGTGTCGGACTTCGACAGCGCCATCAAGGTGGCCAACGCCACCGAATTCGGCCTGGCCGCGGCCCTGCTGTCAAACGACGAACAGCTGTGGAAGCAGTTCTCGGTGCAGGCACGCGCCGGCATCGTCAACTGGAACCGTCCGACCACGGGCGCGGCCAGCAGCGCGCCGTTCGGCGGCGTCGGCAAATCGGGCAATCACCGTCCGAGCGCATACTATGCGGCAGATTACTGCGCCTACCCGGTCGCTTCGATCGAAACGAGCGAACTTGAAATGCCGGCCAAGCTGTCCCCAGGCCTTACGTTCTAGGATTCCAACATGCAAACAGCTCGCGAATACAATTTCGACGGCCTGGTCGGCCCAAGCCACAACTACGCCGGCCTGTCCTTCGGTAACGTGGCCTCGTTCTCGAACGTGAAAAGCGCGTCGAATCCGAAGCAGGCGGCCCTGCAAGGCCTGGCCAAGATGCGCGCCCTGGCCGCGCGCGGCTTCGCCCAGGCGCTGCTGCCGCCGCAGTCGCGCCCCAACTTCCGCCTGCTGCGCAGCCTGGGGTTCACCGGCACCGATGCCGACGTGCTGGCGCGCGCCTACCGCGAGTCGCCCGTCATCCTGGCCTGCGCGTATTCCGCTTCGCCCATGTGGACCGCCAACGCCGCCACCGTCAGCCCCTCGGCCGACACCTTCGACGGCCGCACCCACTTCACCGCCGCCAACTTGAACAACAAGCTGCACCGCGCGGAAGAGCATCACCAGTCCACCCGCACGCTGCGCGCGCTGTTCGCCGACGAGAAGCACTTCGCGGTGCACGACGCGCTGCCGTCCACCGGCGCATTCGGCGACGAAGGCGCGGCCAACCACACCCGCCTGTGCGCTTCGCACGGCGGCAAGGGCGTCGAGTTCTTCGTGTACGGCCGCGTGGAGTTCGATCCCTCGGCCCCGGCCCCGAAAAAATACCCGGCGCGCCAGACCCTCGAAGCGTCGCAAGCCATCGCCCGCCTGCACGGCCTGGACTCGGCCCGCACCGTGTTCTCGTCGCAGAACCCGGACGTGATCGACCAGGGCGTGTTCCACAACGACGTGATCGCGGTCGGCAACGGCAACGTGCTGTTCTATCACGAGCAAGCCTTCCACGACGAAGCGGCGGTGCTTAACAAGCTGCGCGTGGCCATGTCCGGCGTGGACGCCGAACTGGCCGCCATCCGGGTCGACACGCGCGTGGTATCGGTGGCTGACGCGGTGGCCAGCTACCTGTTCAACAGCCAGCTGCTGACCAAACCGGACGGCAGGATGGCGCTGGTGATTCCCCAGGAATGCCAGGAAAACCTGGCCGTGGCGCGCTACCTCGAAGAGCTGGTGGCGTCAGGCGGCCCGGTCGACGAACTGATTCATTTCGACCTGCGCCAGAGCATGCGCAACGGCGGCGGCCCCGCATGCCTGCGCCTGCGCGTGGCGCTGACCGAAGCCGAAGGCGCGGCAATGCACCAGGGCGTGGTCATGACCGAGGCGCTGTACGCGACCCTGGTCGACTGGGTCGGTAAATACTACCGCGACCACCTGGAGCCGAAGGACCTGGCCGACCCGCAGCTGGCGATCGAATGCCAGGCTGCGCTGGAAGAATTGACCCGCATTCTTGGCCTTCCCGGCCTGTATGCGCTGTAAAATACGCCCACTCGAAAAACCTTATTTTTGGCCGGGCCAACCCCGTCCGACTCTAGATTGCGTGTACGACGCCACAAGCTTTCCGTGCCCGTAATGACAACCGAAGTAATGGAGAAGCAAGATGAAACAGATGCCTCAAGATTTGCGCAAACAGACCCTGGAACTGATCGACGCGGGACAGAACGCCGCCGACGGCAGCCAGGTACAGGCCCTGATCAGTGCCTGGCTCGGCTCCCTGGACGATGAAGACCTCGCGGGCACCTCGCCCGCCAGCCTGGCGCCTGTGCTGCGCGACGGCTTCACCCAGGCCGCAAAGCGCGCCGCCGAAGGCTGCCAGATCGCGCAGCTGCGCTATTCGGATGGCCGCGGTGGCATGGCGACTGCCTTGCTGATCCTGAACGACGACATGCCTTACCTGGTCGACTCCATCGTCATGGCCATGCGCAAGCAGCGCGTTGGCGTGGCCGGCGTCATGAACTCCGTGCTGGCCGTGCGCCGCGACGCCAGCGGCACCGCCGTCGCCGTCGGCGAAGCCGGCAGCCCGCTCGAATCCTATGTCCTGTGCCTGCTGGCCGAAGACCTGGCTGCCGCCGAACTGGCCGCGCTGGTCGCCCGCCTGCAGATGGTCGCGCGCGACGCCGCCGTGGTGCGCCGCGATTCGGTCGCCATGGCCGACCGCCTCACTTCCGTGGCCGCCGCCGCTGCCGTCAACGGCACCGAAGGCCAGGAAGTCGCTGCCTTCCTGGAGTGGGCCAAGAACGAAGGCTTCGAGCCTTTCGGCTACGCCTACTATGTCGTCAAACCTGGCGTGCGCGAACTGGAACGCGATATCCCAAGCCGCATCGGCGTGCTGCAGGATACCTCGCACCCGGTCTACGGCACCTGCCTGGCCAATATCCCGGGCGACTTCGACACCCTGTCCAAGCGTCCCGACACGCTGTCGATCGTCAAGGCCGACGTCGAAGGCACGCTGCACCGCGACCAGCCGCTGGACTTCATCGGCGTGCGCGATACCGATGCCCAGGGCAGCATCAAGGGCGAACACTGCTTCGTTGGCCTGTTCACCCGCGCCGCCACCGCCACCCCGCTGGCGCGCCTGCCATTCGCGCGCGGCCGCGTTGCCAAGGTGCTGTCGCTGGCCGGCGTGCGCCAGGAAGGCTTTCGCGCCGAGAAATTCCTCGAGATCCTCGAATCGCTGCCGCGCACCGAAGCGCTGGAAGGCGATCCTGAATGGCTGTCGCAGGTATGCAGCTCGGTCGTGTCGCTGTACAAGCAGCCGCGCGCCAAGGTATTCGCCCGCCGCGACGTGTATGCGCGCCACCTGAACGTGCTGGTCTACCTGCCGCGCGAACGCTACAGCGCCAGCGTGGCCGCGTCGCTGGCCACCGCGCTGAAAGAGAGCTCGGGAGCCACCGAAGTGCGTTCGCAGACCCTGGTCGCCGACGGCCCGCTGGCCCGCGTGTACCTGATCGCCCACGCCGCGCGCTATCCGCTGGACCTGGAAACGGACATCCAGCTGCCGCTGCTGAACGTGCTCGACGGCTGGCACGACAGGTTCGCCGCCCTGGCCGACAATGTGTTCGACATGCCCACCCGCAGCAACCTGCGCAAGGCCTGCGCCAGCCTGCCGGTCAACTACGTCAGCGCCACCGCGCCGGACGTCGCCTTCCGCGACCTGGCCGCGCTGCTCTCGAACGGCCATGAAGGCCAGGTGTCGGTGCGCGTGGAAGCGGGCGATGCCGGCAGCGCCACCATCCGCCTGTATTCGGTCGGCGAAGTGCCGTCGCTGTCGCGCATCCTGCCTGCCCTGCAAAACGCAGGCGTGGCGATCGACCGCGAACAGACTTACAGCATCCCCCTGGCCGACGGCCAGAAGCGCTTCGTCACCAGTCTGGCGGTGGACGCGGAAAGCGCGGCCAAGCTGGCCAAGCCGAACGTGGTGGCTGTGGCACAGGAACTGTTTGCCTCGCTGTTCAACGGCGAAGCCGAAGACGGCCGCCTGAACGGCCTGGCCATCGAAGGCGGCCTGCGCATGCGTGAAGTGCAGCTGGTGCGCGCCTACATTTCGTACTGGCGCCAGACCGGCAGCAAGTTCTCGGTCCGCTACATGGCCGACACCCTGCGCCGCCGTCCCGACCTGGTGAAGGAACTGGTCGAAGGTTTCGTCCAGCGCTTCGATCCGAGCGTGCCTGAGGTCCAGCGCGCCGCCGCGGCCGAACGCATTGCCGCCATCAAGTCCAACCTGGCGTCGGTGAACCATGCCGACACCGAGGAAATCCTGGCCGCGCTGGTGGACCTGGTGCTCGCCACCGTGCGTACCAACTACTTCCAGAACGACCAGCAAGGCGACAAGATCATCTTCAAGTTCGACACCAGCCGCCTGGCGCTGGTACCCGAGCCGCGTCCTTACCGCGAAATCTATGTGTTCTCGCGCCGCTTCGAAGGCGTGCACCTGCGCGGCGGCCCTGTCGCCCGCGGCGGCCTGCGCTGGTCGGACCGCATGGAAGACTACCGCACCGAGGTGCTGGGCCTGGTGAAGGCGCAGATGGTCAAGAACGCGGTCATCGTGCCGGCCGGTTCCAAGGGCGGCTTCGTATGCAAGCAGATGCCGAAAGACGCCGTGCGTGAAACCATCGCGGCCGAAGGCGAAGCAGTCTACCGCCTGTTCATTTCCAGCCTGCTGGAAGTGACCGACAACCGCGTGCGCGGCGAGATCATTCCTCCGCAGGATACCGTGCGCTACGACCAGGACGATCCGTACCTGGTGGTTGCCGCCGACAAGGGCACGGCAACCTTCTCCGACATCGCCAACAGCATCGCGGTCAAGCGCGGCTTCTGGCTGGGCGACGCGTTTGCGTCGGGCGGCTCGAACGGCTACGACCACAAGAAAATGGGCATTACCGCCAAGGGCGCGTTCGAAGCGGTCAAGCGCCACTTCTACGAAATGGACCACGACATGAACACCACCCCGATCACCATGGTCGGTGTGGGCGACATGTCTGGCGACGTGTTCGGCAACGGCGTGCTGCTGTCGCGCCAGCTGAAAGTGCTGGCCGCCTTCGACCACCGCCATATCTTCCTGGACCCGACCCCGGACGTCGCCACCTCGTTCGCCGAGCGCGTGCGCATGTTCGCCTTGCCGCGTTCGTCGTGGGAAGACTACGACAAGGGCCTGATATCAAACGGCGGCGGCGTGTTCCCGCGCAGCGCCCGCACCATCGAACTGTCGCCCCAGATCCGCGCCGCGCTGGACATCGAAGAGACGGTGCTCACGCCTGAAGAACTGATGCACCGTATCGTCAAGGCGCCGGTGGACCTGTTCTACAACGGCGGCATCGGCACCTACATCAAGGCGTCGACCGAAACCCACGCCCAGGTCAAGGACCGCGCCAACGACAACATCCGCGTCAACGGCAACGAGCTGCGCTGCAAGGTCGTTTCCGAAGGCGGCAACCTGGGCGCGACCCAGAACGGCCGTATCGAATTCGCCCTGGCGGGCGGCCGCATCTTCACCGATGCGATCGACAACTCGGCCGGCGTGGATTGCTCCGACCACGAAGTGAACGTCAAGATCTGGCTCGATACCGAAGTCAATGCCGGCGTGCTGCCGGAAGCGGACCGCAACCGCATCCTGAACGAGATGACCCTGGACATCGAAGACCTGGTCCTGCGCGACAACACCCTGCAAACCCATTTGCTGGTGCGTGAAGTGCAGGCGCAAGCCAATCCCGACGTCGTGGACGGCTACGCTTCGCTGATCACCAGCCTGGAAGCCGAAGGAGCGCTGTCGCGTGAACTGGAGCAGCTGCCGACCGACGCCGAACTGGCGCGCCGCAAGGCAGCCGGCATCGGCCTGACGGCGCCGGAACTGGCTGTCGTCATCGCCAACGTCAAGAACCGCTTCAAGCGCTTGCTGTCCGCGCTGCCGCTGACGGACCTGGCGTGGGCCGAATCGGTGCTCAAGCCTTACTTCCCTGCGCAGCTGGTCGCCACCCGCCAGGCGCTGGCGCACCCGCTGGCCAACACCATCCTGGCCACCGTGCTGGCCAACGAATCGGTCAACCGCTGCGGCCCTTTGATGATCCGCGACCTGGCAGTGGAACACCAGGTGGAAGAGTCGGACGTGGTCAAGGCCTGGGGCCAGTCGTGGTCGGCCCTGCACCTGGCGCCTATCTTCGGCGCGCTCGATGCGGACGCCCTGAAAGTGCCGCGCGCCGTGTCGATCAAGGTCGATGCCCGCACCCGCGTGCTGTTCAAGGCCATCATCGAAGGCGTGCTGTCGGTGCCAAACGATCACCAGCGCGGCGCCGGCGGCATGGAAGAACTCACCCGCCTGTTCGCCCTGCCGGAGATGCTCAAGCAGCTGATGCCTGCCAAGTCCGAAGCAGACGCCTTCCCGGGACTGCCGGCGCTCTTCGTGCAAGCCTGGCGCTCGGTCGACGCCATCGAAGCGGTTGCCACCTTCCTGTTCGCCGCGGTAGCGGTGCAGCGTCCGGCCGGCATGACGCTGGCCCAGTTCCTGCAGGTTGGCATGGCGCTGCGCGGCCAGGCCGGCATCGACACGCTGGAGCGCGGCCTGAAGATCGCCCCGCACAGCAAGTCGCAGGAACAGCTGCGCAACTACGCGATGCAGGCACTGCGCCGCACGCAACAGCGCCTGCTGCTGCAAGTGCTGGCCCGTTCCAGCGGCGGCGGCGACACCATCGAAGCGGTTGAAGTGGTGACCAACTCGATGGGCCTGGCGGGCTACGCACCGGCAACCGACCTGGAACAGGCGATGCTGGACGTGTGGGCCCTGTCGGAAGCGACCAACGCAGTGACGGCGTAAGGCCGTGACGGTTCCGCCACTCCCCGCCGCTGTGCGCGCGCTCGCCGAAGCTGATTTCGGCGCCGTCGCGCAGCGCTTTGGCGATGCCGGTTTCACGGTGGGCCTGCCCGCCAAAGGCATCCTGACGATCAAGTCGGCCACGGCAGCGGCGCGCGCCAGCGTGCTGGTGTCGGTGGGCGTGCATGGCGACGAGACGGGGCCGATCGAAGTGCTCGCCCACGTCATCGAAGCCCTGTCGCACGAGCCCAAAGCGCTGGCGGTGGACCTGATGCTGTGCGTCGGGAATATCGACGCCATCGCACAGGGCAGGCGCTTCATCGATGCCGATTTGAACCGCATGTTCCGCCCGGTGCGCGGCTCCCTGGCCAGCGCGGCGGAAGCCGCGCGCGCCGACACCATGATCGCGGCCACCGCGGCATTCTTCGACGGCGCCGGACCGGTGCGCTGGCACCTGGACCTGCACACGGCCATCCGGCCGTCGGTGTATCCCACCTTTGCGATCGTGCCGGACCTGATCGCGGAAGAGGGAAAACGGCCCCTGATCGACTGGCTGGGCCAGGCGGCCATCGGCGCCATCATCATGAATCCGCAGTCGGCCGGCACCTACAGCTACCATTCGGCCGAATTCCACGGCGCGGCGGCCAGCACCGTGGAGCTGGGCCGGGTGGGCGCGCTGGGGCAGAACGACCTGTCCCTGTTTGCCGACGTCGATCGGGCGCTGGACGACCTGCTGCGCGGCGCCGCGCCGGCCGCGCGCAAGGTGGAGCCGCACGTGTTCAAGGTGGCGCAGGAGATCATCAAGCTGTCGGACGCCTTCAGCATGGCCTTCGACCGCAGCACGCAAAATTTCACCGCGCTGCGCCAGGGCGAGGTCATCGCCACCGATGGCGCCACGGTCTATACCGTGCAGCACCCCGAAGAGCTGGTCGTATTCCCCAATCCCGACGTCCGGGCGGGACTGCGCGCCGGCCTGATGGTGGTGCGCGCCGAATAGGCAGCCAGCGCACATTTTCCGCCGCTCACGCCCCCTTTTTTGCAGTTCATCGCATCGGGGGCGCCGGGCGCGGCCTTTCTTGTTAATGTCTCTAGACTTAACCACAACAATAAAGGTCCCCATCATGCGCACCCTCCTGTCCATCGCCTGCCTCGCCGCCCTGAGCGGCTGCGCCATCATCATCACCCCTGGTGAAGGCGATATCGAGATGAAAACCGTGTTCAGCCAGGACACTATCCAGGGCAATGGCCAGGTGAACGTCGAACGACGCGCCATCGGCAGCCTGGCCAGCCTGGAAATGAGCGGCCCCGTGAACGTGGAAGTGCGCGTGGGCGCCGAACCGTCGCTGCAAGTCGAAACCGACAGCAACCTGCTGCCACGGGTGCGCACCGACATCATCGGCACCACCCTCAAGGTATGGGTTGACGGCAATGTGCGCTCGACTGCCGGCATGCGCGTGATCTACACCACGCCCCAGCTGACCCAGATCCGCTCGACCGGTTCGGGCCGCCTGGTGGTCTCCGAACTGAACGGCGGCGCGCTGACCTTCAGCAAGGTCGGCTCCGGTGAAAGCCAGCTGTCGGGCAAGGTTGGCTCCCTGAACATGCAACTGAACGGTTCCGGCAATGTCAACGCCATGGCCTTGCAAAGCGGCAATGCCAACCTGAACCTGACCGGTTCGGGCCGCCTGACGCTGGGCCAGGTCAGTGCCGACGCGCTCAACATCAACCTGCGCGGTTCGGGCGAACTGCAGGCCAGCGGCACCGTCAACCATCTGAACGCGCATGTGCTCGGTTCGGGCGGCGCCAACCTGATGGGACTGGCCAGCCAGCGTGCCGACCTGACCACCAACGGTTCGGGCGACATTTCGGCGCGCGTGCAGCAAACCCTGTCGGCCCAGACCAACGGTTCCGGCCGCATTACGGTGTACGGCAATCCTGGCCAGCGCAACATCACCGGCAAGAACGTTCACGTCCTGAATTGAACATCCGCCGCGCCCTTCCCGACGAAGCAGGCCAGCTGACCGCGCTGGCCATGCTGGCCAAGGCCCATTGGGGCTACAGCGCGGCGCAGATGGCAGCCTGGCGCAGCAGCTTGTGCGTCGCACCATCGGAGATCGCGGCGCAGCCTTGCTTCGTCTGCGAGGACGGGGAGGGCGTGCGGGGCTTCTACCTGCTGCATACCGACGACCCGTGGCGCCTGGAGCACCTGTGGGTGCACCCGGACGCCATGCGGCGCGGCATCGGGCGCGCCCTGGTGTTGCATGCCATGGCGCAGGCGCAGGCCGGCGGCCAGGACGCGCTGCTGGTCGAATCCGACCCCAATGCCGAAGCGTTTTACCTGTCTTGCGGCGCCACGCGCACCCACCTTGCCGCAGCCCCGATCGCGGGCCAGCCCGGGCGGCAACTGCCGCATATGCGCCTGCCGTTGTAGAGGCGACTCACCCCGGTTTCGCGGGTGAAAGATGTGTATTAGTAAATGGCTTTACCCCCTATAATCGCTGCTGCCATTCAATCAGCACGATAAAAGGGACGACCGTGAATCAGACATTGGGCCAGAAGCTGTTTCGAACCAAAGCGCCAGGCAAGGGCCATTCCGACGCACACGCCAGTGGCGGCCTGGCACGCACCATGGGCCTGTTCCCCCTGACCATGATCGGCGTGGGCGCCACCATCGGCACCGGCATCTTTTTCACCATGGTCGAAGCGGTGCCGAAAGCCGGGCCTGCCGTCATCCTGTCCTTTCTGATCGCCGCGCTCACCGCCGGCCTGACCGCGCTGTGCTACGCCGAACTGTCGTTCCGGATTCCCGCTTCGGGCTCGTCCTATTCCTTCGCCTACGCCACGCTGGGCGAGTTTGCCGCCTTCATCATGGCGGCCTGCCTGCTGCTCGAATACGGCCTGGCCGCCAGCGCCACCGCGATCGGCTGGTCGTCCTACCTGAACAACTTCCTGGCCAACGCGGCCGGGTGGGAGATACCGGCCATGCTCAGGACGCCGATGATCGTGTCGGGCGCGAACGGGGTGGAATTCCATCCAGGCCAGTTCAACCTGCCGCCGGTACTGCTGGTGATCATGTGCGGCATCCTGCTGATCCGCGGCACGCGCGAATCGGCCACCACCAATGCCGTGATGGTGCTGATCAAGCTGGCCATCCTGCTGTTCTTCGTGGTGATCGCCTTCACCGGCTTTGACGCCGCCAATTTAACGCCCTTCTTCAACACCGACAACAGCAAGGGCATGGGCGGCATGGCGGGTGTCGCCGCCGGCGCCGGTCTGGTGTTCTTCTCCTTCATCGGGCTCGATACCGTGGCCACGGCAGGCGAAGAGGTCAAGGACCCGACCCGCAATGTGCCGATCGGCATCATTGCCGCGCTGTGCATCGTGACCGTGTTCTATTTGCTGGTGGCGGTAGCCGCCGTTGGCGCGCAGCCGGCCCATATGTTCGCAGGCCAGGAAGCGGGCCTGTCGGTGATCCTGCAGAATGTGACCGGCAAGGCCTGGCCTGCGCTGGTGCTGTCGGCCGGCGCCGTGATTTCGGTGTTCAGCGTGACCCTGGTGACCATCTACGGCCAGACCCGTATCCTGTACGCCATCAGCCGCGACGGCCTGATTCCGAAAAGCTTCCAGCGCGTGAATGCGAAAACGCAGGCGCCGGTCAGCAACACCGTCATCGTCTGCCTGGTGGTGGGCCTGGTGGCGGCGCTGGTCGATTCGACCTTCCTGTGGGACATGGTCAGCATGGGCACGCTGACGGCCTTCATCGTGGTCTCGATTGCGGTGCCGGTGCTGCGCAAGCGCGAAGGCGAAAGCCTGACCCGCGGCTTCCGCGTGCCGTTCGGGCCTTACCTGGTGCCGGCGATGAGCGTGCTGGCCTGCCTGTACATCATGCATGGCCTGTCGCCGACGACGTACACCGTGTTTGCCGTTGTCATGGCGCTGGCGGTGTCGACCTACTTCCTGTACAGCATTCATCATTCGAAGCTGAACAAGTAAGGCAGATGGATAGCTGGCGCCCTTGATGGAAGCACTGGTCGCGATATTCGCCATGCTGCTGCTGCATTGGCGGCTCACGGTCAGTGTCGGTGTCGCTATTCTTGTCGCGGTTTTGCTCTCCAGCCTGTTTGCCGGTTTTACGGCTGGATATTGCATCAGCCTCGCTATTGCGGGAGTCGCATTCGGGTGCATTTGGCAAGGCCGAGGAGATGCCGGCGCCCCCGTTTTGTCGGACCAGCCCGCGACCCCTGTGTCGAAACCCGTGGCATGCCTGGCGTTCATTTTTCTCGGTGCGCTGTGGGGGAGCCTGGGAACCATGCTCTTGCGATCGGCCTTCGGCGGCCCGATTCTCATCCTTGGCAGCGTCCTGGCGGTCGGGCTGTGGTACCGGTTGGTCCTTCATCGTCCGATTGCGACGGCTTACCTTGTGTTCGCGGCGGTATCGCTCATGGCGGGTTTTTCTTTGCTGCTGCTGCCGTCGCTGTTTCGTGCGTAGAGGCACAATTCCCCTTCGCCCTGTGCGAGATTGGTCACATGCCCTTTTTCGGAGATGCTTGACATGCGTAATTCCTTCCTGATTGTCTTCTTCGCGTCCTGCGCATTTGCAGCATTTCATACAGATTCCGTGAGTTCCGAAGTCCCGAAATCAATCGATGCATCCAGGAATCGCCTGACGCTTGAAATCCTTTCAAAGATCCCGGATGAAAAACTCGAACAAGCAATTGTGGAGTATGTCGAAACCAGGATCGCGGGCCGTGATAAACAAGAGCGCCAGATTGTCGCGAAACTTGGCCCGGGCATTCAAGCGCTCTACATCACCTGGTGGTTGGAAGCTGAGGTCAACAATGGCGGCTTCAGTCAATACTACTGGAACAGCGCGGGTCAGTTTGCCGATGCCGCGCCTGCAGCGTTTGACTACTTCGGCGCGCGGCAGCATGCAGCGCTGATGCGCGAGGCAAACACGATACGCGGCGTGGAGTCTGCTGCGATGCAGAAATTCAAGGTTCAAGGTTCAATTGGCGCATTCTCGGCCTCGTATGAGGAATCGAAACTCGACCCGCTTGATACACGGTATTACAAGCTCACTGAAAACCTCAGCGCGCTGCGCATAGCAAGGATACGAGCGCATCCAGAGGATTTTTTGGGGTCTCCATGAAACGCGTCATCCTGTCGTTCCTGCTCTTGCCTCTCGCTGCTGCAAGCAAGGAAAATGTGCGTACGAGTTTTCCGATTTCCGAGCTGGCACTTGGGGGCATTTCGGTTGGGCTGTCAGAGAAGGAAGTCTTGCGGCGACTTGGACCACCGCGGTCCCGGGTCGATACTGGCGAAGGTTTTCGTCTGGACTATGCTGGCCTGGAAGTGTACGTCGGCGTGGACGGAGAGGGTGTCTTCGAAGTAGCAAGCACCTCGCCAGGTCAATGCACGCCGAGTCGGGTGTGCCCAGGCATGTCGCTGAATGCTGCAAAGCATATGTTCGGAACACCGGTCATTGCGAAGCGCGAACATGGCAGCTTTCTCGAGTACATTCCGATAGAAGGCACCTGCTGGCTTCAGCTGAGCGTGGCGAGGAAGAAAATCCAGAAACTGCGGATTGCATGCCAGCCATAATCTAGCGGACATAAAAAAACCACGCTGCCTTTCGGGAGCGTGGCTTTTGCCTTTCCGCGCCGTGCTTATTCGGCGTTCATTTCTTTCAGCAGGTTGTCGGCCTTGTCGACGTGCTTCATGTTCCACAGCATGTAGCGCACATCGACCTGGATGTCGCGCGTATTGGCCTGGTTGAAGTCCCAGTCGGAAATGATCGAATCGAGCGTGCCGTCAAACGCCAGGCCGATGAATTCGCCCTTGCCGTTCAGCGCGGCCGAACCCGAATTGCCGCCCGTGATGTCCAGGGTGGCCAGGTAGTTCACCGGGACCGATTTCAGTTTCGGATCAACAAACTTGCCGAAGTCCTTGGCCTTGATGGCTGCCAGCTGGGCTTCCGGCGCGTTGAACTCGCCTTCGCCAGTCGCCTTGGCGACCACGCCCTTGACGGTGGTAAATGCCGACCACGAACCGGTGCCGTCGGCGCCGTGCTTGCGGCCCATGACGTTGCCGTAGGTGACGCGCAGCGTGCCGTTGGCGTCAGGGTAGACCGCACGGCCCTTGCTGGTCATGAAGGCGATCTTGGCCTTCATGTAGTTGGCGTAGGCTTGCTGGATCTTGCCGCCCAGTTCTTCTTCTTCGGCTTCGGTCTTCATGCCTTCCGCGTACATGGCTACCGCGGCCTTGACGAAGCTGTCGTTCACTGCCGCGAACTCGGCTGGCGTCTTGCCGATCAGGGCGGCGCGTTCTGCCGCGCTGCCCAGTTTCGAACCGGCGTACATGGTGTCGAGCAAGGTTTTCAGGTCGGCTTGCGACATGCCGTCACGGATTCCCATGGCGGCGTCGAAGTTGGCATTGCGCCGGGCTGCCGGCTGTGCGGCGTACTTGGACAGGCTGTTCATGACCAGGGCCTTGTCGACTTTTTCGTCGTAGGTCTTGTCCATGCCGGCCACCGATGCCTTGATGCGCTGCAGGTCACGGTCCTGGAAGCCAGCCTTGCGGTCGGCGTTCGGCTTGGTGCCTTCGTGGGCCAGGCGGAACAGGGTACGCGCTGTGTTCAGCAGGCGTGGCGCCGAGCTGTTCAGGTAGTAATCGGCCTTGGCTTTCGCATCGCGCTGGGCGATCAATTGTTCGATCTGATCGATGTCGCCGGCGAACTGCTGCTTGCGCGCTGCATTGCCATTGACCCAGGCTTTGAGCTCGCTGTGTTCCTTGGACTTGCGGGCCAGGAAGTCGCTGCCTTCGTAGCTGGTCAGCATGCCCTTGCGGTTCTTGTAGTAGTTGTTGACGTTGGCAACCTGGCCGGCGTACTTCAGGCGCGCTGCGTCGTTGTTCTTGGTTTCGCGCTCGATCGTGGCCAGGGTTTCCGCCGACGACTTGATGAAGGCAGGGTAGCTCCATTCGAAGGTCGATGCCACTTCCGACGGCAGGCGGTGGCGGTTGGTGCGGCCGGGATAGCCCAGCGCCATGATGAAGTCGCCTTCCTTGACGCCTTCCCTGGCGATGGTCAGGTACGATGCCGGCTGGTAAGGCACGTTGTCCTTGGCATAGTCGGCAGCCTTGCCGTCCTTGCTGACGTAGGCGCGGTAGAAGCCGTAGTCGCCGGTGTGGCGCGGCCACATCCAGTTGTCGGTGTCGCCACCGAACTTGCCTACGCCCGACGGTGGCGCGTGCACCAGGCGCACGTCGCGGATTTCCAGCTGCTTGATCAGGTAGAACTCCAGGCCGCCGTAATAGCTGGCCACGTTGCAACGGTGGCCGGCGTCTTTTTCGCACTCGGCAACCATGGACTTGCTGTTCTTTTCAATCGCGTCGATGCGGGCCTTGCCGGCCAGCTTGGCGACGTCGGCGCTGATGACTTTGTCGCTGACATTGCTCACTTCGCGCGTGACATAGACGCGGCTGTTCGGCGCTGCCGGCAGTTCTTCGGCGAAGGTTTTCGCCAGGAAGCCGTTGGCCAGCAGGTCGCGCTCAGGCGTCGAATTGACGGCGATGCTGTTGTAGACGCAGTGGTGGTTGGTCGCAACCAGGCCCATCGGCGAGACGAAGGAGGCCGAGCAACCGCCCAGGCTGACGATCGCGTTCATCGGGAATTCGGTCAGCTTGGTCAGCTTGGCCGGATCGAGCTTCAGGCCGGCGGCCTTGAGCTGCTTGGCAACCTGCGGCAGTTGCTGTGGCATCCACATGCCTTCGTCGGCATGGGCGGCGGCGCTGGCGAGGACGGCAAGCGCGATCAGGGTCTTCTTCATGGGTCGATTGTCTCTTTTAGGGTATCGGAACTGGTGTTGGCGCTTTTTGAGCACCCGTGAGTATCGGTACTGCCTGTTCTTTAGTCAATCGAAATGTCGATACATATATTCAATTAAAGTTATAGAAAATGTATCGTGTTCATAGCTGATCCCCCACGAGCGAGGCGAACTGGCCCAGGAATTTTTCTGTGTACGACCGTTGTAGCCACGCCGCATGCGTGACCGGCCTGGCGTGGCGCCAATCCTCGTCGAAGATTTTTACTTGCTCCTTGGCAAATTCAGGGTCCATGACATTGAGGTTGGCTTCGTCGTTCAGGCTGAAGGAGCGGTTGTCGAAGTTGGTCGAGCCGACCGACACCATCAGCGCATCGACCACCAGCGCCTTGACGTGGTACATGGTGGGCTGGTACTCGGCGATCTCGACGCCGGCCGCCAGCAGGGGGCCCCAGCGCGCCCGCGACGCGGCGCGCACCAGGTCTGAATCGATGTTCTCGCCCGGGGTGATGATTTTCACCTTGACGCCGCGCCTGGCCGCGGCGATCAGGGCGCGGATGGTCAGTTCCTCCGGCACGAAGTAGGAACTCGACAGGTGAATGGTGTGTTGCGCCGCGGTGATCGACATCAGGTACATCAGCAGCATGCTCTCGCTGCCGCCGCTGGGCGAGCTGCCGAACATCTGGGCCGCATGGCCGCCGCGCGCCGCCAGGGCCGGGAAGTAAAGTGGTCCGTCCAGCACCACGCCGGTCGCCTTGGTCCAGTTGTCCGCGAACACGGCTTGCATCTGGCCGACGACCGGGCCTTCCACCCGGAAGTGGGTATCGCGCCAGTGCGCCTTGTCCTGGGCCGTGCCGCGCCACTGGTCGGCAATGCCTACGCCGCCGGTGAAGCCGACCTTGCCGTCGACCACCAGGACTTTGCGGTGCGTGCGGTTGTTCAGTTTGGTAAATTTCCACCAGACCGGCTTGTGGAAACGCTCCAGCTGCACGCCGGCCGCTGTCATGGCGTCCATCGACGCCAGGTCCATCTTCATGCTGCCGATGAAATCGAGCATGACATGGACCTTGACGCCGGCGCGCGCGCGCTCGGCCAGGGCATCCGAGAATTCCTTGCCCACCGTTTCCGACCAGTAGATATAGGTTTCGAAGGTGATCGTGTGGCGCGCCGCCCGGATGTCCCGGAGCATGGCCGGGAAAATGGCGTCGCCGTTGAGCAGCGCCTCCACCTGGTTGCCCTCGGTCAGGGGCGGCCCCAGCAATACGCCCATGGAGCGTCGGAATTGCGGGTCATCGGTGCTGTACAGGCGTTGCAGCTGGCGCTCGATTTTCTTCTCGCTCGGCATGAAATTGAATACCAGGAACACGCTCAGCAAGGTAACCATGCACGTCATCAATGCTATCGGGACAGGAGTCATTTTCATGGGCGCAGCCGGGCGAAAAAAAACCAACGCAGCCGCGTTGGTTGGTGGTGGGGAAACTGCACTAGCGGGCTTTTCCGCGGCGTAGCAGATTGACGATGGCCAGCAGGATGACGGCGCCCAGGAAGGAGACCAGCAGCGACGTGATGCTGAAGTCGTCCGAATTGATGGTGCCGGTGCCGAACAGCGGCGACAGCAGCCAGCCGCCCAGGAAGGCGCCCACGATGCCCACCACGACGTTGAGAATCATGCCTTGTTCGGCGTCCGTTTTCATGACCATGCTTGCCAGCCAGCCGAGAATACCGCCGACGATGATCCAGATGATAAATAACATGTTTGACTCCTTGGTTTGGTTAAGAAAGGCGCTCCTGGCCACCTGCATGTCGCCGGCCGTGCAAAAAGAATAGAGTCCGCCGACAGCGGGGTCGGTGCGGCAAATAACGGAGTGGGAGATTGTGCGAGCTTGCCATTTGGAATGTGGAACGAAGCGTGCGCGAACGTACGGAAGCAAGCTTGCTGTCGACTTATCGTTTCACGACTGGCAATGATTCCATCTTGGTATTGCGAGCCCCCAGCGTATTAATTCGAAAGGAAATCGACATGAGCAACTACGACAGCACGGCAAACAAGAACTCCCGCATGGTCACCGGCCTGTTCCGTGACCGCGACAGCGCAGAGCGGGCCTACAGCGCGGTGGCCGACCGCGGTTACACCAAGGATGACGTCACCCTGATGATGTCTGACGACACCCGCAAGACCCATTTCGGCGATACCAGGACCGAACTGGGCAGCAAAGCCGCTGAAGGGGCCGGGGTAGGCGCCGGCATCGGCGGCACCATCGGCGCCGTGCTGGCCGGGGTGGCCGCCGTCGGCACCACCCTGGTCCTGCCGGGCATCGGCCTGGTCGTGGCCGGCCCGCTGGCAGCGGCCCTGGCCGGCGCCGGCGCGGGCGGCCTGGCTGGCGGCCTGGTCGGCGCCCTGATCGGCGCCGGTATTCCCGAAGAACGCGTCAAGCATTACGAAGAAGGCATCAAGGATGGCGGCATCCTGATGGGCGTGAGCCCGCGCAGCGATGAAGACGCGGCCCACATCGAACGCAGCTGGACCGACAACCGCGGCGAACACATCATCGGCACGGGCCTGGGCGCCACCGGTGGCGC
>Ga0187843_10000110_pt1 | contig 66279 bp, 59 predicted proteins | sample SpaLakP09_SKY_43_FD_134516 | JGI IMG/M metagenome (GOLD analysis project Ga0187843, IMG submission 134516) | Oligotrophic lake water microbial communities from Sparkling Lake, Wisconsin, USA - SP09_SKY_43 | ecosystem: Environmental > Aquatic > Freshwater > Lake | place: USA: Sparkling Lake...
ACTTTCCAACGGCCCTTTTGTAAATCTTTGTGAAGCCTGGAACGACCGTTAACTATTTGACAGGGGACAGTCCCAGTTTTACAGGAAATATTTCCTGTAAAACTGGGACTGTCCCCTGTCAAAGTGGCAATAACAAGAAGAAGGCGCTAGCGGCCGAACGGGTCGTCGATGCTGTGCGCCGGTTCGGTAAACCATTTCGGGCCCGCTGCCGTCATGTAGAAATGGTCTTCGTGGCGGATCCCGAATTCGCCCGGGATGCAGATCATCGGTTCGTTCGAAAAGCACATGCCCACGTCCAGCGGCGTGCTGTCGCTGCCCACCAGGTAAGGCCATTCGTGGATGTCCATGCCGATCCCGTGGCCGGTACGGTGCGGCAGGCCGGGCAGCTTGTAGCCGGGGCCGAAGCCGTGCGCTTCCAGGCTGCGGCGCGCTGCGGCGTCGACGGCGGAGCAGGGCGCGCCCAGGCGGGCGGCGTCGAAGGCGGCCAGCTGCGCTGCCTTCTCGGCGTTCCAGACAAAACGCTGGCGTTCGCTGATGTCGCCGAACACATAGCTGCGGGTGATGTCGGAAATGTAGCCCTTGAGCTGGCAGCCGGTGTCGATCAGCACCATGTCGCCCTGCTTGAGGGTTTGCACGTAGCTCACGCCGTGCGGGTAGGCCGTCGCTTCGCCGAACAGCACGATGCAGAAATACGATCCCGGCGCGCCAACCTTGCGGTGCGCGCGCGCGATGAATTCGGTGACCTCCACCGTCGTGATCCCTTCATGCAGGATGCTGGCCGCTGCCTTGTGCACTTCCAGCGTCATGTCCTTCACGCGCTGCATCAGCGCTATTTCGGCGGCCGATTTGCGCGCGCGGCAGTGGGCGGTGACGCTCTTCGCGTTTTGCAGCTCATAGCCGCCTGCCAGCGGGCGTATGCCGTCGGCGATGAAGAAGGCGGCGCTTTCGCAGATGCCGATGCGCGGCGGCGCGGCGCTGTCGGGCGCGATGCCCATCTTTGCCAGTACGGCGATGAACAGCTGGTAGGGGCTTTCGTGCTCTTCCCAGCAGTTGACCGGGCCTTCGACGAGCATGAAGTCGCGGATCGAGCCTTCTTCAAACGTGGGTGCGATGTATTCAAGGGCGCCGCGGGCGGGCAGGATCGCGCCCACCATGCGTTCGCTGGCATGCCACCTGGTGCCGGTGAAGTAAGTCATGTTGGTGCCGGCGTTCAGGTACACGGCGGCGATGCCCGCGTCCTGCATGAAGGCCTGGGCGCGGGCGATGCGCTGCAGGTGTTCGTCCTTGCCGATGGCGGTCATCCCGCCCGTCATGTCCGCCAGTCCTGCCAGCGCTTCGTCGAATGTCTTGCCGCCTATGCCCATATGATGGTCCTCGCTTGAATATCCCGCCATTACATCCGAAATGCGGGCCGCCGTCTTGGCTCTTTTCGGCGCATTCACGCGCTATTCGAAGCAAGCGTCAGCGCGGCTTCTCCGGCGCCGGCGCTTCCGGCACGCTGAAATTGAGTTCCGGTTCGGCGCCGGTGTCGCCTGGCGGCTGTTCGATGATCAATTCGGTCGGCGGGCCGGTATTCGTTCCGCGGTCGAGGAACACCGTCACCATCTGCGGGAAGGCCGCCACCAGCAGCACCATCACCAGCTGCAGGGCCACCCACGGCATGGCGCCCCAGTAGATGTCCGAACTCTTCACTTCTTTCGGGGCCACGCCGCGCAGGTAGAACAGGGCGAAACCGAAAGGCGGGTGCATGAAGGAGGTTTGCATGTTCACGCACAGCATGACGCCGAACCACACCAGGGCGGCCGAACCGGCCGCTTCCGGGCTGCCCATGATGCCTTCCAGTTCGGGCGCCAGGATCTTTTGCGCGACCGGGGCCAGCATCGGCACGACGATGAAGGCGATCTCGAAGAAGTCGAGGAAGAAGGCCAGGAAGAACACGAACAGGTTCACCACCAGCAGGAAGCCGATCCAGCCGCCAGGTATGCCGGTAAACAGGTGTTCGACCCAGAGTCCGCCGTCGACGCCCTGGAACACGACGGCGAAGCAGGTCGAGCCGATCAGGATGAAGACGACCATCGCCGTCAGGCGCATGGTGGACTGGTAGCTCAGGACGATCAGGGCGCGCAGCGCTTCGATGCGGCTGGCGCGCACCAGCATCCAGGCCACGACCACGTACAGCACCGCCAGCGCGGCCTGCACGAACGGTTTGACCTGGGCTGGCAGGCCGCTGCGTCCTTCGTAATAGAACACGCCGATCACGGCCGCCACCAGCAAGGCCGCCACGCCGACCCGGAACACGATCCGGTCGCGCGCGCTGTATTCGGGATTGCGGATCACCGCCAGGATCACCGCGCCCAGCGCACCCATGGCGCCCGATTCGGTGGGGGTGGCGACACCGAGCATCATGGTGCCGAGCACCATGAAGATCAGCACGGCCACCGGCACGATGCCGCGCAGGCACTGGCGCCACAAGTCCAGGCCGGACAGGGTCTTTTCGTCGCGCGGCGCGGCCGGCAGCCAGTCCGGCTTCACGCGCGAGAGCACGAAGGTGTACAGCGCGAACAGCATAATCTGGACCAGCGACGGGCCCCAGGCGCCCAAGTACATGCTGCCCACGTCGGCGCTCGCGGTCTGGGTCTTGAGCTGGTCGGCCAGCACCACCAGCACCAGCGACGGCGGCACCAGCTGGGTAATCGTGCCCGATGCGGCCAGCACGCCGGTGGCGTAGCGCATGTGGTAACCGTAGCGCATCATCACGGGCAGCGAGATCATGGTCATTGCGATGACCTGGGCCGCCACGGTGCCGGTGACGGCGCCCAGCACGAAGCCGACGATGATGACCGAGTAGCCAAGGCCGCCGCGCACGCGCCCGAACAGCTGGCCCATGGAGTCGAGCATGTCTTCGGCCAGCCGGCATTTTTCCAGCACCGCCCCCATGAAGGTAAAGAAGGGGATCGCCAGCAGCAGTTCGTTCGACAGCACGCTGCCGAAGATCCGTTGCGGGACCGCCTGCATGAAGGGCACGCCGAAGAAGCCCTGCGAGATCGCCACCACGCCGAAGAACAGGCCCACGGCCAGCAGTGAAAAGGCGACCGGGAAGCCGATCAGCATGAATACCACCAGGCCGCCGAACATCAGCGGCGGCATCAACTCGACTGGAATCATTGCACCGGCCTCTCGTATTTCGTATCGAGGCGGACCTTGCCCGCCAGTGCGGCGATGCGCTTGATCAGTTCAGCGACGCCTTGCAGCGTGATCAGGGCGAAGCCCAGGGGGACGATGAACTTGATGGGCCAGCGCGGCAGGCCGCCGGAATTGGACGACTGCTCCAGGATGTCCCATGACGGCAGGAACAGCGAATACCAGGCCAGCCAGGCAAACAGCAGGCAGGCAGGGAACAGGAAAAATAGGATGCCGAAGACGTCGATCCAGAGCTGCTTGCGTTCCGAGACATGGCCGTAGATCAGGTCGACGCGCACGTGTTCGTTGCGCTGGAAGGTATAGCTGGCGCCCAGCATGACGGCCGCGCCGAACAGGTACCACTGCAGTTCCAGCAGCCAGTTGGCGCTCCAGTCGAAGCCGTAGCGGACCATGGCGTTGCTGGCGCTGATGACGCACGAGGCCAGGATCATGATGTTGGCCACCTGGCCGCAGCGGTAGCCGATGCGGTCAAGCCAATGGGAAATGCGCAGTAGTGCCTGCATGCGTCGTCTCTTTCGAATTGTGCCCGTCGTCCCCGCGCAGGTGTCGACGCCCGCGCGGGGACGACGTCAGGAGCCTTCCAGTTGCTGGCGCACGCGCGCGATGGCGGCGCGTACCTGGCGCGGCGCGGTGCCGCCCACATGGTCGCGCGCGGCGACCGAGCCTTCCAGCGTCAGCACTGCGAACACGTCCTCGCCCACCAGCGGCGAAAACGCGCGCAGCTGTTCGAGCGACATCTCGGCCAGGTCGCATTTGGCGTCGTCGCAGGCGCGCACCGCGTGCGCCACGGCTTCGTGGGCGTCGCGGAAAGGCAGGCCTTTCTTGACCAGGTAGTCGGCCAGGTCGGTGGCGGTGGCGTAGCCCTGCAGCGCGGCGGCGCGCATATTGTCCGGCTTGACGCTGATCCCGGTGGCCATGTCGGCAAAGATGCGCAGGGTGTCGACCACGGTGTCGACGGTGTCGAACAGCGGTTCCTTGTCTTCCTGGTTGTCCTTGTTGTAGGCCAGCGGCTGGCCTTTCATCAGGGTCAGGAGCCCGGTCAGGTGGCCGTACACGCGGCCGGTCTTGCCGCGCGCCAGTTCCGGCACGTCCGGGTTTTTCTTTTGCGGCATGATCGACGAGCCGGTGCAGAAGCGGTCGGCGATATCGATGAAGCCCACGCGCGGGCTCATCCAGATGATCAGCTCTTCCGACATGCGCGAAACGTGCGTCATGATCAGGGCGCTGGCGGCGCAGAATTCGATGGCGAAGTCGCGGTCCGAGACGGCGTCGAGCGAATTGTGGCAGACGTCGTCGAAGCCCAGGGTGCGCGCCACGCGTTCGCGGTCGATCGGGAAGGTGGTGCCGGCCAGCGCGGCGGCGCCCAGCGGCAGGCGGTTCACGCGCTTGCGGGCGTCGAGCATGCGCTCGGCGTCGCGCCCGAACATTTCGACATAGGCCAGCATGTGGTGGCCGAAGGTGATCGGCTGGGCCACCTGCATGTGGGTAAAGCCCGGCATGATGGTGTCGGCGTGCTTTTCCGCCAGGTCGGTCAGGGCGCTGCGCAGGGCCTTGAGCAGCACGCAGATGTCGTCGATGGCCGAGCGCACGTACAGGCGGATATCGGTGGCCACCTGGTCGTTGCGCGAGCGGCCCGTGTGCAGGCGCTTGCCGGCGTCGCCCACCAGTTCGGTGAGGCGCTTTTCGATGTTCAGGTGGACGTCTTCCAGGTCGAGCAGCCATTCGAACTTGCCCGCTTCGATCTCGCCCTTGATCTGGGCCATGCCGCGCTCGATTTCGGCGCGGTCTGCCGCGCTGATGATGCCTTGGGCGGCCAGCATTTCGGCGTGCGCCAGCGATCCGGCGATGTCGAACAGGGCCAGGCGTTTATCGAAGAAGACGGAAGCGGTGTAGCGTTTGACGAGGTCGGAGACCGGTTCGGAAAAGCGCGCCGACCAGGCTTCGCCCTTCTTTGCAAATTGATCGTTCATGGTGGAGGTTCCCTGTTATTTACCTGATTATAAACAAGGTAGGCGCCGGACGTGCAATTGCCATGCCGCCGGGACCCGGCGGGGGCCGACCCGGCGGGGGCCGACCCGGCGGGGGCCAGGCCCGACATCTGGACACGGCCTCATCCACACGCAGTTGAGCTCGTGTCCAGATGTCAGGCCTGGCCCCCGGCGATTGCCATGTTCGCACGACAGGCAATGGAACCTTGATATTCCCTGATTCGACGGTAGAATTGTTTTTTTTAAGCGGGATCGCAGCCATGGCCTCCACGTCCACTCTCCAGATCAGTACCGACAGGTCGGAACTGAACCTGCCGCTCATCTACCGCTTCCTCAGTGAGCAATCGACCTGGGCGGTAGGAATCTCGCGCGCGCTGGTCGACCGCGCCATCGACAACTCACTGTGCTTCGGTGGCTACGTCGACGGCCGCCAGGTCGCTTTCGCCCGCGTCATCACCGATTACGCCACCTTCGGCAACCTGGTCGACCTGTTCGTGATCCCCGAATACCGGGGCCGCGGTTATAGCAAGGAAATCATGAAGGCGATCATGGCCCACCCCAGCCTGAAGGGCTTGCGCCGCTTCACGCTGGCCACGGGCGACGCCCACGGCCTGTACGAACAGTTCGGATTTACCGCCCCCCAGCGTCCCGAAACGCTGATGGAGCGGTATTTTCCGAATATTTACGTCAGTTGAGGCTTACTGCCAGTTCATCAGGCAGGGCGGTATCAGGAGCAGCATCGCCATCACGAAATACATCAGCTGCAGCGGCACCATCCACCTGGCCCAGGTAATCCAGGGAATGCGCGCCAGCGCCAGCACGCCCACCGTGATGCCCGAGGTCGGGATCATGGGGGTGGTGAATTCGCCGAACTGGTAAGCCAGGATCGCGGTCTGGCGCGTCACGCCCACCAGGTCGGCCAGCGGCGCCATGATCGGCATGGTCAGCGCCGCCTGCCCGGTGCCCGAGTGGATGAAGAAGTTGATCACCGACTGGATCACGAACATTTTCTGGGCCGCGAAAACTGGGCTGGACGAGGCCACCAGCGGCATCAGGGAATGGAGCATGGTGTCGATGATGTGGGCGTCGCGCGCCAGGATCATGGTTCCCCGGGCCAGCGCGATCACCAGCGCCGTGGTCACCAGGTCGCGCGCGCCCTGGATGAAGGCGGCCACGAAGGCATCGCTGTCGAGCCGCCCCACAATGCCCACCACGATCGCCATCACCAGGAACAGCGCCGCGATTTCGTTGATATACCACTCGTAGACGACTACGCCCACCACCATCGCCGTCATGAAGCCCAGGAAGATGCACAGCACCGCGCCGTGGGTGCGCGTCATGCCGGCGAAGTCGCCGAAGTTGACCACGTTTTCCTTGCGCTTTTCCTGGTCCAGCGCGTACGTCGGGCTCAGTTCCGGCGTGCGCTTGATGCGCGCCGCGTACCACATCAGGAAGGCGATCGTGATCGCGGTGGCCAGGAACCAGCAGATGATGCGGTAGCCCATGCCGGAGAACAGTTCGATCCCGGCGATGCCCTGGGCCACGCCCACGTTGAAGGGATTGAGGAAGGCGGCCGCGAAACCGACCTGCGAGCCGACGAAGGGAATCGATACCCCCACGATCGAATCGTAGCCCAGCGCCAGCGCCAGCGGCACGAAGATCAGGATGAAGGGTATCGCTTCCTCGCTCATGCCGAAGGTGGCGCCGCCCAGCGAGAACATGGTCACGAACACGGGAATGATCATGGCGCGCACGAACGGCGAATGCGTGTGCGCCTTGGCCACGCTCTTGATCATGGAGTCGATCGCGTCGGTTTTCTGCAGGACCGCGAACGCGCCGCCCACGATCAGCACGAAGCCGATGATCTGCGCCGCTTCGACGAAGCCTTTGATCGGCGCCATCATCAGCGCCACGAAACCCTGCGGGTTGCTGGCGATGTAGTGGAAAGAGTCCGGATTGATGCGCGGTTTGCCGTCGACCATGACGGTGTCGTACTGCCCGCCCGGCACGAACCAGGTGGAAATGGCGATCATCGCCAGGATGGCGAACAGCAGGACGAAGGTATTGGGTAGGCGCAGTCGGTTCATTATTGGCTCAGTAGTTGGCCGGCGCGGAAGGCGACCGGACCGGCGATTTTTCCGACTGCCATGCCGCGCAGCAGGTGGCGATGGGCGGTGCGGGCGAAAAATACGCCGGCCACGCTGCTCTTGAGGGTGGTGGTCTTGCCGCTCACCGGGTCGATCAGGTCGGCGATGGCGTCGCCCGCCTGCACCTTGTCGCCCAGGTTTTTCAGGAATACCAGCACGCCGGCATGCGGGGCGGCGATCGGTTCCACGCCTTCGAGCGGGGTGGGCGCGCACAGCGCGGCCGGCAGACTGTCGTGCTCCATGTCCAGCACGCCGGCGTGGGCCAGGAAATTGAGCAGGCCGCGCGCGTCCTGTTTCGCATACTCATAGCTGACGTCCATTTCGCCGCGCAGCTCCACCGTCGTCGACAGGCAGGCCGCCGGAATCGGGAAGTCCGGTCCGAAGTGGGCGGCCAGGTCCCACCACAGGCGGCTGCAGGCTTCGTCGAAGGGCTCGCCGCCCGCTTCGAGCGCCAGCAGCAGGGCATGCGCGCCCATGTAGGCCGCCAGCGGGCCCACCGCGTCGGCCAGCGGGGTGCCGGCATACACATGCAGCACCGCTTCGTTATCGCAGTGCAGGTCGAGCACGATGTCGGCGTCGATGGCCATGCCGAGCAGGGTCTTTTTCAGCGCATCGGCATCGGTGTCGGGGCGCCAGCTGGCGACCGACTCAAGCGCATGGGCGCGCACCACGGCCACGTTGGCGCCGGCGTCCGGCCCCAGTTTGCCGGCCAGGGACAGCTTCAGCTCGTTCGCCACGTGCTTGTAGGCGCGGTTGAAGTTGGTGCCGGTGGTCAGGTCGAAGCGGCCGAACGGCGCGCCGATGATGGCCTGCCCCAGGCCGATCGGATTGGCGGCCGGGACCAGGATGATCTCGCCGCGGATCTTGCCGGCCGCTTCCAGGGCGGCCAGTTCGGTGCGCAGGAACTGCGCCACCAGCATGCCCGGCACCTCGTCGGCGTGCAGCGCGGCCTGGATGTAGACCTTCTTGCCGGCGCCCGGCGTGCCGTAATGGAAGCTGGTGAGCTGGCAGGACAGGGGACTGTCCTGCGCGGAAATGGGATGTTTGTTTGATTGCATGGTCAGGTCGGTAAAAAAACGGTTGGCAGGCAGGGTGGCGTGGCCCGACTATGTCTCATTTTTTTCATAACGTAAATCAATGTAAAAATATTTTCAGAAATAGATTGAGTTTTGTTTTTGTTGTGGGTACAGTCGATATCAAGTTGAAAATCCATGAAAATATTTTTACATCGTGATTATGCCTAAACAAGACGCCAGCCCCCGCGATTATGCCTCTCCCGAGATCGCCTTTGCACAATCCTCGCTTGGCGAGGCCTTGCTCAAAGTGCTGTCGGAAGGGTCGGCGTCCAACCGCGCCATCGCCGACTACCTGTTGCGCAACCAGGTGCGGGTGACATCCCAGGGCATCGAGGAACTGGCCGAAAACTGCCAGGTATCGACCGCCACCATCAGCCGCTTCGCGCGCGACATCGGCTTCAAGAATTATTCGGCCATGCGCAACGAGGTGGCCACGACGCTGCAGTCGGTGCTGCAGCCGGTCGACAAGCTGCGCAACAATATCGCGCGCCGCGCCGACGCCGGCGTGCCTGCGCTCGAGAGCCTGGAGTATGCCGCCGCCAATGTCAAGGCATGCAGCCAGGCGCTCGATGTCGACGAGATGAACAAGATCGTCGGCGTGCTGACGAAAGCGCGCACCGTGTACGTGATGGGCTTCGGCCTGTCGTCGCAGCTGGCGGGCATGCTGGTGCTGCACCTGCAGCCTTTCTGCCAGCACGTGATCGAAGTGGCGGGGCAGGGCGGCACCGAAATCGCCGCCGGCCACCTGGCCAACATCACCGCGCGCGACGCGCTGGTGGTGATCTCCTTCCCGCGCTATTCGCTCGACGTGATCCGCCTGGCCGGCTTTGCCCGCGAGCGCGAAGCGACCGTGGTGTCGATCACCGATTCGCCCGCGTCAAAGCTGGCCAAAGTGGCCACCCATACCTTGTACGCCCAGTGCACCCATCCCGTGCTGCCTAGCAGCGCCACCGCCGCCATGGCGGTCATCGAAGCGCTGGTGGTGACCCTGATGGTCTCCAACAAGGACAACGTCGCCAAGGCCGCGCGCCTGACCGATGCCATTTCGGCCTGGCTGTACGGCGCCGATTCCGTTTCCCATAGCCCCCCGTCACGTCCCCAGAAGAAGTCAATAAAACCACAGGAGTAAGTCATGAACCAGCACTACAAAAAGCAGCCCGCCCGGACTGCTCTGGCCGCCGCATTGTCCGCCGCTTTTGGCCTGTTCGCGCAGCACGCCTTCGCCCAGGCCGGGGAAGCGCCCGCCATCCAGCGGGTAGAGATCACCGGCTCGTCCATCAAGCGGCTCGCCAATGAAACGGCCTTGCCGGTCCAGGTGATCCGGCGCGAGGATATCGACAAGAGCGGCGTGACCACGGCCGCCGAACTGCTCAAGAACATCAGCGCCAACACCGCGCCGCTGTCGGACGGCGCATCGATCACCGACGGCACCTCGGGCCAGCGCGGCTTCAACGGCGCCAACCTGCGCGGCCTGGGCGTGTCGTCCACGCTGGTGCTGCTCAACGGCCGCCGCCTGGCCAACTTCGCTTCGCCGGGCGACAACGCCGGCGTCGACCTGAATAACATTCCGGCCGGCGCCATCGCCCGCGTGGAAATCCTGAAGGACGGCGCCTCGGCCATCTATGGCACCGACGCGATCGGCGGCGTGATCAATTTCATCACCCGCAAGGATTACCAGGGCGTCGACCTGAATGGCTCCATCGCGGCCACCCAGCAGGGCGGCGCCGGCAAGAAGACCGCCAGCGTCAGCGGCGGCATCGGCAGCCTGGCGAACGACCGCTACAACCTGTTCGGCGTGATCGACGTGCAGAAGCTGGGCGCGCTGCGGTCCGTCCAGCGCGACTTCATTGCCGAACGGCCGCTGGCCAGCAACCTGCCCGCCCTCATGTCGAGCAATACCTACCCGGCCAATATCGACATCTCCAGCACCCAGCGCAACCGCCTGATCGCCGCCGGCGTACTCCCGGCAGGCAGTACCAGCAACCGCGTCAACCCATCGGCGCCCGGCTGCAACGGCCCGGCGACCGTGTACGCGCCCCAGGGCCCGGGCGGCGCGCTGGCATGCAGCTACGACTACATGCGCGATACCGAGCTGTATCCGGAAGCGAGCAAGATCGGCTTCATCGGCCGCGCCACCTTCCAGGTCAATAGCGAGCACCAGGTGTTCGCCGAACTGATTCAGTCGCGCGCCGAGAGCCGCTATGTGCTTTCGCCCAATCCGATCCGCATCCGCAACCTGCCGGTGGCCCTGCTGCCGGCCAGGTACGCGGCGCCATTGTCCGCGGCCGGCCTGCCGGCCACCTTCAGCGGGGTCCGTTACCGCATGGAGGAAGCGGGCAATCGCACCAATGAAGTCACCAGCAGCGCGCAGCGCCTGGTACTGGGCGCCGCCGGCCTGGTGGCCGGCTGGGACTATGACCTGGGCGTCAGCCGCGCGGAGAACCGCGCCGTCGACAAATACGTCAACGGCTATGTGCTGTTCGACCGCTTCGAGGCGGGCGTGCGCGCCGGGACCATCAATCCTTTCGGTCCTTCCAGCCAGGCCGGCCGCGACCTGATCGACAGCATCAGGATCAATGACGAAGCGCGCAAGTCGAAGGGCGTATCGAGCGCCATTGACGGGAAAATGTCGAAGGCCCTGATGGCGCTGGGCGGTGGCGACATGGCCATTGCCGTCGGCGCCGAGGCGCGCCGCGAAGTGACCTCCTTCACGCCGTCGGCGCTGCTCCTGTCGAACAATATCGCCGGCGACCGCGGCACCGGTTCGGCCGAACTCGCCGCCACCGAAGACAGGCGCAAGGTGTACTCGGTATTTGCCGAACTCAATGCGCCGTTCTCGAAGTCCCTTGAAGTCCAGCTGGCCCTGCGCCACGACGACTACAGCCAGGTGGGCTCGACCACGAATCCGAAGATCGGCGTGCGCTGGCTGCCCGCGGCGTCGTGGCTGGTGCGCGCATCGGCCAACACGGGTTTCCGCGCGCCTTCGCTGTCGGACCTGAATCGCCCTGTGACCTTCGGCAGCGCATCGAGCTTCCTGACCGACCCGCAGTGCGTCAGCACCGGCCTGGACTCTTTGCACAATTGTACCGACCAGTGGAGCGTGGAACGGCGCTCCAATCCCGACCTGAAGCCGGAAACGTCGCGCCAGTTCGCCCTGGGCGTGATGTGGGATGCGACGCGCCAGCTGAACCTGTCGCTCGACTACTGGAACATCCAGAAGAAGGATGTCATCAGCACGCTGGGCGAACAGATCATCGTCGACAGCCCGGAAAAATACAACGGCAAATACATTCAGCGCGACCAGGATGGCTATATCAGCAATATCCTGCTGCAGAAGGAAAACCAGGGGCGCTTGAATACCGCGGGCATCGACGTCGGCGTCGACTTCAAGAGCGCGCCGTCGGCCGCCGGCCGGTTCAGCGTCAACCTGTCCGGCACCTATGTCGTGCGATACGACCGCCAGTTCGGGCCCCTGGAGCAGGACCGCAGCAACGTGGGCCTGTTCCTGAACGACCAGGTGATCCAGAAGTGGCGTCACCGCATCAGCTTCGGCCATGATATCGGCGCCCTCAGCCTGACGCTGGCCAACCAGTTCTCGTCATCCTATGTCGACCAGAATACGACCTATGAGCCGAACAGCGGCACGCTGCTGCCGGCGCGCCGGGTCAAGGCATACTCGCTGTGGGACCTGACGGGCAGCTATGCCATCGGCAAGCAGATGAAGCTGCGGGTGGGCGTACTGAACCTGCTCGACACCGATCCGCCGTTCTCAAATCAAGCATATTATTTCCTGGCCGGGTATGATCCTACTTATACGGATCCGCGCGGACGCAGTGCTTTCGCGAGCGTGAACTACTCATTTAGATAAAGGATGCAATGCCGATGCTGAAAATGGCCCGCCAATGTGCACAGTTCCTGTTCCTTGCGCTGCTGGTGGCGGGTCAGATTCATGCCCAGGACCAGGCCACGGTGCCGGCCGAGGAAAAAAAAGCCCCGGCCGCCACCAAGCCCGCGCCGCCTGAACCGGCATCTCCTCCTGCCGCGCCGACCGGGCCGAAGGGAACCCTGGTCATCATCGGCGGCGGCCTGCGCGGCGAAAACGCACCCGTCTGGGAACGTATCGTCGAACTGGCCGGCGGCAAGGGCGCGAAAATCGCGGTGTTCGGTTCGGCCTCCAACAACCCGGAACGCGCGGCGCGCATCGACGTCGAACGCCTCAATTTCTACGGCGCCGACGCCTTCGTGGTGCCGGTCGCGGTGCGCCTGGGCGGCAGCGACTACCGCGCCGCGGCCAACGACCCGGTGCTGGCCGCCGCGGTGGCCAACGCCACCGGCGCCTACTTCGTCGGCGGCTACCAGGCCCGCATCACCCAGGCCCTGCGTAAACCCGACGGCAGCAGCACCCTGGTGCTCGACGCCCTGTGGGAAATGTACCGCAAGGGCGGCGTGCTGGCCGGTACCAGCGCCGGCGCCGCGATGATGAGCAAGACCATGTTCTACAACGTCGGTTCGGTCCTGTCCACCCTCAAGCGCGGCGTGGCCGACGGCATGGAAATGTCGCCCGGCCTGGGCTTCATCGGCGACGACGTCTTCGTCGACCAGCACCTGCTGGTGCGCGGCCGCTTCGCGCGCATGCTGCCGGTCATGCTCACCAAGGGCTACAAGCTGGGCCTGGGCATCGATGAAAACACGGCCATGATCGTGCACCCCAACCGCGACGTCGAAGTGCTGGGCTACAAGGGCGCGCTGCTGCTGGACCTGTCCGCCGCCACCAGCATTGCGGGCGACTTCAACGTCAGCAATGCCCGCATCAGCTATCTCGATAACGGCGACCGCTACAACATCAACACCAATGCCTTCACGCCCTCGCCCGACAAGGCCAACGGCAAGTTCGATCCGGCCCGTCCCTACTACAAGGGGCCGCTGTTCAACGCCGAAATCCTGGGCCATACCGCCATCGTGGAACTGATGACGAAGCTGATCGACAGCGACCAGCCCGACGCCATCGGCATCGCCTTCGGCAGCCCGCGCGACCTGCAGCCGGAACTCGGTTTCGAATTTCGCCTCTCGCGCATCGGCGACAGCGTCGGCTATGCCTCGGCCATCGCCGACGCCTATTCGGTGTACAACATCCGCCTGGACGTCAAGCCGATCAAGATCCAGCAGCCGTTCTACCAGTACAAATAAGGCCCGCCATGCTTCGCTTCGCCGCTTTCCTTCTTGCCCTGGCCGCGTGCGCCGTCCAGGCCGCGCCCGCGGCCCCGCCGGCCACGGTGCGGGTCGACATCCTCCACAGCGGCAACGCGCAGGGCGAAAGCTATGCCCTCGAACGGGTCGCCATCGAACCGCTGCCGTGGCCGGGCAGCCCGGCCCGCAGCATCGACGGCACCAACCGCGGCAACAACCTGCTGGAAGTGGCCGACGCCAAAACCGGCGCGCTGCTGTACTCGCGCGGCTATTCCACCATTTTCGCGGAATGGGCGTCCACCGAAGAAGCGGGCAAGATCAGCCGCGGCTTCCAGGAAACGCTGCGCTTCCCCAAGCCGGCAGGCCCGGTCACGGTGCGCATCCTCAAGCGCGACGCGCGCAATCAGTTCGTGCCCGCCTGGAGCATCGTGATCGACGCCGACGCCAATGACGTGGTGCGCAAGCTGCCGCCCGCGCCGGCGCGCCCGATCGCGATCCGCGTATCCGGTCCTTCGCCCGACAAGGTCGACCTGCTGATCATGGGCGACGGTTATACCAAAGGGCAGATGAAAAAGTTCGAAGCCGATGCGCGCCGCCTTGCCGCCCATTTGTTCACGGTGTCGCCGTTCAAGGAGCGCGCCGGCGACTTCAATGTGTGGGCGCTGGCCGTGCCGACGCCTGAGGCGGGCATTTCGCGTCCGTCCACCGGCACCCATAAAGCGTCGGCCCTGGGCACGCGCTACGACATTTTCGGCAGCGAGCGCTATGTGCTCACGCTCGATAACCGCGCCCTGCGCGACATCGCCCAGCATGCACCCTACGAATTCATCGAAATCCTGGTCAATAACGACACCTACGGCGGTGGCGGCATCTTCGGCCAGTTCAGCACCGCGGCGGCGGGCAACGACTGGGCCAACTACCTGTTCGTGCACGAATTCGGCCACCACTTCGCCGGCCTGGCCGACGAGTACTACACCTCGCCGGTCGCGTATGCGGCGGCCACGGGCCGCATCGAACCGTGGGAGCCGAACGTGACGGCCGACCCGCTCAAGCCGAAATGGCAGCGCCATGTGAAGGCCGGCACGCCGCTGCCGACGCCCTGGCCCAAGGCCGAATACGAAGACTATGCGCGCGCCTACCAGAAGCGGCGCGCGGCGCTGCGGGCCGCCAGGCGCCCGGAGTCCGAAATGAGCGCCCTGTTCACCGAAGACCTGCGCCACAGCAGCGCCATGTTCGACAAGGCCCCGCACCGCCACGACAGCGGCGCGTTCGAGGGCGCCAATTACGAGGCCACCGGCTATTATCGTTCCCAGATGCAATGCCTGATGTTCGACCGCAGCGCCAAATTCTGCCAGGTGTGCGCCGACGGGGTGAGCGGCATCATCGACCTGTATGCGGGAGTTGCTTCGAAGCAGTAACGCACTCCGTGCGTTGGCGTACAGACCATGTTGTCAGTTAGCTATATTCTGGGGTCGTTCCTTGACGAAAATTCAGTTGAGAACGGTAGATGGGCGGGGGACCAAGGTCCAGTACGTCCACGGAAATCCCTCCATATAGATAAAGGAATACACATGAATAAATTACTCGCTACCCTGATCGCCGGTCTGTTTGCCACTTCGGTGTACGCCCAGGCCCCTGCCACCGCGCCAGCCACCCCGGCTGTGGTGAAAGCACAGAACGAAGGCGCCAAGGATGTCGCCAAGGCAGAAGCCAAGGAAGCCAAAGTCGACGCCAAGGCCGACGAAAAAACCACCAAGGCAGCGGCCACCGCCACCGAGAAAAAAGTGAAGGCGCACTCGAAGGCTGTCAAGGCACATGCCGAAGCTTCGACCGATGTCGCCAAGGCCGATCCGGAAGACAAAATGAAAGCCGAAGCCAAGGCTGACAAAAAAGTCGCCGAAGCGAACCTGAAGGCCGAGAAAAAAATGATCAAGGCCGACGCCAAGGCTGAAAAAGTCGCGGTTGAATCGGCGGCCGACAAAGCCGTCGCCGCAGCCAAGACCAATGAAGTCAAAGCCGAAGCCAAGGCCGACGTGAAAAAAGCCGCCGCCAAGTAACGGTTAAAAGGAAGCCTTGCGCTTCAAGGCAGTCCCGAAGCGGAGCCCATGTGGCTCCGCTTTTCATTGAACACGCGGCCCTGGTGGTCGACCGCCAGGAAGGCCAGGCCGCTGTCGCGCAGGAAGTCCAGTCCGCGCTCCTCCAACAGCAGGGTGATGGTGGCATAGCTGCCGGCGGCAATGGCCAGCGGCGCGAGCACGCTCACCGAGCGCCAGTAGCCGACCGGGAAACCGCTGGCCGGGTCCAGCACGTGGCAATAGCGCTTGCCGTCCTGTTCGAAAAACCGTTCATAGTCGCCGCTGGTGGCCAGCGCGCCCGCTTGCACCGGGATGCTGGCGATGGTCCTGCCCGCGTCGCGCGGGTCCTGGATGCCGATCATCCACGCGCTGCCGTCCGGCTGCGGGCCGAACACATGCAGGTCGCCGCCCAGGTTCACGTAGCCATGGCGTGCGCCGGCCGCCTTCAGGATGGCGGCCGCGCGGTCGGCCGCATATTCCTTGCCGAAGCCGCCGAAGTCCAGTTCCATGCCCGCTTGCGGCAGGCGGATGCGGCCCGGCGCGCGTTGCACCCGCTGCCAGCCCACCAGTTCCAGCAGGGGCGCCAGCGCCGCTTGCGCCGGCACGCGTCCCTGGCGAAAATCCCAGGCGCGCCGCAGCACGCCCGAGGTGATGTCGAACTTGCCTTCGCTGCCCTCGAACAGGGTGTCGGCGTAGCCAAGCAGGGCCTCGGTCTCGGAATCGAGGTCGACCCAGTCGCGCCCCGCGGCGTCGTTGATGCGGCTGACGATGGTGCCGGGACGGTAGCGCGAGAACGCCGCTTCGATGCGCGCCACTTCGTCGATGGCGCATTGCGCCAATGCGTCGGCGTGCGCCTGGCTGCTTGCCGCGAGGCGTACCTCGCATTTGCTGGCCATGGCGCCAAAGCGCACGCTGAAGCTGCCTACCACCTGGTCGTGATCCCCACCTGGATGCTGCGCGCCGAAAACGCCTGCAAGCCCTTGCTGCCGCTGCCGAACGCGCGCCATTCGCCGCGCTGCTTGTACTGTTCCAGCTTGACGTCGACGGTGGTGTCGGCGCCGATCTCCTTTTCCACTTTCAGCCCCACCGTGGCCGCGCCGTAGGCCGACAGGCGCTGGTCGGCCGAGCGGTCGCGCCCGTCGGTGAAGCTGTACCCTGGCGGGAAGGGCGGACCGAAGCGGGTGTCGTACACCGGATCGAAATAGAAGCGCGCCGCCGACTGGCTGTACAGGCGCAGCGAGGGCGTCACCGTCCAGCCGTCGGCGAAGGGCCGCACGTATTCGCCCAGCAGGGTATGCGAATCGACCCCGTTGCTGTCGGTGTAGTAGCGATAGCTGCTGCGGCTGGTGGCGCCGCTGCCGCCGAAGTGGTGGTTCCAGCGCAGCATGAGGCTGTGCTGGCGCTGGTGGCGCGGGCGCTGGTCGATGTACTTGTAGGGATTCGAGTAGTAGCCCTCGCCGCGCACATGGGTCAGCAGCGCCTGGACGATGTCGGCCGGCGTGAGCACGCGCGTCACGCCCGCCATCAGGTCCACCACGCGCTTGTGTTCATTCTCGACGGCGTCGTTGACCGGGTTGATGCGGTCGTTGGCCACGCCCGCGCCCACCAGCCAGGTTGTGTTGTTGTCGTCGCTGGCGAAGCTGGCCTGGGCCGAGACGAAGCGCGACACATAGTCGTGCTCGCCCGAGCGGCCGGCGGCCAGCGTGACGCTGGCGCGCGGGAAGTAGCGCGTGACGGCGGCGTCGACGCCCTTGCGCGTTTCCTCGAAACGCGAGGCGCCCGATACTGCCGTGTGGTAGCGCGGCGAGGCGCCGGAAATCAGGTCCGACACCACGCTGGCGCGCAGCAGCCAAACGCCAGCCACCGGCACCGCGATGTCGATCGCGGGCGAACGCACATGGATGCGGTCCAGGTTGGGCTGGCTGTCCTGGTAGTCGAGGTATTTGACGCTGAGGGTCGATTTGTCGGGCGCGTTTTCGGCCTGTACCAGGCCTGGCAGCGCCAGGGCCGCCAGCAGGATCCTAGTTGCAGCCACAGCCACCTCCGCCCACGCCGGCGCCGCCCGAGGCGCCTTCCTTGCTGCTGTACGTGTGCTCTGCGAACTTCGCTTCCAGCTTGTCGGTCTCGAAGCTCATCGCTTTTTTGGCCAGCATGCCTTTTTCCCACGGCTGCACGGGTTGCATGGCGCAGCCCGCGAGCGCCACCATGGCGACGCCGATAATCAGTGCGCGTATCATTTTTCCCCTTTCAGTGCCGCTTTGATCTGTTGCTCGATCTTGCGCGCGCTGTCGTCGTTGTAGCCGGAATGGACATGCACCACCTGGCCTTTCGGGTCGATCAGGACGCTGCTTGGCATGCCCTTGATCGCATATTGTTTCGCGGTCGCGCCGCTCGGATCCCAGGCCACCACGAAGCCGGCCGGCGTCTGCGCCAGGAAGCGTTCGGCGTCGGCGCGGCTGGTGTCGACGTTGACGGCGACCACCTGCAGGCCGGCCTCGCCGTAGCGCTTCTGCAGTTCGCCCATCCACGGGAAGGAGCGCTTGCAGGGCGCGCACCACGAGGCCCAGAAATCGAGGTAGACGTATTTGCCCTGGTAGGCCGCCAGGCTCACGGGACCGGCCCGGCCTTCCAGCGCGAACGCCGGAGCGGCCGTGCCCGGGGAGGCGGCCATGGCCGGCGCGGACAGCGCCAGCAGCAGGCCGGCGAACAGCTTATTGCGGACGGTTTGCATACCACCCCGCGATCACCGTGCGTTCTTCTGCCGTCATGCCGGTCATGTTCCCGTATGGCATGGAGAAGCCGCTGACCACGGCTTCGATGCGGGCATCGTCATTCAGGATCTGGGTGGCCGTGTCGTAGCGGATGCCCAGCGGCGCCGGATTGAAGCCCGGGATGGTCGGGCGCGAGGAATGGCAGCCCACGCAGCGCGCGATGACGATATTCTGCACGCTCGGGAACATCAAGGTGGCCACCGCGTCGCGCATGGCGGCGCCGTCGGCGTTGATGTCGCTGGCGATGGTCACCCCGCCCAGCGCCGTGCGCACCACCACATTGGCCGCCAGCCCGCTGTAGGCGGCCCGTTCCGGTTCGGTGTCCAGCCCCGTCGTGAACTGGGTGGCCACGGCGACCTTCTTGTTGATCAGGGTGGTGTCGCTGCCCTGCGAGCCGGCCATGATCGCCACGGCCGCCTGGGCGCGGGTCATCAGGCCCGCATTGAGGTTCCCCACCCAGAAGTCGCGCCCGCCGATATCGGGCGCGCGGCTGAACAGGTTGTTGTAGATGGCGGTGACGAAGGTGACGTTGTCGCCGGGGTAGAGGTCCTGCGACTCCTGGCTGGTGCCGAAGCTGTCGATCAGGGCCGTGATGGCGGGATTGCTGCCATAGGCGGCGCTGACCTCGACGATATTGGTCGGCGCGCCCGCATTCATGTAATTGGTGGCGAAAAAAGCCAGGCCGCCGGGGTCCGCCGGGCGGCCGAAGTAGGCCACGTACACGCTCTGGACCACCTGGTGGTAGTCGGCGGGCACGGTGGCCAGGGCGCTGGACTTGTGCAGCGTGGTGGCGGCCAGCTGCGGCTGCACCGGCGCTTCCTGCACTTGGCCACCGCAGGCGGCAAGCAGCACGGCCAGCAGGCTCCATGCGGTTGTTTTGATCAGGGTGTGCATAACGCTTCCGGGGTTGGTTGATCGATAACCGTGAATGCCTGCCCACCCTGAAAAGGTTCAGGCCATCTGACAAAATAATTGATAAGATCCTAGCATGAACCTTTTTGCTTGATCCGGGTATTAACGGGTACAACAGAGGAATCAGGATGCTGGAACGCCGCAATGAGGCCGCCCGCCGCGCAAAACGCGCCGACGGCGCCGAAACCAACGAATTGCGCCTGCTCGCGCTGGTCGAGCAGGGGGACAAGCACGCGTTCGCGCAGCTGTACCGCGCCTATTTTCCCCGCCTGGCCCGTTTCCTGGACCGGATGACGCGCAATCCTGGCCTGATCGAAGAGATCATCAACGATACCTTGCTGGTCGTGTGGCAAAAGGCCGACACCTTCAACCACAGCTCGCGCGTGTCGACCTGGATTTTCGCGATCGCCTACCGCAAGGCGCTCAAGGGCATACGCTCGCTCGACGAGCCGGTGGAGTCGGACGTGGAAGAGAGCGCGGGAGCGGCCGAACTGGAACCCGACATCGCCCTGTCCATGCAGCAGCTCCAGTACAACGTGGCCCAGGCCCTGGACGCGCTGCCCCATGTGCAGCGCACGGTGGTCAACCTGGTGTACTACCACGGCATGGGCTACGAGGAAATCGCGGCCATCATGGATTGTCCTGTCAATACAGTCAAGACGCGCATGTTCACCGCGCGCACCCGGCTCAGGGACCTGCTGGCCGATCAAATGGAGTATTCGCAATGAACGCGCATGTCGTCGAACTGGAAGGATCGGTCCACCAGCGGGTGCAGAAACTGCTGCCCTGGGTGGTAACGGGCCAATTGGCCGATACCGAGGAACTGCTGGTGCAGGAGCACGTGGCCACCTGCACCCAGTGCCGCGACGACCTCGCCTGGCAGCGCAAGCTGCGCGCGGTCCAGCCGGCCGCCGGCGCGGCGCCCGACATGGAAGGCGCGCTGGCGCGCCTGATGCCCCGGCTTGAACCGAAACGCACCGCGGCCAACGGCCCCTGGATGCGCTGGGCGCTGGCGGCGCAGCTGCTCGTCATCGCCGGCCTGGGCGCGAAAATGAGCATGCAGGAGACGCCCGAATACCGCCTGCTGGGCGCCCAGGGCGGCGCGGCCAGCGCCAACCTGGTGGTGGTGTTCAAGCCCGAGACCAGCGAAGCACAGCTGCGCGGCGTCCTCAAGTCCAACTTCGCCACCGTGGTCGGCGGTCCCACGGCCACCAACGCCTGGCTGGTCAGCGTGCCGGCCCGTGGCCTGGACGACGCGGTCACCAATATGCGCGCCAGCGCGGCGGTGAGCCTGGCCGAGCCGCTGCAGGCGGCGCGATGAAACACTGGCTCCTGGCGCTGCTGGCCGCATGCTCGCTTGCGCCCTGCATGGCCGCGGGCGAGGAAGCCAAGGTGATGGTGATGCTCAACCTGCCGGCGCCGCACTTTCGCGCCGATGCCAATTATTCGGGCGCCTATCGCAGCGACAGCGGCCGCACGGCGCGGCGCCGGGTGGCGAGCGAGCTGGCAAAAAAACATGGCCTGAAACTGGTGTCGGACTGGCCGATGCCGGTGCTGGGCGTCGATTGCTATGTCATGGCCTTGCCCGAAGGGAGCGACGCGGCCGTGGTGGCGCTTGCACTGGCCAAGGATGCCCGTGTCGAATGGGCCCAGCCGGTCACCGAATTCAAGGGACTGGCCGGCGGCGACCCGCTGTATGCGGTGCAGCCCGGGGCGCTCCAGTGGCGCCTGGACGACCTGCACCGCGCCGCCACCGGGCGCAGCATCACGGTGGCCGTGATCGACAGCGGCGTCGACGACCAGCACCCGGACCTGGCGGGCCAGGTCGCGCTCAAGCAGAATTTCATCGACGGCAGGCCCTGGATGGCCGAGCCGCATGGCACGGCGGTGGCGGGCATCATCGCCGCGCGCGCCGACAACGGCATCGGCATCCGCGGCGTGGCGCCGGGTGCGCGCCTGCTGTCGCTGCGCGCCTGCCGCGAGCAGGCAGGCGGCGGCGCCCAGTGCGACAGCTTCAGCCTGGCCAAGGCGCTCAATTTCGCCATCCTGCGCGCGCCGCAGGTCATCAACCTGAGCCTGACAGGGCCTTCCGACCGCCTGATGCAACGCCTGCTCGACGCCGCCCTCGCGCGCGGCATCGCCGTTGTCGGCGCCGCCGATCCGGGCCACGGCGACGGCGGCTTTCCGGCGTCGTGGCCGGGCGTGCTGTCGGTCGGCGGCGGGGACGCGCCAGGCAAGGATATCCCCACCACGGTGCCCGGCGGCGGCTTTGGGATGGTGTCGGGGTCGTCGTATTCGTCGGCCCATGTCAGCGGCCTGCTGGCGCTGCTGGGCGAAGCGCATCCCGGATCGAACGGCGCGCAGATGCGCGGCTACCTGCATGGCGGCCAGCCGCTGATCGACGCCTGCGCCGCCATGGGGCGCGCCACCAGCCGCTGCGTCTGCGGCTGCTCCGCCACCGCCAGCCTGAAAGCGTCGCGCGTTCCGTGACGCCGGCCATCGCGCGCACTTTTTTCCTGGCGCTGGCGCTGGCCAGCGGCTACGCGTCGGCCCAGGCGACCTTCAGCGCGTCGCTGGCCAGCGACTACCGCTATCGCGGCATGTCCCTCAGCGCGGAGCGCCCCGCGCCCGGCCTGGCGGTGAACATCGATACCAGCTCGGGGCTGTATGCCGGCGCCTCGCTGATGCGTGCCCGCTTCCAATACACGCCGGTCGACCTGCAAGCCATTGCCTATGCGGGATACGTGCGCCGCTTCGATGCCGATGTCTCCTGGGACGCGGGGGTGACGGAAACGCGCTTTTCCGGCGCCAAGCGCTACAACTACCGCGAGCTGCATGCGGGCGTGAGCAGCGAACGCTTCAGCGCGCGGATGTATTGGTCGCCGCATTACTTCGGCATCGGCAAGAGCAGCGTGTATGCGGAAGTGAAGGGCAGCCATCCGCTGACGGACAGGATCGAACTGGTGGGGCACGTGGGGCATTTGCTGCGGCCGGTGTCGCGCACGGATGTGCGCATCGGCCTGGCCGCCGCGCTGGACGAGTGGACCGTCCAGCTGGCATGGGTGGCGAACCGGGACAGGGCGTCCCAGTATCCCTTCATTTATTCACCGCACGCACGAAGGCTGGTGCTGAGCACTTCGCGCGTTTTCTGAAGTCAGACGATCGGCTTCAGGGACTGGACCTTGACCTTGGCGGCCAGCGGCTTGCCCTTGCGGGCGCGCTTGCCGATGTGGATCGCCAGGCCTGACGCCGACAGGTCCACTTCGCGCGGCTTGTTGCCGGCCCAGGTGCCCAGCACCGTCACGCCCTTCTGGCTGATGGATTGCACGGAAAGCAGTGTCTCCTTGTCCTCCAGTTCCATCAGCGTCACGCCGCGTCCGCCATTCGACAAGGTTTTCAATTCGTCCATGCCGAACACCAGCAGGCGTCCTTTTTCCGACAGGCAGGCCACCGCGCTGTGGTTCGCGGCGATGACTTTCGGCGGCAAGGGCAGAGCGCCCTCGTCGAGCGTCATGAACGCTTTTCCGCCTTTCAGGCGGCTGACCATGTCGCCCGCCTTGGCCGCAAAACCGTAGCCCGCGTTCGACGCCATCAGCAGCGTGGTCGCCGCGCTGCCCGCGTAATAGTGCAGGATGCGCGCGCCGCCCGACAGGTCGACCAGGGTGGTGACCGGCACGCCATCGCCGCGCGCGCCCGGCAGCGCCGCTACCGGCACCGAATACACCTTGCCGTTGTTGCCGAAACCGAGCAGGGTATCGACCGTGCGGCATTCGAACGCGCCGTACAGCGAGTCGCCCGCCTTGAAGGTGAACTGCGTCACGTCGTGGCCGATGCCGGTACGCGCGCGCACCCAGCCTTTTTCGGAAATGATGACCGTGACCGGTTCGTCGATGACTTTCTGTTCGGCGGTGGCGCGCTGGGCTTCCTCGATGACGGTGCGGCGCGGGTCGCCGAAGGTCTTGGCGTCGGCCTCGATCTCCTTGATGATCAGGCGTTTCAGGGTCGCCGGATTTTCCAGGATGTCCTGCAGGGTTTCTTTTTCCTTGCGCAGGTCGGCCAGCTGCTGCTGGATCAAAATGCCTTCCAGGCGTGCGAGCTGGCGCAGGCGGATTTCGAGGATGTCTTCGGCCTGGATCGCCGACAGATTAAATTCCGTCATCAGCGCGGGCTTCGGCTCATCCGAATTGCGGATGATGCGAATGACTTCGTCGATGTTCAGCAGGACCTTTTCACGGCCCTCCAGGATGTGGATGCGGTCATTGACCTTGCCCAGCTTGTGTTCGGTCCGGCGGCGCACCGTCACGAAGCGGAAATCGATCCACTCCTGCAGGATGTCGGACAGGCCCTTCTGGCGCGGGCGGCCGTCGCCGCCGATCATGACCAGGTTGATGGAATTGGACGACTCGAGCGAGGTATGCGCGAGCAGCATCAGCATGAATTCGTTCTGGTCCTGGTTCTTCGACTTCGGTTCGAACACCAGGCGCACCGGCGCGGCGCGGCCCGATTCGTCGCGGATGGTGTCGAGCGAACCGAGGATCAGCTGCTTGAGCGTGAGCTGTTCCGGCGACAGCGCCTTCTTGCCCATCCTGATCTTGGGATTGGTCAGTTCCTCGATCTCCTCGAGGACTTTCTGCGCCGATGTGCCGGGCGGCAGTTCATTGACCACCGCCTGCCACTGGCCGCGCGCCAGTTCTTCAATCTTCCAGCGCGCGCGCACCTTCATCGAGCCACGGCCGGTGGCATACATCTCCGTGATCTGCGCCGCCGGGGTGATGATCTGGCCGCCGCCCGGGAAGTCCGGACCGGGCACGATGGCCATCAGTTCGGCGTGGGTGATCTTCGGATTGCGGATCATGGCCACCGCAGCCTGCGCCACTTCGGACAGGTTGTGCGAGGGGATCTCGGTGGCCAGGCCGACCGCGATGCCCGATGCGCCGTTCAGCAGCACCATCGGCAGGCGCGCCGGCAGGGCCTTCGGCTCCTTGTGCTGGCCGTCGTAGTTGGACTGGAAGTCCACCGTGCCCATGTCGATCTCGTCGAGCAGCAGGCGGGCGATCGGCGACAGCCGCGCTTCGGTGTAGCGCATCGCCGCGGCGTTGTCGCCGTCGCGCGAACCGAAGTTGCCCTGGCCATCGATCAGCGGATAGCGCAGCGAAAAGTCCTGGGCCATGCGCACCATGGCGTCGTAGATCGACTGGTCGCCGTGCGGGTGCAGCTTACCCATCACGTCGCCCACCACGGCGGCCGACTTGCGCGGCTTGGCGTTCGAGGCCAGGCCCAGCTCATTCATCTGGAACAGGATGCGGCGCTGCACCGGCTTCTGGCCGTCGGTCACCTCGGGCAGGGCGCGACCCTTGACCACCGAGATGGCGTAGTCGAGATAGGCGCGTTCGGCGAAGGTGGACAGCGTCAGCGTTTCGCCATCTTCCGGCGGTGGCGGTGGAGGTGCTTCAAAGAGATCGGTTTGGTTTGACATGATGCTTATGAAAATGGATGTTGATGTTTCTTCGCGCGCGCCATATTGACGCCCATGAAAATGCTAATTGCGAGCAGGCCGATGATCACCATGGACATCGGCTCGGATCGGACGGCAGGGCTGTCGAACACGCGGTCGATCACCGCTATCTTGGCGACGTAGCCGCCGAAGACGCCCATGCCGTGCCACACGGTGGGGCGCGACAGCACCAGGCCGCCCAGCAGCCACCACCAACCCAAGGCGGCAGGTACCGAGGCTGCGAAATAAATGATCGCCGCGGCGCCCAGGTACCATTCCAGGCGCGCCATGAAAATCATCCTGTCGGAGAGGCGCATCCAGGCAAGCAGGTCGCTGCCGCCGCGGTAAAACAACTGCATGGCGCAGATGCCCATGAAGATGCAGCTGGCCACGCCGACCTCGCCCAGGGGCCCCTGCGACATGAACAGGCCGAGCATGAAGCCCAGCACCGACGACAGGATCAGGCCGAAGGCGGTCAGTGACGCGCTGTTGGAAAAAGTCGCGCCCAGCACGGCGATGCTCATGCCAACCAGGACCAGCCCTTGCACGCCGCCAGATGGTTTGGGTATGAAGGCGCACAGCGAGGCCACCATGAACACGACCAGCCATGCGTGCTGCCACAGCGGACGATAGCGGTGGTCCTGCGTGATCGACAGGAACCTGGCACGAAGCGCGTCGGGCGCAGCCAGCGCCAGCGCCGCGGTGGTTCCCATGACTGCCGTGACGGAGCCCACGAATGCGACGAAGCCATAGGCGCCGACAATGCCGTTGAGGGCCAGGACCAGCATGATGCCGGCCCACAGGAACATGCCGCAGATGAAGGAAAGGATGGCGGTGTCGAAAAAATAGCGCTGGTTCGCCGCGATCTCTTCCCACGCCTCGAATACGTCGCGGTTCAGGTGAAAATACAGCATTTCCGGGTGCTGCCAGCGGATGTTGGCGGTGGCGGCCCGCATGCGCTGGATGAAGGGCGCGTCCCAGCTGCGCGTGAATTTGCGTTCCACCTTGTTCGCCAGCAGTGCGTCCATCACGTCGTCGCCGGACTGGCGCAGCTGCATGAGCGAGCGCTGGGCGCGCAGGCGCGCCAGGGTCGCTGCTGCCTCTTCCGGCATTTCGCGCACGATGTGGCCGTGGTCTTCGGCCCAGCGGTAGTGCGAAGCCATCGCTTCGCGGAACTCGTCGTCGCAACCCTCGCCGGCGCAGTACTGCAGCGCGCACAGCTCGAAGCACTCGCGCACCTGGATGTTGAGCAGTGCTTCACTGTCCGTGAACAGGGCCAGCCGGCCCGCCGGGTTGTGCGACGAGCCGACCAGGAACTCGCCCCAGATGCGGCGCGCCTCCATCATCGGCGATGGCGCTGCCGGCGGCGGCGTGTCGGGATCGTATTCCCAGGCCGCCTCGTACACGGGGGTGTCGTCCGGCTCTTCACGGAACGCCGGCGTATAGGCGGGACGGTCGTCCTCGTCCTCGGCCTTGTCCTCGTCCCCGGCGGGCAGGTCCTGTGTCTGTTTCGCCAGGCGCATGGCGGCCTCGTAGGCGTCGCGCAGGTCCTGGAAGCCTTGCGGATCGTCTTCGGGGCGGGTGACCTTCAGCTTCTTTGCGTAAGCGCGCTTGATTTCACGCTCGTCGCTGGTCGCCCTGGTGCCAAGGATCGTCCAGACATTCAAAGGAAGGTGCCTCCGTCGAGCTGCTTCATGACCTCGACCAGCGTTTCACGCGCGCGGCGGCTGGCGGCAGGCTCCTGGCGTTCCAGTACCGACTGGAAGGTGGCCACGGCCTGCGCCAGGTATTCGCGCTCGCGGCCCAGCAATTGTTCGTACAGGCGGTCGGCCTGCGCCACCAGCGTGCGGTTTTCCATGCGCTCGCGCGGGTGGATTTTCAGTTCCGCCAGTTCGGCCAGGCGCTTTTCGATTTCTTCGGCGCTCATCACGCCGGCATTCTCGGTGATCAGCAGCTTGTGCTTTTCCTGCGACGGCAGGACCGTGATTTCCGCTTCCAGCACGCCGGACACGTCGTACGTAAAGCGCACGTCGGCGCTGATTTCGCCGGCCTTTTTTGCGGCGATAGGGAAGTTCAGCGTGCCCAGGTAGATATTGTCGGACACCCGCCGCGCTTCGCCCTGGTACACCTTCACCGACAATTCCTTCTGGAAGTCGTTGATGGTGGTGATGTTTTCGACGCGCGAAATCGGCACCGTCGAATTGCGTTCGATGATGGGCAGGTAGTGGCCGCTCTCGTAGTCGTTGGGACCCACCTGGCGCGCGATGGCGATGCCCAGCGAGTAGGGGGCGACGTCGGTCATGACGACTTCGTCGAGCGCCGAATCGCGCATCTTGAGGCCGGCCTGCACCGCCGCGCCCAGCGCGATGGCTTCGTCCGGGTCGAGATGGATCATGGGGAAGCGGCCGAACATGCGCGAAGCGAGCTTGCGCACCAGCGGCATGCGCGTGGCGCCGCCGGCCAGCACCACGGAATCGAGTTCCGACGCCTTGATGGTGGCGTCGCGCAGGGCGCGTTCCACCGGCGTGCGCAGGCGCAGCATCAGCGGTTCGCACAGGCTGGCCAGGGTTTCTTCGTCCAGCTCCCAGCTGTATTCGGTGCCATCCATATGGAAGGCCATTCGCGCCTTGGGCGCGTCCGACAGGGTGCGCTTGGCGCGTTCGGCTTCGTCGCGCAGGCGCTGGCGCTGGCTACCGGAGAGGTCCTGCCCGTTCAGGGCCTTGGCCAGGCCGCTCCTGGCCAGGAAGGCGTCGAACATGAGGGAGACGAAGTCTTCGCCGCCCAGGAAATTGTCGCCGGCCGAGGCGCGTACTTCCATCACGCCTTCGAACAATTCAAGGATCGACACGTCGAAGGTGCCGCCGCCCAGGTCGAATACCAGGAACTTGGTTTCGCGCTGGGTATCCTGGATGCCGTAGGCCAGGGCCGCGGCGGTCGGCTCGTTGAGCAGGCGCTCGACCTTCAGCCCCGCCAGCTGGCCGGCCACGCGGGTGGCCTTGCGCTGGCCGTCGCTGAAGTAGGCGGGCACGGTGATGATGGCTTCGGTGACCTTGTGGCCAAGGTAGGCTTCCGCATCTTCCTTGAGCGCGCGCAGCACCATCGACGACAGTTCTTCGGGACGGAAGGTCTGCTTGCCCAGCTGCGTCTTGCGCTCGCTGCCCATGTAGCGCTTGAACAGCGCCGCGGTCAGGTGCGGGTGCGTCTGCAAGCGGGCGCGCGCGGCGGCGCCCACCAGGATCGAACCATCGTCGTCGATGCCCACGCATGACGGGGTCAGGTTCTGGCCCAGTGCATTCGGGATAATCGAGGCTTTCCCGTCGCGCCAGACGGCGACAAGGCTGTTCGTGGTGCCAAGGTCGATCCCGATGATCATTTAGATATCCGCTTCCGTTTCGTTTCCGTGTTCTTCGATCCAGGCACGGCGTGCAGCCGCCTCGCCTTTCCCCATCAGCATATTGAAGCGCGCCGACGAATCGACGTGGCTGAAGTCGCCCAGCGTCACCGGCAGCAGGCGGCGCGTGTCCGGATTCATGGTCGTTTCCCACAGCTGTTCGGCGTTCATCTCGCCCAGGCCCTTGAAGCGCGAAATGCTCCAGGCGCCTTCCTTCAAGCCTTCCTTGGACAGCTTGTCTTCGATGACCAGCAGTTCGCCGTCGTCGAGCGCATACAGCTTCTGGATCGGCTTCTTGCCGCGCGCCGGCGCGTCCACGCGGTACAGCGGCGGGCGGGCGATGCAGATGTGGCCGTGGGCGAACAGCGCCGGGAAGTGCTTGAAGAAGAGCGTCAGCAGCAGGACCTGGATGTGCGAACCGTCGACGTCCGCATCCGACAGGATGCAGATTTTGCCGTAGCGCAGACCGGACAGGTCGGGCGTGTCGCCGTGGCTGTGCGGGTCGACGCCGATGGCGACCGCGATGTCGTGGATCTCGTTGTTGGCGAACAGGCGGTCACGGTCGGTTTCCCAGGAATTGAGCACCTTGCCGCGCAGCGGCAGGATGGCCTGGTATTCCTTGTCGCGGCCCATCTTGGCCGAACCGCCCGCGGAGTCGCCCTCGACCAGGAAAATCTCGTTGCGCGCGATGTCGGTCGATTCGCAATCGGTCAGCTTGCCCGGCAGGACGGCCACGCCGGACGACTTCTTCTTTTCGACTTTTTGCAGCGAACGCAGGCGCGACTGGGCTTGCTTGATGACCAGGTCGGCCAGCTTCTTGCCGTATTCGACGTGCTGGTTCAGCCACAGCTCGAGCGGCGGCTTGGTGAAGCTCGACACCAGGCGCACCGCGTCGCGCGAATTGAGGCGCTCCTTGATCTGGCCCTGGAACTGCGGGTCCAGCACCTTGGCCGACAGCACGAAGGACACGCGCGCGAACACGTCTTCCGGCAGCAGCTTGACGCCTTTCGGCTGCAGCGAATGCATTTCGACGAAGCTCTTGACCGCGCCATACAGGCCGTCGCGCAAGCCCGATTCGTGGGTGCCGCCGTTGGAAGTGGGGATCAGGTTGACGTAGGACTCGCGCACCACGCCGCCTTCTTCGGTCCATGCCACCACCCAGGCCGCGCCTTCGCCTTCGGCAAAGCCGTCGGTTTCGCCGTTCGAATACTGGGCGCCTTCGAATACCGGGATCAGGGTTTCGCCGCTGGAGGTCTGGGCCAGCATCTCGTTGAGGTAGCCGCGCAGGCCTTCGTCGTACTTCCAGGTGGTGACGTCGCCGTTCTTGGCGTTGGTCAGGGTGACCGTCACGCCCGGCAGCAGCACCGCTTTCGAGCGCAGCAGGCGCTGCAGCTCGACCATGGAAATGGCGGGGGAGTCGAAATACTTCGGATCGGGCCAGGCGGTCACGCGCGTGCCGCTCTTCTTGCCGTCGCGCGGGGCGGGCATGGAAACCAGCGGTTCGATCACGTCGCCGTGGGCGAAGGCCATCTTGTGCAGGCCGTTGCCGTTTTCTTCCTTGCGCCAGACCGTGATTTCCAGGCGCGTGGACAGCGCATTGGTGACGGACACGCCCACGCCGTGCAGGCCGCCCGAGAAGGCATAGGCGCCGCCCGAACCCTTGTCGAACTTGCCGCCGGCGTGCAGGCGCGTAAATACGATCTCCACGGTCGGCACGTTTTCTTCGGGATGCAGTCCAACGGGGATACCGCGCCCGTCGTCTTCGACCGTGATCGAATTGTCCGTATTGAGCGTGACCCCGATGTTCTTGCAATGGCCGCCCAGCGCCTCGTCCGAGGCGTTGTCGATCACTTCCTGGATGATGTGGAGCGGGTTCTCGGTTCGGGTGTACATACCCGGGCGCTGTTTGACGGGTTCCAGTCCTTTCAGGACGCGGATCGATGATTCACTGTAGTCGGATGCGGGTTTTTTGGTGGCCATATCAAAATTCTTTATGCGGATGCCTGCGCATTCTATCTTGTCGGACGGAAAAGGACTGAAATTCGTGGTGAATGAATAAGCTTGCCAGTGGGGGCGATTGTGGTTAGATTCGTACGGACCCGTTCATGGCAGTATTAATTGTTTTCATATGTATCATATAACGCATGCATAAATATCCGTTTGCCATCCGCCTGATCGGTTTTCCGCCCGACGAGCGACCGCATATCGCGAACGCGCTCGCCAAGGCGCCGGACGATGGCCCGGGATATTCTTGCCTGCATGAAGACAGTTTGCAAGACCCGGACCTGACCATGGTGAACGGGGACGACCTGAAAGCGCTGGCCCGGGTGATGGCCAATGCCCCCACCGCCCTGCTGCCGGTCATCGTGGTGGGCAATGCCGTGATGGACTTTCCCTACCCGCGCCTGGAGCGGCCGCACGACTGGGCGCGTATGTACGACATGCTGGAAGAATTGCTGCAGCGGCGCGCGGAATCGCTGGCCCACCTGGCCGCGCGCGGCCTGCCCTTCATTACCGAGCGCCGGCGCCGGCCGCGGCTCGACTTCGACGTCACCGACCCGGCCGACTACGCGCGCCAGCGCAAGGCGCCGCCGCGCGGCGCGGTGCTCATCGTGGACAAGGGCGGCGCCCTGCGCGACCACATGGCGAAACTGGTGGGCGAGCGCAAGCTGTCCATCGAATGGACCGACAGCGCCGCCACCGCCGTGCACCTGTGCGAAGAAACGCCGGTTTCCCTGGTCATGATCAACACCTCCACGCCCGGCATCGACCCCTACGGGCTGACGGCCGCCATCAAGGCGCAGAAGGGCGCCGAGCGGATCGCCGTGATCCTGCTGGTGGGCAATGCCTTCCATTACCACAGCGGCAAGGCCAAGGCCGCTGGCGTACGCGGCATCCTCGACAAGCCGGTGGCCGACCGCCATTTGCTGGCCACCCTCAAGAAAATGCTGTCGCTGTCGGTTTGATGTCTTTTTTGTTACAACTTTGAATCGTGCGGCAGCGCTGCCGGGCTATATTTAAGGCATGCCAGACAAAGACACAGAACAGGACGGCAATCCCCACGTCGACCGCATTCCGGACCGGCGCTCGGCCGACGCTCCGCCGCGCTACCAGAAGGAAACCGACACGCCGATGGCGCTGCTCAGCCGCGTGCTGGCCTCGCGCTGGCGCGCCATGCGCGACCGGATCGGGCGCGACTTCATGCGGCGCACGCTGCGCATCGGCGTCTCGGCCCGCATATTCCATCCCGAACCCGGCTCCACCGGGCTGCGCAGCAAGAACCTCCAGTATCTTGAAGAATCGATCGCGCAATGGGTCATGTCGCGCGACGTGCTGGTGTTCATGGTGCCCACTGTCAATACCAACGGGCTGCTCCATCCCAGTAACATCACCCTGCGCCATTACGCGCGCCACCTGGACGGGCTGGTGCTGCAGGGCGGGGCGGACGTATCGCCGCAAACCTATTCCGAGTCGCCCACCAAGCCCGAGTGGGGCGGCGACCGCGCGCGCGACCTGTACGAGCTGGAGCTGTTGCACGAATTCGTCGATGCGGGCAAGCCGGTGCTGGGGATTTGCCGCGGCTGCCAGCTGATCAACGTGGCTTTCGGCGGCACGCTGTACCAGGACGTGGCCACCAATGTGCCGGCCGCGCAGGCGCACGTGCACAGCGACTACGACGCGCACCGGCACGCGGTGTCGTTTCCTTCGGGGTCATCGCTGGCGCGCATGTTCCCCGATGCGCGGCGGGCCATCGTCAATTCGATCCACCACCAGGCGGTGAAAGACCTGGGCCGCGACATCATGATCGAAGCGGTGTCCGATCCGGACGGGATTATCGAAGCGATCCGCTACCAGCGGGCCAGTTTCGTGATGGGGCTGCAGTGGCACCCCGAGTTTCACCGGGCCGGGGGCGTGGACCTGCTCGATTGCACGCCCATCCTCGACGAATTCTTGCGCGCCGCGCGCGAAACGCGCCTCTAAACACATCGTCCTCGCGAAGCTTGCCCTCGCGCAGGCGGGGGGCGGGGACCCATAGGGAATTTGCTCAGGCAGTGAAATCGAGATAGAGATCACGCCAGCGCGGGTTGTGCTCAGAAATGAGGTCCACTTTCCACGAGCGCTTCCACTTCTTCAGGTGTTTTTCACGGGCGATAGCCTCGTGCAAGCTGCCATGGATTTCGTACCAGACCAGCAGGTGCACGCCGTACTTCTGCGTAAAGCTTTCGACGACGTCATTCTTGTGCTCCCAGACGCGTCTGATAATGTTTGTGGTTACGCCGATGTAGAGCGTTCCATAGGGCGCGCTCGCGAGCATGTAGACGTAGCTTGGCTTGTCCATAGTTCATATATGGTGAAGCCAGCGGCCAGAATTGATTCGACATGGATCAACCGTGCCATGGGTCCCCGCCTCCGCGAGGACGATGTGCGGCTTATTTTTCGCCGCGGAAGCGGCGGATGGCGGCGTTGACCATGCCCTCGGCGCTGCCCTGTTCTTCGTACTGGCGCCGCAAATAAGTCGCGTCGCTCGACTCTTCCGCCGCCGCCGACAGATGCCTGAGCGCCGACACGCTCCCCAGCGCTTCCGCATGCCGCTCCATCTTGCGCAGCGTCGTCAGAATGTCCTCGCGCAGCGACATGGTCTCGTAGGTTTTCGGATGCGTGATCGACCCATCCAGCCCGAACCTGCAGGCCTGGAAGCGGTTGAAGTTGTACACCAGGTAGTCGTCTTCCACCGGCGGCTCTTCCTTGCGTTCGAGCAGATGCCGGCACAGCGCCTGCAGGTAGCCCGCCAGCGCCGCGGCCCGTTCCACCGTCAGCGGCGTGTCGCACACGCGCAGCTCGATGGTGCCGTACTCCGGCTTGGGCCTGATGTCCCAGTAAAAATCCTTCATGCTCTTGATGATGCCGGTGCGTTCCATTTTCGCGAAATAGACGTTGGCGAAGACGTCCCAGCTCAAGGTGAACGGCGCCCGTCCGCTCATGGGAAACGCGAACACCGAATTCAGGCGCGCCGAATCGAACAGGCTGTCATGCCCCTGCACGAAGGGCGACGACGCCGACAGCGCGATGAAGTGCGGAATATAGCGATTGAGCGAATGAAGCAAAAACATCGCGTCGTCGCCCGAGGCGCAGCCGATGTGCACGTGCTGCCCGAACACGGTGAACTGCTTGGCCAGGTAGCCATACAGCGACGACAGTTCCTGGAAGCGCGGCTTGTGGAAGATCTTCTGCGCGGACCAGTGCTGGAAGGGATGCGTGCCCCCGCCCGACAAGCCGATATTGAGCTGGTCGCCCGCCGCCACCAGCACGTCGCGGATCTCCAGCAATTGCCCCAGCAGCGGCAAATGGCTCGAGTGCACGCTGGAGTTAATTTCGATCATGCTCTCGGCGATCTCCGGCGTCACGTTGCCCGGAAACGGTTTGCGCGAGAGCAGGTGCAGCAGGTCGGGACTGGCCGCGGTCAGGTCGAAGTCCGACAGGCTGACCAGCTGCAGCTCCAGCTCCACGCCGAAAGTGAGCGCCTTCGATTCGGCAAACGGTTCGAGTGGCATGTCAGCTCTCCTGGGTTTCGCGGGCCCAGAACAGGGCGCGCTGGACGATGACGGGACCGAACACTTCCAGGATCAGCGTCACCGCCGCCATGGCCCGCAATTCGCCGGAGAGGTTGACCCCGCCCACGCGCGCATGCTCCAGCAGCAGGATGGCGAACACCGACACCGGCGCCAGGCCGAAGCCTGTCAGGGCGCCCTTGCGCCACGATATGCCCGACAGCTCAGAGAACAGGGTGACGCCCATCGTCTTGGTCAGCAGGCGCACCAGCACCACCGCGCAGGCCATGGCCCCGCCTTCGGCCACCACCTGCCAGTCCAGCGTGGAGGCGGCAAACACGAACAGCAGCACGGTGAGCAATTCGCCCAGCGCGCCGAAATTGCGCTGCGCCTGGCTGAAGGCCACGCGCCGGTGGCGCGCGGTCAGGCCGAACGCCAGCGTGGCCACCACCGGCGACAGTTGCGAAGTGTAGGTGATTGAAACGAGCAGGATCACCGCCAGCGCAAAACCGACCGTGGCGTCCTGCGCCAGGTTGCCAAGGCGGCGCAGCAGGGCCGGCACCACCAGCCCGAACACCGCGCCCGTGACGGCCGACAGCAGCATGGCCACCAGGGTGTTGAGGGTGGCGTCGCCGATGTCGTTGGAGTCGCGGAAGATCCAGAAGCCGACGACCACGTTGAAGAAGAACACGGCCAGCACGCAGTTCAGCGCCGACAGGTGCAGCAGGCGCTCCGTGACCTGGCCCGAGCTGCGGCTTTCATTGATGACGCGGATGATGGCGGCGGGCGAAGTGGACATGGCCAGGGCGCCCATCAGCAGTGCGGTCATGGTGGCGGCGCCCATCCACATGGCCACGAAGTAGACTGCGATGAACGTGCCCAGCGACTCGGCCAGCGCTCCCACGGCGAACCAGGGATTGGTGCGCAGCCAGCGCAGGTTGATGCGGTAGCCCAGCTCGAACAGGATCAGGCCGAACGCCACGTCGGCCATCACCAGCACCGGCCCCGCGCCGGACGCGGGCAGGACGCCGATCTGCGGCGCGGCCAGCGCAAAGCCGATCACGCCATAGAATGTGATCCGCGGTAAACCGGTGATGCGGTGGCCGAATTCGCCGGCCAGCCAGGCGATGCAGATCGCCACCGGCCAGGCAAGGTTGGTCAGGATCGTCAGCAGATCGGGCATGTTGTCCTTTCGAGGAGTGCCGTCCGATTCTACAAGACGGCGCCATGCGCACGATTGCCCGGCCAGGCTTTACTTGCTGAGCAGGCGCATGGCGCGCTCCAGGCCTTCTATCGTCAGTGGAAACATCCGGTTGTTCATGACTTGCTTGATGACGGAAATCGACTGCCGGTACTGCCAGACGCCCTCGGGTTCGGGATTGAGCCAGGCAAACTTCGGAAACGCATTGCAGAAGCGGGCCAGCCATTCGGCGCCGGCTTCTTCATTGTTGTACTCCACCGACCCGCCGGGCGCGAGCACCTCGTAAGGGCTCATGGTGGCGTCGCCGACGAAAATGAGCTTGGTGTCGGGCGCGTACTTGCGCAGGATGTCCCAGGTGGGGAAGCGTTCGGCATTGCGGCGCCGGTTGTTCTTCCACAGGTAGTCGTAGACGCAGTTATGGAAGTAGAAGAACTCCATGTTCTTGAATTCGGTCTTCGCGGCCGAAAACAGTTCCTCGGTGCGCTCGATATGGTCGTCCATGCTGCCGCCCACGTCGAGCAGCATCAGCACCTTGACCTTGTTCTTGCGCTCGGGCTGCATCTTGATGTCGAGGTAGCCCGCATTGCTGGCCGTGGCGCGGATGGTCGCGTCGAGCGCCAATTCCTCTTCGGCGCCTTCGCGCGCGAACTTGCGCAGGCGGCGCAACGCCACCTTGATGTTGCGGGTGCCCAGCTCGCGCTCGGCGTCGTAGTCCTTGTAGGCGCGCTGCTCCCACACCTTCACTGCCGTGCGGTTGCCGCCGGCGCCGCCGATGCGGATGCCTTCCGGGTTGGTGCCGCCATTGCCGAAGGGCGAAGTGCCGCCGGTGCCTATCCATTTGCTGCCGCCTTCGTGGCGCTCTTTCTGTTCCTTGAGCAGTTCGTTCAGGCGGTCCATCAGCTTGTCGTAGCCGAATTTTTCAAGCTGGGACTTCTGTTCGGCCGTCAGTTCGCGTTCCATGCGTTTGATCAGCCAGTCGAGCGGAATGGCGCTGTTCGATTCGAAGGCGGCGTTGATGCCCTTGAAGTACTGGGCGAAAGCGCGGTCGAACTTGTCGAAATGGGCTTCGTCCTTGACCAGCGTCAGGCGCGACAAATAATAGAAGTCGTCCATCGACGGGCCGATGACGCTCTTGTCCATGGCTTCGAGCAGGGTCAGGAATTCCTTGATCGTGACCGGGATCTTGGCATCCTTCAGTGAAAAAAAGAAGTCGATCAGCACGTCAGTTCCTCGCCAGCTTGTACTGCAGTTGCGCCCTGATCTCGGGCCATTCGCCGCGCAGGATGCTGTACATGACCGTGTCGCGCACGGTGCCGTCGCGGCGCGGATGGCTGTGGCGGATCACGCCATCCTTCTTTGCGCCCAGGCGCTCGATGGCGGCCTGCGACGCATGGTTGAAATTATCGGTGCGCAGGCCAACCACGGCGCAGCCCAGGGTATCGAAGGCGTGCGAGAGCAGCATGATCTTGCAGCTGGTGTTCACGTGGCTGCGCTGGCGGCTTTTCGCATACCAGGTCCAGCCAATTTCCACGCGGTCGATCTCGGGCAGGATGTCGTGATAGCTGGTGGTGCCCATGACGGCGCCGCTAGCCGAATCGACCACGGCGAAGGCCAGGCGGTTGCCCATGTCGGTCGCGGTGCGGATATAGCGCTCCACGTCCTGCGGTTCGGGCACGGAGGTAATGCGCAGCTTCCACAATTCGCCGTCCATGGCGGCCGCGCGCAGGCCGTCCGCGTGCGCCAAGGCCAGCGGCTCGAGGCGCACGCCGTGCAATTCAAGGGTAAGCGGGGCAACCTGGATCATCAGCGATTCATCCGCGACATGGCGACCAGGCGTTCGAACAGGTGCACGTCCTGTTCGTTCTTGAGCAGGGCGCCGTGCAGCGGCGGCACGATGGACTTGGCGTCCTTGCTGCGCAGCGCTTCGGCCGGGATGTCTTCGGCCAGCAGCAGCTTGAGCCAGTCCAGAAATTCGGACGTCGACGGCTTTTTCTTCAGGCCCTGCACGTCGCGCACTTCGTAGAAGCTTTGCAGCGCCTGGGCAAGCAGGTCCTGCTTCAAGGTCGGGTAGTGCACCTTGACGATGGCTTCCATCGTGTCCTTGTCCGGGAATTTGATGTAGTGGAAGAAGCAGCGGCGCAGGAAGGCGTCCGGCAGTTCCTTCTCGTTGTTGGACGTGATGATGACCAGCGGGCGGTGCTTGGCCACCACCATTTCGCGCGTCTCGTAGACGTAGAACTCCATGCGGTCCAGTTCGCGCAGCAGGTCGTTCGGGAATTCGATGTCGGCCTTGTCGATTTCGTCGATCAGGAGCACCACCGGCTCGGGCGCGGTGAAGGCTTGCCACAGCACGCCCTTGACGATGTAGTTGTTGATGTCGCGCACGCGCTCGTCGCCCAGCTGCGAATCGCGCAGGCGCGAAACGGCGTCGTATTCGTACAGGCCCTGCTGCGCCTTGGTGGTGGACTTGATGTGCCACTGCATCAGCGGCATGTCGAGGGCCTGGGCCACTTCTTCGGCCAGCATGGTCTTGCCGGTGCCGGGCTCGCCCTTGATCAGGAGCGGGCGCTGCAAGGTGAGGGCGGCGTTGACGGCCAGCTTCAGGTCGGCGGTGGCGACATAGCTGTCGGAACCTTCGAAACGAGGCGCCTGTTTTTTCGGTGCGGTCATGGGAGTATGGGGTCGAAGTGAAGTTCTTTTGAGTATAAGCCAGAACAGATTTCGAGGCGGAAAGCGCTATTCATTGTCGAGGAAACATACTAGACTGCAGCCTTACATTTACGGCAATATTCTGGGGACGACTTGAAACGATTTATTCAACTGCTTGTTGCCTCGATGTGCCTGTTTGGCGCCAGCGCCCTGGCGGCGGAAATGTGCAAGCTGGACGGACTGGAAAAGCAGGCGGCCAATTCAGCTGACTGCCATTTCTATCACGGCACCAGCGCTTACCGGGCAGGTGACTTCGCGACAGCGGCGGATTACTGGAAGCGGCTTGTCGCGCTCAAGGAGGTGCCGGTTGACGAAGAACATTTGCAAGCGAGCGCTTACAACAACCTTGGATTCCTGTATTACTTTGGCAAAGGCGTCAAGGCCAACAAACCCGAAGCGATCGCCTACTGGCACCGGTCCAGCAAGGCCGGAAACGAGGAAGCGGCGTATCACCTGTGCCACGTTTACGCCGACAAGAAGGTGCCGACCTTTGACCCGAAACTGGGAGGGGAATATTGTCGTGAGACCCTGCGGCGCTATGGCTTGCTGAAGAAGTCGAGCGAGAACACCAATACCATCCTGCACGATGCCCAGGCCTATCTGCGAAAAATGGATCAGTAGGAAAATAGATGATGGCTGCCATCCTCGCGCTCCTTGCCTTGATTTACTTGTTCGCAGCCCTGCAGGTACTCGGGCGGCGCAAGCCCGGCTACCGCCACATCGGCCACAGCATCAGTGAAATCGGGGAAACGGGCGCGCCCGACCAGCGTTTCGTGGCGTACGGCCTGTTCCTGCCGATCGGCATGGCGATGGGCCTGGTGGCCTGGATGGTGGCGCCGGCCTCGCCGGCCACGGCGGCGCTGGCCGCGGCCATTGCAATCGGCTACCTGGGCGCCGCGCAGTTTCCCTGCGACCCCGGTTCCCCGCTCGCCGGCAGTTTTCGGCAAGCCATGCACAACCTGCTGGGCGGCGTCCAGTACGTGGGCGGCGCCCTGGCCTTGATGCGCCTGTCCGAAGTCCAGGAGGTGCCCTTCAAGGCAGCCGGCTTTATCCTGTTCGGCACGGTCGTGATCCTCACTTTCATGCCGTCGGGCGGCAAGGGCGTGCGCGGACTGGTCCAGCGCGTCGGCGAAGTGGTCCTTTTTGGCAGCCTGGCGCTGTCGGCATGGCGTCTCGGCCCGTTGTCTTAGACGTACTCGCAATGCGTACACTCTGCGGTAAGCCATGAAAAAGCAAAGGGCCATCATTCCTGATGGCCCTGGTACAGACGCCACACTGGATTGCAATCTCCGATGTATGACGGCCCCGAGGGGACTTAAACCGCGATGCTTTCGCAGAGCGCGATACGACGTGACTCTATGCTTTTACAGGTGATGCGTCAACTGTGCTAAACCCAAACCGTGCAGCATGCACTTCCGCACTCTTATCAATTCAGCAACTGTCAGAATGCGAATGTCATAGTTTCTGCTTCCATCCGTCTTTCCGTCGAATGGTAAGCCCAGGCGTGCAAGTGACACGGTGTACAACAAGTCACCTTTCACCCATTGCAAAGGCGAGTCATAAGGTTTCGGCAGCGGTGGATCAATCTGAATTGTGCAGTGGTAGTCCCGCGCAATCGGGGGTGCTGTTGTGCTGAAGGGAATCACCGTACAGAGGTTTGGGCGAATTCTGATGTGTGGCGAAATCACGACTGCCAAACGTCGTTTCGTAATTTCTGGTTCGCGCAGCCCAGCGAAATCGCAAATGACGATGGTTCCAAGCGCCGGATGTATCTTCAGAGCCATTCTCACCTCGTCAGTAATTCGCGTCTCTCCGGATTCTACGTCGCGGCGCTAGTACATCTCCAAACGAGAGCGTCAATCCTGTCCTTGTGTCAAATCGAACTTCTGCCGGCAAGGCCCAGATGTGGACGAGGTGCCCTTAATCGGTTAAAATCGCAGGTTGATAGTGCAAAAGGTATCATTTTTGCACGTACGGTACCGACTACCACTTACCATCGCCACCATGAAAAAATTCTTCGCACTTATCGTGCTCGCCGGCGTCGCCAACCTTTCCGCAGCTGCGGACATCGTGGGCAATGCCAAGGCCGCTAAAGTTGAGCAATGCATCGGCTGCCACGGCATCCCAGGCTACAAAGCAACTTTCCCTGAAGTCTATCCGGTACCGATGATCGGTGGCCAGTCGGCGAAATACATCGAAAGCGCGCTCAACGCCTATAAAAAAGGCGACCGCAAGCACCCTTCGATGCGCGGCATCGCAGCGACCATGTCCGACCAGGACATCGCCGACGCAGCAGCGTACTACTCGCAGCAGACCACCAAGAAATAAGGACAGCGCCATGAAAAAACTGATTATCGCCCTGTTCTGCAGCGCTGTTTCCCTCTCCGCAGTCGCTGGCGGCGACGTCGCAGCCGGTGCCGAGCTGGCCAAGAAAAACAATTGCGCATCTTGCCACGGTGCCGATTACAGCAAGCCAATCGATCCGAGCTATCCGAAGCTGGCAGGCCAGCACGCCGAATACCTGGCGCATGCCCTGAAAGCCTACAAGCGCGGCGACGCGCCTGCCGGCCGCAGCAACGCCATCATGGTCGGCCAGGTCAAGCCGCTGTCGGACAAGGACATCGCCAACATCGCTGCCTACCTGCACAGCCTGCCAACCGAGCTGAACAACAAGCGCTAAGCGCCCGGCTGTCTTTTGACGGTCATGAAAATCCTTTCTGCCAGCGCCAAACCGCTGGTTCGAAAGGATTTTTGCATTTCTGAGGTTCTCGCGTGACCACCACGGTCCTGTCGCTGCTGTTCCTGCTGGCCATCGGCCAGGCCGGCTTCCTGATGTTTGCCCTGCTCGCGTCGCGCCAGCGGGAAGTGCGCACGGCAAACCGGCTGATGGCAGCCTTGCTGCTCGGCTGCATTGCCGTCATCGGCCATGCCTGGCTCGGCATCCAGGGCTTGTATTCCACCTATCCGCATAGCGCCAATGCCATCGCCACGCTGGGTTTGCTGCCCGGGCCGCTGCTCTACCTTTACCTGCGCACCATGCTGTTCGACCGGCCCCTGGCCCGGCGCGAGCTGCTGCATTTCCTGCCTTTCGTGCTGGCCACGCTGGCCCTGATGCCGTTTTACCTGCAAAGCGCCGACGCCAAGCTGGCCTGGATGATGAACCGGGGCGGCATTCCCTGGTATATCGCCCTGGCCGCGCTGGCCAAGACCGTGCTGTTCCTCTGTTATATCGTGGCCGGCTACCGCCTGATGCGGCGCGCCGGCGACAGTCCGCTGGCCGACGGCTTGTCGCGCCTGATGAAAATCTGGCTGGTGGGCGGGGTGATCAGCATCGCGGCCCTGGGCATCGAGTTTGTCGACATCGAATTGCCGGTCTCGTCCGACGCGCTAGGCGCCCTGGGCTTGCTCATTTTCGTCTACGCGACCGCCTTGCTGGCCATTCGCCTGCCGCTCAGCTACCGGCCACAGGCCGAGCCGCCCAAGGTGAAATACGCCAACAAGGAGATCCCCGAGCGCGAACGGATCTTGTTTCTCGAGAAACTGACGGCGGCGATGGACGAGGGCAAGGCCTATTGCGACGGCGACCTCAAACTGGAAGGCCTGGCGACCATGCTCGCCATGACCGCGCACGAACTGTCGCAGCTGATCAACGAAACCTGCGGCGTCAACTTCCAGGAATATGTGAACGGTTACCGGGTCGCTGCCTTGAAAAAAGCGCTGCACGATCCGGCGCATGCGGCCGACAGCATCCTGGACCTGGGGCTCGCCTGTGGCTTTAATAGCAAGAGCGCATTGAACCGGGTTTTCAAGGAAATTGCCGGAATGACGCCCAGCGAGTACCGAAAACAGGTGCCAAATCATCATTCGGGACGCCAGGACGCCGCTTTTTGAGCAAAGTGGGGTCATTCCAACCGACCAAGGAGTTCTCCCATGATCCGATTTGCCGCCCTCGCCGCACTGCTTCCCTTCGCTTCCGCCCTGGCCGCCGCGCCGGTCTGGATCACCAATGTCAAGCTGGTCTCGCCTGAAAAGCTGGACCGTATCGAACAGGGCCATGTCCTGGTCCAGGATGGCATGATCGTGTCGGTCCAACGCGGCGCCGGGCACAAGATGCCGGCCGGCGCGGTCCGGGTCGACGGCAAGGGCTACTACCTGTCGCCCGGCCTGATCGACTCGCACGTCCACCTGTTCGGCGTGCCCGGCATGTCGCTGGAAGAAGCGCGCCTCAAGAAGCCGATGGTCCAGGCCTATTACCGCCAGATGCCGCGTTCCTTCCTCTACTACGGCTACACCACCGTGATCGACCTGGCCCTGGCCGACCGCAGCGTCATCGACGACGTCAACAAGTCGCCGCTGCATCCGGACGTAGTCCACTGCGCCGAACCGCTGGTGATGGCCAACGGCTACCCCGCGTCCTACGTCGCAGGCAAGGAGCGCTACGAGGTTTTCCCCAATTTTATCTACGATCCGGCCCAGGCGGCCGTGATTCCCTCGCAGTTCAAGCCTGCCGATTATTCCGTGGCAGCCGGCATCGCGCGGGTGAAGCAGGGCGGCGGCGTGTGCGTCAAGACCCACTTCGAGCGCGGCTTCGGCGCCCAGCGCAACCAGCCGGTGATGACCCCTGCCATGGTGGCCGACGTGCGCGCCGAAGCGACCCGCAACAAGCTGACCCTGGTCATGCACGCCAACGGCCTGGAAGGCCAGGCCTTCGCTGTGGCCGGCAAGGTCGACGTGCTGGCCCACGGCATGTGGCACTGGGATAAATACCGCGAAAGCGCCGAACTGCCTGCGGAAATCAAGGTCCTGCTGGACCAGATCGCGGAACGGCGCATCGGCTACCAGGCCACCATGCAGGTGCTGTACGGCCTGCGCGCCTATGTCGACCCGGCCTACCTGAAGCATCCCGGCATCGCCAAGGTGGTGCCGAAAGAGCTGGCGGCATGGTTCGCCACGCCGGCCGGGCGCTGGTTCAAGGAAGAAGTCACCGAAGGCGAGGACGACGCAGCAGTCATGAAAGGCTTCGACAATCCGCTGCGCCGCCTGCGCCAGGTGGTGGCCTACCTGGCCTCGAAGGACGCCAACTTCCTGCTTGGCTCCGATACGCCGTCGGGCCCGACCTACGGCAACCTGCCCGGCCTGAACGGCTTCATGGAAATGCAGCGGCTGCACGAGGCGGGACTGTCGCTGGCCCAGGTGTTCAAGGCGGCGACCATCAACAATGCGCGCGCCTTCAAGATCGACGGCCGGGTCGGCACGATCGAAAAGGGCAAGGCGGCCAACCTGGTGCTGATGAAGATGTCGCCGCTGGCCGACATTGCGGCCTACGACAGCATCGTCACGGTCTGGGTGGGCGGCAAGCAGGTCGAGCGCGAGGCGCTGGCGGCGAAGGACTAGTTAAGCGCGTTTGTGCACGCAGTCGATATAGGCGGCGGTATCGGGCGCGGTGTTGGTGCGCTGCGACTTCCAGATCATCTCGCCGAGGCATTCCATGATCTGGTGGTGGGCGTCATGCTCGCCGATGCGGGCGGTGAGGGCGGTGCAGGCCGCGCGGATGCCGGGCGGCTGGTCGATCGATACCTGCTCGGCGATCGACAGGTGCATCGACAGGTGCAGGAAAGGATTGGCCTGGCCGCCTTCGACCGAATAGTCGCGCGCGATGGCGGCGTCGGCATCGGCCAGGACATCGGCGTATTCGGGGTGCTGGCTGATCCAGTCGGCGGCGATGGCGTCCATCGGGCTGAGGATTTCTCCGGCGCGTTGCTTGCGGAAGGCTTCGCAAAAGAAGCGGCGGACGTCGTTGGAAGAAGGTGTGAACATGGGAGGAAAGGGAGAAAAACACCACATCGTCCTCGCGTAGGCGGGGACCTATAGCACCTCAGATCATATGTGCTATAGGCCCCCGCCTGCGCGAGGGCGACGTCTATTCTTTGGTGGGCGCCAGTACCAGTTGCGGTTCCGGCCCACAGCCCTCGGTTTCGGCCGGAGCGCCTATCGGCGCCGGCGTCGTCCTTGGTGCATGCGGCTGGCGCAGGTAGCGAGCGGTATGCCGGCGTTCATGCGCATGCCCGCCATTTGCCGGCCACGTCAGGAAGCGCGACAGTTCCTGCAGCGCGCGCTGGTACACATCGCGCTTGAACTCGATCACCACATCGAGGGGCACCCAGTAATCGTGCCAGCGCCAGGCGTCGAATTCCGGATGGTCGGTCAGGCGCAGGTTCACATCGTTATCGCGCGCGCACATGCGAAGCAAAAACCAGATCTGCTTCTGGCCGCGATAATGCCCGCGGATTTCACGCTTGATAAAATGGTCCGGTACCTCATAGCGCAGCCAGTCGCGCGTTCGTCCTACAATCTTCACATGCTCCTGGCGCAATCCGATTTCTTCCTCCAGTTCGCGGTACATCGCCTGTTCTGGCGTTTCACCGTATTTGATACCCCCTTGCGGGAATTGCCACGAGTGCTCGCGCACCCGCTTGCCCCACCACACCTCGTTATGGGCGTTCAGCAGGATGATGCCGACGTTGGGCCGAAACCCTTCACGATCGAGCATAGTGCCACCTCGATACTTTCTGCCAGCTTACGGTCCCTCTTACATATTTACCCACAAATCTTGATCCCCACCTGGTTTTCGGGGTACGAAAACGGCGGGAAACGCATCAAACGGGCCCATTTGTATAAAGATTGGACGCATCAGCCAGCTAATCCTTTAAAATTAGGTTGATTATAACCCTCTCTTTTTAAAAAGAATTCATCGATATGCGTGCCTCACGTTTTTTTATTTCAACTTTAAAAGAAGCACCTTCCGACGCTGAAATCGTCAGCCATCAACTGATGATGCGCGCCGGTATGATCAAGCGCCTCGGCTCGGGCATTTATACGTATATGCCGACCGGATTGCGTGTGATCCGCAAAGTTGAAGCCATTATCCGCGACGAAATGAATAAAGCCGGCGGCATCGAACTGCTCATGCCGCTCGTCCAGCCCGCCGAACTGTGGCAAGAAACTGGCCGCTGGGAAAAGATGGGCCCGGAATTGATGCGCGTGAAAGACCGCCACGGCCGCGAATATGCAATCCAGCCGACTTCCGAAGAAGTGATAACCGACGTTGTACGTACGGAAATCAAATCGTATCGCCAGCTGCCATTGAATTTTTATCATATCCAGACCAAGTTCCGCGACGAACGCCGTCCGCGCTTCGGCCTGATGCGCGGCCGCGAATTCACCATGAAGGATGCGTATTCCTTCGACCGCGACCTGGACGGCCTGAAAGCGTCGTATAAGGTCATGTTCGATGCATATACCGCCATTTTCAACCGTTTTGGCCTCAAGTTCCGTGCCGTAGCCGCCGACAACGGCGCCATCGGCGGTTCCGGTTCGCACGAGTTCCACGTCATCGCCAGCACCGGCGAAGACGCGATCGTTTACTGCCCGACGTCCGAATACGCCGCCAATATGGAAGCGGCCGAAGCCATGCCGCTGGCGGCCAGCCGCGCCGCGGCCACCGCTGCGCTGAGCAAGACGTCCACGCCCGGCAAGACCAAGTGCGAATCCGTGGCCGAATTCCTGAACCTGCCGCTGTCGCAGACCGTCAAGACCATTGCCTTGACGGTCGAGAAAGAAGTCGACGGCAAGCAGGTCAAGGAAAACTGGATGCTGCTGCTGCGCGGCGACCATGAGCTGAACGAAGTCAAGGTCGGCAAGGTACTGGGCCTGGCATCGCACCGTTTCGCCACCGAAGCGGAAATCCTGGAATGCTACGGCAGCGTGCCTGGCTACTTGGGGCCGATCGGCACCAAAACGCCGGTCACCGTGGTGGCCGACCGCACGGTCGCCAACATGGCCGACTTTGTCTGCGGCGCCAACGAAGAAGGCTTCCACTACACGGGCGCCAACTGGGTGCGCGACGCCGCCGAACCGCTGGTGGCCGACCTGCGCAATGTCATCGAAGGCGATGCTTCGCCGGACGGCAAGGGCGTGCTGGCGATCGAGCGCGGCATCGAAGTGGGCCATGTGTTCCAGCTCGGTACCGCCTACTCCGAAAGCATGAAGGCTACCTTCCTCGACGAAAACGGCAAGCCTGCGCCGCTGCAGATGGGCTGCTACGGCATCGGCGTCACCCGCATCCTGGGCGCGGCGATCGAACAGAACTTCGACGACAAGGGCATCATCTGGCCGGCCGCGATTGCGCCCTTCGAAGTGGTGCTGTGCCCGATGGGCATGGACCGCAGCGAGATGGTCAAGACCGAAGTCGAGTCGCTGTACGCTGCATTGCAGGCAGCCGGCGTGGACGTCATTGTCGACGACCGCGGCCTGCGTCCGGGCGCCATGTTCGCCGACTGGGAACTGATCGGCGTGCCGCACCGTGTCGTCATCGGCGAGCGCGGGCTCAAGGAAGGCAACCTGGAATACCAGGGCCGCCGCGATACCGAAGCGACTGCTGTTCCGGTGACGGACATGGTCGGCTTCATCAAAGGCAAACTGAGCCTGTGAAACGGATCGCGCGCATAGTGCTGGCGGCAGGCCTGGCCTGCTCCAGCGTGGCGTGGGCCGGCAACCAGAAGGAAGAAGAGCTGGCCGTTTCCGTGCGCCTGGCCCTGTCGAACGCCATCAAGGACGCGCGCCCGCCCCAGCCGGTGTTCCGCGACGAGGGTGCGCGCCTGCGCTACCAGGTATGGCTGGCAGCCATGTCGGACCGGCTCAAGCGCAAGCTGCCGAACGACCAGGTGCGCCTCGAATTCCTGGAAGCGGCATGGTACGAGGCCAGCCGCGCCGGACTCGATCCCGGCCTGGTGCTGGGCCTGATCCAGGTGGAGTCCGCGTACCGCAAGTACGCGGTATCGATGGCGGGCGCGCGCGGCTACATGCAGGTGATGCCTTTCTGGACCGGCGTCATTGGCGACAACGACCGCAGCAAGCTGTTTCACATGCAGACCAACCTGCGCTATGGCTGCGCCATCCTGCGCATGTATATCGACATGGAGGGCGGTAATTTGTACCTGGCCCTGGGGCGCTACAACGGCAGCCGCGGCAAGCCGCAATATCCCAACTCCGTGCTCGCGGCGTGGAAGAAGTGGGAATTCCACTAATAAGGTATTCATGCGATTCGTTTTTGTTGCGGCACTGCTGGCGCTTCTTTCCGGATGCGCCACCCGGCCTGCCGAAGCCCTTTCGGCGAAACCGAAAAATATCCTCTTCTTCGTCGCGTCCGGCGCCAGCTTCAATGTGCTGACCGCCGCACGCATTCATGCCGTCGGCGAGGACGGCGACCTGGCGATCGATACGCTGCCTGAATCGGCGTTCGTCAAAATCTATTCCAATAACGCGCAGGGCGGTGACGGCGATGCCGGCATGACGGCCTACCTGACCGGCGTGAAGGTCAACAACGGCGTGGGCCCCAGGGCGCCGACGCTGGCCGACCTTGCGACGCGGCGTGGCATGTCGGCCGGCGCGGCGACCGTGTCCGGGGCGGCGCAAGCGATCGGCGAGCTGTCGAAAAATCCCCGGGGTTTTTTCCTCGTCGTTCGGGATCAAGCGATCGGCGTGGCCCTGCAAAACACCAATGCGCGCCGCGCGCTTGACGCGTATGTCCTGTTCGACAATGCGCTCAAGGCCGCCATCGCCCAGATGCGCGTCATCGACCCGGGCCTGGACAACACGCTGATCATTGCAACGTCCGATCATGAGCGCACCATGCTGCTCAATGGCTATTCCCGCCGTACCGGAAAGACGACTGAAACACAAGCCGGCGTGCTCGGACTGATTCATCGCGAAGGCGACGGCCTGGTCCGGCGTGACCTCGATGGCGCGCCGATGGCCATCATCGGTTTTGGCACCGGCCCGCACCGCGTGCAGGGCAAGCGCAGCGCCGCCCTGACCGACGCGATCGTGTCCGCGGACGACTACCAGCAGGAAGCGGTGGTGCGCGCCACTGCCGGCAACGGCGGCGGCGACGTCTTCCTCGGCGCCGTCGGCGCGGGCGCGAACGCCTTCCACGGCACCATCGACAACACGCAAGTGTTTGCCATCATCAAAGCTGCGGCGGGACTCTGACATGAAGAAAACGACCGTCGCGCTGCTGCTCGCATCGCTCGCCTGCGCGCCTGCCATGGCTTCGAAGAACATCATCTTTTTCCTCGGCGACGGCATGGGCCCCGCCACCGTTACCGCCGCCCGCATATTCAAGTACAAGGAAGAAGGGCTGCTGCATTTCGAACGCATGGAACGCAGCGCGCGCCTGAAGACCTATTCGGCCGACGCGCAAACCACCGACAGCGCGCCGTCGATGGGTTCCTACATGACCGGCATCAAGATCAACAATGCCGTCATCTCGATGGCCGATGCGAAAGCGATGTCGCCGAAGAAGGATGCCAACGGCAACGCGACGATCGACCGCTGCCTGCCTGGCAACGGCCGCGCCGCACCGACCATCCTGGAACTGGCCAAGGCCAACGGCAAGTCCGTGGGTGCCGTGACCACCACCGAAATGACGCATGCGACGCCGGCATCGACCTTCGCGCACACCTGCCACCGCGACGCCTCGTATGCGATCGCGACCCAGATCGTGCCGGGCGGCGCCGGATACAACGCGGCGCTGGGCGACGGCGTCGATGTGCTGATGGGTGGAGGGCGCAACCTGTTCACGCCGTTCGACGCTGCGCGCAATCCGAAGGGCCGCGCTGACGGCCGCGACCTGCTGGCCGAGATGGCGGCCAAAGGCTATGCGGTCGGCGCCAACCGCAGCGACATGCTGGCGGCCACGCCGGGCCGGAAATTCATCGGCATCTACAGCGATTCCAGCCATCTCGATTACGACCAGGTGCGCCGCCCGGCGCAGCCTTCATTGTCCGAGATGGCGAGCAAGGCGATCGATTTGCTGGCGCCGAACCGGAAGGGCTTTTTTTTGATGGTCGAAGGCGGCAAGATCGACCATGGCCTGCATGGATCGAACGCCAGGCGCGCGCTGGAGGAGACAGTGGCTTTCGACGACGCGATCAAGGCCGTGCTCGACAAGATGCGCGTGCTCGATCCGGGCCTGCGCAATACCCTGCTGGTGGTGACGGCAGATCACGATCACACGCTGGTGATCAATGGCGGGTCGAAGCGCGGCAATCCGATTCTCGATATCGCCCGTGGCGAGGATGGGCAGCCGCTCAGGGATGCCGATGGAATGACCTACACCACGCTCGTGTTCGGAAATGGACCGAACCGCAAGGAAGTGCGCATGGACGTGGACAGCACGGCGGCGCAGGCGGCCGACTACCAGCAGGAGACCGGCGTGCGCCTGTCCGTCGAAACGCATGGCGGCGGCGACGTGAAGCTGTTCGCGACCGGCGCGGGCTCGGAGGTGTTCAAGGGGACGATGGAGAACACGAAGGTGTTCCACTTGATGAAAGCCGCCTTCGGTTTCTGACGGCGCTTAAAACACAAAAGCCCCGGTCCTGCGACCGGGGCTTTTTGCGAATTCGGCTTGGACAGCTAAATTTTATTATTTCAGGTGATCCGAAATGAGCTTGGTCATTTCGAACATCGAGACCTGAGCTTTGCCGCCAAAGACAGCTTTGAGCTTGTCGTCGGCATTGATCATGCGGCGATTTGCAGCGTCTTGCAGGTCAAGCTTCTTGATGTAGTCCCATACCTTCTTGGTGACTTCGGTGCGTGGCAGCGGGGTTGCGCCAACCACTGCAGCCAGGGTCGCGGAAGGAGTCATCGCTTTCATGAAAGCGGCGTTCGGCTTGCGTGGGGCTGCTACTTTTTTTGCTGCTGCTGCTTTTGGTGCGGCTGCTTTAGCAGGAGCTGCTTTTTTTGCTGCGGGCTTTGCCGCTGGCTTGGCTGCTGCCTTTTTTGCTGGCGCTGCTGCTGGGGTTTTTTTGGCTGTTGCCATCTTCGAGCCTCCTTAACGAACACATGGGAAATTGCGCAATTGATCGCACGGCTTATATTGGTGGGGTTTTACTGATGATGCAAGTGTTTTTCGAGAATTTTTACCCTTTTTGAGAGGGAAAACCACCAACGGCGCCCGGAGCGGCGCCGTATCCCGGTTTTTCGCCTTCCGCGGAGCCTAGCGCATCCCGCCCGGCATCATGCCCTTCATCCCGCGCATCATCTTCATCATGCCGCCGCCCTTGAGCTTTTTCATCATGGTTTGCATCTGGTCGTACTGCGCCAGCATGCGGTTCACTTCCTGCACCTGCACGCCGGCGCCGGCCGCGATGCGGCGTTTGCGGGTGGCCTTGATCAGTTCCGGCTTGGCCCTTTCCTGCGGCGTCATCGAATCGATGATGCCGACCATGCGTCGCACCTGCTTGTCCGCCTGGTCCATATTGGCGCCGCCGGCGGCCTGCTGGAACTGGGCCGGCAGCTTGTCGATCAGGCTGGCCATGCCGCCCATTTTCTTCATCTGGCCCAGCTGCGACTTGAAGTCGTTCATGTCGAAGCGGCCGCCCACCTTGATCTTGTTGGCCAGGTCCGCCGCGGCCTTGCTGTCGACGCCCTTGCGCGCTTCTTCGACCAGCGCCAGGATGTCGCCCATGCCCAGGATACGGTTGGCCATGCGCTGCGCGTCGAACGCTTCCAGGCCGTCGAGCTTTTCCGACACGCCCGCAAACTTGATCGGCTTGCCGGTAATGTGGCGTACCGACAGGGCGGCGCCGCCGCGCGAATCGCCATCGAGCTTGGTGAGCACGATACCGGTCAGCGGCAGCGCATCGCTGAACGCCTTGGCGGTGTTGATCGCATCCTGGCCCAGCATGGCGTCGACCACGAACAGGGTTTCAATCGGGTTGACCGCTTTGTGGACGGCCGAAATTTCCTGCATCATCGCTTCGTCGATACCAAGGCGGCCGGCGGTGTCGATGATCAGCACATCGTGATAATGCTTCTTGGCCCAGTCCAGCGCGGCCAGCGCGATGTCGACCGGCTTGTCGGTGGACGCGGACGGGAAGAAGTCGGCGCCAACCTGCTTGGTCACCGATTCGAGCTGCGCGATCGCAGCCGGACGGTAGACGTCGGCCGACACGGTCAGCACTTTTTTCTTCTTCTCTTCCTTCAGGTACTTGGCGAGCTTGCCGACGGTGGTGGTTTTACCCACGCCCTGCAAGCCGGCCATCAGGATGATCGCCGGCGGCTGCTGCGCAAAACTCAGTTGCGACGCTTCCGGGCCGAGGTCGGCGCCCATCAGGACCGCCAGTTCGCGCTGGACCACGCCCACCAGGGCCTGGCCGGGACTGAGCGAGGCGATCACTTCTTCGCCCAGGGCTTTTTCCTTGACGCGGCTGATGAACTCGCGCACGGCGGGCAGGGCCACGTCGGCTTCGAGCAGGGCCAGGCGCACTTCACGCAGCATCTCGGCGGTATTCGATTCGGTCAGACGCGCCTCACCGCGCATGGTCTTGACGACCTTGGCAAGGCGTTGGGTTAAGTTATCGAGCATGGCTTACCTGACTAATATATATAGGGCGATCCGGCCGGGGCCGGGAGTGGCGTCATTCTACCTTATGTCGTGTACCGCCAAAGCTTGCGCTGTTCGTTTGACACGCGGGGCGGCCGCGCTTATATTTCCGTACGGCAACATGCAAATCACGCGAAGTTGCACCGTGATTTGCATGCATAATTGCAGCGGCATAGACGCATAGCCCAGAACCTTTCCGGAGAATGGCATGACAGCACACATGATCAGGAGTACCCTCGCCATCGCCGCCTTGCTGGCGGCGGGCGCGGCGCAATCGCAGGAAGTCATACGGCTTGGCAATCTCAAGTTCGCCCACTATGGCGCCGTGTCGTACATCAAGGAGATCGCACCGAAGTGCGGCATCAAGGTCGACGAGAAGGTGTTCGCCAAGGGGCTCGACGTCATGCAGGCCATCATCGCCGGCGAACTCGATGTGGGCACCACGGCGTCGGAGGCGGCCATTTCCGGACGCGCCAGCGGTGCGCCCATCATCGTGGTGGCCGGTTTCGCCAAGGGCGGGGCGCGCCTGGTGGCGCGCAGCGATGTGCCCATCAAGTCGGTCAAGGACTTGAAGGGCAAGAAGGTCGGCGTCACGCGCGGCGGCATCCAGGAAGTGCTGATGATGGCCGAACTGCAGAAGGCGGGCCTGACGGCCGACAGCAACCCGGGCAAGGATGTGCAGCTGATCTACCTGCCGTTCGCGGACCTGAACCAGGCCCTGCTGGGCAAGAACATCGATGCCATGATGCAGTCGGAACCGCAGTCCTCGCAGGCCATCAACAAGGGTTTTGGCGTGGAAGTGATCAAGCCGTACAACACGCCTATCGGCGAGCCGATTCGCACCATGGTCATGACCGAGAAGTTCTATACCGAGAAGCGGCCGCTGGCCGAAAAATTCATGCGCTGCTTTGTGGAGGCCACCAAGACCTTCATCGACAACAAGGCGCTCGCCGAAAAGTATGTGCGTGAAGTGATCTTCAAGGGCCAGATCACCAGCGACGACTTCAACGATGCGATCAGCAATTCGCCGTATTCCTACGACATCACGGCGCAGCATATCCAGATCACCACCGACACCATGGTCAAGACCGGGGTGGGGCGCATGACCAAGCCGCCGGTGGCCACCGACTGGGTGAAGACCGACATGCTGGACGCGGCCAAGAAGAGCCTGGGCGTGAAATGAAATCAATGCAGTGGCGTGAAATCGGGGTCGGCATGGTTGCGCCGGCCGTTGTCATCGCAGTCTGGCAAGCGGTCGCGGAACTGGGCTGGGTCAATCCCCAGGTCTTGCCGTCGCCGCTGGCGGTGGTCAGGAAATGGATCGAGTACCTGCTGCCGCTGCAGCCGCACACCGAAGGCAGCTGGCTGGCCTGGGCCTTGTCGGGCGAGCTGATTGTCGATTCCATCACCAGCATGTACCGCGTGGCGGTCGGCTTCGTGATCGGCGCCGGCCTGGCGCTGCCGCTTGGCCTGGCCATGGGCGCCAGCCAGCGCGTGTATGCCTGGTTCAATCCCCTGGTCCAGCTGCTGCGCCCGATTCCCCCGATCGCCTACATCCCGCTGGCGATCCTGTGGTTCGGCCTTGGCAATCCGCCGGCCGTGTTCCTGATCGCGCTCGGCGCCTTCTTCCCGGTGCTGATGAATACCATCGCCGGGGTGCGCCAGGTCGACGGCATCTACCTGCGCGCCGCCCGCAACCTGGGCGCGTCGGGCAGCACCATGTTCCTGCGCGTGATCCTGCCGGCTGCCGTGCCATATATATTGTCGGGCGTGCGGATCGGCATCGGCACCGCCTTCATCGTGGTCATCGTGTCCGAAATGATCGCCGTGAACAATGGCTTGGGTTTCCGCATCCTGGAAGCGCGCGAGTATTTTTGGTCGGACAAGATCATGGCCGGCATGATCACCATCGGCATGCTGGGCCTGGCCATCGACGTCGGCATGAACCGCCTGAACAACTACCTGCTGCGCTGGCACCGCGGCCTGGAGCATTGATATGAGCGCAGCGCACATCGTCATCGATCATGTCAGCAAGGTGTTTGCCACCGAGGGCCGCGAGCTGGTCGCCCTCCAGGACATCAGTATCGAGATCCCGCGCGGCCAGTTCACCTGCCTGCTCGGGCCTTCCGGCTGCGGCAAGTCGACTCTGCTCAATGCGGTGGCCGGCTTTGCCCTGCCCAGCAGCGGCACCATCAGCGCCGACGGCGTGCGCATCGCCGCCCCCGGTCCCGACCGCGGCATGGTGTTCCAGGAATATGCGCTGTTCCCCTGGATGACGGTGGAGCAGAACGTGGCCTTCGGCCTGGAAATCAAGGGCATGGAAAAGGCGGAGATTGCGCGCCGCGTGGGCGACTTGCTCAAGATGCTGTCGCTGCAGGACTTCCGCCAGCGCTTTCCCAAGGACCTGTCGGGCGGCATGCGCCAGCGGGTGGCGATCGCGCGCGTGCTGGCGCTGGACTCGCCCATCATGCTGATGGACGAACCCTTCGGCGCGCTGGACGCACTGACCCGGCGCAACCTGCAGGACGAACTGCTGCGCATCTGGTCGGAATTGAAAAAGACCATCATCTTCGTCACCCACAGCATCGAAGAGGCGATCTACCTGGCCGACCGCATTGTCGTCATGACCTACCGCCCCGGCACCGTCAAGCGCGACATCCTGGTGGACCTGCCGCGCATGCGCGATCCGGCCGCGCCCGAGTTCAATGCCCTCAAGCGCGAACTGGGCCAGCTGGTCATGGAAGAGCAGCAGCGCCACCACAACGACGAGCTGCGCGCGGCGGCCGTCGATTAGTGTAAACTTCAGGCATGCAGAATTCCTTCTATATAGTTGCGGCGCTGTTGTACGCCGTATGCACCGTCCTCCCCACCCGCCAGGGCGGGCCGATTTCCGCCATCACCGCCGGCGCCTGGCTGGTGCACGGGGCAGCGCTGTGGATGGACCTGATCGCGCCCGGCACGGTGCGCTTCGGTTTCGCGCTGATGATCTCGCTGGCCCTGTGGGTGTCCGTGACCGCCTACTGGTTCGAAAACCGCAACTTCGCCCTGGACGGCCTGCGCCGCCTGGTCATGCCCTGCGCCTGCGCCGCGGCCTTCCTGCCCGTGATTTTCCCGGGCAGCGTGCTGCAACTGCAAGGCCGGGCGCCTATTTTCGGCTGGCATATCGTGGTGGCCATCCTGGCCTACAGCACCCTGACCATCGCCGCCTTCCACGCCGTGCTGATGGCGCTGCAGGAATCGCGCCTGCACACGCGCAATGCGCAGGCCGGCTGGTTTTCGGGCGCGCTGGACCAGCTCCCCGCCTTGCTGACCATGGAAAAGCTGCTGTTTCGCCTGATCTGGATCGGCTTCGTCCTGCTCAGCCTGACAGTGCTGTCGGGCCTGGTTTTCTCCGAACAGCTGTTCGGCACCGCCCTGAAATGGGATCACAAGAGCGTCTTCGCGCTGCTGTCCTGGATCCTGTTCGCGGCCTTGCTGGCCGGCCGGCGCTGGCGCGGCTGGCGCGGCAAGACGGCGCTGCGTTTCACGCTGGCCGGTTTCGCCACGCTGGTGCTGGCCTATGTCGGCAGCCACTTCGTCCTGGAAGTCATCCTGAAACGGACACTGGCATGATGCGCGTCCTGTTCTGGATTGCCCTGATCATCCTGGTGGTCATGGCCGTCAAAGCCAAGATCCGTTCCCTGACCCCGAAGGACCAGGGGCCGGCGCCGCGCCCCGGCCGGCCGCCTGAAGTCGAAGGCGAAGCCATGGCCTGCTGCGCCCACTGCCATATCTACTTCCCTGCCTCCGAGGCGGTGCGGGCCGACGGGCGCGATTACTGCAGCCCCGCCCACGTGCGCCAGCCGGCAAAGCAGGGCTGATGCGGCGCTGGAACGCGCTCTCGGGAGAAACGCGCGAAACGTTCTGGCGCTCGCTCCATGCGATGAACGGCACGCGGGTGGTGATCGCCTTCGTGCTGCTGCTCTACCTCACCTTCGACCGCAAGGATTACACCAGCGGCTACCTGCTGTATGCCGAAACCTGCATCGTCTACCTGATCCTGGCGATCCTGTTCGGCCTGATGACCATCTATGTCAGGAAGCGTTTCACGCTGCAGGTGGCCACCCAGATCGCGGTCGACATCGCCGTCATCTCCACGCTCTACCTGTCGGCCGGCGGCGCGCGCAGCGCCCTGGTCATCCTGTACCTGTTCCCGCTGGCCGGCGCCGCCATCCTCACGCCGCTGCTGCTGGCGCTGTTCGCCGCCTCGGTGGTCACCCTGTTCCTGCTGGCCGAAACCGTGTACCAGGTGTTCATGGAAGACCGCGGCACGCCGATGATGCAGGCCGGCCTGTACGGCGCGGTGTTTTTCGCCATCGTGATCCTGGTCAGCCGCCTGGCCGGCAAGCTGATCGGCCAGGAAGCGCTGGCGCTGCAGCGCGGGGCCGACCTCAAGATCCAGCAATCGATCAACCAGATCGTCATCGCCGACGTGGAAGACGGCATCCTGGTGGTGGGCCGGGACGGGCGCGTGTTCGCCGGCAATCCGGCGGCCCGCTACATGCTGGGCCTGACCGACGAGGATGGCGAATTCAAGCTCTCGGAAAAACCGGCGCTCGAACCGGTGGCGCGCGCGTTTTCCAGCTGGCTGCACGAAACCGGGGGCGAACCCGGCCGTATCATGGCGGCCGCCTTCGTCACGCTCAAGCCCTATCACGACCACTCGGCCGACGGCCGCGCCGCCGCCTGGAGCGGACGGCGCGACCTGGCGGCGCACCTGAAGCTGCGCTTCACCCGGGTCGACACCCCCGACGAGGCGGCCGAACGCTGCGTGATCTTCATGCAGGACGTGACGGCCATCGAAAACCAGGCGCAGGAACTCAAGCTCGCCTCGATGGGGCGCCTGACCGCCAGCATCGCCCACGAGGTGAGGAATCCCCTGTCGGCCATCGGCCACGCCACCGCGCTGCTGGCCGAAGACCTGAGCGCGCCCACCCATACCCGCCTGCTCAAGATCGTCAGCGACAATGTCGCCCGCGTGAACCGCATGGTCGAAGACATCCTGCAGCTCTCGCGCAAGGTGCAACCGAACAGCGAACCGCTGCGCCTGGCCGAATTCCTGGCCGAGCTGAAGGCCGAATTTGAGGAAACGCACGCGCTCGCCAGTGATATAGTGTGGTTGGGCAACACCGGCGCGGCGCCGGTCCGCTTCGACGCGCTGCACTTGCGCGAGGTGCTGGTCAATTTGTTAACCAACGCCGTGCGCTATGCCAGCGGCAGCGCCGCCAGCATCCGCATGTACGTGGTGACCGATGCGGCCGGGCGCATGGAATTGCACGTGCAGGACGACGGGCCGGGGATCACGCCCGAAGTGCGCTCGCACCTGTTCGAGCCGTTCTACACCACCTCGAGCAAGGGTACCGGCCTGGGCCTGTACCTGGCGCGCGAGCTGTGCCTGAATAATGAAGCGATGCTCGACTACGAGTACCGCTTCGATGCCGCCGGCTTTGGCATGAACAAGGCCAGCGGCAGGTTTGTAATCACGTTCGCGCAGCCGCTGGCTGCCTAGCGAACCTTGCTTCAGAAAGGCGCAGCAATGACATCTCCCCGAGTACTGGTCGTCGACGACGAGGCGGACCTGCGCGAACTGCTGGAGATCACCCTGGTCAAGATGGGCCTGGACGTGGACAGCGCCGAAACGCTGCGCGAGGCGCGCGCCTTCCTGGCCCAGAACGAATACGCCCTGGTCCTGACCGACATGCGCCTGCCCGACGGGCTGGGCCTGGAACTGGTCCGCGAAATCAATACGACGTACAAGGCCACCCCGGTGGCGGTGGTCACCGCCTACGGCAGCGCCGACAATGCGGTGGTCGCGCTCAAGGCCGGCGCCTTCGACTACGTGTCGAAACCGGTGGTGCTGGACGAACTGCGGGTCATGGTGCAATCGGCGCTGCGGCTGTCGGCGCCGGGAGGCGCGGGCCAGCCGGCCGCGCAAGGCCATGAACGGCGCCTGATCGGCGACTCGGCCATGGTGCAGGCGCTGCGCGACCAGATTGCGCGCCTGGCGCGCTCGATGGCGCCGATCGCCATCACCGGCGAATCGGGCAGCGGCAAGGAACTGGCCGCGCGCGAAATCCACGCCCAGAGTTCGCGCGCCAGCAAGCCTTTCATCGCCGTCAACTGCGGCGCGATTCCCGAAGCGCTCATGGAAGCCGAATTTTTCGGCTACCGCAAGGGCGCCTTCACGGGGGCGGCCGACGAGCGCGACGGATTTTTCCAGGCCGCGAACGGCGGCACCCTGATGCTCGACGAAGTGGCCGACCTGCCGCTGGCCATGCAGGTCAAGCTGCTGCGCGCGATCCAGGAGCGGCGCGTGCGCAAGATCGGCGCCACCGCGGAAGAGCCGGTGGACGTGCGCATCATCAGCGCCACCCACCAGAACCTGGCGCATTGCGTCGAGACGGGCAAGTTCAGGCAGGACCTGTTCTACCGCCTGAACGTGATCGAACTGTCGGTGCCGCCGCTGCGCGAGCGGCTCGACGACCTTGCGGTATTGACCGGCGCGATCCTGGCGCGCCTGGCAGGACCCGGGCACAGGGCGGCGCTGGGCAGCGGCGTGCTGGCGGCGCTGCGTTCGTATTCCTTCCCCGGCAATGTGCGCGAACTGGAAAATATCCTCGAGCGCGCGCTGGCCTTCGCCAACGACGGGGTGATCGAAGTGTGCGACCTGTCGCTCAAGGGCGCGCGCGTGCCCGAAGCGCCGCCGGCCCCGGCCCCGGCGGCCGAAGCGGCGGGCGCGCCGGCGGCGGCGAAACCGGCGGCGGTCCACGATCCGCTGCCGAACAGTTTGCCGGACTACCTGAACCAGATCGAACGCGACATCATATTAAGGGCGCTGGCCCAGACCCAGTTCAACCGCACCCAGGCTGCACAACTGCTGGGCATCAGCTTCCGCCAGCTGCGCTACCAGATGCAAAAGCTCGACATCCACGCGCCCGAACCCTGAGCCGCCGCGCGCCTTCTCCGGGCGTTTGTAACATCCCAATATTGCCATTTCATGACATCGGGGCTATGTGCGGTTAGCGCTCGCTAACCTGCAAAATGCCGGGGTTGACGGACCTCCAGGAAGTCAAGGTCCCGCGTCCACAAAAATGTCAAAAAAATTAGGTTATTGATTCCAGATAGCTATTGCATGCGATTCGGCTAGCCACTACAATTAGTTCTCACTTTTGATCAATGCACTAGATGTAGTGGGTGCGAGAAGAACTTCAGCCAATATGCATACTGTCGCTGCCTTCAATGATATTGCCTCAAAGTTAGCGATTTTTACCCCATTTTGACGACATTTTCCTGCCATACCAGAGGCAGGAATGGTCTTCTTTTTGCTTTTTTCTTGATATAACAATCGGCGCAGTACAACTGCAAGCCGTTCCAGGAGGTCTCATGCAAACAACCCAAGACACATCGATCAACCCATTGCACGTCACACCTGGAGCAGCAGGTCAGGCAGTAGAAAACACGCCCGCGGCGATCGCCGCGTCCGGCGACTATCGCATCATCCGCCGCAACGGCGCCGTCGTCGCCTTCGAACCATCGAAGATCGCGGTCGCCGTCACCAAGGCTTTTTTGGCCATCAACGGCGGCCAGGGCGCAGCCTCCGCGCGCATCCGCGAACTGGTCGAGCAACTGACCAACAACGTCGTGGCCGCGCTGGTGCGCCGCCAGCCGTCGGGCGGCACCTTCCACATTGAAGATGTCCAGGACCAGGTCGAGCTGTCGCTGATGCGCTCGGGCGAGCATGACGTCGCGCGCGCCTATGTCCTGTACCGCGCCAAGCACCTGGAAGAGCGCCGCGCGCAGAAGGAAGCGCAAGGCGTTTCCGGCGACATCGCCGCCCCGCAAATCCACGTGACCGACAATGGCGTGCGCCGCGCGCTCGACATGCAGCAAGTGCGTGACCTGATCAACGCTGCCTGCGTGGGCCTGGAAAAGCACGTCGACGCCGACGCCATCCTGGCCGAAACGGTCAAGAACCTGTACGACGGCGTGCCGGTCGAAGAGCTGCACAAGTCCGCCATCCTGGCCGCCCGCGCGCTGATGGAAAAGGACCCGGCTTACTCGCAAGTGACCGCCCGCATCCTGCTGCACACCATCCGCAAGGAAGTCTTCGCCAAGGAAGTGCCGCAGGCGAAAGCAGCCGCACACTATATAGAGTACTTCCCGCAGTACATCGCCAAGGGCATCGCCAACGAACTGCTCGATCCTGTGCTCGCATCCTTCGACCTGGCCAAACTGGCCAAGGCCCTGGTTGCCGACCGTGACCTGCAGTTCGGCTACATCGGCCTGCAAACCCTGTACGACCGCTACTTCCTGCACGTGCGCGACGTGCGCATCGAAATGCCGCAGGCTTTCTACATGCGCGTGGCGATGGGCCTGTCCCTGCGCGAAGAAAACCGCGAAGCGCGCGCCATCGAGTTCTACAACCTGCTGTCGTCGTTCGACTTCATGAGCTCGACCCCGACCCTGTTCAACTCGGGCACCCTGCGTTCGCAGCTGTCCTCGTGCTACCTGACCACCGTCTCGGACGACCTGGAAGGCATCTACGACGCGATCAAGGAAAACGCACTGCTGGCCAAGTTCGCCGGCGGCCTGGGTAACGACTGGACCCCGGTGCGCGCATTGGGCGCCCACATCAAGGGCACCAACGGCAAGTCGCAAGGCGTGGTCCCGTTCCTGAAAGTGGTCAACGACACCGCCGTCGCGGTCAACCAGGGCGGCAAGCGCAAGGGCGCGGTCTGCGCCTACCTGGAAACCTGGCACATGGACATCGAGGAATTCCTCGACCTGCGCAAGAACACCGGCGACGACCGCCGCCGCACCCACGACATGAACACCGCGAACTGGATTCCGGACATGTTCATGAAGCGCGTGATGGAAAAAGGCGACTGGACCCTGTTCTCGCCATCGGACTGCATCGACCTGCACGACAAGACCGGCCGCGCCTTCGAAGCCGCCTACCTGGGCTACGAAGCGAAAGCTGCCGCCGGCGAAATCCGCGTCTTCAAGAAGGTTGCGGCGCTGGACCTGTGGCGCAAGATGCTGTCGATGCTGTTCGAAACCGGCCACCCATGGATCACCTTCAAGGACCCATGCAACATCCGTTCGCCGCAGCAGCACACGGGCGTGGTCCACAGCTCGAACCTGTGCACCGAGATCACCCTGAACACCGGTCCGGACGAAATCGCCGTCTGCAACCTGGGTTCGGTGAACATGCCTGCCCACATGAAGGAAGGCAAGCTCGACCCGGTCAAGCTGCAAAAGACCGTGCGCACCGCAATGCGCATGCTCGATAACGTCATCGACATCAATTACTACGCCGTCGACAAGGCCCGCAATTCAAACCTGCGCCACCGTCCGGTGGGCCTGGGTATCATGGGCTTCCAGGATTGCCTGCACATGATGCGCATTCCGTATTCGTCGAACGCCGCCGTGGAATTCGCCGACCGCTCGATGGAAGCTGTCTGCTACTACGCCTACCTGGCGTCGACCGAGCTGGCCGAAGAACGTGGCCGCTACGAGTCGTACGAGGGTTCGCTGTGGTCGCGCGGCATCCTGCCGCAGGATTCGATCAAGCTGCTGGCCGAAGAACGCGGCGGCTACCTGGAACAGGATACGTCCGAGTCGATGGACTGGTCCGTGGTGCGCAACCGCATCAAGCAGTTCGGCATGCGCAACTCGAACTGCGTGGCGATCGCTCCTACCGCCACCATTTCGAACATCATCGGCGTGTCGGCCTGCATCGAACCGACCTTCCAGAACCTGTACGTGAAGTCGAACCTGTCGGGCGAGTTCACCGAGATCAATTCCTACCTGGTGCGCGACCTGAAGGCGCGTGACCTGTGGGACGAAGTGATGATCTCCGACCTGAAGTACTTCGACGGTTCGCTGGTCAAGATCGACCGCATTCCGCAGGACCTGCGTGACATTTACGCAACGGCCTTCGAAGTGTCGCCAAGCTGGCTGGTGGAAGCCGCATCGCGCCGCCAGAAGTGGATCGACCAGGCCCAGTCGCTGAACATCTACATGGCCGGCGCATCGGGCAAGAAGCTCGACGAGACCTACAAGCTGGCCTGGCTGCGCGGCCTGAAGACCACGTACTACCTGCGCACCATCGCGGCGACGCACATGGAGAAGTCCACCTCCAAGACCGGCGCCCTGAACGCGGTGGCGGTCGACGGCGGCATGTCGGCGTCGGCCATGAGCGCGGCGGCGGACAGCTCCGCGGCGGCGGCGGCAGCGGCGGCAGCGGCCAATGTGGCCGAAGGCGCGGCATGCTACCTGCGTCCTGGCGACGACGGTTTCGAAGAATGCGAAGCCTGCCAGTAAGCTGAAGTGTGGTGGAAGGCGCGCGTAGCGCTTTTCCACCCTACATGGCCCGGACGTAGGGTGGAAAAGCGCAGCGCGCGCCTTCCACCAAACCGCCGCCAACGCACTACAATGAATCAATACAGATCAAATAAAGAGGAATATCACTATGTTGTCTTGGGACGATGAAGCAAGCGCACCAGCGGCGCGCCCGCCTATGCCACTGAACGCCGCCGAACCGGCCGCGGAAGCGGCGCTGGTGGCCAAGCGCGTGCACGCTGACGACAAGCGCATCATCAACGGCAAAACCGACGTCAACCAGCTGGTGCCGTTCAAGTACAAATGGGCCTGGGACAAATACCTGGCCGGCTGCGCCAACCACTGGATGCCGCAGGAAGTGAACATGCAGCGCGATATTGAACTGTGGAAAAACCCGAACGGCCTGACCGACGACGAGCGCCGCCTGGTCAAGCGCAACCTGGGCTTTTTCGTGACCGCCGACTCGCTGGCCGCCAACAACATCGTGCTGGGCACCTACCGCCACATCACGGCGCCGGAGTGCCGCCAGTACCTGCTGCGCCAGGCTTTCGAGGAAGCGATCCACACCCACGCCTACCAGTACATCGTCGAATCGCTGGGCCTGGATGAAGCCGAGATCTTCAACGCCTACAACGAAGTCAAGTCGATCCGTGACAAGGACGAGTTCCTGATCCCGTTCATCAATACGCTGACCGACCCGGCCTTCACCACCGGCACCACCGAAAACGACCAGAAGCTGCTCAAGTCGCTGATCGTGTTCGCCTGCCTGATGGAAGGCCTGTTCTTCTACGTCGGCTTCACCCAGATCCTGGCGCTGGGCCGCCAGAACAAGATGATGGGCGCGGCCGAGCAGTACCAGTACATCCTGCGCGACGAGTCGATGCATTGTAATTTCGGCATCGACCTGATCAACACGATCAAGATGGAAAACCCGCTGCTGTGGACGCCGGAGTTCAAGGAAGAGATCAAGCAGCTGTTCCTCAAAGCGGTCGACCTGGAATATGCGTACGCCGAAGACACCATGCCACGCGGCGTGCTGGGCCTGAACGCGACCATGTTCAAGGGTTACCTGCGTTTCATCGCCAACCGCCGCGCGCAGCAGATCGGCCTGGAGGCGATGTTCGCCCAGGAAGAAAATCCATTCCCGTGGATGAGCGAGATGATCGACCTGAAGAAAGAGCGCAACTTCTTCGAGACCCGCGTGACCGAGTACCAGACCGGCGGCGCGCTGAACTGGGAATGAGGTAGCGTTGTCGAAGTTTTAATGGCCCGGTCACTGACCGGGCTTTTTCATTTCCGGGAGATTTTTTGCTGGCGCTCAAGGCCGGTTTCCGACAGTCGCGCACGATGGGCTACCCCATCAGCGACAGGCGGAACCGACATGCCATACTCCTACTCAGAAGTCGACAAGCTCCTGGACCAGCCGCTGGTCGGCGCAGGAACGTGCGTGGATCTCATCAAGCTCATTGTGCCCGGCCTGGTCGGCAAACCAACGACGACCTGGAAGGAGGGGATCAATGTGATGGATGCCTATAGATCGGGCAAGGTCATCCCGCGAGGGACAGCGATTGCGACCTTTCAGAGGGGGCGCTACATACAAAGCTGCGCGACGAGCTACGTCGGCTCCTGTCACCACGCCGCGTTGCTACTGCAGGCCATGCCGGGTGGAATCTGGGTCATGGATCAGTACACGGGCGCTGAAAATCGCCAGCTGGTCACGCGACGTTTCATCAGGGTCCCGCTGCCACGTGAGCAGAAATTCGCGGATGGCAGCTACCGCAACGCGGGGAATAATGCCCTCGCTTTCTCCGTGATCGAGCAGTAATGGCGCGCGACTATCCGATGAACTTGCTGATCGCAGCCGCCGGTGCGATGACCTGGATGGCGATCCAGCCGGTCGCTGCGCAGGAAGCTGGCGCAGGGTTTTTTCGCCTGGCGTGTCCAGCTGTCCTGCCGCCAGGGACGGTCGCAATGCGCACGACACCCGACAACTGGACCGTATCGGCCACGCGTCCATCCCGATTGGATGGCTCGGGCATGCTGCACGGGGCGCCCGATGAAGAAGGATTCCTGGTGCCGAATGCGGGCGACGGAAAAAAGGGGCGCGCCGGTTCGACTGCCGTCAGGCGATGGTCCTTCGAAGTCCCGCATGGTTACGAAAAGTGGGCTTACTGCGGCTACGGGCCAGTGCAGTTGGCACGCCGCGTGCCGGTCCACACAAGCGAATGCGTGGCGACGGAGGTGTGGGAGCATGGCCGATACGCACCCACGGTCTTCATTTGCAAATGAAGATCGTGAACCAGACCTGTGGCGCGCTGAACTGGGAATGAGTGTAGCGTTGTCGAAGTTTTAATGGCCCGGTCACTGACCGGGCTTTTGTTTTCGGGGTGATGTTTTGCTGGCGCTCAAGGCCGGTTTCCGACAGTCGCGCACGATGGGCTACCCCATCAGCGACTCGCGGAGCCGGCATGCCTTACACCTTTTCAGCAGTCGACAAGCTCCTGGAGCAGCCGCTGATTGCTTCGGCCACTTGCGTCGATCTCGTCAGGCTGTTCGTGACCGGGCTGGCAGGCAAGCCGACCTCCAGCTGGAAGCAGGGCGTCGGGGTGATGGAAGCACACAGGGCCGGGACGGTCATCCCGAAGGGGACGGCGATCGCGACGTTCGAGCAGGGCTGCTACCTGCCACGCTGCGCGAGCATGGACGCCGGCCGCTGTCACCATGCCGCATTGCTGCTGCAGGCGACGCCGGACGGCATCTGGGTCATGGACCAGTACACGGGCGCGGAAAATCGCCAGCTGGTCACGCGGCGATTCATCCGGGTCCCGCCGCCCCGCGCGCAACTGGTCGCGGACGGCAGCTACTGCAATGCAGGGAACAATGCGTTTGCGTTTTCCGTGATCGAGCTGTGAGCAATCGCGCGAAGTCGCGTGCCGCCGGATAGTCCGGCGCGCGTCACGGGACGCGCAAAAAAATGCCGCCGCATGCACGCGTGCCGGCGGCATTTTCATTTTCAAATTTGGTCGATGTGCGTACGCGACATCGACGCATCGACGAATTGTGGAAAATTCCCAACGCTTTCTGCGTGTGTCGGCGCGTGATCGCGCAAATTATTTTTCAGTGCGCGATCGGCATCGTCGCGCGCGCATCGCGACGCATAACGCGTGCGTCCCCAGGCCAAAAAAAATCGACGCGAAGCGGCCGCGCTGTGCCGTTTCGGGCGTGTCGGATCGTGCATGCGCGCGCCGCTTTTCCGGCTGCCGCGCGCCCCCATTGCGCGCTTCAAAATACGCGTGCACGGCCTCGCGGTGCGCGCCGGCCCGCGCATTTATGGCGTCGCGAACCGGCCTCGATGGCGCATCCGCGCGCCGCATGAATGCGCATCGAAGGTCCTCAAGGCAGCGCCTGATCCGCCGTCGCCGCGCCGCATTCGCATTCATTGAAGGTGGTTTTGACGCGCGCGATGGTGTTCGATGTGCGCGAAAAAAATCCGCGTCGCGTCGCGTCGCTGAAAATTTTTTCTCGATGAATCAATGCATTGCAATCAGAAGTCCGATTTGATCAAGGCCGGCGCGCGGTCGAAATGCGCGCGTCCGCAACCGCATGTCCGGTCGTGGCGGACGCGCTTGCCCGCATGTCGGCGCGTTCGCATTCGGTGACACCTGGCCGGTCCGCGGACTGGCCGGGCGGATGTGCAGGCCGGCGCGCATGCGGGATTTTCGTCGTCGAATTTTTCGCGCTTCACGTGCCTGCGCAGCGCGTCCATCGGGGCCGCGCTGCGCACAAAACGACCGCCGCATTTCTGCGAAAACCTGCCGCGAAAAAATCGCCGCGCGCGCGCGAGCTTGTGCGCGATGGCGCGAGAAAATCGCGCCGCGATGCGCGCGCAAAACGCGATTTTGAATTCGTCGAATGCGTGTTCGAGGTGCTTCACGCAAAAAAAGATTGCTGAATGTTCGTGTACCAGTTGCGCACTGACAAGGATTTCGTGTACTTTACGTGATTGAATTTGTCAAAACGTGAACGCGAAGATTTTAACCGCGCGCTGAGGCAAAAAAACAGATCAAAATGGGACGCTGATTCAAACAGATATGCACTTAAACTTCGCGAAAAAAACAAGCCGCACTGCCTGATCCTGTTCAGGCATGGCGGCTTTTTCTTTTCTCGTTAGTGCAAGTCAGTGATGTGAACAGCGCACATGAACACCGAATTTGTCGTTTCGCGTTTTGAAACGACTAAGGCTGAAGTGCTGCAAACGTGAGGAGTTGCAGCAGTTCAGCTGGTGCCGAATTCATTAGCATAAACAAGTGAACACGTTTGTGCCGATGAATAATTCGCCTGACCTCGTTACGGGTCGGACGGGTTTTAATCTTGTAGCGTGATTTTTTCCCATCGCAGATGAAGGAGAACCCAAATGGCAACAGCCGCTAAGAAACCAGCAGTAAAGAAGCCAGCCGCGAAAGCAGCTGCCGCAAAACCAGCAGCGAAGAAAGTCGCCGCTAAACCAGCCGCCAAAGCAGCAGCCAAGCCAGCAGCCAAAAAAGCCGCAGCAAAGCCAGCAGCAAAGCCAGCAGTGAAAAAGGCAGCAGCCAAGCCAGCAGCGAAAAAAGCCGCAGCCAAGCCGGCAGCAAAGCCAGCAGCGAAAAAAGCCGCAGCCAAGCCAGTAGCGAAAAAAGCAGCAGCGAAGCCAGCAGCGAAAAAAGCCGCAGCCAAGCCAGCAGCCAAAAAAGCCGCAGCAAAGCCAGTAG
>Ga0187843_10000114_pt1 | contig 65533 bp, 56 predicted proteins | sample SpaLakP09_SKY_43_FD_134516 | JGI IMG/M metagenome (GOLD analysis project Ga0187843, IMG submission 134516) | Oligotrophic lake water microbial communities from Sparkling Lake, Wisconsin, USA - SP09_SKY_43 | ecosystem: Environmental > Aquatic > Freshwater > Lake | place: USA: Sparkling Lake...
CGACCCATGGGTCGTCTGGCATGCCGGCCGCTACTACCTGACCGCTACCTTCGACCCCGAGGGCGGCCTGTGGGTCTACAGCTCCGGCGCCTTGAGCGACTGGCGAAACGCCGAGCGTCGCAAGGTCTGGACGCCCGAGCCCGGCGGCCCCCGCAGCAAGATGATCTGGGCGCCCGAGTTGCACCACCTCGACGGCCGCTGGTACCTCTACTTCACGGCCGCCGACGGCATCGACGCCAACCACCGCCATTACGTGCTTGAGGCCGATCACCCAATGGGGCCCTTCGTCGACCGTGGCCGCGTGCACGCCGAGCACGAGCGCTACTCAATTGACGGCTCCGTGTTGCGGTTGAAGGACGGGCGCCTCTACTGGATGTATGCCGACGACGGCCTGTGGATTGCGCCCATGTCCGGCCCGACCCGCGCGGTCGGTGCCGGCGTGCGCATCGTTCGCGGTGAGCACGACTGGGAACGCGGCTGGCACAAGATCGACGGCCGCTGGCAGCCGCAGCGCGACAACTACTGGATCGAAGCCCCCCAGGCCCTGCAACGCAACGGCCGCGACTTCGTCGTCTACTCCGCCGGCCACACCGCCGCCGTCTACTACCTGGGCCTGCTGGAGCTGACTGGCAAGGACCCGCTGGACCCGAAGAGCTGGACCAAGGCACCCAAGCCGCTGTTCGGCCCGACGAGCAAGGTCTTCGCGCCTGGCCACAACAGCTTCACGCGCTCGCCCGACGGCACCGAGGACTGGCTGGTCTATCACGCCAAGGACCAGGACGCCGGTGACGCCAATGGCCGCACGATGCGTGTGCAGCGCTTTGGCTGGACGCCAGACGGGCGGCCCGACTTCGGCCCGGCAATAGCCAGCGGCGTGCCCCAGCGCAAGCCGTCCGGCGAAGCCTGAACGCCCAGCCCTCCTCCCGCCCGCCGCAGCGACCGCTGCGCAGTGGTCGGGTGAACTCATCCCGCGTTTTCTGGAGCGCAACAATGTCCCTCCTCATGAAGCTCTGGCACAAGCTCGCCATCACCGCCGCCATGCTGCCGGCACTGCTGCTCATTGGCGCCTGCGCCAGCTGTGGCGGCGGTGGTGGCTCTTCAGCCACGACACCAACCGAACCTCCTCCGCCGCCCGCGCCCACCCGCACCGGCACGCTGCTCAGCGAGGCCTCGGTCTTCTACCCACGCCTCATCCGCCTCGCCCACCAGGCCGACACCGCGCTGAACGGCGCCGTCATCGCCAGCGCCATCGGCTTCGATGGCCCCCAGGGCCAGGGCCGCATCTTCATCAGCCGCGACGACGGCGCGACGTTCGCGCCCCAAGGCGCGGTCAGCGACGCCGCCTGGGCCAAGGGCCTGTGCTGCGGCTCCGTCTACGAACTGCCCGCTGGCGTCGGCACGCTCACCGCCGGCACATTGCTGTGGTCGGCCTCGGTCGGCCAGGACACGCCTGGCACGCCGATGCAGCACCCCATCTACCGCAGCACCGACGCTGGCAAGACCTGGACCTCCCTCGGCGCCCACTGCGGCATCGGCCGCAAGCCGCGCGGCGGCGAAGGCACCGGCATCTGGGAGCCCGAGTTCCTGGTCACCAAGGACGGCCAGCTCGCCTGCATGTACTCCGACGAGACCGACGACGGCGCCTCGCAGGTGCTGAAGATCATGAGCACCGCCGACGGCGTGACCTGGACCGCACCGCGCCTGCTCGTCGCCGCCGTCAACCCCACCGACCGCCCCGGCATGGCCGTCACCAGCAAGCTCGGCGATGGCAGCTATCTGCTCAGCTATGAGTTCTGCAGCACGGCCGGTCTAGACTGCCGCGTCTACCTGAAGCGCTCTGCCGACGGCCTGGACTGGGGCTCGACCGCAGACAAGGGCTTCGAGCCCAAGACGGCCGACGGTCGCTGGTTCCGCCACGCGCCCACGCATGTCTGGCTCCCTGCACAGCAGCGAGTCGCCCTGGTCGGGCAGATCCTGAACAACGCCGCGGGCTCAGTAGACGCCGCAGGCAACGGTGCCACCATCTTCATCAGCAGCACGGCCGACGGCAGCGGCGCATGGACAACGATGGCTGCGCCCGTCAAGCCACTGGCGCCGCCGACCGCTACCAACTGGTGCCAGAACTACTCATCACCCCTGCTGCCCACCGCCGACGGCAAGCAGTTGCTGATGCTGGCCAGCGATTTCGAAACGATCAACGGCAACCAAGTCTGCCGATCCCGGTTCGCACGCGGCAATCTGCCATAAGGTGGGTGGCGCGGACCGCTCGGACTGGGCGCCAGGGCGTGATGCGCGCGGCGCCGCACATTCGGGTCATGCACTGGCGGCCTTGCGTGTACGCGGACCAAAGCTAGGCCAACAGCATGGACTTCCTCGACGACATTTGCACGCAGGTGTGCCAACGAAGATGTAGCCGTTGAAGCGCTCCACCATACCGTTCGCGTGAGGGTGGTCGCAGCGGGCACGGCCGGCGCCTGCCTGTCACCCATTCAGGCGCTTCAGGAATGGCAGTCACGTCACGCGCTCCGGGTCATGTTGCGTCCAGTACTCCCAGAGCCGCTCAGCGACGCGCCCGTCCCAGACGGCGCGTGCCAAGGCCTGCGCGTTGGTCAGCACCGGCCCATGCTCGGCGCCCGTTTGTATCGCGAGCAATTCGATGCGAGCGGCGTCTTCGAGGAACACCGCCAGCGCTAGCGCCTGCTGCACGTCGGCGCCACCGACAACAGCGCCGTTTACCGACACCACGATGCCTGCGGCGGATTCAAGCATCGCCGCCACTCCGGCGGCGGCCTCGTCGCTGCGAATAAGTGCCGGGTCGCGCCACATCGGCACCTCGGGCGCGAAGTAGGCGCCGAACCCGTGCCGCGGCCTTGGCACCCGACCGATAGCGGCCAGAGCAGTGACGGCCGGCGAGATGAAGCGCAAGATGGCATGGATGTCCGCACGGCGCCGGTAGATCTCGCGGTGCATCCGCACCTCGCCCATCACGCCGTCGGGCAATGGGCCGTCTAGCGGCACGACGGTCCCAGCTTCGCCCACTGCGATCAGGCCCATCGGGCGTGAAGCACAGACGAGGAACGACGCCTCATCGACCCGGACACTGCAATGCCCGTAGGCGGTGCTCAGGCCGGCACGGTCGCACGCTCGGGCCAGCAGCCGCAGCTGCCTCTGGCGAGGGTCGTCAGCAGCGAGCATGCGCAGCCCGCCCAGCTCTAAAGACAGCAGCGCGCGCCGGGCCTAACTGCGCTTGACGCGCAGCGTCGGTGTCTCGCTCGGGCCTCCCGCCTTTCGCTTCACGCGCCGCGCTACTGTCAACTTGCGGTTGACGTCCACGGTGTCGTCCGAAACGCCCACCATGTTGTGGCAGACCGCTCGAAGGGTGCGCAAGGTCGCCTGGAGGTCTTCGCGGGAGACCTTCGCGACGCTCAACCGCTCGACCGCCCTGGCCTTGGGTCCGAGTTCCAGCACCAGGGCCGTCCCCTCCTCGGTCAACGACAGGTGCGTGATGCGCTTGTCCGTGGCCGACGACGCTCGGGTTAGCAGACCGCGTTCCTCCATGGCAACGACCGAGCGGTAGAGATAGGACAGCTCCGCGCCCGTGTGGTCCGCGAGCTCGCTCATCGACTGGCCATTCTGGGCCTTCAGCGCGGACAATGCCCGCCAAGCCTGCAGGTTGACGTCGTGCGCCTTCAGGTCGTCGCTGAACCGGGCTGCAATCAGGTGCGCGGCGCGGTTGAGCAGGTAGCCGATCGAGTTCTCGAGCGCGTAGTTGGCTTTGTTGGAATACGGTCGGCTGGGCATGAAGCGTCAGTGCATGGGCTGTTAGCACCAGTCTAGGCCAGGCTTTGGCGCGACCCGTCGCGCTGAAGATGGTGCAGGTCATGCAGGCTCGGTCGCGATCACGTTGACATCGCAGCAGGCTCGACGGGAAACGGGTAGCTGCGTGGCAAGCGCAGCATCGCCAGCGCGGCGCCGAACAGCACGACGAGGAAGGCCATCAGGATCGGGCGGTAGGAGCCGGTGGCGTCGAAGGTTGCGCCCATCACGAACGGGCCGATGGCGGCGCCAACGGTGAAGGCGGCGAACAGATAGCCATAGACTTGGCCGAAGGCGCGCAGGCCGAAGTAACGGCTTTGCAGATAGCCAATCAGGTCGACCTCCGCACCGAGCCCGAGGCCCACCAGCACCGCACCCGCCGCCGTGACCGTGGGGTCGACGCTGGACAGCAGCACCAGCACACCCGCGGCCGGCAGCGCGATGAAGGCGACCGCCACGTACGGCGCGTGGAAGCGGTCAAGGAGATAGCCACACAGCAGGCGGCCGACGATGAGCGACGGGCCGATGGCCGCGAACACTGCGACCGCCCGGCCCGCCGGGATGCCGCTGTCGGTCAGCAGCGCCACCAGGTGAAAGATGATGCCGTTGGCGACGATGGGGATGCACAGGAAGACGAAGGCAAGCAGCCAAAAGGCGCGGCTCCCCACCACGTCGCGCGCCTCCGGGCCGGGCACAGTCGTCCTCGCAGCAACGGCACGCCCCCCTGGCTCGTGCAGGAAAAGTGCGACGGCAGGCATGGCGATGACAAACACCGTGGCGCCTAGCGCCAAGAAGGCGCCGCGCCAACCAAAGTGCTCCAGGTAGGTCTGCGAGAGCTTGGGCATCAGCGCGGCGCCCAGGCCCACGCCGGTCATGGCGATGCCCAGTGCCAGCCCTCGTCGGTGGTCGAAGGCGGCGGCAATCGACTTGGCGTAAGGCAGCGGCGCCTGACCGGCGCTGAAGAGGCCGACGACCGAGAACATCACCAGGAACACTGCCGCGATACCCGGCGCTAGCGACATCGCGGCCGTGGCCAGCGCGAACAGCGCAATCGCGGTGAGCGTGACTGCCTTGACGCCGCGCCGGTCGATCAGCCGGCCCACGAACGGCGTTGCAATGGCGGCGCACAACGTGCCGAGCCCGACCGCCGCGGAGGGCACGGTGCGCGGCCAACCGAACTCGCCCATGATGGGTTTCATCAGCACAGAGGTCGCGAACTGCAGGATGGTCACGTTGCCGACGATCAAGCCGAGCACGGAGCCAAGGACGATCCACCACGGGTTACGAAGTGCCTTCATGACGGTCTCCTCATCTTTGTGTCTCGGGTACCGCACCGGTTTCCAGAAAGCGGCCGGCGTGGAACAGCAGCGGCGCCCGGTCGGCGTAGGTGAAGCGCTCAACACGGCCGATGAAGATGAGGTGGTCGCCTCCTTCCACGACGGAGGCCTTGCGGCATTCGAAGCGGGCGAGCGCGTTCTTCAGCACGGGCACTGCGCCGAGGCCGTCTTCGAACTCGCCCTGCACGTCGGCGAACTTGTCGGCCGCCGGCCGCGCGAAGTGCATCGTCAGGGCCTGCTGGTCGGCCGCCATCACGTGCACCGCAAAGTGCTCGGCCGCCTCGAAGGCGCACCGGCTCGGCGCCTGGCGGCCCAGGCACCAGGCGACGAGCGGTGGATCAAGCGACACGGAACTGAAGGAGTTCACCGTCAGGCCCGCAGCCTGGCCAGCTGCGGTGCGCGTGGTGACAACGCACACGCCGGTGGCGAAGCGGCCGAGGGCGTTGCGCAGTTCGCGCGGGTCGATGTGGGCGCCGTCGACTTCGGCAGCCGCCGTCATGCCGGCTCTCCCAGCGGTGCATTCGCGCCGGCGCCGGTGAAGCAGCGCGGATCGCGTTGCGAGCCCCAGTGGTCCAGCCATTCGGGCGCAAGCGGCAGCTGCCGTGCCTCGCGCGGGAAGCGCTCGGAGAACGCCTCCATGCCGAAGCTGTATTCCATCGTCAACCCGTCGGGGTCGAGGTAGTAGAGGAAGACGCTGTCCGACGCCGGATGCCGCCCCGGCCCGAAGACGACGGGCGACCCGGCCTGGCGCAGCCGTGCCAGCGCGCGGCCGATGTCGTCGATCTCCGTCACCATGAAGTTGACGTGGTGCAGGCTCTTGCGCGCTGCCTGGGCGATGCCGATGCCGTGATGCCAAGGGCTGGGCCAGCAGCGCATGAAGGTGATCATGTCGCCGACAGCGTCCGAAACCCGGAAGTTCAGCACGTCGCGCCAGAAGGCGACGGCCTGGGCGGCGTCGGGCGTGTTGAACACCACATGGCCGAGGCGCTGGATGCGCGCGACGCTGGGCCGGAAGGGCCGGGCCGCGTCCGGCTGCGGGACGTAGAACTCGATGACCGCGCCCACCAGCGGCTCGAAGACCCGCACCGCCCGCTGCTGGCCGCGCCCGCCACAAAGGGCGGCAGGCGTTTCGTGCGGCGCCAGGCCCGCCTGCGCCAGCCGCGCCAGCAACGGCGCGAACTGCGCCGCGTCTTCGAGTTCAAAGCCGGCCACGCGCAGGCCGGCCGTGGCGGACGGGTGCAGCAGCAGGCTGTGGTGGTCGTGGTCGCAGCGCAGCAGCACATCGCCGTCGGCCGCCATGGCCACGGCCTCGCAGCCCACCACATCTTCGTAGAAGCGGCGCGCGCGCCCGAGGTCGGTGACGCCGAGTTCCACCCGGCCAAGTTTCCTGTAGCGGATCACGTTGGCCACCGGTCAGAACTGGCCGCGCGGCGGCAGGCCCAGGCGCATCTGCCCCGCCATCGTCGACACGGCGTTCCAGTTCACGCTGATGTGGTGGGCCACCGCGTTGATGTCCCGCCACGCCCGCTGGATGCCGCTGTCGAGCTGGATGCCGGTGCCGCCGACCACGTCGTAGAGCCCGTTGATGGCCTGCACGCACAGCCGCACCGCATAGGCATGCCCGCGGCGGAAGGCGATGCGCTGCTCCCTGGAGATGCTCACGCCGGCGGCCGCAAGGTCGGTTGCCAAGCCAAGGTCGCGCTGCAGGATCAGCTGCGCCGCATCGATCGCCGCTTCGGCCTCGGCCACCGCGGTCTGCACATGGCTGAACTGGGCGATGGTGTTGCCCCCGCCGGCAAACGCGCCGCGGGTGGCGCGGCCGGCGACGCTGTCCACGAACTCGTCGACGGCGCCTCGCAGCGCCGACACCGCAGGGTTGGCCAGCAGCGGCGGAAATCCGCTCAGGAACGGGATGCGGAACAGCACGCCGTCATTGACCAGTGCGCCTGGTGCCTGCTGCTCCAGCACGTCAGCGAAGGCCACGGCGCGATGGGCGGGCACGAACACCTCGCTTTCGATGGCAATGTCCTTGCTACCCGTGCCCGCCAGGCCCACGGTGTGCCAGTTGTCGACGATGCGGCAGTCGCTCATCGGCACCAACAGGTACATGGCACACAGCGGCTGGCCTTCCCCGTCGCTCACCAGCGTGCCCAGCGCCAGCCAGCCGGCGTTGTCGCAATTGCTGGCAAAGCTCCAGTGGCCGCCAAGCCGGAAGCCGCCGTCGACCCGGTGAGCCTTGCCGGTCGGTGCGATGCAGGCGGCCAGCAGCATGTCGGCGTCCTGGCCCCAGACGTCCACCTGCGCCTGCAACGGGAACATGCCCAGCGTCCACGCGTTGGCGGCGCTCAGGCCGTAGCACCAGCCTGTGGACGTGCAGCCCTGCCCCACCTCGAACGCAAGCTGGCGCAACTGCTCCAGGCTGAACTCATGCCCGCCAAAGCGCCGCGGCTGCACGGCGCGGAACAGGCCGGCCCGTTGCAGCAGCCGGGTCACCTCGGCGCTGACGCGGCGGTCGCGCTCGGTCTGCCGCGCACGCTCACGCACGAGCGCGCCGATTCGCCTGGCGCTCTGCAGCAGTTCGTTGAAGTCGACGCGCTCCGCGGGCGTCGCGGGGTCAAGGATGTGGGGGTCTGTGTTCATGCGTGGTCTCGGAGAAGAGGTCATTGCGCGGCAGACAAGCCCACTTCCGCGTAGCCGCCTCCCGTTTCGTCGGGCCACTCGACGGCGGCCTTGAACGCGGGCCGGTGCGATAGCTGGCCGTACCAGTTCGCCAGGCGCGGCCGCGTGGTTTCCGACCAGTAGCGGCCGGCGCCCAGCACATGCAGGCGGTACAGGTAGGGCGCCAGGCAGATGTCGGCAAGCGAGAAGCTGCCAACGATCCATCGCTGCCCGTCGGCGCCCGCCGGGAACTCCGCAGCGGCCAGCCATGCGTCGACCTTGTCCAGCAGCGCCTCGATTTCCTGGCCGCAGGCCGCGAGTTCCTGCTCGTCGATCTCGCCGCGAAGCGCGCGACCGTGCATGTCTTGCAGGAAGCGCGACGGCCGCTTCCCGGCGTGGTCGCGCAGCGCTTCGTCGCCCCAGCGGCGGCGCAGCTTGGGCAGGATGTACTTCACCAGCGTGAGCTTCACGATGGGAGCGAAGCTGTCATCGCACATCCGATTGAACTCGCGCATGCGCGCCTGGGCGAGCGCGCCGGCGGGCCTCAGCGAAGGCCCGTCGAAAGCCTGGTCGATGTACTCGTTGATCACCAGGGAATCCCGTATCGCTACGCCGCCGTGGCGCAGCGTGGGGACGACGCCGTCTGGATTGATCGCCAGGTAGGCCGGCTGCAATTGCTCGAAATTGAACAGGTCGACATAACGGCTCACCCACTCAACGCCCTTCTCACCGAGCGCCATGCGCACGCGCACCGAGCACATCGAACTCCAGAAGTGATATAGCTCTACCATCTGCGGCTCCTTCGACATGAGCTCAGTGCGCGCCGGCGTTGAAGTTCTGCGTGATCTGCTTGTATTCAAGGAAGTCCTCGACGGACGCCAGCCCGCCCAGCCGGCCGGAACCGCTGCTCTTGAAGCCGCCCTCTTCGAATTCCAGCGCCAGATTGGCCCAGCTGTTGATGGAGATCAGCCCGGCCTGCAGCCGCCGCGCCACGCGGATGGGGCGATCAACGTCGCGGCTCCAGACACAGGCGCTCAGCCCGTAGTCGCTGTCATTCGCCAGCGCGATCGCCTCTTCCTCGGTGTCGAAAACCTGCAGCGTCTGGACTGGACCGAAGGTCTCCTCGCGCACGATGGGCAGGCTGGCATCCGAAACCTCGAGCAAGGTCGGGTGATAGAAGGCGCCGCCGGCCAGCGCCGCGCCCGTCGCCGGGCCGCCGCGCACGATGGGCCTTGCACCGGCAGCGATGGCCGCCTGGACCAGACCGTCCACACGGGTCACTGCAGCCTTGTCGATCAGCGGTCCCATCTGGCTGCCGGCATCAGCGGCGGGGCCTGGACGTACGGCCTCGAGACGCGCCGCGAGCCCTCGGCGCACCGCGTCGGCGATCGAGCGCTGCACGAGCACGCGGCTGCCCGTCATGCAGAACTGTCCGGCGAAGACGGTGCAGGACTTCTCCAGCACCGGCAACACGGCATCGAGCTGGGCGTCTTCGAAGATCAGATGCGGCGTCTTGCCGCCAAGCTCCAAGCCGACGCGCTTCAGGTGGACGGCAGCGGCCTTGGCGATCTGCCGGCCCGTCGCCGTGCTGCCGGTGAAGCTGATGACAGGCACGTCGGGCGAGTCGACCAGCAGCCTGGCGCCGTCGGCACCGGACTCGATGAAGATGTTGACGACGCCTCGGGGAATCTCGTCAACCGAGCTGATGATGCTGCCGAGCAACGCTGCAGTCTGGGCAGCCTGATGCGGCATCTTGATGACCACCGCGCATCCCGCCGCCAAGGCCGGCGCCAGCGCGCGCACGCACAAGTAGGCCGGTGAGTTCCAGGGAATGATCAAGCCCGCCACGCCGACCGGTTCTCGGATCGACATCGCCTGTTGCCCGGGCCGGCTCTCCAACACGCGGCCGAAGTTGTGCATGGACAGCCCCACAGCAAAACGGAATGAACGAGAAATGAGCGACGCCTCGAAAGTGGCTTCGTACTTCACCTTGCCGTTCTCAAGACACAAGGTTTCGATGACCTCCGCAAGCCGCCCCTCGAAGGCATCTGCCAGTCGGCTGAGAGCCTTGGCTCGCAAGTGGTTGTCATGGCGCCAGGCTGTGGACGCAAACGCGCGCTGCGCTGCATCGATGCCAGCCTGGACCATGGCGACGGTGGCGTCCGAGAAGTGCCCGATGACATCTCCCGTCGCCGGGTTGCGGCTGTCTCGCTGCCCATCGGCAGACATCCATTCGCCGCCGATCCAGTGTTGCGCTTGTTTCGCTGTCATCGTGTCTCCTACTATCGTTATGGTTGCTTAAACAACTGTTTTAAGAGTAGCGACGATCACGTCGATGGTCAAAGCGCCATCTGTTCAATCTGAGTCGGGGATTTCCACGAGGCACCGCAGCGGACCGCCGCCGCTGCACGTCAGCGCCGCGCAGTCGGCGTGCCTGGGCCAATCGGATGATTCAAGGTGGTTGTGTGAAGGACGCCATGCAGGTCGACTGTTACTTGGCACCTTCAGCGGAAACGTTGCATTGACAATCGTTGCTAGCCTTGCCCCAGCCACTTGTCCGCAGCACGTTTCACCATGCACTCACTTGCTCGTGCCCTCATCCCGGTCATCCTGGGCAGCGCCGCACTGAGCGTCCAAGCCGCGCCCCTGGATGTCCAGTTCAGCGCCTACGGCACAGTCGCTGCGACCTTTGCCGACACCAAGGACGCGGAGTTCCGCTCCTCGCTGCAGCACGCGCGCGGTTCCCGGTCGCGCGTTGACTGGGGCGTGGACTCGCGCCTCGGCGCGCAGCTCGACGTTGAGTTTGACGAGATCTTTTCCGCCACGGGCCAGGTGCTTGTCCAACGCACTGGCACTGGTGCAAAAATATCCGCCGAGTGGCTTTACGGGCAGGCCCAGCTGACCCCGGAAACCGTGCTGCGGGTCGGCCGGATGGTGCTCACCACGTTCATGCTGTCCGACGTCCGGAACATCGGCTACTCGCAGCATTGGGTGCACACACCCTATGAGGTCTATCTGACCTTCCCTCAAGTCAATGGCGCGCAGCTGCTCTACCGCACCACGTGGGAAGGTATCAAGATCGCCTTGCAACCCTCGTTCGGCCGTGCAGAAGCCGGCACCCACTACGAACAGCCCGGCGGCTTGGGCTCAGCGCACAGTGTCTTTCGCAAGCTGAGGACCGTGCACGTTATGGCGGAGAAGGGCGACTGGGCTGCCCGCCTCGGGCACATGGTGACGGATGCGCGGCTGGAGTGGCAGAGGCAACCCGTCGAGCCGGTGAAATACGCCTTCTCCAGCCTCGGCGTGCAGTACGACAACGGCAGGTTCATGGCGATGGCCGAGATGATGATCGGAACGACCAACACCAAGCGTTACGACATCGCCGGCCAGTACGTAACAGGCGGCTACCGCCTCGGCGCATGGATGCCCTACCTCACCTACGCTCATTTGAGCAACCGCGGCACGGTGATCAGCGTGTTGCCGGCTTCGCGCACCCACGCCGTAGGCATTCGCTGGGACGCGTTCAAGGACGTGGCCGTGAAGGCCCAGGCAGAGCGTGCCTCGTATGCTGGCCAGCAGTTCATTCGCGCCCGGCCGGGCATCGACGTTCGCCAGCGTGCCAACGTGTACACGGTCGCCGTGGATTTCGTGTTCTGAGCGCCGGCATGCCGTTCCGCAAGCCCACAGCTGCATTGCTGATCGGACTGGCCGCCTGGTCCGCCCGGGCGGGCGAACTCGTGGTCATCGTGCATCCCGATGCACCGGCTCTGACCAAGGAACAGGTGGCAGACGTCTTCCTGGGCCGTGCGCCGCGGTCGCTGCCACTCGACCAGTTGCACGACGCACCAATACGGGCCCAGTTCTACCGCCGTGCTACGGACCGCGACCTGGCCCAGGTGAGGTCCGTGTGGTCGCGCGTCATCTTTACCGGCAAGGCCCGCATGCCCAAGGAATACGCGGACTCTGCCGCCGTGAAGAAGGCTGTGGCCGCGAACCCGCGAGCGGTGGGCTACATTGAAAAGTCGGCCCTTGACGGTTCGGTCCGTGTTGCCTACGAGTTTGAATAGGACCTGCGACACGACGCTGCCGCGTTAAAAAGTCTATCGGACTGATCGCCTTGGAAACCTCCGCTTCACGCCGTTGGCCGCAACATGTTGCCGCGCTGCTGCTGACGCTGCCCGCAGCGGTGTGCATGCTGCTGGCGCTGCTGTCTTTCTGGAATTTCACGGCGCCCCTGCCGGCAACGCTGGAAGCTGCTGTGCGCGGCATCGCACCCGTCCACGCTCTGGCATGGGCTTGCATGGGCGCAGGCTTGTTGGTCCGTCAGCACCGCAGCGCGATCGCATGGCAGCGGGCCTTCGGCGTCGGTGTGCTTTTGCTGGCCGGCGTGCTTTGGCTGAACGCAGCCGCCGTCCCCCTTCCTGAGCGGGCTGTCGGCGCACCGATGCCGCTGGTGTCGATCGGCTTGATCTGCGCCGCGCTCCCCCTCTTCATTGCCCCCACCCGGCAGCCAGGCCTCGCAACCATCGCGCTGCTGCGCTGGCTACCGGCCTCGCTGCTGACCGTGTTGGCGCTGCTGGGCATCATGTCCGTCGCGTTGAACGACCACCGCGAGGAGCTGTGGCTCGCGTCGTTCGACATTCCACCCGGCACCGCAGTCGCGTTCCTGGTGTTGACCCTGAGCATGATCCGCGAGCCGCCCGATGCCCATGTGGCGCAGCTCCGCGAGGACTTCCGAATCTCCATCATGAGCCTGACGGTGCTGAGCGCCGTGGTGGTGGTGACCGGCATCTCCACGTTCTGGGCGGTCCAGGGCCGCCTGCAGGAATCGGAGCGGGAGCGCCTGGTGCAAAGCGCCTACCGGCGCGAGATGGCATTCAACTTTCAGCTGGCCACGGCTGGTAGCCTGGGGAGCGAGCTGGCGCGCTCGCCCAACGTACGCCGGGCACTGGCCATGTGGCCCACCGAGCCGCAGGTGGCCGGCCCCATGCTGGCGGAGGAACTCGCCGCCGCCTGGCATGAGGACGTCACGGCCATCCGGTTCGAGCCGCCGTCGCCACTGCCGGCTCAGCTCCCCGCGCGCGGCGAAATTCTGCCCTCGACGCTGCCGGGCGTGGTGATCGACCATGCCAGCGACAGCCACTTCGAACTGCAGTGGAACGACGGCCTGATGGCCTACGCCAGGGTGCCCGTGCAGGACGAGGGCCGCACGCTGGGGTGGGTGGTGCTGCAACAGCGGCTGCCGCTGATGACAGAGCAGTTGTTCGAGACCACGGACCTGGGGCCGCATGTGAGGGTGCGCTTGTGCACGCCGGCATCCGCGACGCAAGCCTGGTGCCTACCGTCACGACACGGCGGCAGCAGCGCCCGGCTGCCACTGCACGATGCACGCGGAGCGCCCAGCGCCATCGCGCTGGCCATTCGCGGCGAGCAAGGCACGGTCATCACGAACGATGAGAGCGGCACGGCGGTCATCGACGTCTACGCGTCGGTACAACGCCCGCTGGGCCTGACGCTGCGGCAGTCACTGGACACCGTGGTGGCGCCGGTGCGTGAAAAGCTCAAGCAGGTCTTCAGCGTGATCGGCGCCATGCTCGCACTGGGCATGGTCACTCTAAACCTGCAGGTCCGGCCGCTGGCGCGGCGCCTGGTGCTCAACGAGCGCCGGCTGTCGACCGTCATGAGCCACGTGAGCGATGGCATCGTCACTACCGACGCCGACGGCCGCGTGACCTTCATCAACGACGCTGCGCAAGCCCTCACCGGCTGGGCCGCGGCCGAAGCCATCGGCCGACCGCTGGGCGATGTCTATCGGCTGATCGACCCCGCGACGGAGCAGCCAGCCACGGACATCTTGGCCCGCGCGCTGGCCGGGCAGAGCGAATCCGTCGAGCACGATCTGGACCTCGTGTCGCGCAACGGGCAGCGCCGCCTGCCTGTCTCTTACACCGTCTCGCCGGTGAAGGACCGCAGCGAAACCGTGGTCGGCACGGTGCTGGTGTTCCGAGACGCGACCGAGGCCCGTCACCGCGAGGCGACGATCAGCTACGAGGCCTCGCACGACGCGCTCACCGGCCTCATCAACCGCAAGGAGTTCGAGCGACGGCTGGCGCTGCTGGCCCGGTCCGACCGCGCTGGCGACGCCGGCCCGCACGCCCTGCTCTACATCGACCTCGACAAGTTCAAGCAGGTCAACGACAGCGCCGGCCACGCCGCCGGCGATGAACTGCTGCGCCAGGTGTCCCGCTGCATGCAACTGGAGCTGCGCGCCAGCGACATGCTGGCGCGCGTGGGCGGCGACGAGTTCACGGCGCTGCTGCCCAACTGCGCGTTGCCGGATGCCAGCCGCATCGCCAACCAAGTGAAGGACGCGGTTGCAGCGTTCACCTTCGAGCGGGAGGGCACGAGCTTCAAGGTCGGCACCAGCATCGGCGCGGTCGGCTTCAGGCCGGGTGGCCTGGACCCTGCCGGCATCGTCAGCGCGGCCGACGCCGCGTGCTATCGCGCCAAGGCGGCGGGCCGAAACAACGTGCAGGTGCACGAGGCGGTGCTGGCCGCCACTGCAGATCAGAAGTAGTGCCGCATGCCGATCTGGTAGCCCGACACCTCGGCGCCCACCGGTGACGGCCCGGCTTCCAGGCGGCTCGGCCAGACGCCGAAAGTCGCATTGCCCTTGTTACTCTGGTAGGCGGCGCCGACGTAGCCGACCGTGCGCTTCGAGAAGTTGTGCGAGTACTGCAACGCGATGGTCTGAGCATCGGAGTTGGCGGCGTCCTGCGCGTCGCGGCGCTGCAGCGACGATGCGATCACGCCCGTGGCGCTCACCGGGATGCTGACGCCCACCATCATGCCCTTCATGCCGGGCGCGCCGTCGGCCTTGGAGCGGATGAGGTAGCCATGCAGCTTGATAGAGTCGAAGCGGTAGGTGATGGCGGCCTGCGTGGTGACCAGGTCGACCGCCGGCTTGGTCGGCTGCCCGACGGCCGCGCCGGCGATCTTCACGCGGTCATAGGTCACGGCGCCGAACAGGCGCGTGTCCATCGTGTACTCCAGCGCCGTGCTGATCTGGCGGCCCCCGGGGGCGGCGCCTTCCAGTGTGCCCACCAGCACCTTGGCCTGCAGGCCGTTCACGGACGGGCTGATGTATTGCACCGAGTTGTTGAACGAAGCGGTGTAGCCCAACGGGCCCGACAAACCCTGCTGGAACATCGGCATGATGGCGCCGGAATTCGTGCGGCCGTAGGGGTCGATCCTGCCCGTCAGCAGCAGTGACGGCGTGAACTGGCTGCCCAGCTGGATCGTGCCCAGCGAGGCACTGCTGAGGCCGACGATGGTTTCGCGGTTCCAAAATTGATTGGGCACCGGCGATGACAGCGCACCGGTGTCGGAATTGAAGCCGTGCTCCAACTTGAAGAACGCGCGCAGGCCGTTGCCGAGGTCTTCACTGCCGCGGAACCCCAGCCACGGCACGTCGCCGGAAACGAACTTGCTGGTCCTCCCGGCCGTCGTCGCCGTGGCGGAGGTCTTCTGCAGGTTCAGCGACGTGTCGATGCGACCGTAGATCTGGACGCTTGCAGTCTGAGCCATGGCTACAGCGGGCAGGCCGATCAGGGCGGCGGCGATAAAGGTGAGGCGAATCTTCATGTTGTCTCCATCTTGTTGAGTTTGTCGTGCTTGCGGCACGTGTGCCGCATGACGAAATCAACTCTATGGACAGCACCAGCTCACCAAAAGATGGCGAAAACCGCTGTTCGATGCCCCGCGGCTATCTTCTCGTTTCCCCGTGCCCACACTGCACAGTCATGCCGGGCCGCGCCTGAAAACCCGAAGCTGGGGCATTAGAACAACAACCGGCCCGCCTCCGACATCACACCGATGTCGCTCCACGCATTGCCCACCTGTCCCTTGCTGAAGTTGACGCGGTAGCCGCCAAGATCCACCTCGCCCATCATGCGCAAGGCCTGCACGAGGCTGGCCGGCGTGGGCTGGCCGTCGATGCGCTTCAGCGCCTCGACCAGCACACGCACACCGACACAGCCTTCGAGGTGGAAGGCGCTGTATTCGCTGAGTTTCGGCATCGCCTGACGCATCGCCGCCTGGAAGTCACGTTGCAGAGGCAACACACGGCCGTTCGGGTTGGGCATGGCCTGCACCAGGCCCAGACCGCGCGCGCCCTTCAGCCCCGCAGCCTTCACCGCCAGGGCGGGCGACAGGTAGCCCAACGCGAACACCGCCTGCTCCATGCCGGCGCGTCGCAACTGGTCCAGCATCTCGGCCATGAAATGCGGGAAGCCGAGCAGCACGTAGGTCTGTGCGCCGGCAGCCACCGCCTGCTGCACGGCCGCAGCCTTGGACGCGACGTCCAGCGTGCTGAGGCTGGACGTGAGTGTGATGCCGAACCGTTCGGCGCCGGCCTTCACGACGGCCAGGCCCGAGTGACCGACACCCGCGTCCTGGTAGATGACGTGGATGCGCTGCACGCCCATCGTCTTGCTGTGCGACAGGATCTGCTCGAGGTGGGACTTGTCGCCTGAGCGGATGTGGAAGAGCCGTGCATGCCCCGGCTGCCGGAAGGCCTCGGCACCCGGGATCGCACCGAGCACCACCACGTCGTTGCGGTCCAGCGCCTGGGTCGACAGCAGCGTGCCCAGCACGGCCGAGCCCATTACGTTGATGAGGGCGACCGGCTTGCGCGCCATGGCTTGCTGGAACTTGTCCGCCACCAGCGGCGCGCGCAGTTCGTCGTCGATGGCGAAGAACTGCAGGCGGCGCCCGCGCACGCCGCCTTGGCCGTTGACCTGATCGACGCAGGCCCGCGTGCCTTCGTTCAGCAGCAGTGCCTCCGGCGTCGACGCCACGCCGATGGGCGCGATCTGCCCGATGACGATGTCGTCCGCCCTCGCCCGCGCACTGCCGATGAGCAGCGCCATCGCTACCCACAGGCTCGCAATCCGCCCGATATTGCCCATGCCCATTGCCTTGTCTCCATCTTGTTGAAATGGCGGGCGATGCTAGACAGCGGCTCCTGCGTGCACAGATGGCGGGAGGGCGCGGTCGATGCGCAAACCTGATCGACTCGACAAAACAAAAGCTTGTGACGAAAGCCCCCGTGATGTCGGCTGCTGATCGCTCGAACGGTTTCCGCATCTGCTGCCAAGTACCTCGAATCCCTAGAGTCGAAACCTTTGATTGCCACCGTCAAGTCACAAGGAGACAAGGAATGCGCACGAGAAAAGGTTTGATCGCTGCGGCCGCCGCCGCGGTCGCAGCGGGTGTGGGACTCGCCGGCTGCAGCGCCAATCGCACGGTCACCGACATCGACATCACTAGCGGCACCGTGCTGCGCAATGTGACCGTCATCGACACCCGCACCGGCCAGGCCCAGGCCCACCAGGCGATCGTCATCGAACAAGGCCGCATCACGCGGGTGCTGCCCAACGCGAGCATCAAGACCGGCGGCGCGGCCCAGGTCGTCGACGCCAGTGGCAAGTTCGTTGTGCCGGGTTATCTGGACATGCACACCCACCTGTTGCCAGCGGCCGTTTTCCAGCAGGCACCCGCCTGGCCGCTGCTGATCGCCAACGGCGTGACCGGCGTGCGTGAAATGGCGGGCGCACCGCCGCTGATTGCCGCCGCAAAGCGCTTCAACGCCGCCCGCGCGGCCGGCACGCTCGACTCCCCGGAGATTCTGCAAGTCCCCGGCCTGATCGTCGCGGGCGTTGCCACCGCCGCCAGCGGCGTGCAAGCCGTGATGCAGACCAAGGCCATCGGCGGAGATTTCGTGAAGGTCGTGTCGGCCAGCCCCGAGGCGCTGCAGGCGCTGATGCAGACTGCACAGGCGCAGGGCCTCGAGGTCGCTGGTCATCTGTCGGCAGGCGTGAGCGCCGTCGACTCGGCCAAGGCCGGCATGAAAGCCATGGAGCACTTGGGCGGCGGCTGGAGCATTGCACTGGACTGCGCACGCGACCAGGCAGGCATCCGCGCCGACCTGCTCGCCGGCAAGGGCGCCAAGATGCCCGTGCCCTTCACGCCCATCTACCCGGTCAGCCCCTACCGCTTCAGCGCCGACGATGCGCCCTTCATGCAACGCGCCATGGACAGCTACGACGCGGCCGCTTGCGAAGGCGTGGCGCGCACCCTGGCGCAGTCAGTCACGTGGCAAGTGCCGACGATGATCCGGCTCAGGACGATGACCAACAGCGACTCACCGGCTTTTCGCAGCGACCGCAACCTGAAGTATGTCGACCCAACGACCAAGGCGCTGTGGAACCGCCTGGCCACCGAGTTCGCCGCGCTGCAGCCCGCCAGCGGGCCGGAGACCATGCGCAAGACGTATGGCGCGTTCGTGACGACGCTGAAGCTGCTGCGCGCGCAGGGCGGCGCAGCGAAGATCATGACCGGCAGCGATGTCGGCGGCATCTGGGTCATCCCCGGCTTCTCGCTGCACCAGGAGTTCCAGGAGTTCGCTGCGGCTGGCTTCACGCCGCTGGAAATCCTGCAAGCCGCCACGCTCAACGGCGCCCGCTTCCTGAAGCGTGAGGCGACCATGGGCAGTGTGGAGGCAGGCAAGAACGCCGACCTCGTGCTGCTCGATGCCAACCCCATCGACGACGCGGCCAACCTGTCGAAGATCGCCGGCGTCGTCAACGCGGGCAAGTACTTCGCCAAAGCGGACCTCGACGCGCTGAAGGCCAAGGTCGCCGAAGCCGCGGGCGCCCTGCCCATGCGCCCCGTCAACGCGGTGCTGGACACCTCGCACAAGCACTGAGCGGGAACGAAGTGCGGGAGGGGCTCACCCTCCCGCCTTCCTGCTTCTTCGCTTCTTCGCTTGTTCGCTTCTTCGCTTCACCGCTTCAACGGCGGCCCGGGAGCAGGAAGTGCGCCAGTGCCGGCAGCAGCACCAGGGCCGCCACCATGTTCCCCATGAACATGAAGGCCAGCAGGATGCCCATGTCGGCCTGGAACTTGATGGGCGAGAAGGCCCAGGTGGCCACGCCCACCGCGAGCGTCACGCCCGTGAGCATCACCACCTTGCCGGTGAAGAGCAGCGAGCGGTAGTACGCCACCGAGAGACTGTGGCCGGCGCGCAGGTTGGCCAGCGTGACGCTCAGGATGTAGAGCGCGTAGTCCACGCCGATGCCCACGCCGAGTGCGATGACCGGCAGCGTTGCCACCTTCACGCCCATGCCCAGCACAACCATCAGTGCCTCGGCCAGGATGGAGATCAGCACCAGTGGCAGCACCGCCACCACCACCGCCCGCCAGGAACGGAAGGTGACGAAGCACAGCAGCGTCACCGCGCCATAGACCCATAGCAGCATTTCGCGGCTGGCCGACTTGATGACAATGTTGGTGGCCGCCTCAATGCCTGCGTTGCCCGCCGCGAGCTGGAAGGTCACGCGGTCGTTGCTGTTGTCCTTGGCGAACGCCCCAGCGGCGTCGGCGACGCGGGTCAGCGTGTCGGCCTTGTGGTCGGCCAGGTAGGCGTACACGGTGTACATCGTGCAGCCCTCATCGATGAGGTCGCGCGGCGCGCGAGCACTCATGTTGCCCAGCAGCGAATCGCTGGGCACCAGCTCGTACCACTTCAGGCTGCCTTCATTGAAGGCCGACATCATGCGGCGGTTGAACGAGGCCATCGATGACGTGAACTCGACGCCCGGCAGCTGGGCCAGCTGCCATTCCAGCGCGTCGATGCGGCGCAGGTTGTCGTAGGCGCCACACTCGCCGGGCGGCGCCTGGATCATGACGACGAAGAGATCGCTGCTGGCGCCGTAGTTGCCGGCCAGGAACTGGCTGTCACGGTTGTAGCGCGAGTCGGGCCGCAGCTCGGGCGCGCCGGGGTCGAGGTCTCCGACCTGCAGGCGCTGGCTGACCGCGAAGCCAAGCCCGGCCAGCACCACGGCGCCGATGACGGCGCCACTGGCCCACTTGCGCTCGGTGAAACGGTCCAGCAGCGCCCACAGCGCAGGCTTGTCCTTGCCGCTGTCTTCGGCACGCTGGGCCTTGAGGCTGCGCTGCGCTGCCTTCGGGTTCACGCCGACGAAGCTCAGCAGCACCGGCAGCAGGATCAGGTTGGTGAAGATCAGGATCGCCACGCCGATGCTGGCGGAGAGAGCCAGCTCGCGGATCACCGTGATCGGGATGAACAGCAACACGCCGAAGCCGACGGCGTCGCATAGAAGCGCGGTGAGGCCGGCCACGAACAGGCGGCGGAAGGTGTAGCGCGCGGCCACCACGCGGTGTGTGCCACGACCGATGTCCTGCATGATGCCGTTCATCTTCTGCGCGCCATGGCTCATGCCGATGGCGAACACGAGGAAGGGCACGAGGATGGAATACGGGTCGAGCCCAAGGCCCAGCACGGGCAGCAGCCCGAGCTGCCACAGCACCGCCACCAGCGAGCACGCCACCACCAGCGCCGTGCTGCGCCCGCAGCGGGTGTAGCCGTAGACGATGGCAACGGCGATCAGCACCGCGACCGCGAAGAAAGCCAGGATCTGCTGCAGCCCCTCGACGAGGTCGCCCACCACCTTGGCAAACCCGGTGATGTGGACCTTGACGCCCTGAGCCTCGTACTTGGCGCGCAGCGCTTCCAGGCGGCTGGCGAGCTGCGGCAAGTCCAGCGTCTCGCCGGTCTTGGGGTCGGCGTCCAGCAGCGGCACGAAGATGATGCTGCTCTTCTGGTTGGGTGCGACGAGCTGCCCCACTTCGCCGGAGCGCTCCACGTTGAGCCGCAGCTGCGCCAGCGCCTCGGCCGAGTAGTTGAAGGCATCGGGCATCACCGGGCCGCCGTCCAGGCCGTTCTCGGTGACGGCCACCCAGCGAGTGTTGGGCGTCCAGATCGACTTCATGAACTGGCGGTACACGCCCGGCACCAGGAACACCTCGTCGCTGAGCTGCTGCAGCGTCTTCAGGTAGGCGGCGTCGTAGATGCTGCCGCTCGGGTTCTCGACAGCGATGCGAACCGCCGACCCCAGGCCGTTGAGCCGGCCCTTGTTGGCCAGGTAGTTGGCGATGTACGGATGACCCTTGGGGATCATCTTCTCGAAGCTGGCGTTGAGGTGGAGCTGCGGCAGCTGCGTGGCAAGCAGCACCGTCACCAGCGCACAGATGAGGAGCACCAGTAAACGGTGATTAAAGAACAGGCGCTCGATGAAGGAGCCGCTGCGGCGGTCGAACTGGGCCAGGTCGCGAACGACGGGTTGGTCGGCCAGGCTGTCGGTGGCGGAAGTGTTCATGGTTTGGCGGAAGCCGTAGGCAGCACGCTGGCGCCGCGCACGCCCACCAGCACCAGCGCGCCCGAAGTGCCTTGCGTCAGGCCGGTCAACGGGGCCATGGGCGGAGTGGCAAGCATCTTGAGGCGCCGGGCCGCAGGGTCGTACTGCAGCAACTGGCCCATCTGCGTGCTTAGCAGCAGGCGGCCGTCGCGAGTGCGCGCGGCGCCGGAGAAGGAGCCGGGGGTGTCGGCGCCGAGCTTGTCGAAGCTACGGCCCTGATCGGTGGAGACGAAGGCCGCGCCGCGCAGGCTGCCGAGCACGATGTCGCCGTTGGCCGCGATGCCCACGGTGAACACGCTCGTGGTGTGCGGGCTGGCAACGGCGGCGAAGTTCGCGCCGTCGTCGGCGCGCAGCACCAGGCCCTGTTCACCGGCGATGTAGGTGACCGGACTGCTGCGGGCGATGGCGTAGAGGTGGGCGCCGTTGGGATTGGGCAGCCGGTCCATGCAGGAGACCCAGCGCGCGCCGCCGTCATGGGTGGCGGCGCACAGGCCGTAAGCGCCGACCGCCAGGCCGTGCATGTCGTCGGTGAAGCTCACGTCCAGAAACGGCTTGTCGGCGCCGTCCTTGACCAGCAGCTCAGCGTTGGCCAGCGCCGCACTCGCCGGGCTGGCGGCGACCCTCACCTGCGCCAGCGCCTGCTGCGCGAACTGCCCGCCTTCCAACTGCTGAGTCCAGGTCTCGCCGCCATCAACTGTGGCGAGAATGACGCCACGGTGACCCACCGCCCAACCCTTCTTGGCGGAAGCAAAGCTCACTGCCGTCAACGTCACGCTGACAGGAACGACCGCCTGGCGCCAGGTCTTGCCCTGGTCATCCGACAGCACCACCACGCCGCGCTCGCCAACGGCGACGACCCGGTCACCCGCGTTCGCCACGCCGAGCAGGAAGGCTTGGCCCGGCCGCGCCACGCGGGTGGCGGGTCGGTTCAGCGTGTCGGGCACCTCCGCGGCCAGCGCCCCAGCGGTGCTCAAGGCGAGCGCCGCCATCAGGGCCGGGCGTCCCTTGTTCAACAACTGCATCGAATCAATCTTCTTGGGGTGAATGCCGCTTGGCGAACGCTCAGCGAACGCTTTCCGCCGCCATCGCCTCGGGCGTGAACATCGAGTCGGGCACCTGCTTGCGGTCCAGCACGGTGCGCTGGTCCTTGCCGTCCGACGTGGCCACCCAGAACAAGGTGCCAGCCAGCAGGTCGTAGGAATGGAAGCCGTAGGAGAACAGCGACGGCGGGCCGTTCGGGATGATGCCCATCATGTTCTCGCCGGCCTTCCACAGCTGGCCTTGCGCGTCATAGCGCTCGGACAGCACGGCATGCCAGCTGTCTTCGTCGAGGTAGAGGCGCACCTTCGGCGCCTGGTGGCGCTGGCCGGCGCGCACGCTGCCTTCCACCACCCACACGCGGTGCAGTTCCCAGCGCGACCACTCAGGGTTCAGCACCTTGCCGACCACCGCCTCGGCGTCGGTTGGGGCCTGCAGGCGCTTGTTCTGGTTGTAGGGGATGTAGAGCTCCTTCTTGCCGACGAGCTTCCAGTCGTAGCGCGAGATCGATCCGTAGAACAGATAGGTCTCGTCCATCGCTGCGAAGCCGGAGGTGCCCGGGTTCGGCGTGTCACAACAGGTGTTGGGCAGTTGGCGCGTGCGGCGCTGGCCGGCGAAGTAGACCCACCCGCGCGACTTGTCGGCATCGGCGTGGGAGCGGAACACCAGACTTTCGCCGACACGCGAAGGTGGGCCGATGAAGCGGAAGTTCACCAGCGAGGTGTCACCGGTCCATTTCTCGGCGCTTCCGCCTTCGTCGTAGAACGGGCGGGCTTCATAGATCACCTCCTTGCCCAGCAGCACCTTGCGGCCGTCGGCCGTGATGACGTTGTTCGAGTTGGTCAGCTTGCCGGCGGTGCCCATCCAGGCCAGCAGGTGATTCCACACGGCCTCGTTGCCGGCCTTGGGGATGGGGAACGGCACGCCACCGAAGGCACCCTCGGGCTTGTCGTTCTTGATCGTGGCGCGCGTGGCGTTCTTGTAGATGTTGTCGTAGATCCACTGCGGCGCAGCCGATGTGCGGCGCGTCGGGTAGACAACGATCTTGTAGTGCTCCGGGTACTTGGCCAGCAGCGCCTTCACGCCCTCGCTGAGCTTGTCGGCGTACTGCTCCTTGTTCTGCGGCGTGATGGTGAACAGCGGCTTGTCGTCGGCGAATGGGTCGGGCACGCGGCCGCCGGTCACGTAGCCGGGGATAGCCTGCGTGTAGCCGCCGGTCCAGGGAGGAATCGTGCCTTCCTTGTTGCCCGCCTTCTCGGCGCCGAAAGGCGTGAGTTCGGTCCTGAGCTTGGCAGCCTCTTCAGCCGACACGGCCAGCACGGGGATGGGTTGAAGCAGGCAGGCGGCGGCGAGCGCCAGCGTAGTGATGTGCGGCAGTTTCACAAATGGCTCCTAGAGATGGGGTCGGTCAGAACGTGGTCTGCACGGAGAGCGACAGGAAGTCGCGATCGCGCCTGTCCTGCTTGAACGAAAAATGGCCGGCTTCAAGCGTTGTGCCGGCGGTGCCAAAGTAGTGCGTGTAGTTCAGCCCCAGGTTCCATGTGTTGAGGTAGTTGCCGGCCAGGCCAACGCTGAAATCGCCGCCCTTGTGGACACCAAAGACCGAGACCGCCTGCGAGGTGCCCTTGGGGCTGTAGCCCAGGCCGATCGGCACGTTCAGGTCCAGGCCCGGGACGACCTGCCGGTAGGTCGGCGTCAAGACCATGCGCGTGCCCCAGGCATCGCGGGTCGAGTTGAGGGCCAGCGTGCCGCCGTTGGTGACGCTGAGGCGGCGGTTCCACGCCACCTCGGCCAGCAGCGTCGCCTCCGGGAACAGCGCCGAGGTCGGCAGCGTCCAGATCGCCGACACATTGGCATGCGCCGTTTTGCCCACCGGGTAGAGCGGGTTGTCTACGGAGGGTGGCGCACCGGTGAAGTTGACGGCACCGTCGTTGACCAGCGAGGCGTGGCGGCGCACCGAGACCTCGGACGCCAGGTTGAGATCGCCGAAGGTGCGGCTGGCGCTCAGGCCGAACGCTGTGACGCCCTTCTGATAGGCGATGGAATAGGTGCCGATCGGGATGTTCAGGTAGAGGTTGGGCGTCTTCTCGTTGAACCTGATCGCATAGACGCCGAAGTCCGTCTGCCCGCCGGGCAGGCGAAAGCGCACCTGCACGCCACCCTGCCCGCCGTGTCGCGGCGTCACGTCTGGGCCCCGCGCCAGTACCGGGCCGCCGAGGAAGAAGCGCTCGCCGCCCTCGTCGAACAGGTCCTCCGTCGAGAAGTAGCTGCCCACGCCGGGCAGGCGCGTGCTCTCCCAACGGTACTGGTAATAGGCGCCGATCTGCACGTCCGGCGTGATCTGCACGGTGCCCGAGACCTGGCCGGTGGGGCGCAGGATCTCCTTGAACTGCGAGTTCGGGACGGAGAGCAGCTTCACCACGTCGACAGGCACCTGCCCGCCGGCAATGCCGTTGGCACCGAAGAACAGCGTCTCGCCCCACACCAGCGTGTGGCGGCCGGCGCGCAGGCTCCAGCGCGTGCCACCGACGTCGCCCTTGGCAAACACGAAGGCGTCGAGCAACTCCGCCTTGCGGCCATGCTCCCTGCGCGTCGCATCAGGGAACTCGCTGGACGGCACGGAAGCCGGGTTGTAGAAGAAGGCCGGCGCGGTGTTGCGCGTGCTGCGGTTGTAGACGGTGTCGTACCAGGCCGCGCCGCTGACCCGAAAGCCGACGTCGCCCTTGTAGACCACGTCCAGATCCGACAGCAGATCCACCCGGTTGGAGATCAGGCCCTTCCTGCCGAAGTTGCTGTCGCCATCGCCCTGGTTGGGGTCGCTGGCCAGCGCCGCCAGCGGTGCCTTCAGGCGCAGCGCGCCGCTGTACTTGAAGCTGTTGTCCCAACGGATCTTGAGATCGTCGTTGCCCGTGTCGAAGTCCATCGCCGCCGCGTTGGCGACGACCAGCAGGCCCGCCGCCGCGACCATCGAGAGTGCCCTCGGGCAGCGGCTTTTCGTTGCCGGCAGAACGCGCGCATTGACGCGCATTGGCTGGTCCAATGTCATCACCGTCTCCATCGTTGTACTTGTTGCAACCGATGGTAGGGAGCGGGTTCGGCGGCGGTGTTCAATGTGAACTCATGCTTTCCCCATAGCTGACGGAGCCGCACCAGACCACCCAAACGCTGGGTGCACGATGGCCTCCGAGCAACCGCAGATGCACGCTGGCCACGACCCCATCAGCGGGGGCCGTGGCACTTCACGCGGCGCGGTTCAGGCTTCCAGCCGGAACACCGCCAGCGCTTCCGACAGCCGATGCGTCTGCTCCCGCAGGCTCATCGATGCGGCAGCCGACTGCTCCACCAACGCGGCGTTCTGCTGCGTCATGCCGTCAAGCTGAACGATGGCGTTGTTGACGCTGTGGATTTCGGTCGTCTGCTGCAGCACGGTGGCATGGATGGTGCCGATCACCTCGGTCACCTTGCCGACACTGTCGACGATGCGGGCCATCGCGGCACCAGCCTCGCCCACCAGCGCCGCGCCGCTGTTCACCTTGGCGTTGGACGAGGCGATCAGTTGCTTGATCTGGCTCGCAGCCTCGGCGCTGCGCTTGGCGAGCGTTCTCACCTCGCCCGCCACGACGGCGAAGCCACGGCCCTGCTCGCCTGCCCGCGCCGCTTCGACCGCAGCATTGAGCGCAAGGATGTTGGTCTGGAATGCGATGCCGTCGATGACGCCGATGATCTCGGCGATGCGTCGCGAGGCCTCGTTGATGCCGTTCATGCTGTCCACCACTTGTGCCACCACGGCGCCGCCTTGGCCAGCCGCCTCCGTGGCGGTGGCGGCGAGCCGGTTGGCCCGAGTGGCCGACTGCCCCGTGTCGTACGCCGCGGTGGCGAGCTGCTGGATCGAAGCCGTAGTTTCCTGCAGGTTCGCGGCCGCAAGTTCCGTGCGGTGACTGAGGTCCTGGTTGCCGGCAGCGATCTCGCCGGCCGCGGCGTTGATGCTTTCGGACGTGTCCCTGATCACGGCCACCGTCTGCCGCAGCGTGCCGGCCATGGTGCCCATCGCCGATTGCAGCGATCCGTCCGTCGAGGCCGGCAGGTCAGTGTCGAGCCGACCTGCCGCGACATGCTCTGCCACGCGGCGCAGATGCGATGGCTCGCCACCCAGATCGCGCCAAACCGAGCGCACCACCAGCCAGGATGCGACGCCCAGCACCAGCAACACGACAAGCGCCGTCAGCGCACTCGCGATGACTGTGTTGCGCAAGGCGCCGGCGAGCATGTCGAAGCCGGATTCGACGGCCCGCCTAGCGACGTCGAGCCCAGCAGCCCGGTCGGCGTTCCAGGCCGCCTGTGCAGCCCGCCGGCTGGCCACGCGCGCCGTCACGTCGGCGCCGTCGAGCATGCCCTGCACCATGCCGAAGGCCTCGGCTCGATAGGTCGCGAAGGACGCGCGCAGCTTCTCCGGGGCCGCCGCCAGGCGCTCCTCGATGGCAGTGGCATGGGCTTTGGCATCGGCCATGCGCTTGGAGTCGCCCATCGACGCGCTTTCCAGTGCGGTGTCGAGCCGGTCCGACAGCCGGTCGACCTGCAGCGTGATTTCGAGCAGGCGGTTGTCGGTGTCCCGCAGCTGCTTCAGTTGCGAGCTGCTGCGCGTTGCGATGGTGAGGCTGGCTGCAATGCCGAGACCGAACACAAGGCAGGCGCTGAGTGGCAGCGCCCAGATCTTCTGGCGGAAATTCATGCCGGGCCTTCAGCGCAGTTTGAGCAGCCGCTCGGCGTTCAGGTGCGCCAGCTTGGCCTTGTCACCGTCGGCGATCTGCAGCGCCTCGAACCAAGCCGTCGCCTGCAGGTTGGATTCAAACGGGTAGTCGACCGAGAACAGCATGTTGTCGAACCCCATGACCCCGGCCGTGCACATCAGCTCGGGCGTCGAGAAAACACCGGCCGTGGTCACGCTGACATGGTCCAGGAAGGTCTGGCGCAGCGATTTCTTCAGCTGAGGGTACTTCGGCGTCAAGCGGCCATCCGCGCGCCAAAGGCCGAAGGGGATGAACTCGCCCATGTGGCCGATGATCATCTTCAGCCCGGGGAATCGGTCGAACACACCGCTGAGCATGATGCGCAACATGTGGGTACCCGTTTCCACCGCATAGCCCCAGGGCGCGTAGCCCAGCACGGGGAAGTCCTTGTAGTAGGCCTCCAGCACGGCTGGGTGCGGGTTGGCCGGGTGCAGGTAGATGGGCACGTCCAGTGCCTCGGCGGCTTCGAAGATCGGCCAGAAGCGCTTGTTGTCGAGGTACTCGCCGCGCGTGTGGCCGTTGATCATGGCGCCCTTGAAACCGTACTGGCGCACGCAGCGCTCCAGCTCCCGAGCCGCTGCTTCGGGCGCCTGCGGTGCGAGCATCGCGAACGCGGCGAAGCGCGTCGGGTGCGCGGCGACTGCCTCAGCCAGCGCGTCGTTCGCTGCCGCCGCCAACGCCGTCGCGCGGTCGGGCTCAATCACCTCCTGCACGCCGGGCTTGGCATGGGACAGCACCTGCACGTCGATGCCCGCTTCGTCCATGCCTTTGATGCGCATGTCGCCCACCTCGTCGAGGCCGGGCACGCGCGACGGCGCCAGCAGCGCGCGGTCGACGTCGTCGTAGGTCGCCATGATGTTGGCGTCGACATAGTGTTCTTCGAGAGCGATGAGTCTCATGGCGTTCAGTCCGCAGTGATCTTGTGTTCAGCGACGACCTTCTTCCAGCGCTGCAGGTCGCTCGCAATGAGTGCGCGCAGTTGGTCCGTCGTGGCCGGCCTAGCGACGAGGCCCTGGCGGGCCAGCTCGGCTTTGACGTCGTCGGTGTTCAGCACGGCGATGAAGTCGCGCTGCAGGCGCTGCACCACGTCCGCCGGTGTGCGCGCCGGCGCCAGCACGCCGTACCAGGCATCGATGCCGGCCATCGCATCCAGGCCTTGCTCAGCGAACGTAGGCGCGTTGGGCAGCAACGGGCTGCGCGCCTCGCCGGTGACGGCCAGCACGCGGACCTTACCCGACTGCACCAGAGGCAGCAGCGAATGCGGCGTCCCGAACATCAGTTGCACCGCGCCGCCGCCCAGGTCGGTGAGCGCCGGCGCGATGCCCCTGTACGGCACATGCAGCACATCCAGCCCATGGCGCTCCGTGAACAACGCCATCGCCAGGTGCTGCGGCGTGCCGTTGCCCGGCGTGGCGTAGTTGAACTTGCCGGCGTTGCGCTTCAGATGGGCGATCAAGGCACTCACGTCCTTGACCGGCACCTCGTGGTTCACGGCGAGCGCGAAGCCGGCCTCGGCCAGCTTGGCCACCGGCGCGAAGTCGACCACCGGGTCGTAAGGCAGGTTCTTGTACAGCGCCGGCGTGATGGTGAAGGTGTTGATCATCATCAGCAGCGTGTGCCCATCCGGCGCGGCCTTTGCAACCTGGCCGGCACCGAGGTTGCCGCTGGCGCCGGGCTTGTTCTCCACCACCACGGCCTGGCCCCAACGCGCAGCCAGGCGCGGGCCGATGATGCGCGAGACGATGTCGCTGCCGCTGTTCGACGTGTAGGGCACCAGCAGCGTGACGGGGCGGCTGGGAAAGGCGGGCTGCGCTGGCGCAGCGCCAGGCAGCAGGCCGGCCGCTGCCAGCAGCAGCAGGGCGATGATCTTCATGGCTGTCTCCAAGTCTGTGCCGTGTGCGATGGGCATCTGGACTCGATGCTATGAAGCAATGCCGCTCACCAGAAGATGGTGGCAAGGCGGCATCGATGCCGCCAGCGCATCAGCCTCAGTCGTCCGTGTGCAGCAGCGGCTGCAGTTCGCCCGAGACGTAGTCGCGCAGGAATTGCGCCGACATCGTCACGCCGTCGCGGCAGCGCTGCGCGTCGACGCCCAGCGCCTGCAGCCACGTGTGGACGACGCTGTCGATGTAGTGCTCCGGGTCGGTCACACCTTTGTGCAGCGAGGCGACACAGGATTCGATGAGCCCAAGTAGGAAGTCCAGCGCCACCGCGTCGCTCGGCACGCGGTATTCACCGCTGGCACGACCTTCCGCAAGGTCCTGCAGCACGATCTCGCCGAACAGGCCCTCGCCCACCCAACCGCGCGTGCGCAGCACCAGGCCGGCCCAGGTCGGATCCAGCCAAGCGCGCGTCATCAGCGCGCGCAATGCCACGGACGTGCTCTTCCACTTGTCGGTGAAGACACCGCGAAAGCGCTCGTTTTCCAGCACCGAAAGCCGTGCCAAGTCGTGCCCGAGCGCGGCCAGCGCCTCCTCGATGGATTCGAAGTATTTGTAAAACGTGCCACGAGACACCTTGGCCCGCACGACCACGTCCTCCACCGTCGGCAGATGGCTGCGGTTGCTGACGCAAAGGGCCAGTACCGCACTCAGAATGCGCGCGCGGGTTTCGGCGCGCTTCTTGTCGGCACTGGTGGAGCGGTGGTCACGGCAGGCGGCGCCTTTCGGGATGTCGTGCATGGCGAGCGCCAGCCTACACCCCCGGACGCTTGCCGCGCCCGCCGCCTCAGACTGGGCCGGACGCACTTGCACACTGCAGCGCGAACGCCAGCTGCTGCAACTGCAGCGCGCGGCCGACATGGTGGAAGTCCATGCAGTGGCCCGTGCCGCGCACCATGGCGCCATCGACCAGCGGCGAGTTGGTCAGCGCGCCGATGAAGCCATCCACTTCGCCCTGGTTCATCACCCACAGGCGGTCCACCTCGGCCTGGCGGTAGTGCACGGGGACCTTGATACGGCCCAGCACGTCCTTGGCCTTGTCGCTCCACGTGCTGACGACGTCCACCAGCTCGGCCTTGGGCGCGGGTGCGTTGGCGATGTCACTGTCGCGCACGAGCTTGACGTCGAAGCTGCCTTCCGGGCCGAACATCAACGCGTCCTTCACGGGCGGCGGCATCTCGACAGTCGGCGTGTCGGGCAATTGCTCCCACAACGGCTTGTGCTCGGGCGGCGTGTTCAGGCACATGCCCGACAGCGCGATGCCCAGCAGCGGGAAGGCCGGCACCTCCTCGGCGGCAAGTGCGGCGATGGCCGCCGTGATGGCGCCGCCAATCGAGTGGCCAATGATGAAGATGCCACTGGTGCCCGCGCCATGGCGCTGCCAGGCGTCGCCGAGCGCGCGCAACAGGTGCTGGGCCTGCGCCTCAATGGTCATGTCCGGCAGTGACAGGCTGCTGGCGTAGCCGGGCCGGTCCGGTGCGATCAGCGGGATGCGGTTGGCCGCAGCCGTGTCGAACAGCGAGGCGCCGGGCACGTCGAAATAGGCTGATGTGTAGGTGCCGCCGTGGAAGGCGACGACCAGCGGGGTGCGCGGGGCCAGCGGCCCGGCGGGCTTGTGGAAGCGCCCCGACATCTCGCCGAACAGGGATGTAGTGCTTTGTGCGTTGCTCATGTTTGTCTCCTCTTGTTTGTCGCTCCGCTTGCGGCGGCTTGCGGGTCATTGTTCAAAAGGGCGCGCAGCGGCGCTGTTCAACCTGATTCCGCGTTTTCCCTCGGCTGCGGCGACATTGCTCGCGATCAGGCCGATGTGCGGCATTTCCTGCCGCAGGGCCACCGTGCCGCCTGCGCTTGCAGGCACAAATGCCGCACCACTGTTCCTAGAGTTCTCCTCCACAGGAGACCCCATGAGCAACCTCGGCATCCAAGCGCTTTTGCACACCGATAGCGACCCCGAAGAAAGCGCCGAATGGCAACAGTCGCTGGCCTCGCTGCTGCAGGCCGCCGGCCCCCAGCACGTGCGCCAGATCATGGACATGTTGGCTGCCACCGCGCGCCACCCCGCCATCGGCTGGCAGCCCGCGCTGGGCACGCCCTACGTCAACACCATCGCGGTCGACCAGCAGCCGCCCTTCCCCGGCGACCTCGCCATCGAGGAGCGACTGGCCTCGCTGATGCGCTGGAATGCGCTGGCCATGGTGGTGCGCGCCAACAAGAGTTATGGCGAGCTGGGCGGCCACATCGCCAGCTATGCGAGCGCGGCCGACCTGTTCGAGGTGGGCTTCAACCACTTCTTCCGCGCCGGCCAGGGCGAGGCCAAGGACGACCTGATCTTCTTCCAGCCCCACTCGGCGCCCGGCGTCTATGCGCGCGCCTTCCTGGAAGGACGGTTGAGCGCCAACGACCTGGCCCACTACCGCCAGGAGATCAGCGCACCGGCCGCGCAGGCGCAGGGCCTGTGCAGCTACCCACATCCGTGGCTGATGCCGGACTTCTGGCAGTTCCCGACCGGCTCCATGGGCATCGGCCCGATCAGCTCCATCTACCAGGCGCGCTTCATGCGCTATCTGCAGCACCGCAAGTTGCTCGACACGAGTGGCCGTCGCGTCTGGGGCGTGTTTGGCGACGGTGAGATGGACGAGCCCGAGAGCATGAGCGCCCTCACTCTCGCGTCGCGGGAGAAGCTCGACAACCTCATCTGGGTCGTCAACTGCAACCTGCAGCGGCTGGACGGCCCGGTGCGCGGCAACGGCCGCATCATCGACGAGCTGGAGAGCCTGTTCGCCGGCGCGGGCTGGCGCGTCTTCAAGCTGGTGTGGGGCTCGGACTGGGACGGCCTGTTCGCCCGCGACCATGAAGGCGCACTGGCCCGCGCCTTCGCGCAGACGGTGGACGGCCAGTTCCAGACGTTCGCCGCCAAGGACGGCCGCTACAACCGCGAGCACTTCTTCGGCCAGAACCCGCAGCTCGCCGCGCTCGCGCAGGGCCTGACCGAGGAGCAGATCGACCGCTTGAAGCGCGGCGGCCACGACCTCGTCAAGATCCACGCCGCCTACCACGCGGCCATGCAGAGCGACGGCCGACCGACCGTCATCCTGGCCCAGACCAAGAAGGGATATGGCATGGGCGACGCCGGCCAGGGTCGCATGACGACGCACCAGCAGAAGAAGCTGGAGCGCGACGACCTGATCGCCTTCCGCAATCGCTTCAACCTGCCGCTGACCGATGCGCAGGCCGAGAACCTGGAGTTCTTCAAGCCGGCCGCCGACAGCCCCGAGATGCGGTACCTGCACGCCCGCCGCACCGCGCTCGGCGGCGCGCTGCCCAGCCGCCGCCAGCAGGCGCCTGCCATTGCCGTGCCGCCGGCCAGCAAGTACGCTGAGTTCGCGCTCAAGGCCGAGGGCAAGGAGATGAGCACGACGATGGCCTTCGTGCGCATGCTGACCAACCTGCTGAAGGACCCGGCGCTGGGCCCGCGCATCGTGCCCATCGTGGCCGACGAGGCGCGCACCTTCGGCATGGCCAACCTGTTCAAGCAGGTCGGCATCTACTCCAGCGTGGGCCAGACCTACGAGCCCGAGGACATCGGCTCGGTGCTGAGCTACCGCGAGGCGACGGACGGGCAGATCCTGGAGGAAGGCATCAGCGAGGCCGGCGCGTTGAGCAGTTGGACGGCCGCCGCCACCAGCTACTCGGTGCACGGCCAGGCCATGCTGCCCTTCTACATCTACTACTCGATGTTCGGCTTCCAGCGCGTGGGCGACCTGATCTGGGCCGCGGCCGACCAGCGCTCTCGCGGCTTCCTGCTCGGCGCCACGGCCGGCCGCACGACGCTGGGCGGCGAAGGCCTGCAGCACCAGGACGGCAGCAGCGTACTGCAGGCCGCCGCCGTGCCCAACTGCCGCACCTACGACCCCTGCTTCGCCGGCGAGTTCGCGGTCATCCTGGACCACGGCATGCGCAGCATGATGGAGAGGCAGGAGGACGTCTTCTATTACGTCACCCTGATGAACGAGAACTACGCCAACCCGACGCTGCCGGCCGGTGTGGAGGCCGACGTCATCAAGGGGCTGTACCGCTACGCCACGCACGAGGTCGCGCAGCCGCGCGGCTGGGTGCGGCTGCTGGGCTCGGGCACCATCCTGCGCGAGGTGATCGCCGCCGCCGAGCTGCTGGCCAATGACTGGCAGGTGCAGGTCGAGGTCTGGAGCGCCACCAGCTACAGCCAGCTGGCGCGCGACGCCGCCGAGGCGCAGCGCTTCAACCGCCTGCACCCGCAGGCGCCGCAGCAGGTCAGCCACCTGCGCCAGTGCCTGCCGGGCGACGCGCCCATCGTGGCCGCCAGCGACTACGTGCGCGCCTGGCCGCAGCTGGTGGCCGCTCATGTGGATGCGCCCTTCACCGCGCTGGGCACCGACGGCTTCGGCCGCAGCGACACGCGCGCCGCGCTGCGCAGCTTCTTCGAGGTCGACCGCCACCAGGTCGTGCTGGCCGCGCTGGACTCGCTGCGCGAGCAAGGCCTGATCGACGCCGCCTTGTGCGCCGAGGCGATCGCTCGCTACGGCATCAAGACCGACACGCCTTCTTCCTGGACCTGCTGAACATGACCGCCTCCCTGCCCCGCGCCACCACCGCCGACCATCTTGTCCAGGCGCTCATCGCCGAAGGCGTCAGCGACGTCTTCGGCTACCCCGGCGGCGCGGCGCTGCCCGTCTTCGACGCGCTGGAACTCAGCGGCCGCATCCGCCATGTGCTGGTGCGCCACGAGCAGAGCGCCGCGCATGCGGCCGACGGCTATGCGCGCAGCAGCGGGCGCGTCGGCGTCTGCCTGGTGTCGTCAGGCCCGGGGGTGACGAATGCGCTGACCGGCATCGCCACGGCCCATGCGGACTCCATCCCCATGGTCATCATCACCGGCCAGGTGCCCACGCATGCCCTCGGGCAGGACGCCTTCCAGGAGATCGACACCATCGGCCTGACGCGTTCGTGCGTGAAGCACAGCTTCCTGCTGACCGATGCGGCGCAGGTCGAGGCGACGGTCAAGAAGGCCTTCCACCTGGCCCGCACCGGCCGCCCCGGCCCGGTGCTGATCGACCTGCCGCGCGACGTGGCGCTGGCACCGGTGATCCGCCCCTTCGACTACCTGGCGGCGGTGCAGATCCGCGCTTACCGCGAAGGTGGCCCGGGCTCGCCGCGGCAGGTCGAACTTGCAGCTTCAGTCTTCGCCGGCGCGCAGCGTCCGCTGATCTACTTCGGCGGCGGTGTCGTGCAGGGCGGCGCACAGGACGATCTGCGCGCGCTGGCGGCCCTGACGGGTGCGCCCGTCACCGGCACGCTGATGGGCCTGGGCGCCTTTCCGGCGCGTGACCCGCAGTGGGTCGGCATGCTCGGCATGCACGGCCTGTATGAAGCCAACCTGGCCATGCAGCACCGCGACGTGCTCGTCGCCGTGGGTGCGCGCTTCGACGACCGCGTCATCGGCGACCCGCAGGACTTCGCCCGGCCGGCGCGCCGCATCGTCCACATCGACGTGGACCCCGCCTCCATCTCCAAGCGCGTGGCGGTGGACATCCCCATCGTCGGCGACTGCGGCCTGGTCATGCAGGCGCTGGTCGCAAGCCTGAAGCAGCGCCCACTGCAGCCCACGCCGGCCTCGTGGTGGAAAGAGATCCGCCGCTGGCAGGCCGAGCGCTGCCTGGCCTATCCCAAGGGCGACGGTGCGGTGAAGCCGCAGGCCGTCATCGAGCAGCTGTCCGCCCTGCCCGGCGCCGAGGACTTCATCGTCACATCGGATGTCGGCCAGCACCAGATGTGGACGGCGCAGTACTTCAAGTTCGACAAGCCGCGGCGCTGGATCAACTCCGGCGGCCTGGGCACCATGGGCTTCGGCCTGCCGGCGGCCATCGGCGCCCAGCTGGCCGAACCAGACGCCACGGTGATCTGCATGACCGGTGACGGCAGCATCCAGATGAGCAGCAAGGAGCTATCGACCTGCCTGCAGTACGGGCTGCCGATCAAGATCATCTGCCTGAACAACAACACGCTGGGCATGGTGCGCCAGCAGCAGGACTTCTATCACGGGCAACGGCGCTCGCACTCTTACATGGAAGCGCTGCCGGACTTCGTGAAGCTGGCTCAGGCCTATGGGCACGTGGGCCTGCGCATTGATCGTGCCGACCAGGTGGCCGGCGCGCTGGCCGAGGCGATGGCGGCGAAAGGCCGGCTGGTGTTCATCGACATCGCCATCGACCGCGGGGAGAACGTCTATCCGACCTTGCCCAATGGCGCGGGGCTCACGCAGATGATCCTGCGACCGCAGGTGGTGGCGGAGGATCTTTAGGTGGCTGCTTAGGCGGCGTCCATTGCCTGTCGGTGCCGGCGGCTTCAGGCTGGGTGCGGCCGTTCGCTTCGCGTTCGCGAGTGTGCAGTATCGGCAGAAGCAGTCAGTGACTCCTAGGTGAAACGGATACCATCTACGAATGGCCGCCCGGAAATTCAGCTTCATGCTCCGCTTGCTTGATCGGAATCCCGATCGAGTGCCGCTGGCGCATCTGGGCGAGTACCTTCAGGAGTTCGCTGGGCTGCTGGGCGAAGAGAACAAGCCGGTCTTTAAGGGCATCAAGAATGCCAGCATCGGTTGCTTGGCTGCCGTGCCTGTCGAGCGCGTCCACATGAGCCGCGCACGGATTACGCAGGCAAAAAATGACGAGGCCAGCAGGCCGAGTCGGCACCTCCGGGCCATCGAAACGCTGATGGGCAAGGACTCGATCAGGGAGGCCCAGATCCTCGATCAGGACGGATGCATCATCCACACGATCTTTGGCATCCAGCCTGAGCCGGCCACGTCTAGTGAGCGGCTGTACCAAGAAGCCACAAACGACGGATGGGTCACTGGGCTCGTGGGAGCTGATGACTCGATGCATCTGTACGTCCGCGACGACTTCAACCGAGACCTCCGCCTCATCGTGCGCGATGACGCAATGGCGCGTGAGATCTTGAAGCACTTCCGCGCCGGCACCATCCGTCTCCGAGTTCGCGGCACCTGGCTGCGCAACGACAACGGGTGGGCTCCTGAGGCGTCCAAGTGCCAAGTCCTCAGCTTCGAGCCTCTGGACGATACCCCGCTCGGTGAGGTACTCGCTGCAGCTGCTTGTATACCCGGCAACGGGTGGACAGAGATGGAGGATCCCATCGCCGAGTGGGAAAACATCCGAGGGATCCATTGAAGCCGCTGCCGAAGGTCATCGTTGTCGACGCCAACTTCATCGTTGCGTACTGCACGGCTACAACGCCAGCGGATGACCGAGCCCGCATCGAGAACTTCATTGAAAACGCAGAGAAGGCGAAGTCGAAGATCGTCTTCCCGATGGTTGCAGTCGCGGAATTTCTCGTAGGCGCAGATTTGGCCGGCATCGAATTCTTGAACACGCTTGACAAGAAGGCGTGCATCTTGATGGCCGATTTCAACCGGGCTGCGGCATACGAACTTGCTCAGATTGACCGCGCAGCCAAGGGCGCTGGCGACAAGAAGGACGAGTCGGAAGAGCACTGGCAAAAGATCAAAGTTGATCGTCAGCTCGTAGCCACGGGCAAGTCTTTGGGTGCGACGCTGATCATCAGCAACGACAAGAACGTGCGGAACAACGCCTTGAGGATCGGGATGGAGGGCACGCGCATCCAAGACCTCGAGTTGCCGGAGAGCGCAAGGCAGATGCACCTTGTGCCGCCTCCAATCAAAACTCGGGCAAAGCCCAAGGCGGTGCCGCTGAAAGTGGTCAGGTCGAGCTCAAAATCTGCTTCAGAAGCAGACTAGAAGTAGCTTACAGGCTACTGGCCGCGAGATCCTGCAGTGGGTCCGGTTGAGGGCAGCACGACGAGTCTTCTGCCCTCGCACATTGCGCACCCCTTTGGCTTGCTAAACGTTTGGCTCGACGGCCAATGCCCACGTTTGCGATCCATGCTGACGGAGACTGCTGAGCGTGCTCCAAGCCTGAATTGACGGCGTTACGCCGCTGATCGCTTCTGGGCGATAGCGCGGGTTCGACGGACAAGTTCGGATGACAGCAACCCCTGCAAGGCGGCCCGCGACTTTGCAGTGCTAGGCCCCGTGCAACGGCAACGCGGTCTTGTAACGCACCTGCTTTAGCGCAAAGCTGGAGCGGATCTTCTCGACGTGAGGCAGCGGCGAGATGCGCTCGATGATGAAACGCTCCAGCGCCGCCATGTCGGGCACGGCGACGCGGATGAGGTAGTCGGCGTCGCCGGTCATCAGATAGCACTCCATGACCTCGTCGTGCGCGCAGATGGCGGCCTCGAAGTCGTCCAGCGTCTCACGCGTCTGCTGCTTGAGGCTGATGGAGATGAACACGTTTAGATTCAGCCCGAGCTGCTTGGCGTCCAGCAGCGCCACGTACTGGCGCACCAGGCCGCTGGCCTCCAGCGCCTTCACGCGCGCCAGGCAGGGCGACGGCGACAGGTGCACGCGGCGCGACAGCTCCAGGTTGCTCAGGCTGCTGTCGGCCTGCAGCTCGCGCAGGATGCGCAGGTCGACGGCGTCCAGCGCCAGCGTGCCGGGCTTCACCGCCGCTCGCGTGTCGCGTCGCTCTTCATCATGAAGGACACGAGGGCATCGTTGAATTCGTCGGACACCTGCTGCGGGAAGTGGTGCGGCGAGCGGATGACGAGCCGGCGGCCACCCACCATGTCGGCGACGCGGTCGCTGATCGCCTCGAAGGCCGGGCTCCAGCCGCCCGACACCACCAGCACCGGGATGCCGGCCGCCTTGACGGCTTCGAGCTGGTGCTGCAATGCCTTCTTGCTCGGCAGCTTCATGCGCAGGATGGCGCGACCCATGCGCTTGAGTTCCTCGGCGTTCGACCCGCCACGGATCTCGGGCGGGATGTTGACGAGCTTGATGAAGCGCTGGATGCGCGCGGTAGGCCCGAAGGACAGGAAGAGCGTGCGCACGATGCCGAACAGGAAACGGCGCACGACGGGCACGTCCGCAGCCAGCGCGGCCATGGCCGGTTCGATGAGGACCAACGAACGCACGGCGCCCGGACGCTTGGCTGCGGCGTCTAGCGCCACGCAGCCGCCGAAAGAATGGCCGACCACATGCGCGCCTTCCCCCAGCAAGGGCACGATCAGATCGCCGTCGGCATCAGCGTCATCGGGTCGGCCGGGGTCGTGGCTGCGGCCATGGCCCGGGCGGTCCGGAACGATGACCTGCCAGCCGCGTTGAGCCAGCAGGGCCTGCCGCTGGAAGTGCAGCTCACCACCCACGGCACTTCCCTGGGCACTGCCATGCACCATGACGACGGCGGGGCCGGCCTGGCCCCAGCGAGTGATGTGCATCGGCACGGAGGTAGCTTCATTTTTGATGCTCATGGGGATGCAAGCCCGGCCTTGTAGGCGGCGTATTGGTGACGGAAGTAGGACTCGAAACTGGTGGGCGGCCGGCGCAGCAGCCATGTCAGCACGTTTGGGTTGCCAATGAAGTCATGGCTGCTGTAGCGGGCGCTGATGGATCTGAGCACGCGGACCTGGTGGGCGCAGTCTGCCGGGTCTTTGTCGCCAACCCAGGCCTTCAGGTAGGTGTCGGCATCGATCTGGCGCACGGCAATGGCCTTGCCCATTACGCGCGACATGATGGCGCCTAGCTCATGCGCGTTGTAGCGCCCGGGGCCGACGAGCTCGTAGGTGGCGCCACCATGACGCTCCGTGTCGCCAAGCACAGCAGCCGCCACGTCGGCGATGTCGCTCAAGGCAACCATGGACTGGCGGCGCTCCAGCGACCACGACAGCTCGAACACGCCACGCTCGAACACCGGCCGCAGCTTCAGCGGCAGCATGTAGTTGGACGGCTGCAGGATGGTGAACTCCAGCCCCGAGGACAGCAGGTGCTCCTCCACGTCGCGCTTGATCTCATGCTGCACGAGGTCGGTCGTGATCGCATGCAGCACCGAACTAAGCACGAGGTGCTGCACGCCCGCGGCCAAGGCGGCGTCGACCATGGCCAGCCCCATCGCGCGCTCCTGCGGGTGCAGCGTGGGGCCGACGTGATAGACCTTCTCGACACCGCGCACCGCGCGTGCCATGAGGCCGGCATCGCAGATGTCGCCAACGATGATGTCGCTCACGCCGAGTTCCCGCAGCCGCTCGGCGGAGGCCGGCGACTGCACGCAGGCGCGCACGTTGTGGCCGGCCTCCAGCAGCTTGGGGATCAGCAGGCGGCCTTGGTTGCCGTTGGCGGCGGTGACGAGGATCATGGTCAGACTCCGACGTACTGCTTGAGCAACTCGGGCTGCGCGCGCAGCTCGGCGCTGCGGCCCTGCCAGACGATGCGGCCCTTCTCGACGATGAAGTGGCGGTCGGCCAGCTGCAGCAACGGCGGGATGTTCTTGTCGATGACGACCAGCGACAGGCCCTCAGCCTTGAGGCTTTCCAGCGCCCGCCAGATCTCCGTGCGCACGATGGGCGCCAGGCCCTCGGTCGCTTCGTCAAGGATCAACAGCTTGGGATTGGTCATGAGCGCACGGCCGATGGCCAGCATCTGCTGCTCGCCGCCGGACAGGTTGCAGCCGAGGTTGGTCTCGCGCTCCTTCAGGCGCGGGAACATCGCGTAGACGCGCGCCAGCGTCCAGGCCGGGCTGCGGCCATGGCGGTTGGCGGCGGTGGCCACGAGGTTCTCGCGCACGCTCAGGTTCACGAAGATGCGCCGGCCCTCGGGCACCAGCGCGATGCCGCTGCGGGCTACGTCATGCGGCGCAGCACCGGTGACGTCGCGCCCGGCCATGTGCACGCTGCCGCGCTTTGGCCGCACCATGCCCATCAGGCTCTTGACCGTCGTGGACTTGCCCATGCCGTTGCGGCCGATCAGGGTCACCACCTCACCCTCGCCGACGTTGAAGTCCAGGCCAAACAGTGCCTGGCTGGCGCCATAGAACGTCTCCAGGCCCTGTGCCTGCAGCAGGCTTGCGGTCATGCCACGACCTCCTCGTCGCCAAGGTAGGCCGAGCGCACCTCTGGATGGTTGCGAATCGCGTCGGGCGTGCCGCAGGCGATGGACCGGCCGTAGACCATCACGGTGACGCGGTCGGCCAGCGCGAAGACGGCGTCCATGTCGTGCTCCACCAGCACGATGCTGTAGCGGCCTTTGATGGCGCGCAGCAGCGCCACCATCTCCTGCGACTCCTGGTGGCTCATGCCGGCCATGGGTTCGTCCAGCAGCATGACCTTCGGCTTCAGGGCCATCGTGATCGCCAGCTCCAGCTGGCGGCGCGCGCCGTGCGCCAGCGACGACACGCGCCGATGCGCCACGTCGGCCAGCCCGACCTGGCGCAGCAGCGCGAGCGCTGGCTCCACCAGCGTGCGGTCGCGGCTGACCGGCTGCCAGAACGAAAAGCTGCCGCCGCATTGCCCCTGCACGCCCAGCATGACGTTCTGCAGCGCCGTGAACTCGGAGAAGACCGACGTGATCTGGTAGCTGCGCGCAATGCCGTTCAGGGCGCGCCATTGCACTGGGCGGTGAACGATCTCGGCGCCGTCCAGAAGGATGCTGCCCGCGTCGGGCTGCAGCTCGCCGGAGAGCTGATTGATCAGCGTTGTCTTGCCGGCGCCGTTGGGGCCGATGAGGGCATGGATCTCGCCGGGCCGTACATCGAGCTTGAAGTTGTCGGTGGCGGTCAGGCCGCCGAAGCGCTTGACCAGGCCCTCCACGTGCAGCGACGTCATGACGACCTCCCTTCAAAACGGGCCACCAGGGCGCCATAGACGCCATGCTTGAGCGCAAGCGCCACGACCAACGCGACGAAGCCGGCGACGCCTAGCCAGTGCGTGCGCACCAGCTCGTCTAGCGGCCCGCCGGTCAGGTGGAAGGACGACAGTGCCTCCTCCATCACCAGCCACAGCACGGCGCCGACGACAGGGCCGAGCAACGTGCCCAGGCCACCGAGCACGACGATTACGACCAGGTCGCCCGACAGCAGCCAGTGCATGTAGGAAGGCGACACGAAGCGCGTCAGATTGGCCAGCAGCATGCCGGCCAGCACGCACACCAGCGCCGAGATCACATAGGCGGTCAGCTTGACCTGGCCGGTAGGAAAACCCAGAGCCCGCATGCGCCGCTCGTTGGAGCGGCAGCCCTGCAGCACCATGCCGAAACGGGCATGCACGAGGCGGTGCAGGCAGAACAGTGTGCCCGCCAGAGCCGCGAAGATGACGTAGTAGAGCGTGACGCTGTTGTTCAGGTCGACGACACCGAAATCGCTGCGAGCCGCGATGGCGAAGCCGTCGTCGCCGCCGTAAGCCTTCAGGCTGACCGCCAGGAAATAGAACATCTGCGCGAAGGCCAGCGTGATCATGATGAAAGCCACGCCCTGGGCCCGCAGGCAGACCAGCCCGACCAGCGCCGCCAGCGCCCCGCCGCCCACCAGCGCGACGGCCAGATGCACCCAGCCGTTGGCAATGCCGTGGAAGGACAGGATGCCCACCACATAGGCGCCGACGCCGATGTAGAGCGCGTGGCCGAAGCTGACCAACGCGCCATAGCCCATGACGAGGTTGAGGCCGACGGCCGCGAGCGCCAGGATCATGATGCGCGACACCAGCGTCACGTAGAAGCTCTGCCCGAGCCAGAGCGAGAACAGCGGCACCAGCGCGAGGCCGGCGAGCAGTAGGCCCGCGACGCACAAGTGCGGCGCGGGCCGCCAGCGCGCGGCGCCAGCGGCCGCGGCGTGAGCTGCGGAAGCCGCAGGAGTTAGGGTCGTATCAACCATGTTTCACCGGAAATAGACCCGCCGGCCGCACCGCGAGCACGGCGGCCATGAGCAGGTAGATGAGCATCGAAGCGATGGCCGGCCCGGCCGCCTGGGCAGTAGAGCGCTCCATCACCTCACGCATAAGGTTAGGCAGGAAGGCGCGGCCGACCGTGTCGACGATGCCGACGATGAGAGCGCCATACACGGCACCACGAATCGACCCCACGCCGCCGGTGATGAGCACCACCAGCGTCAGGATCAGGATGGGCTCGCCCATGCCCGGCTGCACCGACAGGATGGGCCCGGCCATCAGCCCGGCCAGGCCGGCCAGCGCGGCACCGGCCGCGAACACCATGGCGTTGAGGCCGCGGATGTTCACACCGAGTGCCGACACCATGCCCGCGTCGGTCGCGCCGGCGCGGATCAGCATGCCGACGCGCGTCTTGTGCACGACGACATACAGCGCCGCGCCGACGGCCAGGCCGACGCCGATGATGGCGATGCGATAGGCGGGATAGGCCAGCCCGAACAGGTCAACCGTGCCCGACAGCATCTCCGGCACCGCCATGAAGACCGGCGATGTGCCCCAGCCATAGCGCGCGATCTCGTTGAAGATCAGGATCACGCCGAAGGTGGCGAGCACCTGGTAGAGGTGATCGCGCTCGTACAGGTGCACGATGACGACCCGCTCGATGACGAGGCCCAGCAACAGGCTGCCGCCTACCGCAGCCAGTGCCGCCAGCGCGAACGAGTCGGTCCAGCCAAAGACCGTGGCCGCGAAGTAGGCCCCCATCATGAAGAGCGTGCCGTGGGCGAGGTTGATGACATGCATGATGCCGAGCACCAGCGTCAGGCCGGCCGACAACAGGAAGAGCAGCACCCCCAGCTGGAAGCCGTTGAGCAGCTGCGTGAGCAGCAACGAGGCAGTCATGGTGTCCCCGCGCTTACTTCAGTGCGCACTGAGCGTGATAGGCGTCCTGGTGGGCCTTAAGCGGTGTGGCGACCGTCTTCAGCGTGTGGCGCTCCTTGGCGTCTTTGACGACGGTGAAGGCGTAGTAGTCATTGATCGCGAAGTTGTTGTTGCCGAACTTCAGCGTGCCGCGCAACGACTTCGGGTTGCCGGCCTTCAGCGCAGCGGCGAACGCGGGCTTGTCTGCCACGTTGCCCTTGGTCCGGGTCAGCGCTGCATCCAGCAGCAGCGCAGCCTCGAAGCCCTGCGCCGCGAAGATGGACGGCAGGCGGTTGTACTTCTTGTCGAAGGCCTCGACGAAGGCCTTGTTGGTCGCGTTGTCCAGGTCGGGCGACCACCAGTGCGTGCCGAAGAGGCCCAGGGCCGCGTCCTTAAGCGCCGGCAGCGTCGTCGCGTCCAGCATCGCCGAGGTCTGCAGCGGGATGGTCTTGCCCAGCCCGGCCTGCTGGTACTGGCGCATGAAGTTGACGGCCAGCGAGCCGGGGAAGAAGGCGTAGACGGCATCGGGCTTGGCGGCGGCGATCTGTGCGATCTCGGCGGAGAAGTCGGGCTGCGTCACGCCGGGCGAGATCTCGTCAAGCACCTCGCCCTTGTAGAAGCGCTTGAAACCCTGCAGCGCGTCCTTGCCCGCCTGGTAGTTCGGGGCGATCAGCACCATGCGCTTATAGCCGCGGTCATTGGCGAACTTGCCAGAGGCTTCCGCATGGCCGTCGTTCTGCCACGAGACGACGAACTGGTAGGGCGAGCACTGTGCGCCGGCCAGCGCCGACGGGCCGGCGTTGGAGCCGATCAGGAAGACCTGTTTCTCGGCGATGGGTCGGGCCACGGCCATCATGACGTTGGAACCGGTCAGCCCCGTGATGATGGACACGTTCTCCTTCTCGATGAGCTTCTGCGTCAGCTGCAGGTCCAGGTCGGGCTTGAACTGGTCGTCTTCCTTGAGCACCTGGATGGGTACGCCGCCGAGCTTGCCGCCGCGCTGTTCCAGCGCCAGCAGAAAGCCGTCATAGCTGTCCTGCCCAAGGGAGCCAATGGGACCCGAGAAGGTGGCGAGATAGCCGATCTTGATCGGCGCCTGGGCGACTGCCGGGGTCGCGGCGGCCATGGCCATGACCAAGGCGGCGACAGCGGTCTTTAGAAGGTGTTTTGCAATCATCTCTTGTCTCCTGTTATTGATGGAACGTGTTACCTGATCAACCGCGATGGCGGCCTGCCACGCGCAGCAGCAGGCCGTGGCCGTCCTGCGGCCACTCGTTGCCGCGCCAGGCCACGTGCTGGTCGGGGCGGATCAACGTGAAGCGTGTCGGGTACAGACCAGGCAGGCCCGGCTCGCTGGGGCGGATGACGGTCAGCGGCACGCCGGACTCCTGCGAGGCGGCGCGTGCGGCGTCGATCTCGCTGCCGTCTCCCGGCCCGCTGTACAGCAGCGTGAAGCCAGCGCCGAAATGGTCGTACAGCGACGAGCCGTCGTGCAGCCAGGCGTGCGGCGCCAGGTGGCCGGGGCGCGACGTGGGCACGTAGTTGATGAAGTCGTTGGCCGGCTCGGCGCTGCCGTCGCCAACGATGACCGGCGAGTCGTTGTAGCGGTAGCCCAGCACGACGCCCAGCGTGTTGAACTCGCGCAGCTTGGCCACCGCGGCCCGCGCGCCCACCTCGGCGCGAAGCCGTGCGCCTTCCGCTGTGTCGTCCTCCAGCCCCGGCTGTGTCAACTGATTCCCCGTGACGGCATGGTTGCCGGTCGCCTCGTCGATGACGAATCGGTGCACCGGCCCACGCTCGCTTTCGTAGCTGTCGAGCAGGCCTGCGCCACCCCAGCCCTGCAGCACGGCAGCGAGCTTCCAGCCGAGGTCGACGCCATCCGCCACGCCCATGTTCATGCCATAGCCGCCCATCGGCGGGTGCAGGTGGCAGGCGTCGCCGGCCAGGAAGACGCGCTGCCTGCGGTACTTGTCGGCGATGAGCGAGCTGGCCACCCATTCGTCGGAGCTGAGCACCTCGTACGGCAGGTCGATGCCGGTCGCCTTGCGGATCAGGTCGGGCGCATCGGCAGGCTGGAACTTGACGCCCTCGGGCACACCCAGGGGCATAAAGAACCAGGTGTCGCCCCGGTCCATCGGGCCAATGATGCAGGGCGTGTCGGCATTGACCTGCCAGTACATGATCGCCGGGCCGTGCGGGTGCGCTTCGGCCAGGCCCGGCGCGCGGAACACTACGTTGTAGTTGCGCGAGAGGCCATAGGTGCCCTGCATCTTGGCGCCGATGGCGTCACGCACGCGGCTGCGGGCGCCGTCGGCACCGACCAGGTAGTCACAGCGCAGGTCGACCATGCCGCCGCTCTCAAGATCACGGACATGGACGATGACGCCGTGATCGTCTTGCTCGAAGTCCGCCAGTTCGCTGCTGAAGCGGATGTCGACGCCGGGCAGGCTCTGCGCGTGCTCGCGCATGACCTCTTCCACCGTGTACTGCGGAATCCACTGCGCGTGCTCGGAATAGAACGGGTTCTTGCCGGGCGCGCAGTACAGCGCGTTCTCGAAGCGCGCCAGCTCGTAGCCGGCCAGCCGCGTCACAAACAGCACGTTGGACGGATAGTCGATACCCAGCGGCGAGCGGGCCTTCAGCTTGTCGGCGATGCCCCAGCGGCGCATGTGCTCGCGGGTGCGAACATTGGTCGTCTTGGCGCGCGGCGCATGACCGCCTCGTGCCGTGCGCTCCAGCACCACGCAGGGAATGCCGCGTTGCCCCAACTCGATCGCGGCCGCCAGGCCGGTCGGCCCTGCGCCCACGATGACCACCCGCCCTGACTGACCGTCCACGTTCTCGTTCACGATGTTCACCTGTCCTCGAAATTGGCCCCATCCTAGGAAGGCACTCCGCTCGAAAGAAGATGCCAAAACGCCTGCGCCGATCAGTCGACGGCATCGCAGGTTTGCGCCGATGCATTCCCGGCATCGATGCGGGCGCGTTGCGATCTGGCCGAGTCAGCGCGGCCTTTCTAGGATCTGCCCGCTTTCACTCCAGACACGGAAAACGACGATGAAACTCTTCCGCCATGGCCCGGCAGGGCAAGAACGCGCCGGCGCCCTCGACAGCGATGGCGGCCTGCGTGACCTGTCACTGCTGGTGCCCGACCTGACACCCGACTGGCTGTCCGCGCCCAAGCTGAAGGCCCTGCAGGCCATCGACCTGAAGCAACTGCCACTGCTGCCCGAGGGCACGCGCATCGGCATGCCGGTCAACGGCGTGCGCCAGTTCCTGGCCATCGGCCTGAACTACCGCAAGCACGCGGAAGAGGCGGGCATGGAGGTCCCGTCGCACCCGGTGGTGTTCCACAAGGCGGTCACGTCCCTGGCCGGGCCCAACGACGACGTCGTGCTGCCCGAGGGCGCGCAGCAGGGCGACTGGGAGGTGGAGCTGGGCATCGTCATCGGCGGCACGGTCCGCCGCGTGACGCCGCAGGATGCACTCACGCAAGTGGCCGGCTACGTGCTGGCCAACGACGTATCCGAACGCGAATGGCAGACCAAGCGCGGCCCGACGTGGAGCAAGGGGAAGAGCTTTGACAGCTTCGGCCCCATCGGTCCGTGGCTGGTGACGGCGGACGAACTGCCCGACCCTCACAACATCGACCTCGACCTCGCCGTGAATGGCCAGACCATGCAGCGCAGCAGCACCGCCGACATGATCTTCAGCGTGGCCGAGATCGTGTCTCACCTGAGCCAGTTCATGACACTGCTGCCGGGCGACGTCATCATCACCGGCACGCCGTCCGGCGTGGGCCTGGGCATGAAGCCGCCCCGGTTCCTGAAGGCTGGGGACGTGATCACGCTGTCCGGGGGCGTACTTGGCACACAGCGTCAGCAAGTCCGCTGATCGCGAAGAGCCTGCTGCCTTGGCGGCAGGCTCTATCCGATCAGGGTGTCCATATGGCGGCTGGCCCTGCGCACCATGTCGCAGAAGTACTCCGCCGCCGGCGTCAACGGCAGGCTGTTGCGCCGCACGATGCTGATCTGCGGCGAAGGTAAATCCTCGGCCACCTGAATTGGCTGCAGAGCTGTGCGAAACAGCGGCGTCTGAGTCCACTGTATGGGCAGCATCATCAGCAGGTCGGAGTAGGCAACCGTGAATAGGAAGGTCAGCGCCGAGCGCCCCTCGACGATCACACGTGGGCGCGGCAGACCAAAGCTTTCGAACAGCGGCCCCAGTTCCTCCTCGACGCGGTAGGTGACCGAGGTGGTCACCCACTCGGCGTCGACCAGGTCGCGCAGCGAGCGCGCATTCGCCAGCGGGTGGCCGCGCCGGCCGACGATGACCCGTCTGCTGTCGATCAGTTTCTCGGCGCTGAGCTCGGGCGACACCTCCTCGAACGTTGGGCCGATGTAGCAGTCGATGACGCCGTCTTTCAGCTCGGCTTCGACGCTGGGCAGCAGGCCGTCGATGATGTCCAGCCTGACGTCCGGGTAGCGCCGGCGGAAGGCGGCCAGAGCGTCGGGCAGCATCGTGATGTGCACCACGCCCGACATGCACACGGTGATCCGGCCATGCACCTCGCCACGCAACTGGTCGAGCTCGTCCTGGGCCCGCTGCAGCTCGCTGCGCACGGCCTTGGAGCGGCGCAGGAACATCTCGCCCATCTGCGTGAGCGACACGCCCTTGGCGCGGCGCTCGAAGAGAACCACGCCGAGTTCCTTTTCCAGCTCCTGGATGCTGCGCGTGATGGCGGGTTGGGTGACGTCCAACTGGCGGGCCGCAGCACGCAGGCTGCCGCGCTCGGCCACCGCCATGAAGTCGCGCAGTGCATTGAGTTTCATTTGACGCCCAGGGACCGTGTCTAGCGATCCGGAAAACTGATCACCGCATCAAGATTAGCGGGATCGGGCATCGCCTGTCTCAGCATCAGCCCGCAGCGATGCGGCATGCGTCACGCGGAGCCGACTTGGTACTCGATGTGGCTGAAGCCGCCATTGAACATCGCGATGGCCTCAAGCACTCTGGGCTTGAGCGCGGCCCGTTCCGGGCACGCCAGCATGCGCTCGACGTCGGCCCGGCTATCGAACTCGACGAGGATTTGGCAATGGATGTCGGGCGGGTTGTCCTCGCGCGACGTGGGCCACAACGCTCGCGCATGGCGAACCCCGGGAAAGCGGCACATGGCGGGAATCAGCGTGTCGTCCATCAAGGTCCGGAACGCGTCGTTCATACCGGCCTTGGGCCGGCCGATCCAGAAGGCAGAACGGATGTGCATCGCGTCAGCCCGCCTTCGCCGGCACGAAGGGCGTCATGCGCCTTCCGACGCGGGCACGCCAGTCACCATAGGGCTCGTAACCCGCACTTTTCGCGCACAGATCGTGGGTCAGCTGGATGATCTCGTCGTTGGACTGAGCGAAATCCAGCGGGATCAGGAAGGGCTGCGTGATGTACCAATCGGAGTCGACGAAGAACTCCAGGTTGTTGCCCTCGGGATCGTGGGCGTAGATGCTCCACGCGATGCCATGGTTCGCCGGGAACAGGTTGCCCGTGCCCTCCGTCTGGAAGCGGCCGTGGATGTCGCGCAGGTCGTCGATCGACGCCATCTTGAACGAGATCTGGTTGATGCTCGGGCCGAACTGCTTGTTGGCGGTGTTCTCGGGCAGCTCGTCCGGACGACCACTGGCCAGCACGATCTGGTGGTGATCCTCCGGCGCGCGGGACAGGAACACCAGATCCATGCCGCCAGCTTCACCGCGATCGGTCACCGTGAAGCCCAGGACGCGCGTGTAGAAGTCCTCCATGCGCCCGATGTCCTTCACGCTCAGACCCATGTGGCTGAACATCAGGTTGGGCGCTTTTGCGTAGCTCGTGCTCATCGGCAGTCTCCAAAGTCATCGTTATGAATGCCGATGCCAGACCCATGGCAAAGGCCGCACCAATGCTAGGACCGCGGCTGCCCACGCAAGAGATGGCGCAAGGCCGGCATCGATCAGTTTTGGTCATCGCCACGGACGGCGACGCACGCGCTGCAGCGATCAGCTTTTGATATCGGCAGCGGCGCTCCGCCATCTGTCTCCGACGCGCCTCGCTTCCTACAGTGACCGCCAAAGGAGACTTCATGACCGCTGCTTCATTGCGCCGCACCGGCGCCGTCGGTGTGCATTCGATTGACCGCTTCGTCTTCACGGTGCCCGACCTGGCCGAGGCAGAGCGCTTCTACCTAGCCTTTGGTCTGGATGTGCGCCGTGCGGATGACCGACTGGACCTGCACACCTTCGGACAGGCCCACTGCTGGGCCTCCATCTTTGCGACCGCCGGCCCCAAGCAACTGGCCTTTGTGCGCTATGGCATCGACGCCACCGACCTGCCCGTGTTCGAGCGACGCGTGCGGGATCTGGGTATCGGCTGCGAACCGGCTGCGCTGGCAGCCCGTTGCGGCGACGAGGATGGCCTGTGGCTGCGCAATCCCGATGGCACCCTGCTGCAGCTAGCCGTCGCGGACAAGGTATCGCCGAGCGAGCGAACACAGACGCGCCCGGTCGAGCCGCCGGCCCCAGGCCAGGGCGCCGCGCCGGCGCGCAGCGCGGTAGCCGCGGTCCGGCCGCGCGCGCTGTCCCACGTGATGTTCTTCAGCGCCGACGTGCCGCGCATGGTGGCCTTCAATGCCGAGGTGCTGGGACTGCGGCTGTCCGATCACTCGGAAGACATCGTCGCCTTCATGCATAGCGCCCACGGCAGTGACCACCACCTTGTCGCCTACGCCAAGTCACACGGGGCCGGCCTGCACCATTCCAGCTGGGAGGTGACCCGCCTCGATGAAGTCGGCTGCGGCGCCGAGCAGATGCGCAACGCCGGCTTCGACCGCGGCTGGGGGCTCGGGCGCCACGTGCTTGGCTCCAACTACTTCCACTACGTTCGCGACCCCTGGGGCAGCTACGCCGAGTACTCGTACGACATTGACTTCGTGCCGCACGACCTCGACTGGCCGGCGGCCGACCACCCGCCGCATGACTCGCTCTACGTCTGGGGTCCCGCCGTTCCGGAGGACTTCATCACCAACCATGAACTGCCCACGCCGCGCTGAGACCCCCTGACAGAACAGGCGCGGCGCCCTGTCCAAGGGCCGCGCATGCTCGACCTTCAGAGCGGATACGTCCGCTTGTTCTGGCTGATGGTGACCAGGTTGAGGTCGGTGAATTCCTCGATGGCCCACTTGCCGAAGCGCGCCCAGCCGCTGTCCTTCACGCCGCCGAACGGGATCTGGGGTTCACCGCCCATCGTCGGCCCGTTGACATTGACCATGCCGGCCTGAATCTGTGCGCCCAGCTGAACGCCGCGCCAGACGTCGGCCGTCATGATGGAGGCCGACAAGCCGAAGTGCGTCGCGTTGGCCTTTTCCACGGCCTCGGCCTCGCTGTCGAAGGGCTCGACCAGCACGACCGGACCGAACACCTCCTCGCAATGGATGGGCGCATCGGCCGGCACATCCACCAGCACGGTCGGCTCGAAGCAGCGGCCATCGTGGCCGCCGCCCGCAACGACACGGGCGCCCTTGACCACCGCCTGTTCGATGCCCCGCCTGACGTTGGTGACGGCGCGCTCGTTGATCAACGGCCCGATCTTGAACTGCGGGTCGGCCGGATCGCCGGCCCTGATCGCCTTCGCCCGTGCCACGAAGCGCTCCAGGAACTGCGGGTACAGCGACCGGTCCACCAACACCTTGCGGGTGTTCATGCAGATCTGGCCCTGGTGGAAGAACGCGGCGAACGCGGCCGTGTCGACGGCGTAGTCCAGGTCGGCATCCTTCAGCACCAGCATCGGGTTGTAGCCACCCAGTTCCAGCGCGATGCGCTTGAGGTGCTTGCCCGCACGCGCGGCCAGCGCCGCGCCGGTGGCGGAGGAGCCCGTGAAGTTGTAGGCCCGCACGCGCCGGTCCTCGAACATCACGTCGGCGATAGGGCCCACGGCACCGGGCGCGTGCGTCACGACGTTGACGACACCCGCCGGGAAGCCGGCTTCCGTCAGTATCTCGCCCATCAGCAGGCCCGCGCAGACCGGCGCGTCCTCCGAGGGCTTGAGCACCACGGTGTTGCCGCAGGCCAGCGGCGCGACGATGGTGCGAAAGCCCAGGGCGACCGAGCCATTCCAGGGCGAAATGCCGGCGACGACGCCCAGCGGCCGGCGAACGGCCATCGCGAAGACGCCAGGCGTGTCCGACTGCACGATTTCGCCGCCTGGCAGGTAGGGGTAGCCGGCCGCCTGGCGCAGCAAGCCGACGGCCCACTGGATCTGAAAGCGCGCAAACGGGCCGGCGGCACCGGTTTCGCGCGCCATCAACAGCACGACCTCATCGGCCCGGCGCTCCAGGATGGTGGCAGCATTGAGAAACAGGGCCTGCCGCGAACGGGCACCCATCGCGGCCCATGCCGGGAACGCCGCCGCCGCTGCATCGACAGCCCGCTGCATGTCGGAGGCCGACGAGGCCGGGATCGTCGCAAACAGCTCGCCGGTAAAGGGGTCGATATCCTGAAACGTCTCGCCGCTCTGCGCGCCCTCCCACCGTCCAGCGATGAGTTGGCAGTAGCTCTTGATCTCAGTTTCTCGAATGGAGGCCATGTGGTGTCTCGGCAATGTGGACGTGGTTTCAAGACCTGCACCGAGGCAGGTCCGGACATCGCGATGTTCTTGAACTCGCCAACTGTGGAGAAGATGGCGAGCCACCGATGTCGATGACGAGTTGGCATCGCCTTGCCGAAGAAACGAGCTGGCTGCGCAATGTGGCGCGACCGCTTCCCGCGTTGCAAGGCTCAGGAAACCGGTGGCGTCCGAGGTTGGAGCAAGGTTTCACGGGGAGGTTAGTGCTAGCCTGCGATGACCCCGCTCGAAGGAGATTGCCATGGCATGTCGAACTCGCCAGCTCGTCTGGCCTCAGACGGTCTTCGTTCTTGCCTCATGGCTACCGGTGCCGACCTGGGCAGCGCCCTCAGCGACCGCTTCACAAGCTGCCCTTCCCGCGGGCGTGGTGGCACTTGAAGTGCGGATCATTGCCAGTGACAGCAAGGGCATCGCCCCCCAGGCGTTCGAATACCTGTCTCGCGTCACAAAGCTGCCGATCAATGCCGCCGTCTTGCCCGTGCCACGCTTGCAGAACGGCCTGAAGGACGGCTCAATCGCCCTCGCGATACTGGCTGGAACCGATGAGCGAGATGTCCTGGCGGAGCGGCTGTGCGAAGTGGGCCGTTTGAGCCTCACGCTGGCCGTCATGAAAGGTTCGAATGGTCCAAGAACGCTGCTCGGTCTCAAAGGGAAGACCTACGCGATGATTCGTGGCACTCGTCTTCAGAATCTGCCACAACTCGCTGGTTTGATCCCAGCCCCGGTGACGACGATGAGGCAGGGCTTCTCAATGTTGGCACTAGGCCGGGTTGATGCCGCGATCTGCGCGATCCCGGGATGCCAGAGCGCCATCCGAAGCGCAGCAATTCCACCCAACGAACTTGAATACCTACCGCTGGGTTCGCTTCCTCTCGTCATCTACGCGACCAAAGTCACGCGGGCTTACCCCGACTTCGAGGCCACGAAGGCAGCGCTGAGGGAGAGTTGCATCAGCAAGGATGCGCAGGACCACTTTGCCGATCTGATGACGCGCGTTGATTGAGCGCCCCACGGAGGTCGAGCAGCACAAGGCTCATCGCCAGCAAGTGCTGCTCCAGTGGCAAGGAGCCGCTCCTCCACGCAATCGGAATACTCCACCCGAAGTCCTTCTCCTGCCGACGCTGTCACAACTGAGCTATCCGACGGCGCGGAACGGCATCTCGCGCTTCTGCCCAGCTTCGAAAGCAGATAGACAAGGCTCAGAGCCGGCTCACCAATACCGACGAAACCGTCGGGCGCCGTTGCCCTGCTGCAATCCGGCCACGGCATTCATCATCTGGTCAGGTGCCGCGCCCGGATTGCCGGCATACATCCACGCGCTTGGCCCTCTCGCCCGAAAGCGCATCAATGGCCAGGCTGATCCAGCCGGAAAACCGCCACAGATTCAGCCAGCCGGCCCGCCTGCAGCTTCAAGCTCTCCGCTGCGGCAGCGGCCTCCTCCACCAAGGCGGCGTTCTGCTGTGTGGCACTGTCCAGCGAAGACACCGATTGGTTGATAGCGCCGATGCCGGCACTCTGCTCACGCGTGGCCGCGCTGATGTCGCTGATCATGCGGGTGAACTTCTCCACGCCAGTGCTGATCTCCTGCATGGCCTGGCCGGCGTCCTTGACGAGGCGCGTGCCGCTGTCCACCTTCTCGGAGGACGCGTGGATCAGCCCCTTGATCTCACGGGCCGCCGTCGCGCTGCGTTGTGCGAGGTTGCGCACCTCGGCCGCGACGACGGCAAAGCCGCGGCCCTGCTCGCCGGCGCGAGCGGCTTCCACCGCGGCGTTCAGCGCCAGGATGTTGGTCTGGAAGGCGATGCCGTCGATGACGCCGATGATCTCGTTGATGCGCCGCGACGAGGTATTGATCTCGTCCATGTTGGTCACGACGCTGGAGACGATGTTGCTGCCCCGGTCGGCCGCGGCAGCGGCCTGGCCGGCCAGGTCGTTCGCTGTGTGGGCCAGGTCGGCGTTGAGGCGCACGGAACCTGTCAGTTCCGTGAGGGCGCCGGCCGTGGCCTGCAGGCTGGAGGCCGTCTGCTCGGTGCGGCCGCTCAGGTCCTGGTTGCCATAGGCAATCTCGGAAGACGCCGTGGCGATGGAGTCGGTCGCGTCACGGATGGTACTGACGGTGTCGTGGAGGCGCTGGGTCAGCGTGGCCACGCTGGCGCTAAGCGAACGTGTGTCACCTTGCTCCACGGGCACCACCACATTGAGGGCGCCATCGGCCATGCGGTGCACGAGGTCTCGCAGCACGGTGGGCTCGCCGCCCAGGTCTGACCACACCGACACGATGACGCGGTGCGAGGTCAGGCCCAGCACGATCAGCACCATCAGACCGGTCAACGCGGACAGCAGCGAGTTGCGCTGCACGCCACCCTGCACGCTGGTGAAGCGCTCCTGCAGCGCCGTCCGCGCGGCGGCTTCCTGCGCCTTCAGCAGTTGATCGAGGGCGCCCTGCTTGGCCTGCATGGCCGGCACCAAGGCCGCGAAGTCCTGCTTGTTCAGCATCGCCCGCGTGGTGTTGACGGCGGCAGTCTGCCACTCATCGAACACCTTCTTCAGCGCGTTGCTGTCATCCACCTTGCCCTGTAGGCTGGCGGAAGAACTCAAGGCCTTGGCTGCATCCGCCAGGATGGGCTTGATCTCGTCGATCTTGCCGGGGTCGCCCTCGGACGCGGCCGACTGCAGCGTCAGGCCGAGCTGCTCGACGTCGCGCTGCACCCGCAGCACCGATTCCAGATAGGGGTTGTCGACTTCCTGAAGGGTCGCCAGAGAAGCCTGCGTCGCGCGCCCGACCAGCTGGCTGGCGATCAGTCCAACGAGGAAGATGGCAGATGCCGCCAACGGCAACATCCAGATCTTGGTGCGGAACTTCATCTTGTTTTCCAGCCGGGGGGCTGCCCATGTAGGGCCGGCATGCTCACAATATCGATGAGCACGCCGGCCATGCCTGTCTAGGACTAACCTGTCAGTTCAACGGCAGCAACACCTTCACGCTGCCGTCCACGGCCGCCTTGTCGATGTAGCCGATGGCCTTGGGGTCAGCGGCGACTGCTTTCTTGACGGCGGCGCTGTCGGCCATTTCCTTGGGCGGCTGGCCCTTGCCGGTGAACATGAGGCGCGCCCAGACGGTCTTCACCTGCGCGGCGTCACGGCCCGTGGCCTTCTTGTAGAACTCGGCGCGGATGGGCGCGGCCTCGGGCTGGTCGAGCGGCGTGGCAACGTTGCTCTTGCCCAGGTAGATGTCGGAGATCTGCTCTGCCGTGAGGGCGGCGGCGGCAGGGTTGCCCACCACCACGATGTCGGCGTGCGCAGAGGCTGCAATCAGGGCGAATATGGTCGCCAGCGTATTCTTGTGATTCATGGTGTTTGTCCCTACGCTCAGAAGACGAAGTCGGCGCCGACGGTGAAGACGCTCACCTTGTGGCCATCCGCAGCAGGTGCAACGAATGCCGTGCTGTCATTCGCAGAGAAACGGTCTATCTGCGCCTTCAGCGCCACGTTGGGAGCTGCGTCATAGCGGAGCGAGATGCTGGGCGCCTTGAGCGAATAGGCCACCGTGGGTCCGCCCAGCGTGCGCTCCCCTTTCTCAGCCGAATAGATCAGCATCGGCAACACCGAACCAAAGCGATAGCCAGCAGCCAGGTAGCCGTACTTCCCGCCAAGAATCGGCTTGTTGCCGAGCGCGGCGAACTTGTTCTGCTTGCGCCGCGCCACTTCAGCCATCACCACGAGGTCGCCGTTGTCATATTGCAGGCCGGCGCTGATGTATTTGTCGTGGATTGTCCCGAACAGCGATTGGGTCGACAAGGTCACCATGCCGACCCGGCCGAGCCAGTTACCCTTCTCCGCGCTGAAGTTCAGCGCGTAGGTGTCTCTGCTGTTGAGCGTGCGCAATGCGCCAGACAGCAAGGCATCAGCAGTCGCCTTGCCGTAGGACAGCTGCGCATTCAAATTGACGCCGCCCAGCGAGTCACGCCAGTTCAGCTGCAGGCCGTCTATCGTAGCGAGCACCTGGCTGGCATAAATGTGCACCGGTGCACGAAGCCACGGCGCCGCATAACCCACGTTCAGGGAATCCGACAACAGGAACGACGGCGTTGCCGTGCGACCGAGCCGCACATTGAACGAAGGCGTCAAGTCGTATTGCACGTAGAGCCACTCGATACGCGGGTCGAAATCCTTGTCCTGGCCGAGGTCTGTCGTGGCGATTCCCTTGATACGCCGCTGAGCGAGGATCTGACCGGTGAATGAAATCTTTTCGTTGAACTTGGCGATAACCTGCACGCCAAAGCGCGAATCGCTCGCCAAGTCGATGGAATTTGAAACGCCCTTGCTGGTCAGCAGGTTGCGGTGAAATTGAAGGCTGCCATCGTCGGTCACGGCACCGGCCACGGTGCCGTAGGCGCTGACCTTCAGGTCCACGCCTTGAGCGCTCGCAGTACCTGCAAAAGCAGCAACGAGAGCCGCTGCGGCACCAAGTGGAAACATCTTCTTCATGTGAATCCTTTCGGGGGGTGGGGCGATACACAGTCGGTTCACGTGAGGAAGACGAAACACCAACTGCAATGAACGGAGTGTTTAACGCCAGTTGCAACGAAAACCGGCGCAACCGGCCGGTCGGATGACGTAGTGCACAATATTCGGCGTGAAGGCTCTTTGCCATCAACAACCAAACAACAAACCGATGAAATCGCGGGTAACGTGACTTCTGAAGCAGTTTTCAAGATGAAACGAACACGGCTTCGAGAACACCGCGCGCTTTTGCACGGTCCGGCCAGGCATCAGGTCTGGCAGGCCTGTGCGATGCACTGCGCGAGGCCCATTCAGTCATCCCGAGCGCAGCGACTCGATGCCAACCGGCGCCACCCCGGTTGCCAAGTGGGTGCCTTAGTTGTAACTATCGTGCGGGCGCAAGTGTGCTCCGCGAGCACCCTGCGTTACCGGCTGCTGGCCCCCTGCTCCCCGATGGCGCCGGTCAACCCGCGCATCGCAATGGACCTTGAACACCGCCTCGTCACGCCCAGCCCGACCCGGACCAACGCCCGCGCACGCTGGTGACGCCGTCCTTTGCCGGCGGCGGCCTGCGCGCGGCGACACTGCCGCGTGGCGTGTTGCAGGAGTTGCGGGGGCTGCGCATCACGTTCGACTGCGTGGCGCGTCCGGCGCCCGACGAGGGCGACATGATCACCGGCGTGCCCGGGGGCAGCTTTGCCGCCCTTGCCTATGTGCTGTATGGCGATCGCCTCTTCAATTGCTACGGCGGCCACTTGCTGAAGCGCGACATCCAGGGGCTGTTGCGCACCCCGAGCCCCGCCGTCTTGGCCGCCTGCGGCACTCGCGCAACATCAGGGCGCTGGAAGACAGCAAGAAGCGCCCTTATCTGCGCATCGCCGAAGTGGCACCCCTACTTCAAACCGAACTCGGTTAACTCACCATTCCGGCGAAGTTGATCAATGCCCGCCTGCAGACGATCAACGGTACTCGCTTCCATCGCCGGGTTGCAAGCAAGGTGAAGTTCGACCCTCCCGAAGCTGTAAAGCGTACGTGGCGCAGGTCCGCCGCTCATCTTGATAACGTAGCGGGCCGAAATATCGCTGGACAGCCAGAAGTCGACGCGACCGACTTGCAGCATGCGCAGGCCGACGCGAACGTCGTTGACCTCATGCCCCATCAAGCCGTGCTCCTTCAGCCAGACGGCTTGCCTCGACTCGCGAAGCACGGCAACCGAGGCGGTACGGATGTCCGCAGGGCCGTCGACTCGACGCGTTTCGTCAGCACGGCCGTACAGAACGCTGGTGCCACTTGCCCAGGGCCCAGCCCAACGGTACTGGTTTTCGCGCTCGGGGAGCCGCGGCAGCGCTACGAGACAGGCTCTGGGTTTCTTAGCAACGGTAAGCAAGGCTCGAGCCACCGGCATGAGCTGCTGCTTAAACTGCACTCCGCTGACGGCCTGCAACCGGTCCAGCATTGCTGTGCCAGGGCCACCGATGCTGCGGTCACTTACCTCGAAGATCCCTGCCGGATAGACAAGCAGGTCAACCGTCAAGTCCTGGGCGTGGATGACAGTGGAGCTTCCCAAAAGTGCCGAAAGCACGACGAATCGCAGCATATTCGTAGCCTAAGCGCAGATCCAGCGCTGGTAAATGCGGGAATAGCAGCGGACGCGCTACCTGTTGGGTCCCATGTGATCATGTTCCCGTTCGCAGCTGGGCCTTGTTCAAAGCTAGGGACGTGCTGCGCGAGTTGATCCGAACCCTCAAGACCGAACAGTCGGTCGTCAAAGTCGCATGAGCCAAGTCCACGCCCGAGCCCGCACCACGCCGCTGATCCGCGCTGAGATCCGCGAGTCCGAGTTGGGCGTGGTGGCCCTGGCGGAGCACTACAACATCACGCGTGGCACGGCCTCGAAATGGAAGAACCGGGAGGACGTGCAGGATCGCTCGCACCGTCCGCACAAGCTCAGCACCACGCTCAGCGAAGGGCAGGAAGCGCTGGTGGCCGAGGTGCGCCGCCTGACGCTGATTCCGCTGGACGATCTCTTGGTGGTGGTGCGTGAGTTCATCAACCCGGCCGTCTCGCGTTCGGGATTGGACCGGTGCCTGCGACGCCACGGCGTGGGCAGCCTGCGCGAGTTGCAAGCCGCAGCCCGTGAGGCAGCTGGCGAGGCGCCGCCGGCTGCCAAGACCTTTAAGGACTACGAGCCGGGCTTCGTGCACATCGACATCAAGTACCTGCCGCAGATGCCCGACGAGGCGGCCAGGCGCTACCTGTTCGTGGCCATCGACCGGGCCACGCGCTGGGTGTTCCTGCGCGTGTATGCCGACCAGAGCGAGGCCAGCAGCGTGGACTTCCTGGAGCGGCTGCACGAGGCTGCGCCGATGAAGATCACCAAGGCGCTCACCGACAACGGCAGCCAGTTCACCGACCGCTTCACGAGCTAGGCGCGTGAGCCCTCGGGGCAGCATCACTTCGACGTGCGCTGCAAGGCGCTGGGCATCGAGCACCGGCTGTGCCCGCCGCGCCATCCGCAGACCAACGGCCTGGTGGAGCGCTTCAACGGCCGCATCAGCGAGGTGGTGCAGCAAACCCGATTCAAGTCGGGTGCCGAGTTGGAGGCGACGCTCACGGCGTACTGCAAGACCTACAACCACCACATCCCGCAACGCTCGCTCGACCACCGCTCACCTGTACAAGCCCTTCAGGCTTGGCAGGTCTCCAAACCCCATTTGTTCAAGCGCGCCGTATACAAACAGGCGGGTCTTGACAGCTACCCTTAGTCGACTGCGGCTACTCAGCCTCTTGAGCCAATCGTGCATGTTCGAGACCCGTACTTGAGCCGCTAGTAGGTGCCCAACAAGTTCAGCGTCACGAGGCAGTGCAGCTCCGCTTCGTCGGACTCGGCCAGGTGCACATTGCCCCGTGGCGCCGGCGTTCTGGATGATGGCGTCGAGCTTGCCGATGGCGCACTGGGCAGTCTCGCAGGCACTGCTGGTCGACTCCGCGATGGGGTGCGACCAAATTCCTTGCCAGCCAGCTCACCACATGAGCCAGCGGACGTTGGTGCCTAGTCAGGTAAATTTGAACGGCAGGGACCAGCGGCGCTATCTAAGTTTCTGAGGTCGCATGAGCCGCCGACAGCGCGAAGGATGCCCCGGCGATGACAGTTGCATCGCGGTGCGCGCGGTGGAGCCCAGCGCACAGGGCATCACCGTCAATGGCGTCGCCCCGACGGGCGTGAGCGGCAAGATGGCCACTACTGACTGAGCGATGAGGCCGTGCGCGAGTGCCTGCCGCAGCGCATCCCGCTGCGCCGGGTCGCCGAACCGGACGACGTCGTCAGCCCGGCCGCCGCCTTCGTCACGGGCCAGGTGCTCAATCTGGACGGCGGGCTGACGGCAACGCAGTAGCGCAGCTTCCACGCCAGCCGCGGCGGTTGACCATCACTCCGCTTGAACGCGCATCAGGCGAGATGCCTCGCCAGGAACGCGGCGACGCGGTTCCAGAAGTCGATCTTCGTCGCCGGCTCGCGCCAGCCGTGGCCTTCCTTGGCGTAGGTCAGCCACTCGACCTGCAGGTTGCCGGCGTCCCTCAACGCGCGCCGCATCGCCTGGCCATGCTCGACCGGCACGCGCCTGTCCTTCTCGCCGTGCGCCAGCAACAGCGGCTGCTTGATGCGGGCTGCGACGTTGATCGGCGAATTGGCCTTCAGCTCGACGGCGTCCTTGACACGGTCACCGACCAGCTTGGGCATGCCGTGCTGTTTATAGGAGTCGCTAAAATCGCTCCAGTGCGCGCCATACATCAGGTCCAGGTCGGTCACGGCAACCCAGGCCACGCCGCAGCGGTACAGCGCCGGCTCGCGGGCCAGGCCCATCAGCGTCGAGTAGCCCCCGTAGCTCGCGCCCATCAGCGCAATGCGCCCGGGGTCGGCAATGCCTTGCTCGATGGCCCAGCGCGTGACGTCGGTCACGTCGTCCTGCATGCTGCGGGCCCACTGCCGCCAGCTCGCTGTCTCAAAACCCAGGCCGAAGCCGACCGTGCCGCGGAACTGCGGTTGCAGCACCGCATAGCCCAGCGAGTTCAGGAATTGCACTTCCTCGTCCCACCGCCAGCTAGTGTTCTTGACCCAGGGACCGCCGTGGACCAGCACGACGGTCGGCAGCGGCTTGCCGCTGTGGGCACGAGGCAGGCTCACCCAGCTGGGCAGCTCTAGACCGTCGCGCGCCTTAAGCCAATGCAGGTCCATGGCCGCCTGCTGCTTCACGTCGATGTCGGGCCGCAGCCCACCCACCGCCGTGAACTTGCGGGTGCTGCGGTTGAATAGGTAGTAGAGCCTGGGCTGCACGTCGCTGAAGGCTTCGATCAACACCCACGGCTCGTCACCCGTCCACGGCACCGACAAGCGGTTGGCGGTGCGCGGCAAGACCTTGTCGATCTGCTGCTGCAAGGCTTTCATGTCCGGGTCCAGCCACTGCGTGACCTCGGCGTCGATGGTGAAGCGCAGGCCCAGCACGCGGTCGCGGCGTTCAATGACCGTGGCGTCCACGTCGAACTGCGGCGATGAGGCCAGCGGCGCCGCCGAGAACTCACCGGTCGCGGGGTCGATGGTCCACATCGACAGCCGGTCGCTGCCGCGACGCGTCGCGACGTACAGCCGACCGTCCGCACCCACGTGGCGGACGCCCAGGTTGCCGTCGCCCAGGAAGACGTCGAACTCGCGCAGGGTATTCCACGCACCGCTCGACGGATCGCGCCAGCGCAGCGCGCCCTTGCCGTCGTGGCGCGTCAGCACGACGCGCAGCTGGCCATCGGGGTCGGCCCACCAGCGGACACTGTGCAGGGGTGCCGCGACCTCGTCGACCCGCCCGTTGAGGGTGTCGAGCCGCAGCAGCTTGATGTGCCCGATGTCCTTGCCGTCGTAGGCCTCCGGGCGCCAGACCAGCACCGCGTTGCCCTGCTGCTGGGTGGCGTTGTTGAGCAGGAAGGTGTTCCACGGCTGCAGCCGCTTGTCGCCGCCCACGCGCGCCCAGACGGTCTGGCGCTCGACAAGCTGCCTGAAGCGCTCGCCGTCATGGTCAATCGCGAACAGGCCGGGCGCCGCGTCCTGATCGGCATCGGGCGCCGTGGCATCCGCCATGTCGAAGGCAAGGCGCTCGTTGTTCACCCAGACAAAGTTGTCGACGTCCACGCTGTCGGACATGAAGACCACCTTGTGCTGCAGCGTCTGCAGCACAAGCACAGACAGCATGGCGCGCCCGTCGCTGCTGATGCTGCGGATGGCCAGCCGCTTGCCGTCCGGTGACAACGCGGCGCCGGTGGTCTGCTCGCGCGCAAAGAACTTTGCCGCGTCGGGCTTGGGCGACGTCTGCGCAAAGCCCAGCGGAGCGGTGGAGGCAAGGGTGGCGCCGATCAACAGGCTGCGACGGCGCGGGGAGGCTGGGTTGCGGATCTGCTTCAAATGCGGTCTCGGAAGGAAGGGAATGGCTGCGGGAAGTGTTCCCGGTACGGCCGCGCCGCAGAGGTGAAATTGCACTTTCGCAGCGATGTTCGAATCGGGATGAAGCAAGCCTGAAGATTGGCTGCCCGTGCTCGGCCGGCGAGCGTGGAGCATTCAGTTGGAGCCCTCAAAATTTGCCGTCTGGCTGGATCGCGTGGAATCGGGCGAAACTCGACGCGACTGAGCGCCGGCCTCGAGAGGTACCGCCGCGTCGATCAGTACCTCCTTTGGGCGCACCAAGCTGCTGCATGGGCTCCGGCATCTAAACCATGCCCGGCCGGGAACGGCTTTTCACCGGAGTACCAGTGAGCCGACCTATGGCTACGCTGACCAAGCCAGCAGCGGACGCACTCATCCCACCAAGTGCTTGCGTGCCACGTAGATGTTGGCCATGCCCAGCGCCACGAACGCGCGTGTAGCGTTCTTCGCCAAGCCCTTGTATCGAACCTTGTTGAAGCTCCATTGCCGCTTGACCACCGCAAACATATGGTCAACCAGCGTGCGCACCTTGGACTTCATGCGGTTCGCGATGCGCTCGATGTCGGCGGCGATGCCTGCAGCGCCTAAACGTCGGTTCGTTCGATCCCGCGCGTGCCGCGCCTTACTGGCAATCAGCGCACGCTGCGATGCGTAGGCGCTGTCGCCGTAGACCTCTTGCTCGGCCCCGTGCAACAGCTGCGGAAGCGCATGCTTGTCGTGCACGTTGGCCACCGTCACAACGGCGTGCGCCAGGCCGGTGTTGCTGTCCGCGCCGATGTGCAGCTTCAGGCCGAAGAATCACTGCTTGCCCTTTCGGGTCTCATGAATTTCGCCGTCGCGCTTGCCCTTGTCGTTCTTGGTCGAGCTCGGCGCAGCCGAGTGAAAGCGTTTTCGTGCCGCTTCCGTCTCCGCCGAAGTCTGACCAACACCTTCATCGCGGAGCGTCTGGTCGACTCAGCCATCCGCGGCACCTCATAGAAAACCCATCTTCGCGCCTTGGTTGCGCCAGCACGCGCGCCACGCTATTAGGGTCTGCGACCGATGCTGGATCAGGCGCCGGCTGGCCCGGATGCCCTGATCCTTGAAATTGACTTTCACGATGATCTAGACGTCCAGCGCCATCTCGACGGCTGCCGCCGTGCGGCGCGCGGTTTCTCGCAACGCTTCCCACACGCAGGTGCCATGCGCGTAGCCGATGCGCACCGACCAGCAACGAAAGCAACCCGGATGTCATACCGAAAGTAGACCTTTCCAGGTTGCCCGTCCAGCGCGTCGCGCCAGGCGGGTCAACTCAGAAACGGCACCGGTGCTCGCGCCGCAAGGCTTGGGCAAGGCCCACCTCAGAACCCGATGTTGCCCGGTCCGCGGTTCAGCACAAAGCCGCCCGTGTTGTTGAGCCCGCCCTGCGCTGCACCGCTCACCGTAACGTTCTGGAAGGTCGCATTGCCGCCCGCCTTGATCTGGATGCCGTAGGTGCCGGCACCCGAGATCGTGACACCGTCGAAGAGCGCCCCTTGCACCTGGTTGGGCCCGCTAATGTAGATGCCGGAATATGTGCTGTCCTGGATGATGAGGTCCTTCACGATAACGGGTGATGTGATGCTGGACGTGTCGGCGAACAGGAACAGCGCGCCGAACTGGTCATTCCAGTTGGGCTCGAAGCCGCCGGTACGTACCAGCGTGTTGCCGGTGATGCGCGTGGTGCCGCTGAAGGGTACCGGACTGAAGCGCGAGCTGACCGTGATGCCCGACGAGCCGACTACCGTGTCCCGGATGACGTTGTACTCAGCCCGGTTGCCATTGCCGCCGTAGATGCCGATGCCGTTGGCCAGCACCGGCGATTGCACGGTATTGCGCACATAGGCGCTGTTCGTCACTGCGGCGCCGCGCGAGTACATGGCAAGCGCGTCGTCACCGGTGTTGCGGATGACGCTCTGGTCCATCACCGCGTTTTGCACATTGGCGTGGATGTTCACGCCGTCGGCAAACACGTTGCGGATGCGCAGGCCGGTGGCATAGAGGCCGTTGGTGCCAGAGTCCACCCATAGGCCGACTTTGGTGTGCTCGAACCACAGGTTCTGCAGCAGCGAGCCGGTGCCGAAGTTGCCTTCCAGCGGTGCGTCGGTCAGCACCTGCTCGTCAGGGTCGCGCAGCGTGACCTTGCCGAGCATCAGCAAGTCGGCCATGCGTACGTTGTTGCCGGTGGCGTAGAAGCCGCCGCGGCCGTTGTCGCCTAGCTCAACTGTCGAATACCAGGGCCCGGCACCGCGGATGGTGACGCCTGCGACGTTGATGCGCGTACCGAGCTTGAAGCTGCCCGCCGGCACCCACACGACGCCGCCCGTGGGCTGGGCCGCAGCGATGGCCTGCTGGAAGGCTGACGTGGCATCTGCGCCGCCCGACACCGCGCCGTAGCTGGTGATGGAGAACGCGCCGGTCGGCATCGCGTAGGCGGCGGGCACGACCTCGGTTTCAATGAAGTCGATGTCGTAATAGGCCGCGGTGTTGCCACTGTCCTTCTGCAGCTTGAAGACGGTGCCGGTTGGGTAGCTGGCCAGCGGTACGCGGACCTCGTCGTAGAAGCGGCGCGGCGTGCCATCCGCCGGCACGCCGCGGAAGGGGTAAGCGCCGTAGACCCAGGCGTAGGTCGAGCTCAGGTTGAGGTCGCGCACCTTGCTGCCGTTGGCATACAGCGCCAGGGTGGCCGACTGGCCGCCGCCGCCGGGCGCGTCGGGAATGGAGTAGCGCAGCACCAGCGAGTTGGTCGGCTGGGCCAGAGTGAAGCTGACCTGGTGGCCGGCGTTGGCCAGTCGCACCAGGCTGCGGCCGCTGGACTCGGACTGCACGGTGAAGGGCGTGCGGCCTGCAGCCAGCACGGTGGCGTTGGTGGATGCCGTCTCGGCTTCGTACAGCGTGGTCCGCACGGTGGCGCCACGGGCGGCCTGCGCCAGTTCGCCGGCAACGCTGAGACTGTCGATGCCGATATCAGCGCCGGCTGAGGCGGCCTGCAGGCCCACGGTGTTGTGGCCGGTGCGCAGCGTCAGCGGCAAGCTAAGAGTGGCCCAGCCGCTGCTCGCTGGGATGCTGACGGTGCCGACCCGTGCGGCGTTGACGATGAGATCCAGCACCCGCGCGCTGCCGCTGGTGTTGCGATAGCGCACGCTGGCCGTGGCGCTGCCGTCGGCGGCCATGAAGACGCTGCGAATCGTGCGTGCGCCGCTGCTGGACAGGCCAGCTACATAGCCGCTGCCGTTGTAGCCGGTAACCGCCGTGGCAACCGTGGCGCCACCGGACATGAACCAGGTCTCGGCCTCGGATGACGTCACCGTGGGGTTACCCGCGCCGCCGCCACCGCTGGTCAGAGCGGTGACGGCGAACGCATCGAGATTGACGTTGCCGCTGTCCGCCGCAGTGAAGCGGTAGGCCACGGTGTGTGGGCCGGCGGCCAGCGTGACGGTAGACGTCTGCGTGGCCCATGAGTCCCAGTTGGCCGTTGCGGGCAGGGTGACCTGGGCGGCGGAGGTGCCGTCGATGAAGAGTGTCAGCGTCCTAGCGGAGCCGGTGCCGTTGGCATAGCGCAGCGCCAGTTCATGGCTGCCGGCCGCAGTCGCCGTCACGCTGAAGGCCACCTGCGCATTACCCTTGTTGCTGTCGGTGAAGCCGCCGACAAAGCCGCTTCCCTGGTAGCCGGTGTGGTCGGTCGCTACGCTGGCGCCGCCGCTCAATGCGGCGCTCTCGGCCTGCGGGCTGTCAGGTGTTGCAACGACTGCAGCAACGTCCAGCGCGTCGACGTTGACGTTGCCGCTGTCCGCCGCTGTAAAGCGGTAAGCCACCGTGTGGTTCCCGGCCGCCAGCGCCACTGTGGTCGTGTGCACCAGCCAATCGTTCCACGACGCCGTGGCCGGTAGGCTGACCTGGCCCTTTGTCACGCCGTCGACGAACAGCGTCAGCGTCTTGGCCGAACCGGTGCCGTTGGCATAGCGCAGCTTGAGCGTGTGGTTGCCGGCCTGGACCGCGCTGACGGTGAAGCTGGTCTGCGCGTTGCCCTTGTTGGCGTCGATATAGCCGCCGACGAAGCCGTTGCCGGTGTAGCCACTGTGATTGTTGGCAGTCGTGGTGCCGCCGCTGAGTGCGGCGCTCTCCGCCTGGAAGGTAGCTGCGTTGGCCGTGGATGCCAGCAGCAGGAAGGGTAAGTAGGAAAGCAGTCGGCTTAGTGCTGGGCGGTAATGCATTCGGTTGTCTCCGTTGTGGTGATAAGAGGCCCGTCTAGTGCGGGTCGGAGACCACTCTAGGGGCGCCGCCAAGCCACGGGCCAATGGCCAACCACAGCGCAGGGGCTGAAGCTTCAAAACTTCGCGAA